>Ga0315550_1000027_pt1 | contig 80085 bp, 73 predicted proteins | sample SalMarSW160190MG_2_FD_203100 | JGI IMG/M metagenome (GOLD analysis project Ga0315550, IMG submission 203100) | Salt marsh sediment microbial communities from the Plum Island Ecosystem LTER, Massachusetts, United States - Salt Marsh Sediment SW1601-90 ...
TGACTGCTTAATAATCTCTCGAGTTCCTTATCAGTATCTTCACTGTCAAAAGATTTGTCATTATCGTTAGGAACTGGATCTTCTTCCTCATCTAAATTAATTATATAATGTTCATCCATATGTACTCAATCAAATTTTGTATAAAGCAAATAACAACACAAATATGACCGAGAAGACTCCTCAGTATTACATTATAAGCTATTAGAAAAGAATTGGTGCACGCGCCGGGATTTGAACCCGGGTTCCAGCCGTGGCAGGGCTGAGTCCTCCCACTAGACTACGCGAGCATGAAATTTGCTTTGGTACGCCAACCGGGATTCGAACCCGGGTTTCCAGCTTGGAAGGCTGAAGTCCTAGCCACTAGACTATTGGCGTAGTATGAACTACTCTCTTTGTTTAAAACTTTATTTTTAATCTTTTTGTTCTATTTGTTGTTTTCAAATTTTGGTAAATGGTAAAAAATTATTAAAGCTGCGTAATGTATTTCATAAGTTAAATAAGTTTATACAGAGATGATGAAAGTGCAAGAATTCCTAAAAGAAGCTGTTATAAGGCATTTACAAGAAACATCTGTGTTTTTGAAAAAATTGCATGAATATGAAAATGTATCGCTTAAAGAGATGTTAAATCAAGACAAAATAGAACCAGATTCTTTACTGTTCAAAATACCAGCAGAAGGAGCAAGACCGTTAGGGGAAGTAATCCTTCATATGATTCGCTCCTTAGAGTTCTATACTGTTGGGATAGTTGAAAATAAGTGGGAACCTTTACAGTATAATTTGTTGGAGTTTTCTACTATACCCGAAATTCTTGTTTTATATGAAACTGTGGCAACAAAAGTTACAGAATATATAGATAGATTAACATCAGATATGTTGAAAGCAGAAGTAATAAAATTCAATAGACCTGCAACAAAAGCAGAGCTCATTCAAGAGATGCTTGAACATAGTGTCCATCACAGAGGACAATTAAGTGTTTATTATAGATTTCTTGAAATCGAACCTCCCAGTATTGCTTATATAATATAAAAAAGAAGAGGATTTATCCTCTTTAATAAATATAAATTGCAGGGCGAAAAGGTTCTGCTTGATCTTTCTTAGGAGAATCCGATTCTTCAGCGAATCTTACCTCTATTACAGAGTTTGTAGATGCTTCAATGTATTGTTTTGAATTTAGAATAATCTCATGTTCTGTTTCTCTGTTGAACGAGTATGGTATTTCATCTCTGTTTCTCAATAGTTTTTTAGCATACTGCACCGCTAATTTTCCTTTTTTCTTGATATCCGGATCTTCCATTATCTCAGAAATAAGATTTTCAGAAGAAGCTAGAAACTTTATCAATATTGATTCCTTCCATTTTGAGGAAATAATGATCTCTATTTTATTGATTTCTTCAGATTTAACCATTTTCAGAATTTTATTGATATCTGATATTACATCTAACAAATATAGTTCCTTTTGTTCAAGTGTTGAATCAATCTTACTTTGATTCGTTTCAGGAAAACGACTATTACTAACAAATCCCTCCAGATTCATCATTGACCAGAATTCTTCAGCTAAATGAGGAGTGAAAGGACACATTAACAAGATCCAGGTTTGTAGTGTTTCCAACAATAAAGATGAATTTTCTCCTCCTCTATTCAAGTACTGAACGATTGTTTTATAGATTGAATAGTAGATTTCCTGTGAAATGTTTCGAAAGTTTAATTCTGTTTCAAAATCTTCTCTTATCTTTTGAACAGATTTGTTAATTCTTGATAGTAGATATCTGTCTAACTCTGAATACTCTTTATTTGCTGATTCATTGCTAAAATCAATGAGAACCTTCTTGACTAATTCGTAGATTCTACTCAGATGTTTGTTGTAAACTTCAACAGTCTTCATGTCCCATTCAATATCTTGATGAGCTGACTTACTATGGGCGAAATATAGACGCACACCGTCAACAATATACTTCTGAATTGGTTTTGCTCCACCTTTACTCTTAGACAATTTAGTAGCTTGAGGTACTGATTCAGTTTTAGTGTCCTCTTTTTGGACCACCCAATAGTTTACAAATATTCCTTTCGGCCAAAATAGTGGTTTCAGAATTGCTATATGATTCATAACAAATACTGGAAAATGAACAGATTGGTGTTCTTTTCCCCCTAGATTCAAGTCTAGAGGATACCAATACTCTATTGCTTCTCTAATTTCCTTCAAGGTTTCTGGTTGGATGTTGGTTTGTTTATTTAGAGAATCTGGATTCCCTTCTCCTAGGAAAACATAATCAAAGAATGCCTCTGATAGCATCTCTGGTGTGATAATTCCACTATTAACGTATTTTGCAATGATATAGAAAATAGGGTATAGAGTTGAATCAGCTATAGGTTCCACAGTCCAGTCTTCATCTTGAGGAAAAGCGGTTCCCAACCATTTTCCTTGTCTAGCACATGCTCTATCATTATACCAATCAATAATTCCTTTGAAGTTTGTCTTAAATTGTTTAGGATAGAATGTCATTGTTTTTGAATGTTCAATGGTTTTTTCTTTCAATTCCTTTTCACTGTATTTGATAAACCATTGATCGGGGATCATACGTACTGAGACTTTGTTTCCACATCTGCAAATTACTTCTTTAGAGAACTCTATAATACGAAATGTGGAAAAGATACCTCTATCTTCTAGAGTTGTTACAACGTTCTCCTTTACTTCAGATATCTTCTGACCAGAAAATTCTTCTACAGTTATTATACCTTTATGAAATTCAACTTTATAGACTTCTTCTGTTGCTGATTTTAATTTATCTGTGTCTTTCTGGGTTTGAATTCCATATTTTAGACATACTTCTTTGGCAGATAATTTTCCTAATGGGCTAGAAATTATCGAAATTGGTTGTATTGATGAAGCTAATTTCTTAATCTCCGAATTAGTTTTCTTTAGTTCTTCTAAAGTAATCCAATCAAAAGGTGCATGTGCAGGGACACTCATAACAACTCCCGTTGCTATATCAGCATCAACAAAATTTCCAGGTAATATCGGTATTTGTTTTTCCGTTGCTATATTGTGAACATAGTTACCAATTAATTCTTTGCCTTCGAATGTAACATTAACTTCTCTTTGCTTTCCCAATTTCATGCTACCTACACATGATTTACTTACTATCCAACTTTCATCTTCAATTTTAACCATAGCATATGTTTCATTAGGATTCACCCAGATATTCGTTACACCATAAACAGTTTCAGGTCGCAGAGTTCCAGTGACAAAGAAGACCTTGTCTCCAATCCACTCAGCTTTGAATTTAATAAGAATGAACTCTAATTGTTCGGCATCGCCACCTTCAGAGATATCTGTTTCTGAAGGATCAACTGCTATAGATCCGTCCAAAGGACACCAAGGAGCATAGTGTGGTTTCTTAACTAGCAGGTTCAAATCTTGTAGTTTCTTGAATTGCCATTGGATGAATTTTTGATATCCTGGGGATATTGTATTTGTGAAATATCTGGAATCACAAGTAAATCCGAATTTTTTCCAACTGGAAACATATTCTTTACTGAAATAGTCAATTGCCACTAAAGGATTAGCTAATTTTGGAATGAAATCAGGAGGACAATTATTTTCTAACAGATAGTTAATAGTTGCTTCTTCTCTGTTCTTTATTTTCAAAGAAAATCCTACTGGAGGTAATCCAGAAGCATGGACTCCTACAGGAAGTAGAACGTTGTAACCTTGCATCCTTTTGTATCGGGCGATAACATCTAAGTATGAATATCCTCTCATATGACCTATGTGCATAAAACCTGAAACATTAGGATAAGCCCAAATAAGATAGAACTTCTCTTTAGTTGGGTCAGGATCAGCTTCAAATAATCTGGCTTCAGACCATTTCTGTTGATATTTGCTTTCTATTTCTTTCATAAAGGACTCAAAGTTAGACATTTACAATCCTCCTTTTTTGAAACATAAAACCTCTAAGAGAGAATTCAGAGTCACTTCGATTAATTAGAATATTAGTAGTAAAGCTCTGAGATTTTGATGAAATCTCAAAGTATTCAATAGTGCTATCTAACCTAGATAAATGTAGTTTAAAGTTAAAACCTTTATCAAAAATAATAGAGTCTAAGCTAGTATGGGTCAAAAAATGTTTGTCAGTTATTGAGAACACAAGCCCTCATTTTAATTAACCTCAATAGTGTATTATCTAAAGGATTTTTATAGGTTTTGATAAAAAATAAAAAGAGTTTGGGATTCGTTTTATTTTCCCCAATGCTCAAGAGCTATTGCTAATTCAACGTGATCTTTTGCATATTCATCAAGTGAAATGCCTTTTAAAGTAGCATCTAGAGCTTGTCTCATAGCCATAGCTCCTTTACGAGTACCACCTGGATGCCCATGAATTCCCCCGCCTGCTTGCAAGATAATGTTATTTCCTCCATATTTTACCAGATTTGGAATTTTAGCTGGATGTAAACCACCAGAAGCAACTGGAAAAACTGTTTTGAATTCGTACATCTCATTAAGTAAGGCATTTTTAATTTTCATTTCAGCATCTAAATCTGTATCCATTTTTCCTTGTCCATAAGAACCTATATGCAGTTGATCTCCACCTGCCATCCTTACAATCTTAGCTACTGGTAACATTGAAATACCATGAAGTGGATTTCGAGTAAAAGCTGCATGCATAGTACGATGAACGTGAATTGGAACTTTAACACTAGGATCTGCAGCCATTTGGGCAAGTTCTTGATAGCCTGTCAATATTACATCAATCATTAAACATTTAGCTCCATTATCAAGTACATCTTCGATTCTTCTCCACATAACATCATGTTTAGCAGTTACATTTACTGCATGGATAACTGTTCTACCTGTTTCTTCTTTTACCTGGTCAAGTTTTTCTAAAACGTTGACAGTACGATCTTCAATTGGACAGAATGGTTGATTACTAAGATTTTCATCGTCTTTTATGAAGTCAACACCACCCATTGCAGCTTCATATGCAACTTCGGCCCATTCTTTTGCTGTCAAACCCATCTTTGGCTTAACGATTGTACCTACATGAGGACGACCTGGAAATTCTCCTTTATCAGTTCCTATGATTTTACGAACACCTTCAATACCAAATTTAGGACCAGGAAAATAATCAGCTATACTTCTTGGAAATTCTACATCTAACCATCTGATATTTCGTAACTTACCTAATCCAAACAGATTTCCAGCAAGCATAGATAGAATGCTTGTGATACCAGCTTCCATATCAAATGTTTCTACTTGAAAACCAATAGTGACTTCTCCACTCTGATAGTCGTCGTGAGTTTCAAAGACTTTCTTATCTAAAACCTCTGCACGTAACTTTGCTACGTGAGGTTTACCTTCAGTTGTAGTTAAATCAGTCCATGTACCGACACTTTCCTCATCACAGATTTCTTCTGCGGCTACATCAACACTTTCTGAGTGTTCTACATAATAATGTGCAACTACCAATTCTTTGTATTGTTCTGTCATAATTTTTACCCCTTTATTTAATCTTAATTATATAATTTCATCATTCATTACCATGAATGGATATTCTTGTCTAACCACAAGATACACTGCTGATGGTGCAAAGACACCAGCTTCAGATATGATACCATCAATAAGGTCATGCGATACTGTTTCGAATGCAGGATTAAGAAAATTAAGCCCTTCAGGAGGATTTTCCCATATTTCCTTGCTCTCTCGCATCTCTATCTCAGATAGTTTTCCTATGCTTGTTTCTGGATCGTATTTTAAGAGATTGATGGCAGAATAGAATGGAACATCCATTTCTTGTGCAGCTAATGCTAGTAATCTTGTTCCTATTTTATTGATAACTGTACCTTGACTAGTTATAGAATCAGCACCAGTGATTATAATATCAACATCATGTCTGTTAATCACCCATCTCATAGCACTATCAACAACTTGAGTGGTTGTAATTCCAGCATCTACAAGTTCTTTTGCAGTAATACGACCTTGATAGCGAGGACGGGTTTCTGTACAGAAGACTTTTATCTCTTTACCTTGGCGATGGGCTTCTAGAATAATTCCTGTTGACAAAGATGAGTGACAATGAGTCATAATGGTACTACCCTTCTTAATACGATGAGCACCATATTGGATAACTTTTCTTTTTGATTCTTCTAGAAGGTTAATGTATCCCTCCGCAAAAGATTTGACCGTTTCTCTTGCTTCTTGTATTGAAGAAGCTTTTTCGTGAAGATTATAGATTATATATCGAAGACCGTTTCTAAGCGCGGGTTCAGTCGCTCTTGCAGTCGCTAAAACTTGACGTGCTTTTTCTAGTTCCTTGAACATATTGTCAATAGAAGAGACTTCAAGACGCTCAGCTAAAGAAGAAAAGGCATTAACACCTTCAATAGCTATGTTAGTTGCACCTTGAATCTTAAGAGAGCGAATGTCATCTACAACTTGCATGAATGTTGAGTCCATATAAATCACTAATAGACAATTAACTACAATAACGAGAGGGATAATAAAGAATTGTGGTCAGAACAATTTTTGAACAATGTTTTATATACTGAAAACTGAGTGAGCTTTAAAGCTGGTGATATTATGAGTAATAAAACAAAATTTGGAATATATATTGCTAACCATGGGATTACAGATAACCCACAAGATTATGTTAAGTTAGCTAAGAGTGCGGAAGAATGTGGGTGGGAAGGTTTCTTTATATGGGATCACGTTTTCCTGCCGTGGTCACCAGAAGAAGATGTCTTAGATTCATGGAGTATATTGTCTGCAATAGCTACTCAAACGAATAAACTCACTCTTGGTACAACAGTTACGCCTTTAGCAAGAAGAAGGCCAATGGTAATAGCTAGACAAGCAATGACAATTAATAGACTATCTAATGGAAAATTTATTCTTGGTGTGGGATTAGGAGGTACAGAGGAATTAAAAGTTCTAGGTGAAGAAGAGAACCCTAAGGTTAGAGGAGAGATGCTTGATGAATCTTTAGAGATTCTAAAGGGTTTGTGGTCGGGAAAACCTTTTACTTATGATGGAAAATATTACAAGATAAAAGAATCTGTTCAATTTAAACCAGCAGACGATATAAAAATCTGGGTAGGAGGTTTTTGGCCTCATAAAAAACCATTTCGTCGGGCTGCAAAATATGATGGAATTTTTCCATTGAAAGTAGGATCTGATCCTTCAATATATATTGAAGATTATCAAGAAATTAAGAATTATATTGGAAAGTACAGGAAATCATTGGAATCATTTGATCTCGTAAAAAGCATATTTACAGTTAAAGATAAAGATGAGGATGCCTATATCCATGAATTCATGGACTTTGGCGTTAGTTGGCTATTAGAGGCTTTTTGGTCAGAACGATGTTCTTTGAAAGAAATACAGAAGAGAATAGAGCAAGGACCTCCAGAATAACTTTATATAAACAAATGAGGTTGCGTATAGGTATTGCTGCTTAAACCTGCAGATCGTTTTTTCACTGTAAAACGTATTTCAAGGGAAAGTTTTATTATTCTTCCTTAGCATATTATTGTCTGTTAATTATTAGTTGAGATAAATAGGAATGTGTCAGACATGAAAGTCACAGGCTTCGCATCACAATCTGTAGGACAGCCACTAGAGCCTTTCACTTACGAACAACCAAAAATAAATCCACATGATGTCCTGGTTTCGGTGACACACTGCGGTCTGTGCCAGACAGACATCCACGCTATTGAAGATTACTACGGAATAACTACTTTCCCATTTGTCCCTGGTCACGAGATTGTTGGGCATGTGTCAGCTGTGGGAAGTGCAGTATCTGACCTCAAAGAAGGAGATCGGGTCGGCATTGGTTGGCAAGGTCGTTCTTGCATGAAATGTGAGTGGTGCTTGAAGGGTGAAGAACAACTTTGCATGGATATCGTATCGTCAGCAACATGGAACCCCTATGGTGGTTTCTCATCCTCTGTCTGTGTGGATAGCCGTTTTGCTTACTTGATTCCTGATTCCATGCCCTCAGAAGTGGCTGCAGTACTCATGTGCGCTGGGATCACGGTTTACTCACCGCTCCGTTCTTACGCAGCTCAACAAGAGAAAAAAATTGGCATTATTGGTGTGGGGGGATTGGGTCACCTCGCGATACAGTTCGCGCACGCCCTCAACTATGAAGTAACTGCAATTTCCTCCTCTCCGGACAAGAAAGAACAAGCACTGGCATTTGGCGCAGATCACTTCATGGTTTCGGACAAAACCAGCATGCAAAAAGCAGCGTTTAGATTTGACCTGCTGTTATGCACCGCTCATGGAAAGCTTAATTGGGTAGATTTGTTGGATATCCTGAAAAAGAATGGACGCTTGATTCTTGTCGGTTTCCCTGACGTAGAGTTCAATTCGACTGACCTCGTGGCACACCAACTAACGATTGCTAGTTCCTTCCTTGGCAATCGGAAAACGATGCGAGAGATGCTATCATTCGCACATGAGCACAATATCGTTCCCAAGTTAGAGTTAATGCCCATGACAAAGGTAAACGAAGCTATTCGAAAGGTTAAAGAGAACAAAGCACGCTACCGAATTGTCCTATATAACGACATCGAGAAAGTGGAACTCTAAATGAGACTTACATTTTAATAATGATGAATTAGTTAAGAATTTGAATAAAAATACTTAAAATTGAATTGGTGGGGCACGGCGGATTCGAACCACCGACCAATTGGTCACTCATTTTTGACTCACAAAAACTATGAGCCAATCGCCTACTAGTTGAGAGGTACGCAACCTTTCAACTTCTAACCAAGCTGAGCTAGTGCCCCTTGTTACAAACTATTTTTTCTTATGGTTTTTTTAAGTTTTTTCTTCTCATCTATATTCTTTACTAACTTTAGCATATATTTCCTTAGATCTTTTACTTTCGACTTTGTGATCTATAATAGGCTTTGGATAGTCTATCTCATTAAAATTAATTATTTTAAACCAGTTGTGTATAATTCTGTTTTCCACCTCTTGAAGTTCAGGTATCCATTTTTTAATATACTCACATTCTGAATCAAACCTCTTCTGTTGTGTCCATGGGTTAAAAATTCTGAAGTAAGGTTGCGCATCACAACCTGTTGAGGCAGCCCACTGCCAATTTCCATTGTTTACTGAGATGTCGAAATCCACCAGTTTCTTTGCAAAATATTGTTCTCCTTTTCTCCAATCTATGTGTAAGTCTTTTGTTAAAAATGATGCTACAATCATCCTGACTCGATTATGCATATAACCGGTTGTGTTTAGTTCTCTCATTCCTGCATCTACTATTGGAAAACCTGTTTTACCTTCTGACCATGCTTCAAAATGCTTTTTGTCTTCTTTCCATTTGATTTTATCATATTTTTCTCTAAAGGATTTTTTATAAACTCTCGGAAAATAATATCCAATTTGAGTGAAGAAATCTCTCCAATACAGTTGTCTTATTAATGGGTGCTCTTCACCTAATTGTGCTCTTATTTTATGATATACCTCTCTTACTGAACATAAACCAAATTTAAGATACGCTGAAAGATGTGTTGTTTTATCTAAGGAAGGAAAGTCCCTTTCATATTCATAATTTCTATACTCTGTTAAATTTTCTAAAATTCTTCTACAATTATTATGACTACCATGAACTGAAATTTCAGTATTTTCTTTCTTCATGAATAAATTGATATTCTCAACTCTATTCTCGCTGTTGATCTCTCCTTGAAAGTAGTTCATGAGATTATTCTTCTTTGGATATTCCACTCTAATTTGTTTAGCTTTATTGTAATATGGAGTAAAAACGACATAAGGTTCATTCTTTGTTGTAAATACATCTTCAGGTTCATTTAGCATATAATCATTGGATTTATACAAACCTATTTCATGTTTCTTGCAGACTTTAGCTATTCTTTGATCTCTTTTCTTGCTGAAAGGTGTATAATCTCTATTTATGAAAACTGCATCTATATTATTTTGAATAATTAAATCCTCTATTGCTTTCTCTGGTTTATCAAAAATGATGTTTAATTTAGAATTGTTTTGTTTTAATTGATTATCTAAATCATTCAAAGTTTCCAACATAAATTGTAAGATATTGGTGTTTGTATTATCTTTTTCAACAATTCTTTTATCTATAATGAATAAGGGAATAACCTCGTTTGACTCTTCTAGTGTTTTTATCAAACCTGTATTATCAAATAACCTCAAATCTCTTCTAAAAATGAACAAAGATTTGTTGTAAATCCCTTTTTTCATATAATCATACTAAGATTGAGGTAAAAGGATAATAAACTTTAGTTGACACAGATTTTCTCTGAGTTATTCCTCTAAGATTTTTGGACCTGAAAGAATAGGTTTCACATATTCTACTATGGATTCAGATAATGTGTTTATTTCACCTTTAGAAAACTCTTCATTTCTCTTTTTAGAACAACTTTTACATAAGCCAGCTGGTAATATTACTTTAGAAACAAGATCCTTTTTTTCTCTACTTCTACATCTTCCACAAATCGGTTTTCCACACTCTTTACACTTAAATTTCGCTGTAGCTCCACAATTTAAACAAATAAGCACTATCTCTTCGTTCTTTTCACCAATGATTATCACAATAATCAAAATATTCTCGAGTATTAAATCCCAACAATTTTTAAAACAAAAAATGACTTCTAAAGAAGAACGCTTCTTCTTTATTGAAGGAATTAATGATCAACTAGAGTAAGTTTTAGGTTGTATCAATCTATTATCCCCGTAACCATATAATAACTTAGGAACCCATTTAGTAAGGATATAAAGATTATTACAATTATACATACTCCAAACATGAACCAATTTCTCTCTCCAAAAGTTATTCCCGCGTAAGTGAAGTAGCTGTAGATTATCATTCCTGAAACAACGAAGAACAAATAATAAGGAAAAATTAAATTCGGGAAAAGCATTGATATCCCACAAACAATACCTGCTATAGTAGTGATGATAAGGGCAATAAAAACGAATAGTTTAGATGGTATTTTTAGTTCTTCTCGATTTTTTTCATTGAATAAGCTTTTTATTTTAAAAAATAAAGAAGCGACATTTCTTCCAATCATAAATAGACTACAAACCCAGACGATAGCTAGCAATGCCATAGTATCAATATTTGTGTTTTCTATTAATTAATTTTCTGCTAAGAGGAAATCTGCTTCTTCAGCGTTGAATGAACTTCTTACAAAAGGTGCAGATGCAACGAAATTAAATCCCAAATCATATGCTATTTTTTCATATTCTTTGAATAAATCAGGGGTCACAAATTCTTCTATTTCTAAATCTGAACTTGGAGGTTTAAGATATTGGCCTATTGTTAAAATATCACAATCAACTGCACGCAAATCCTTCATAACTTCAATTACTTCTTCTTTTGTTTCACCTAAACCTACCATCAATCCTGATTTTGTGTGAATCTTAGGATTGATTTCTTTAACGATTCGAAGTAAACTCACTGAAGTTTTGTAATTAGCTTGTGGTGTGACCTTTCTAAACAATCTAGGAACAACTTCTACATTGTGATTTATTATGTCAGGTTTTGATTCAACAATTGTTCGAATATCCTCTTCCTTTCCTTTTAGGTCTGGGATGAGAAGTTCTATGATTAAATTAGGATTATAATCTCGTAGTTTTCGTGTAATTCCCGCGAAATGAGCAGCGCCTCCATCTTTGAGATCATCCCTTGTTACAGAAGTAACAACTATATGTTTTAGTCCTAGTTTTTTAGTTGCTTCTACTATATGATCTGGCTCTTCTGGGTCTAAAGGATTTGGTCTACCGAATCTAATGTCACAGAATTTACAATCTCGAGTACAAATATCCCCCATAACAAGAAAGGTTGCAGTCTTTTTTTCAAAACACTTCCCTATATTTGGACACATCGACTCTTCGCATACTGTATGTAAATCTAGTTTTCGAAGAAGTTCTTGAACTTCACGTACCTTTTCTCTATCCATTCTTCCAATTCTTAACCAGTCAGGTTTTTGTATTCTAGGCATTTTCTTTTATCCTCTTTTTTAATTCTTCATCTGTTATTTGTTCAAGTTCAATCTCAAAGATTGATTCAAATAACTTTTCAAATTTTTTATAAATTTCCTTTATATCCAGTTTTTTTCCGAGTATTTTTTCCATTGAAATGGGTTCATATTCGGTGATACCACAAGGTACGATTAAACGAAAATGGTCCATATTTGTATTAACGTTTAAAGCTAATCCATGGGAGGTAATCAGTTTTGAAGCTCTTGCTCCTACAGCTGCGATTTTCCATGGTCTTCCTTGGTAATTAAGCCAAACTCCAGGATATCCTTCTTTTCTCCAACCTTCTATTCCATATCCTTGTAGTAATTGGATTAATATTTCTTCCATATTCCATACAAACTGGTCAACACTAATACTTAATCTTGAGAGATTTAAAAGAAAGTATCCAACTAATTGACCTGGTCCATGATATGTTACTTCTCCTCCTCTAATTACCTCGATCACGTCAATTCCTTCTTTTTGTAAAATATCTTCTGTAGCTAAAATGTCATCTCGCGAGCCTTTTTTACCAATTGTAAAGACAGGATTATGTTGTAAAACTAGTAAAAAATTATCGAAATCCCTATCTTCTTCTTTGATTAGCCTTATATCTTGTTGTAATTTCAAAGATTTTCGATATTCAATATAATCATATTCAACAAGATAACATTTTCTCATTATTTTCTTCTTTAAAACTGTGTTTTTAGCAATTGTGGTCTGTCAGTAATTGTAAGCTTCAGTAAAGTTGAAAAGCAACCTTACACAGAAGTTATAATTGGTTATCAATGGCTAAATTTCTAACAATTCTACTAGCAGAAGCTTCACTTGAACCTTTTCCCGAAGAGCTAATGAAGAATATCAAGGTTCGTAATTATTTTTCAAAAATAAAAGCTAAACCATCAGAAGTGATGCTTGATACTAGTTATCACAAACATCTACTTGAAGGTCTACCTGATTTTGAAAAAAGAGGTAGACCAGACATTGTTCATTTTGCGTTATTATCTTGCTTTGGATCAATTTTAGCAAGAGATCATAGATTAAGGGTTATGATACATACTTGTAATAATGAAGTTATTTTTTTAGATCCGGAAGTAAGATTACCTAAAAATATTGATAGATTTAATGGTTTGTTTCTTCAATTATTTAGAGATAAACAAGTTCCTCCTTCTGGGGATAAAGTCTTAATGAGCCTTAAACCAGGTAATTTATTTGATTTAATAAAGAAACTTCGTCAAGAACATGATCTAGTTATTGAATTTAGTGTAAAAGGAGAACAGTTAACTCCTTCAGAGTATTCAGACATAATTTATGGTGCGACAAATCCTTTACTGATTTTTGGCGCCTTTCCTCATGGTGAATTAATGAAGATACCTAAGAATCTGGTTGACAAAAAATTAGGTATCTATAAAGAAGGATTAGATCTTTTCGCTGTGATCTCACAAATTCTAGCTAGTCAACATATGTTAGAAGAGAATAAACTGACTGAAAAGGACGTTGAAACTGAAGAAATCTTTTGGGAATAACACAACGATTCATACAAGTCTCTCTAACTTCCTAACGACATATTTAAATTCCATCTCTTAGAGGCACAATTAGGTGAAAATACTGCCATTAACTAAGTTAGAAAAACTATTGCATCCTGATAGTGTTGCAATTATAGGAGCTAGTCCAGATAAAAAGAAAGTGGGTTATGCGGCCTTGAAAAATATGGTTCTGAGTGGATTTAAAGGCAGACTTTATGCAATTAATCCTAAAGCAGAACAATATGGGGAGATAGAGGGAGTGAAAGTTTATGCAAATATAAACGAAATTGATGATGATATTGATTTAGCAGTAGTCTGTATTCCAGCAAGATTTATTCCTTCATTAATGGAGGATTTAGGAAAGAAAGGAGTAAAATATGCTGCAGTAATTACTGCTGGATTCAAAGAAACTGGTGAACAAGGAGCAAAACTAGAACGGCAATTAGTCGAAATAGCTAAGAAGTATGGAACAAGAATTGTAGGACCTAATATCTTAGGTGTTATAGATACTTCTGCTCCTATGAATGCAAGTTTTGCTGAGCGTTCTCCTATTAAAGGAGAAGTTGCGTTTTTAAGTCAAAGTGGAGCTTTGTTAACAGGTATTTTAGACTGGAGTTGTGCAGAAGGAATTGGTTATTCAAGTTTTGTTTCTCTTGGAAATAAAGCTGATTTAGATGAAACAGATTTTATTGAAGCTTTAGCAGATGATGATAATACTTTAGCTATATTGGCTTACCTAGAAAGTATTAGTCGTGGAACCGAGTTTATAAAAGTATGTAGAGAGGTCACACGCAAAAAACCAGTGATTGTCATTAAATCAGGCAGGTCTGAAGCAGGCTCAAAAGCAGCATCATCACATACGGGCAGTATGACAGGTGCAGATACAACCTATGATGTGGCTTTTGAGAAAAGTGGAGTAATAAGAGCTGAAGACGCTCAAGAAATCTTTGATGTAGCTTTTGCATTTAGTTTCATGCCTGTACCAAAGGGAAACAAAGTGGTAATTATTACTAATGCTGGAGGTCCAGGAATACTCGCAACAGATGCTGCTGAAAAATATGGCCTTGAATTAGCAACCCTTTCTGAAGAATTTAAAGATGAATTAAGAACATTTCTACCTCCTGCAGCAAATTTTAACAACCCGATAGATGCCTTAGGAACAGCACAAGCAGAAGATTATGGTCGAGTTTTAGAGTTGTCCTTGCTTGATGATAATATTGATGGAGCTATAGTTATCCTTACACCACAAGCAATGACTGAAGGACAAGAAACAGCTGAGAAGATAATTGAAATTCGTGCTAAATATCCACAGAAACCAATTGTGACTATTTTTATTGGTGGGGAAATTCTTGGTCCAACTATCTATCAATTAAAGAAAAACAAAATCCCTTGTTTTCCACTTCCTGAACGTGGAGTCAGAGCTATGTCTGCATTAGCAGACTATAATAAAATTAGAACTAGACCAATCGATGATCAAGTCCCAGATATTAAACGTGATAAGGAAGAAGTTCTAAAGATACTGGAACGTGTTAAATCAGAGGGAAGAAGTAATCTCCTTGGAACAGAAGCAATAGAAGTTGCTCAAGCATATGGCATTTATACCCCTGTAACAAAACTTGCCCATTCAGCTGAACAAGCAGCTGTCCTAGCTGAGGAGATCGGTTTTCCAGTTGTTATGAAAATAACAAGTCCTGATATTATACATAAAACAGATATTGGTGGTGTTCGACTTAATATCAATAGCAAAGAGGAAGCATCGAAGGTTTACGAAGAGATTATTGCAAACGCAAAGAAACATCATCCTGAATCAAAGCTTCTAGCTGTTGACATTCAAAAAATGGAGAAAACAGGTAAAGAATTAATTGTTGGTTCCATGAAAGATCCACAATTTGGTTCACTAGTAATGGTTGGGTTAGGTGGTGTTTATACAAATTTCTTAAAAGATGTATCATTTGGTCTAGCACCTCTAACAGAAAACGAAGCTTCTACTATTCTGAAAAGAACAAAAACATATACCCTCCTTAAAGGAGTACGAGGTGAACCACCTTCAGATATTAAAGCAGTAATTGACACTTTAGTAAAGATCTCAATTTTAGTTCATGACTTCCCACAGATAAAAGAACTAGACGTAAATCCTTTCTTTGTTTATGAGGATGGAGAAGGTGTATCAGCTCTTGATGTAAAAATCACTATTGAGTAACTAATGTTACTCTCTTCTTTTGTATTATTTATGTATTATTAATGTAATTGTAAACTTACGAGAACTTTGATAAATTTAAGTTAAGATCTCTTTAATAAGTTTTAAAGAATTTATTTGAATTTCAAAATTAAATGAATTATTGACCGTTTTTCAATCCCTCAAAAACTATAAAGCCTGTCTTTAATTTTTCAGCTTCTTCTTCTGTTAGTTTGAACGATTCCAGTTTATTTTCATCAGCAGGAATGATGGTGGAATTTCCAAAAGGATCTTCAACAATAACATCTATCGGTTTGTTCTCATCAATATACTCATCAATCATCTTGATGTAGTCACTGATTTTCTGTCTTTCCTCTTGAGTCTCTGCATCATTCAGAAGGAATTTCACTTTTCCTTGTATATCTCTCAGAATACCTTCTATATTGTTAACAAAACCATTTGCATTGGGACCAGGTTCAATCATAGCTCCAATTTGAGGAAATCTTATGGTACCATTAGCAGCTCTTACTATTTTTGTTGTATAATCATCCTTGTTTTCAGCATGATAGATATATCTCATCGGTTCTTTTACTGATAGGTTAATAAAATCATTATATTTGTAATGACAATCTAAACATGTTAAATTAAAGAACCACATCTCAGGAAAATGAGGAATATCCATAATCTTCTGAATGACTTTTGTATTCGTGCTTTCACATACTGGACATGGTGTTTTCATCAATTCAGAACTCAATTCCTCAGATGTCATCTAATCGTTCTAATCTTGGTTATCTCTAATTTAAAGATTCAGATATTTTAAGAAAATAATTTTACAAGGCACCTATTCTAATGATAGGTTTTTTTAGAACCAGATAAAATGTAATTTAGATGGAAAAACTTAATGCAATTTATGACAAGCTTTATCGTTATTATGGCCCTCAGAATTGGTGGCCAGGTGAAGGTTTAGAGATTGCAATTGGTGCCGTCCTTACTCAGCAAACAAATTGGAATAATGTCGAAAAAGCTATTTCGAATCTAAAAAAAGAAAATTGCTTAAATTTAGATTGTTTAAAGATGATTTCTATGTCTAGATTAGAGAGTCTAATTAAGTCAAGTGGTTTTTATAAAGTCAAAGCAAAAAGATTGAAAAATTTAGTCAATTTGTTCATTAAAGACCTTAATCCTAGCCGTGAAATGCTACTTAGTGTTAAAGGTATAGGGTACGAAACAGCTGACTCTATCCTTCTTTATCAACTAGAACGACCATATTTCGTAATAGATGAGTATACTTTTCGAATTATGAATCGTGTTGGAATATACAAAAAAAGAAATTATTTGCAACTCCAAAGACTATTTATTGAGAATATTCCAACGGATATACAAATATATCAAGAATTTCATGCACTTTTAGTTACTCATGCTAAGCAGCGTTGTAAGAAAACAAACCCAATTTGCATGAACTGCCCTTTAAGAGATCTATGTCAATATCAACTGGAAAAAAAAGGTGATTAGGATGTTCCTTACGAAATATCAAGAAAGAATGCTTAATGGTGAGATGGGTGAAGCGATTTCTAAATGCATGGAGCTAATTGTAAAGATAGGAGAATTGAACGGTGCTGACAATCTTATACCTATTAAAAGTGCTCAAATTGCAGGCGTTTCTTATTATACAGTAGGTGAATCAATCTTTTCTTTTCTGGAATTCTTCTCAAAAGATCAGATAAAAGTAAAGGTTCCAAGCTGGTTAAATCCAGCTGGAATGGATAGAGCAAAATGGAGAGAAATGGGTGTTTCTGAAGACTTTGCAGAGAAACAAAACAAAATAATTAAACTTTATATGAGCATGGGAATTGAACAAACACTTACCTGTACTCCTTATCTGATTGGGCATAAACCTTCATTTGGTGACCATTTGTCATGGAGTGAATCTTCTGCAGTTTCAATTGCAAATGGATTTTATGGTGCTAGAACTAATAGAGAAGGAGCACCATTAGCACTAGCATCCGCTGTAATAGGTTTAACTGCTAATTATGGTTTACACAAAGATGAGTACAGAGTACCGAAAGTTATGATAAATGTTAAAACTAATATAAAGCACTTTTCTGATTATTCAGCTCTAGGTTATTGGTACGGGTTAAGATATCAGGGGTTTATACCTTATTTCAAAGGACTTGGTAATTCTACAGTTGATCAAGTCAAAATGTTAGCAGCAGCTATGGCTGCTTCAGGAAGTGTTGCCCACTTTCATATTGAAAACCAAACTCCAGAATCTAAAAATATAGATTTAAGTTCAATAGATGAAACTATAATTTTTACTGAAGACGATAAAAAGTCGATATATTCTATTTATGATCAAACTAAAGATGAGGTAGATTTAGTTGTATTAGGCTGTCCTCACACGAGTATATCTGATTTAAAGAAGATATATTCCTTCATTAAAAACAAATCCCTAAAGAAAGATGTTGACTTCTGGATTTTTTCATCAAAAACAGAACTAGAAAAAGACCAATCTAGAAGTCTCATTGAAAAGCTTGAGGATAAAGGAATTAAGATTTTTACTGATACGTGCATGGTGGTTTCCCCAGTCGTAAGAGAGAGATATAAAAATATAATCACAAACTCTACTAAAGCTGCTTTTTACCTTACAAGAAAAGGTGATAATAGAGTGAATCTTCAATCACTAGAAAAGATTTCACAAGAGGTTTTCAAATGAAAAAAATAGAAGTAAGGCCTATAGTCGAGGGAAAGGTGGAAAATCAAGCTATTGTTTCTCCCATTTCAATATCTTTCCTCGGTGGAGTTGACCCTGAAACAGGTATAATTATTGATAGTGAAAATCCTTTATTTGGAAAATCTATTTCAAATAAAATACTAGTTTTTCCTGAAAGCAAAGGTTCCACAGTTGGTTCCTATGTAATCTATGGTTTACAAGTGAATGGTGTTGCACCAGCAGCTTTTGTGACTAATTACGCGGAACCAATAATAGTTGCAGGAGCAATCTTGGCAGATATTATACTTGTTGATCAACCAGAAGAGGATTTATTTTCTAACATAGAAACTGGTGATCTTATCTCCATAGATACTGATACTAAACAGATAATAATTAGAAAAAAAAGTGATTGAAGGAAATTATTTACCTTCTTTTCTTACCTTGTTGTTCAGCAAGGAGTTTTTGAAATTCATCTCTTAGAAGTGATTCTTGCTCTTGTAAAGCTTGTCTTCTATTTTCATCTAATTTTGCTTGAAGCTCCTCTAATGCAAGTTCTTTCTCCTTGTTTTTCTCTACATTAAGTTCTTCTAGTTCCTTCTTGTGTTGTTCTTCAAGCTGCTCAATAAGTTCTTTTTGTTCTTTCTCAGTTTGGATTTTAGCTGTTGAAAGAATACGTGATTTTTCGTCTTCAAAAGATTGTTTTAGATTATCCATTTCCAATAAATGATCTTCGGTTAATTGAGCTTTTTCAGCTTCAAATTCGTTTTCATTAGCTTCAACTGCAGAAAGAAGTCTTTCTTCTATTACTTTATCACGTGCTTCAAAAACCAATTCAAGAAATTCCTCACTTGTAATCTCTCTAATTATTTCATGTACTCTCTCAATTGTTTGAATATTAGTATAAGCAGTTTCGAATTCTTCTTTTGATAACATTATTTCAGAATCTTTAATGGTTTTTTCAAGAAAACCCATTATAAGATTTATTGCTTTTTCTGGAATAATTTCAATTGAACTTAGAGCGTTTTTTAATTCTAAGCCTTTTGTAGCAAGTTCAGCAAGTTCAATCTCATACTTTTTAATAATACTTTTTTCTCGGAAAATAAGCTCATATGGTCCAATCATCATAGTTTGTTTTGTTTGTAGCTGATCATAAAACGTTACATTTGCACTAAGCTCATAGATGGCTTCCTCTCCTTTTGGAATACCTTGAATTATTAGTTTTTGTTCAGTTGCATGTTTTGCAGGTAGTGCTTCTATGGTTATTTCTCTACTACCATCTAAAATTTCAATTCCTTCTGGTATATTAAGTTTGAAGACTACATTGTAAGCGTCTCCTTCTCCTTCGTTCTCGATAGATAGCACTAAATCATTAGATTCTCCAAATACCAAATCTCTTGAAACTTTAAGTTCAGGTAATATTCTTGGTAATTTGACTTTAGATCTAAAAGTTGTAACCACTGTATCCATTGCATTATCAATAGCAGAGAAAAATAACTCTCCCATAATTTGGGACAATCCTGGTTTAAGATGATTTCCAACAAGTTGTTGAGCATTCAAAAGTGATGAAGTGTCTGAATCTTTTACAGCTTTAATAGCATGACCAGCTGCATAAAGAATCTGCTGAGCTCTTGTAAACCCAGGATCATCTTGAATTTGCGCAATATATTTCTTGTATAGTTCTTCAGCTGATTGATAATCCTCAATTGAGAATAAAAAGAAACAAGCTGTAGATACAAGAATTATACCTCTATCATATTCATTCCACATTAAATATTCTTGAGCAGCTTTTATCAAATCCTCTACAACAGCTCTTGTTGCAGCCTCCCAGTCATCTTTAGATCCAAGTTTCTTGAAAATATAGGCAACATAATAGAGATTTTGAGCACTCATACGAAATTGTTTTTTCTCTTTGTTTTCTTCTGATGCTCGAATAAAATTCTTTATTGCCTCATGATACAAATCTTCTGCTTGAGCCAACCCCCTTGTAGCTTCCTGATTTTTGGCAGCTTCCAAATATTTCCTTGCTGAGTCAGAGTAGTTAGCACTTTTGAATAAATCTCTAGCTTCTGACATTAATTTAGCAAGGTCCTCGTCATATGACTTTTCCATAAAGTTAAGCTACAGATAAAATATATAAACATTATTTAAGGTTCTAAGAAGTTTTAAAATAGCATAAGAAAGGCTTAAGTCAAATATTGTGAGTTTTTAAAAAGCGATGGTGGACCGGGCGAGATTCGAACTCGCGGCCTTTTCCATGCCAAGGAAACGATCTTCCAGACTGATCTACCGGCCCAGAATTAACCACTCAATAACCTCATTCTATTGAGTTTGATGAGTTCTTAACTACAGGTTTATTTCGTAAATTTAGTGCTTATGCCAAGCATAGTTTCTTAGTTTAGTTGATCTTCCGAAACCACAAGATGCACATTGTTTATGTCTTCTATGATATGATCTATTCCCGCATCTTCTACAAACAATATGAGGTGCTTTTTTGTTGTGCTTTCCAAATGATGGTGTTCCTTTAGTCATTTTAATACCTTCTTTCTAGATTCTATGCTGGAGGAGGACTAATCATAATAACATTGTCACCACGTACAATGACGTCTCCTAATTTTGAAGCTCCTTCATCTCCAATTTCTTCTGCATCTTCAAGAGTTAGATTAAGATGAATATCATAATTTTTCAGAATACCTCTCATTCTTCTATTACCACGTAATCTAATCAATACTCGTTTTTCTCTTGCTTGATTCAAGATATCCATCGGTTTGTCAGTTGTCATAGTTATTACTCCAAAACTATACGAAGTCCAGCTTAAAGATTTGATTATAAAAGTTTCTGTTATGTAGAATAACAAAATAGAGTTAAGTGATAGCTCCTTTAGTTAGAAATCGTTACCTTTAAGTAGAGAACAACTTGCTTCCTTCTTAAGTTATTATTAATATAAGGCGAAACTAATGAGTACAGAATATGTAACTGTAGATTTGCTTGTAGATGGCGGAAAAGCCACTCCTGGAGGAGCTATGGGTCCAGCTTTAGGTCCACTTGGAGTCAATATTGGTCAGGTAATTCAGGAGATCAATAGTCAAACTCAAGCTTATGCTGGAATGAAAGTTCCAGTGAAAATCACTGTTAATAAAAAAACCAAAGAATTTGATCTTGTAATCGGGATTCCTCCTGCTTCTGCCCTTGTATTAAAAGCTGCAAATATTCCTAAAGGATCCGGAACTCCTAATACTGAGATTGTTGGAAACATCACTTTTCCACAATTGATAGATGCTGCTAAAGCTAAATGGGCTGATTTATCAGCGGGTACTGTCGGTGCTGCTTGCAAGGAAATACTTGGAACAATGGTTTGTATGGGTGTTACTTGCGAAGGAAAAGATCCTCGAGAAGTACAAAAAGAAATTGATGAAGGAAAATATGAAGAACTTCTAAAAGCAGCAGAGATATAATCACATTTAGAGTTAATCAACAGAACAATTAAAAATAGGAAATAAAAGAAATTAAACGAGGCAGAAGAACATGAGCAAAGTTGTTGCTAAAATACGAACTTTCTTTATTAACAGTCGTAAAGTGCTTCGACATGCAAAACGACCTAGTAGACGTGAACTCTCCATTACAACCAAGATGAGTGCATTGGGGATTGTAATAATTGGTGTAATTGGATATGTTATTAGTTTGATATTTAACGCAATAATGGGTACCTTAACTTAAAATAAAATCAAGAGAAGTGATAAAATGCCTATCTATGCCCTAAGAACAACAATCGGTCAAGAGCATTCTTTAAGCGAGCAATTAGCTCGAAGAGCTGAAAGAAGGCCAAATCTAAAGATTTTCTCAGTTTTAGTGCCTGGAGGACTTAAAGGCTATATCTTTGTTGAAGCTAATTCAATTGATGATGTGGAATTATTGGTTGAAGGTATGCGTCATGTTCGAAAAAGACCTAGAGCTTCAAGAGCTGAAGAGATACCAATTGAAGAGCTTGATAATTTCTTAGTACCAAGACCTGTAATAGAAGGTGTTGATATCAACGATATTGTGGAAGTTATTAATGGACCATTCAAAGGTTCGAGAGCTAGAGTTTTAGATATTAATGTAGGAAAAGAAGAAGTTACAGTGGAACTTCTAGCCATGGATTTACAAATTCCTGTTACAATTTCTGGAGAATCAATTAGAGTAGTTGAAAAGTCAGTAGAAAAAGAGACAGAAGAAGAATATTTGCTGTAAATATCTTAACACTCTCTTTCTAATATCGTATTTTTAGGTGCTTTTGTAATTAGAGAAATTCTTCTAAAGTTGGTTTTTCTTTAGTTATTTTGATAGGTCTAGCGAATATTTTGAGTTTTTGTCTAACAATTGAAGCAAATTCCGAATCAAATCCGTAGATTGTATAAACTTTTTGTGGATTTATTGCTTCTACGTGATTTAATAGTTCATTACAGTTAGCGTGCATTGAAAATGGAAAAGCTTGGTTAAAGTTAGAAAAAGTAAAACGGGATGCTTGTCCTGTTACTATACTTCTTATTGTTTTATGAGCATTAAGAAATACTGGTGTTTTTTTCATAGCTCTTGGTAAAAGAATAACACTATTCTCTGCTTCAAACTTAGTATCATTCAAAATGTCAAACGTATTCCAATTAAGATTTATACCTTCTTGCTTGTAAATTTGGTTTATTTGACTCGTTCTATCATCACAGTAAATATCGATTGAAAGCATTTCATTTAGAAAAGCAATTAACTCCTGAGCACCTCCTAGGTGCCCAATATTTATTACTGGTATTTTCTTTCTCTGAAGATTATCTGCAATCCATTTCAAAATAGAAATCTTTATTCTGTCTCTAGAATCAAAAAATAAGTCTGCTTTACCATATGTTGATTCAATAATTAGTATGTCAATTTTGTCATCTGGAACCTCTGCTTTTGGCACAGTTAACATCTTATCTGTACTAATATCTCCAGTATAGCAGAAAGTTAAATCATCGAAGTAAAAAATGATTTGAGCAGCACCAAGTAAATGACCTGCAGGAATAAATTTTACTTCTATATCATCTATATTTATTTTTTTGTTAAAATCAACAAAATGAGTGTTCTTAGACTTCTTAGCAGTTAAACTCTCATATAATTTACTTGCTAACTCAGTAGAGAATACTTTGATTCCTTCATTTGGGAAAGCAATTGAATGATCTGTATGGGCATGAGTAATAAGAGCAGTATCACTACTAGAGGCAGCTTTTGCAGTAGTGGGATCAGCTATCAAAGTTAGATTAGATGGTTTAGATAAGAATTTAACTCCGCTTTCGTATTTAAATAATGTAGGCATGACTGAACTCCAGATTCTTCAATAGCTGTTGAAACTGTGTTAATTATGGTATTAAGTCTTTACTTGCTTCTAGGCAACTTCTAATTCTTTAGCTACAGCATCTGTTATGTTTCTGAATTTTAGACCAAGCATCATTGAGCCTTCGAATTTTAAATCCTTAGCCATATAAGCTGAAGCTGCATTCATTGTACCTGTAAAGATACCACTTGCAATCGAAGGATCCATGCAAATTGTTACATCTGGTTTTTCGATTTTACTTTCTCCTGTTGTGAACAATCCATTCTCTATTTTTATGAAATAATGGATATCATCACCAATTGAAATTTGAAACTGTAGTTTTGTTTTCTTATACTTCTTCTGTATCTTTTCATCTAAATTACAGATTTCTGATAATAATTCAAGATAGCTTGGGATATCATCATTAGTGAATGTATGTCGCTTAATCTTTATCTGTATTAAAGATTTTAAATCCCCCTCTTTTATATCAAGTGTATCTGAATATAACATATCTGCTTCTGGAGTTTCAACTATGAGGCCAAGATCATATCCTTCTTGGACTGAATCTACAATTTTACGAGGATGAGTTTCTTTACAATCTCCTATTTTAAACACCCTCTTAACATGATTCTTAACCATGTTTTCAATCTCTAGTGATGCTTGTGTTGTTGTTAGTGCTAACTCATCAAATTTTATTTTTGACTTGTTACCATTTTGTTCAACTATTAGTTCAGAACCTTGAATCTCCGTAATAGTTGTTTCATACATAATTTCTATTTTATCGTCTTCCTCAATTGTAGGAGTTATCTCTCGTGCGACTAAAGAATAAACATCGATTCCAAGTCGTTTTTTATCGGTTATAATAGTGACATCCTTATTGGCACATGAAAGATACTCTGCCAACTCTATACCTATCATGTCTCCTCCCACAATCACTATATTTTGTCCTTTAGGGAATGATCCACTAAAAATATCTGCATAAGTTTTATACTTAGAATTGCTAATTCCCTTAATGTCCGGTAATTTAGGTGAAATACCTGTAGCAAGAATTACTGTGTCTGGATCATATTGTTTAAGAATTCCTTCTGTAAGTTCGTTATTTCTTTTAACTTCTATCTGGAGTTTATCTATGATGAAATTGTAGTATTCAATGAGGTTTTGTACCTCCTTTTTCATTGGAGCAACACTTGCATAATTTAATGACCCACCAATAAATGGTTCCTTTTCGATTATTGTAACTTTATGTCCTCTTAATTTTGCTACTCTAGAAAATTCCAAACCAGCTGGACCGCTTCCTACTACAAGGATCCTCTGAGGATTGTCTGTTTTTCCTATTATATCATCAGATGCAGTGAGATTAGGATTGATTGAACAGAGAACTTGTTGTTCTGTCATTATTTGGTTAAGGCATGTGTTACAACCAATACACGTTCTAATAGAATCCACTTTGCCTTCTTTTATTTTATTTGGAAATTCAGGATCAGCAATCAGTGCTCGTCCTACTGTTACTAAATCTGCCTTATTATTTTGCAGTATGTCCTCAGCTACATCAGGAGTATTTATTCTTCCAACAACAGCTACTGTGGTTTTCGTTAATGAATCTTTAATACGTGAAGCATTGCCAACGAAGCATCCTCTTGGATAATTCATATACGGAACAACAGGGAATCGTGGGCTGTCAAAAACTCCTCCAGTAACATTTATCAAATCTACACCTTCTCTTTCCAGAATTTGTGCGATTTGAATAACATCTTCAATTTCTAATCCCCCTGGAATATAATCACTACCATTTAATCTAAATCCTAAAATGAAATCGTCCCCGCATCTTTTTCGGACCTCCTTAATAATTTCAACTGCAGCTCTTGTTCTATTCTCAAAATTCTGTCCACCATATTCATCATCCCTTTTATTAGTCCTTAAAGAGAAGAATTGATTGAGCAAATAACCATGCCCAGCATGGATTTCTACACCATCAAAACCAGCTTTTTTAGCTCTTAAGCAAGCAGTACCATATCCTTTGACAATTTTAACAATTTGTTTTTTTGTTAATGGTATAGGTGTTTCTCCTGCCATTTCAAAAGGAACAGCAGAAGGTGCAACAGCCTGTAAACCGATCATGTAAGATGAAGCTTGAGCTCCAGCATGGTAAATTTGTATGAGTGCATGAGTTCCATATTTTTTAATTACATTAACCAATTCCTTGAATCTGCTTATTCGTTTATTGCTATCGATACTAAGCATAGTAGCAGTACCAGCACCTCTTTTATCGAAATAAGCACCTTCAACAATGATTAAACCAACTCCTCCTTTAGCTCTTAATTCATAATAGTCTATGAGTTTATCAGGAATGTTGCCTTCTTCATCACCAAAATTAGTGTCCATGCCACTCATGACTAAACGGTTTTTTAATGTTATCTGGTTTAATTTAAATGGTTCAAGCAATTTCATCTCAATTAGCTCCTAGTATTCAAGAAGTGCAACAAGTAAAATAAAAACATTTTTGGCTATCTATCTTGAATAAGATTAAAGTAGTTATTTGGTCTAGAAGACACGACAATTATGGTTGAAGAAATCCCTCTTTTCAGAAAATACCCGAATTTGAAAACAATCCCTTGGGTTTCTGTAATAAATTCACCAACTCCCATTCTTAAAATGGAAAAAACTGGTAAAATGTTGAACCATAAAGAGTTATGGGTTAAAAGAGACGATTTAACTCATGAAATTTATGGCGGAAACAAACCTAGAAAGTATGAATTCGTTTTTGCAGATGTTTTGAAAAAGAAAAAGAAGAAGATTTTTACCCAAGGCGCAATCGGAACAAATCATGGTCTAGCTACAACCATCCATGCTAAGAGATTTGGTCTAGAAACACATTTGTTTCTAGTTGAACAAGAACCATCGCAGACTGTTTTAGAAAATTTACTTTGTCACCATTATTTTGGTGCAAAGCTGAATTTAATGAAGAATTCAAAGCAAAGAAGGCGTCATATCAGATTTAGGTTACTATTTGATAGAAAAGCATATTTTGTGACCACAGGAGCTAGCTCTCCTCTGGGTACATTAGGTTTTGTTAATGCAGCTTTTGAACTCAAAGAACAAATAAATGAAGGAATAATGCCTGAACCTGATATCTTGTTTGTAACTGCTGGTTCTCTTGCAACATGTGCGGGATTGTTGTTAGGATTAGAATTAGCTGAGCTTAAAACAAAAGTAATTGGAATTGGCGTAACTGATCCGTCTTGGAGTTCAAAGGAAGCGACAATAGATTTAGCTTCAAAAACTTTAGATTTGATGAGAAAGAAAGATTCTTCTATTCCAGATGTTTCAAAGAGATTGTCGGAAAGATTAATTATTGATCACGAATATTTCGGTGGTCAATATGGAAAACCTACAAAAGAAGCTCTAGAAGCAATTGAGCTAGCAAAGAAAGATGGACTTAAACTAGAACATGTTTATACAGGTAAAACCTTAGCTGGATTAATTGATTATATTAGAACATCAAAAGTTCAGAAAGAAGATGTGATACTCTTCTGGAACACTAAAAGTTCTGCTGATATGTCAGACTATATTAAGAAAACAAACTATCTAGATTTACCTAAAAAATTCCACAAGTTCTTTGCAGAATTAGAATAACCTCAGTGATAATTTGAGAATGAATTAATGTTGAGAATCAGCTTACCTCGATCAATCATATATCAGCCAGGGGTAACCAAATCATCTTCTCAACATGTTAAAATCTCAGAAATATGATTTAATTCTTTGGTTTGATATCATCTTCGAATTAGTGTGTTTTATATTCTGACTTTAATAATCCATAGTAATAAAGACCAAATCGTTTATTGTTTTCAATATTGCACTCTCTAAAATGTCCTTCCTTAACAAAATTCAATCTTTCAGCTAATTTATAGCTTCTTTCATTAGTATCTCTTGTAATAAGAATAATTTTGTGAGCTTTAAGTTCATCGAAAATGAACTCCATAGATCTCTTTACAGCTTCAGTTGCTAATCCTTTTTTGGTATACCCTTGATCAAGATAATATCCAATCTCAAATGACGGTACTTGCCATTTATTCGGTTCAATCCAAATATTTCCAATGAACTCCATAGTTTCTTTTGACCAGATTCCCACAACAAAACGAGTTCGACTGATGAAATCTGCGGATAATGAACGTACACGAACTTCTGCATCTTCAAGAGATTGAACATCTGTTGCTTCATCTACGTGTTCTTTTAGAAGTTCTCTATTGTTATTCCGTTCTAATAAATCGAACAGTCCTTTACCGTCTCCCTCCTCAAATTTTCTGATAATTAATCTATCTGTTTCAATTTGTGAATGTAAACCAAGTAGTTGTTTAATCATTTCTTTTTTTTCTTTAGTGCTCATTTTTGTTCATTCCAAAATAATTTTCTTTGTATTGATGTTTTATGAGTCGGTCCTTTGATTTTTCTTAAATCGAATAATGGCATATCCAACAATAGTTATATGAATTGCAATAGCTATTATTACACTTATTATGTGAGTTAATGGGGAAATTGTTGCAAGTTGTGGTAACTTAACTAGTGTATAGATACTCAATGGCAAATTCAAAAAAACACTTGCAGCTAATCCAGGGTTATAACGTAAAAATCTTAATGCACCTATAATGTGGATTGTTCCGTTTATAAGAGAGACATAGATGATCCATATCCCGCCATTTATCCAAAATGAGGAAACAGCAGCAAAAATGGGAAAGCCTAACCATACAACGGGTATATTTATCCAAAAAATACTTCTATCATCTAAAGGAATATCTTTTTCTTGCTTGAAAATGACTTTATTTACGAAATCTTTGAATCCCCCAGGACAAGCATGTTCTTCAAATTGATGTATGAGATAAATTGGTACTTGCAACCAGATTAAGAATTCTATCAGAGAGAATCTATTAAAATAGGTTCCTAGAATGATTAAACTCAAAAAAGCCATTGGAAGACACATTGGAGCCCAATGTTTGTAAAGATAATCCAATAGACGCATTGTTATCAAAACTTTAGTTTAGCAGAGATATAAAAGAATTATCTAAATTTAATTTCTAGAGTATCTTATTATAAGGTACTCTTTACTTTCTAGGAACCCATTATTCAATAAGGGAGACAATACAAGAAGGTAGGTAGATTTGGCGTGTAATTCTTCTTTGAATGGTTCCAAGAATAATTTCATACAATTATGGACTTCCACGCAATTTCAGATGCCGTGATAATCTCTTCTTCATCCATCCTTATAATATTGCTGAAATGCAATCTGAGAAGAGTTATTATAGGCATGAATGCAAATGAAGTTAGGATAGGAATTGGAAGATTTTGAAATACGTTGTTCCTTATCCCTATAGATAAAAAATCCCTCGTGTAGTTGCTTAGCTCGAATTCATCCGTTTTAAGCTCTACCATCATCTTGGTTTGTTCAAATTGTTCTCGATATTGAACATATTCGGGATGGTTCATGTAAAAGGAGAAGGAATTAATCCAAATAGTATCAAACTGCTCTTTTATAGACATATATGAATCAATACTTGTGAGAACAGCTTCACTTGCTTTCTTTCTTATATCACAATAAATAGTAGTTAACAAATCTTCTTTATTTTTGAAATAGATGTAGATAGTAGCGGGAGATACATTGGCTTTTTTAGCTATTTTAGATATGGAAATACCTGAGAAGCCTAATTTGTTTGTTAATTCAATTGATGATTTTACAATTGCATTGTATTTCTCCTGATCTCGAGTTCTCATAGCAATTCATAAGTAAATGTTCATTCATTTAAATTTTTATGTTTACTATACTTTGATCCTCCCTTTCCGGACGGCTTAATTTCAACATCTATAATAGGAACATTAATAAGTGAACATTCATTCATTTATACTGTTTGCTATTGAGTGATGAAAAATGAATAACACAAAAAACGATGATCAAACCTTTAACATTCCTAATTCTATTTCCAGAATAGACCTAGAGAAAGTTAATTGTTACCTTGTAGAAACAGAAGAGGGCTTTATTCTCATAGATACAGGTTTCACTAAAAGTAGATTAGCAATTGATGAATTCTTATTAAATATAGGGATAACTCCTGAAAATCATAAACTAAAATTGATACTTCTAACACATGGTGATTTTGATCACACTGGAAATGCAAAATTCCTAAAAGAGAAATATGGTTCAAAAATTGCTCTACATGAAGATGATATAGGAATGGTTGAACATGGTGATATAAGCTGGAATCGCGGTATGAATGTATTTATGAGAATGATGGGAAAGATAATGACTGTTATTTTAGGGATGCAATTGAAGAAAGAAGATAGGTTTGTACCTGATATTATTCTTGAGAATGAGCAGAAACTTCATGAAGCTGGGTTATCTGCTAGAATAGTTACCCTACCAGGACACTCAAAAGGATCCATTGGAGTTCTAACCGAAGATGGGGATTTCTTCAGTGGTGATGTTCTTGAAAATACAGACAAACCAGGTCCTGCAAGTATGGTCTCCGATAGCAATGCTTTGGAACAAAGTATCGAAAAAATAAAATCTTTAGAGTTTAATTATGTATATCCCGGTCATGGCAAGCCATTTGAGAAGAAATCACTTCTATGAAAATCCTCTGTTTCTGTTAAAAACTAAACTCTTTACAGTTACTGGGAAAGCTTGACCCGAATAAAGTGGTGCTCCTATGTCTATCCAATCTCCTTCTTCTAATTCTAATTCATCCATACAAATTAGATTGTCTTGTAACGATGTATCTCTTCGAAGAGCAATGCCTACAGATCCACCCATGTCTTGATCAAATATTAGTATCACCATTTTTTTATTAGCAATAGAATTGGGTAAAGCTTCCTCAATAGCCTTAGCAAAATCTGTCAGATAGAAATTGTTCCTGTAGATAGGATCCTTGAAGTATAAGGCAACTAAATCTTCACCTTCCTTCATATCAAATCGTCTGAAAGCAATTTCGATTTCCTTCTTCAGTTTCTCAGGGGTGAAATTCTCTTTTCGAATATTTACGTTAATAACGGGTATATTTTCAAGAGGGAACAAAATGCTTTTATCGAAATAGCAAGTAGAACCAGACACTGAAAGTGAAAATGCGCCAGCTCCTATAACTGTGGCTCTGATTTTGTTTTTTGGTTCAAAAACTGGTAGTTTATATTTTTTCATTAAAGCCTTGATTTCTTCAGCAAGATAAACGCCTATATCCTCATAGGTATTTGCTGTTTCATAGGATTTTTCTGGTATATAGATAAATTCTGCAACTCCTCCTGAGAAAGAGTATCCATTGATAGGAGTTGAAAAATCCAAATCTTCTGTCATCATTAGATATTTAGCAATCTTGCTTTTGGCGGATTCTCTCATGACCTCAATCAAGGCTTTTGCATATTCCTTAGCAACTAACTTGACGTCTTTTTCTGCTATAATATCTCCTATTTTATAATCTAAATTAAGTTCTTTGAATACGAATTCTGTAGGTTCATCTATTCTCAAGATTTTGAAATACTTGTCAATACCAAGTAATCTTCCTCCAACATTAATACAAGAAGTACCTATAACTTCCCCTTTGGATGCTATAGCTAGATTACTGGTTCCTCCACCAATATCTACGTTCATAATTGTATATCTTCCCTCGTCTAAAGTATAATCTACAATGCCGCTTCCCATTGCACTTAACAGAGACTCAAAATTAGGTCCTGCTGCTGCACTGACGAATTTGCCAGATGTTGAGGATAATCTTCTTACGATTTCCTCTGCATTTTGTTTCTTAGCTGTTTCACCAGTAACGATAACTGCCCCTGTATCCACCATCTCTGGAGATATTCCGGCATTCTCGTATTCCTCCTCAAAGAACTTTACTACAGCATCGATATCTATAGTGAATCTATCAATTAAAGGAGTGTCAATAATATTTCCCTCATAAATTATTTTACGACCAACGAGATAAAAACGGTTAGACATATTCATGAAACTCTGCTCTCTTCTCAGAGTCAAACCTGAAAAAATAAGATGAGATGTAGAAGAACCAACATCAATTCCAACACTTAAAACATTCAAGTATTCTCCATTATCATCATTTGCTTGACCAATAATTGCAGGAAAAATTTCTGCTATTCTTTTCTTGTTTTGTTCTAGTTTTTTTAGTTCTTCTTCTGGATATCCCATCAGTTCCCTTGCTGATTTAACTTTGAAAGTTTCTTTATCTTGTTTTAATTTGAAAGAATCTTCTGTTATATTTACGATTCTAATCTCTAATTCTTTATCATGATGTTTAGGTAATTCTATTGTTTCATCTGAATTCAGCAACAGATTCTTTAAATCCTCAGGAATATCCAAGAATTCCTTACAGACGGTACAGAAGAACTTAATAGTAGTTGTCTGGTCACTACCTGGCATTACCGGACCGTCTTCAGAAGGACGACGGATTTTGTTATCTGCTTTTCTTTGTATTCCAGCTAGAGTAATATCAAACATTTCTGCCATTCTATCGCATATGTTATCAAAGATTTGCCCTGATTCTATTATTAATTCAAGAGCTGGTCTAAATTCAGAAATTAGTCGATAAAACTGTAAGAGTTCTGTATTATCTTCTTCTTCATGTTGTTTAATCAATTCATCATATTTGTTCTCGAAAATTTCCTTCAACTCTTCAGCGTTCTCTTTATTGTATTTATCCAAGAAAGCGTGAACAGTTCCAACAATATACCATTTTTGAGTTGCAAGATCAACTTTGATGTTTGGTTCATTAGCAGAAGTTTCAGACATATATCCAAAAAAAGAGCATTTTGTATAAATACATTTTTATATTTTAAACATACAATAATGTATTATGAGTGAGCCCATCAATAGACGAACGATGCTAGAAAGAGCTAAAGCAATTTTCGATTTTATAGAACAATTAGATGAACCTTTCACCAAATCTCAACTACAAGATATAGGTCTAAACCCTGCAACAGCTGATAAGTGGTTAAATCTTATTCTATTTATTCAAAAAAAACCTCGACTTCGTTTAATCAAAACTGGAAGAATTACAATAATTGATAAGCATGAACAAAGATTCCACACGATGAGTAGGGAGATATTTATGGATTCAACAAAGAGTTATGAGGAAAGATTTAATGCTCTAAGAGATTATTTTAACGCCCTTGTAACTTCAGAAAGATTAAGAGGTCAAGTTGAAATTCCAATAACTACAACATATTATACAGATATTGAAGAAAAGAAACAAGAAAATTTAAGGAAATTGAGAGAATCCAATTTCCAATAGTTCTTTATGTGCTTATTTCAGAATCCCTATAAAGTGACTGATTTTCAACAATCAACCGAATTAATGGACTCACAGACCACATTATTTTTTCCATAATCATTTAAAACTCTGATATTAAGGCAACAACATCTGGACCAGTATGAGCAGAAATTGTAACTCCTGTACATCTTTTCGTTATTTTGACATTTTTAAAGTGTTGTTTTACTTCACTTTCCATTTTTGCAGCTAATTCTTCATTATTACCATGAATGATAGCACATTTCTTTGGAATTCTTGTATAATTTTCTGAAGAGAGCTCAAGAACCTTTTTAATACCTTCATCTATTTCCGTAACTGATGCAACAACTTCGTTTTTGCCTTCTTTATTAACTACTATGATGGGTTTTTTCTTTAATAAACTTCCAAGAATATATTTTGTTACAGAAATTCTTCCTCCTTTACGCAAATATTTCAATGAAAAAAACAAGACATATGTTTTGATGTTCGGAGTATGTTTTCTTAGCTTTTGAACTATTTCTTCACCTTCTAGACCTTGCTGCTGTAATTTCATACCCTCTTCAATTAGTAATACTTCAGAATAAGATGCATTCAACGAGTCAATAAGGTGAACTTTGATATCTTTGTTTCCTTTTTTAAGCATATTCGCAGCCAAACGAGCACTATTGATAGTTCCACTTAAGCCTGAACTTAAGGTTACAACTATAATCTCTTGGATCCCTTCTTTTACTAGTTCTTCATATGCAAGAAAGAAATCATGTGGGGTTGGTTGAGCAGTCTTTGCATGAAAATCATCGACTGTATCATATTTTTTATAGTATACTTTAAGATCAAAATTTCTATCTTCCTTATGTACAATATGATCTTCATCGCTAAAAGTTATGTTTAAAGGAACAACTTTTACGCCAATCTTATCAGCATAGTCAGGGTCAATATCGGATCCACTATCTGTTACAAAGCCTAAATTCATCAATTTTTAATATAATTTAATGTTTATAAGGTGTTCTCTGAAACATGTCTGCTTCAATTAAATTTATTAAAATCGATTTTCTTCAAAAGATGAATAGGTATGCAATTTTCAGTAACTCATTTTAATACAATTCAGAAAATTCCAGAAGAAATTCTCATGTTTCTTCATCAACATTCTGCTGTTAATTTCGAGGCTATCAGCATATTAGAACAATTAGGTGAGAATCCCCAAGCATTTGAAGGAATTTTGGAATGCATATCTGTTTCAAAACAAGATAAAATACAGCTTGTTACTTGCAGAATCAAACCTTACAATCTTTTGATATCTCATACAATGAATATCGAATCTATAATTCCTCTTGTCGAATATTTCAAGAAAGCGGGTATATCTATACCTGGTATATATGGTCCAGCTGAAGAAGTAAAGAATTTTACAGAAACATGGGAAAAACTATATGAAGAAGAATTTAGCACGTCTGACGAATTTTTACAATACTCATTAAAACAGAAAAAAATAATCCCACAGCTGTTAGGTGAGATCTCAATTGCAAAATCAGAACAAACAGAACTTCTTAAAGGATGGACAGAAAAAAGCATTAGAGAGATTATTCCAGGATCCACTGAAGACTTCATTAGTTCTTGTACTGATTCTTTTCTTAAATTATTAGAAAAGCATAAGGTGTTCATTTTAGAGATAGAAAATGATCCCGTATCAATGGCAGCTCTATCAGGACAAACAAAGACAATGCAAGCTATAATTGATGTATATACTCCACCAGAATATAGGGGAAAGGGATATGCTACAGAATTGTGTTTGTTTTTAAGTGAATATATTTTAGAAGATTGTAAAAGTACACCTATCTTGTGGGTAAAGTCTACTAACTATACTGCTATTCATGTTTATGAAAAGATAGGCTTTGAGAAAGTTGCAGAAATGATATTAAGTTTGAAAGAAAATTAAGAATTTTGGTGGCCGGACCGTGATTTTCAACATTTCAGAACACATCTGAAACCCTTTGAACACGGGATCACCTGGTCCCAAACCAGGGGCCATACCAAGCTAGACCATCCGGCCAGTAATTCTACACTATCAGCCTAACCCTACTCTAATTAAGCTTTTCGTTCTTGTTATAACTTTCTTCAAACGAACATAACTCTGTTCTCTAGTAGATTTTCGATGTTTTTTCTCCTTTTTGATGCCACATACATCCCTCTCTTTTGTAACAAAGATCCATTCCCCCATTCAATTATACTAATATTGCTATTAAACATTAAATCGATAGATGTCTTATCTGTAAAATATCCGAAGTAAAGATAATACTTCAACGGTTCTATAGGAAAGTTGTCAGAGTGAATTTCTCTCCAAAGCAAACATATTTTCTCTCCTCTTATATCTAGTTGTAGTGCTTCTACAAAATTGCATGAACTGTTATATGCAATCTTATTGAGTGAAAGTACTCCATCTGAATATAGTCCATAATAACTATTGACTGATGTTTCAAAATATTCAGTGAAGAAAATTGATACAGAACCATTATTCCAAGTATAAATACTTTTTTCGTTAAAATAGAGTTGGTTTGGTAAAGTAAACAATAATTCAGAGGTTAGAGTGTCATTTGTGTATGTATTCGAATATAGAAATGTTTTCGAATATGGTTCAGGATCTGTTGCATTGTAGTTCAATCCATATGCGTAAATAGATATTTTATTAGCAAATACTTCAAAACCACAGGGAAAGATATCATTATTGGGAAAGTATAAGGTAAAATTAGACCATCTTTTAGAATCGTTTGATACTATTAAATTGGAAACTACTTGATCTAGAGTAGAATTATAGTAATTCCAATTAATAACAAAGCTATCATTGAAAATTGTAAAATAAGAATTTAAGTAATAATCGGTTTCTCCTCCATAGGTTAAATTATAAACCAGATCCATATTTTGATTTATAGAATAGATCAAGAAACTGTAATAGCGGGAACTATTAATTTTCCCTAAGAAATCACTGAAGCATCCAAAAACTTCCCCTTTGGAATTCTTCTCAATTCCTACAAATTTTGATAGATTTTCCGATACTGTATTAACATTAAATAAAGGAGATGATGTCCAACTACTGAAATTCAAAGATCGTTGACCAATGACATGTGGAACATCATAACTATCTAATCCATTTGCAAAAAGATAGTACCATCCAGATGAAGTTTTGATTCCTCGTAATTTCGATAAGTGTAATATTCCTTTATCCCATGAACTCAAAGAATCTTTGAAATTTTCAATTTTAACATCTTTTTCACCCATTAAAAGAGATACTAAACCTATTTGTTCTCCATTAGTTCTATCAACATGGTTGTATGGAATATGAAGCAAGAAATCGTTTTCAAAAAAAAATGACCCTATAGTACCTTGTTTGATTTGTAGTAGAAATGTATCATCGTTCTTATCATAAAATTTGTAAAGGATTATAGGTAGAGTAATTGATAAAATTAGAATGAAAAGAATTCCTACAGTAACGAATGTCTTGTTTCTAAATCTAATCTTTCTCACCGATGAGTGTATATTATTCAAAGGGTAAATCTTTAATTTTTCACTTATATTCTAAAGTGTTCAAACATATATATGATTTATTGTGCACTTAACTAAGAGAACTAATAGTCATGTTTAGTGTCTTCAGCAGTTAGGTTATAAAAGGATGAGGTGGTTTATCTAGGTGAAGGACCACCACCACCTCCTCCACCACCTCCACCGACTGGTTTAAAGTAATTCCATGCAAAGTAGCACACATCATAGAAATCTATTCCTCCCCAACCAACGTGTTCAAAATGTATCATCAAGTTGCCTGGTTCTGGTTGTTTAGTTATATCCAAATACCATCCTTCAGAGTGAGTTGAAAGTATATTATATACTTCATCGACTGATATCGGTAATGCAGAGTTATGATAAAAGTGAATTCGATAGATAAATAGGACAAGAACAGCTGCAATCGGAGAGGACAAGCTTGTTCCAGTAGCTTCGTAATAGTCAAATATGCCATCGTCCCCAATATCGAACATTACTTCAACTGAAGCTCCAGGTGCCATTATTATTGGATTTGATAATCTAGGAGATGGATTACCATAATAACAACTAGCATATGCACAGAATAGATGTCCTGTCCTATCCCTTAACATCAATAATTGTTAATCAATGTAGCTTATAATAAGCAAATGGTTACAAAAGAATCCAAATAGTAATTTGATGTTGTTTTGTTAGTATACAAGTTGAGAAGCTTTGTATAGTATATTCTTATTCTAATAGTCAATACTTCTTGACCACAAGACAATTCTTGTTCCAAATTTAACCATTCTTCATTGAGATAATGGTTCTTGTAACAGCTTTCAATCAAACATTGCCCTATTTCCTAGCATCAGTAAGATATCTTCTATCATCCAATTATTCACTTGAAGCCATAACCAGCCATGAGAAAAGTCATCCCAAACTTGTTGTGGTGTTACTGGTTTACTCATCACACTAACTGGATCAAATGTTCTGTCTCTATCAAGAGCACCAAAAATATGAGATATTTCATGTTGAACAAGATTCTCGGCCCAATCTGCTAGTATTCCAATATAACTATATTCACCCAATTCTTCAGATTCAGCAAAATGGAAAGCAGCATTGCTTTTATAGTATGCAAAACCAAAATGATCTGAAGTTTGGTTAGAGAAAGTAGTTAATAAATCAAATCCATGATTATTTGGTGACCTTCCATATCCCGTATTCCAACTCCCCTCTAGTCCTAGCAGTTCCCCAGCAGTTTGGCGACCAACATCACCAATAATACCCATACTCACATCTTCTGGATGCCAAGGAAGTTCAAGTACAGGTATAAGTTTGATACCTAATTCTTTTTCGAAATAATATGATGTATTGTGCATTGTAGTAAAGAGATCATATCTAGCTACTTCTTTTCCTGAAATTTCCCAATTGTCGTTTAACATAAAAACAAAAACTCTATGTTCATAACCATGTATGGAAATGTTGTCTAGATATAGCTGTGTAGAGTTGTCAGCATAAACAAAAACAATTTGTAAAGTAATATTAGACAAACCTATTCCTTCCCCAAAAGGAATAATCTGGTTTAGTGGAGATAAATTGTCCATTGTAACAGACATGTTCTCTTTTATTCCATTTATGAACAAATTTGCTTCAATTGAACAATTCGTACTTTCAATAACTTGCTCAAAAGATAGATAATGAGCTCTAGTTAAATTAACCATTTGAGAAATACTTACCCATACAGAATTACCTGGGTTAATGGTTTCTGTATTGGTAAAACGAATACTATTGTTATCCAAAGAAGGATGAGTAGTAATATCGGTTACTGTTCTGTCATCTTGTTTTGAACTAGTCCAATCATCCAGATTTTCATCAAAATTTCCATTTTTTACAAGTTCTGTTTCTGGAGGATTGGTAATCTCTATAGAGAAATTCAAATCAATATCTGTCTTAGCGACGTTCTTCTCAAAGGTAAATCGCATGTAGTTAATATTGTAATCACCAACATTCAAGGCGAAGAAACCTGTTGACAGATTTAACAGTGGTCCAATTTCAAATTTAAGTAGATTCGAACCTCTAGCAATCTCTTTCTTATAGTTAAATAAAGCTGTATCATTTAGATTGTATATCCCAGATGAAATACCAATTTCCATGGAATCGATTGATGCTTTATTTATTCCTTCTAACTCTAGGATAACAGAAATTGGAACTGAATCTCCTTTGATTGTTGAATCGTTGGGCCAAATAACAGCAATTATCGTAGCATCTCCAGAGAAATAGTTGTTTACTATTGTATCTATAAGAAAGAATCCTCCTATACTTATAGTTACGAAAGTAATAAAAATAAGGCTAAGGAGAATAGATTTCTTCATTCAATAATCACTAAAATACAATTACTTAAACAATTAAATACTCTTTGGGTTGTAAAAAAAATGGTTTAGGTTGTTTTATCTGGAACTTCAACCTTCTCTCCCATTTTTCTTTCTGTGCCTGTAAGTATTCTTTTAATATTCGCTTTATGTCTCCAAAAAATGAAAACAACCATAATACAACTCACAATCAGAGCCCAAAGACTTCCGTTAAAGAACCATGACTCATTCCCTGCAAAAATCCAATAAATAAGAGGAGATATTAAAGTCATAATAAGATTAGATAGAGACATGGTTTTAGTGAATTTTAGCAGGGGGAACCATATAATCATAATAATTGCCCAAGCTATTGGATTAATACCTAGAATCGCACCAGCCCCCACAGCTGCTGATTTACCTCCTTTAAACTTAACCCAGACAGGTAATGCATGGCCTACAACTGTCATAAATGCAACAAGGGTGAGAAAGAATCCCTCATCTAGGTAATACGGAAAACCTGCCTCTGAATTGGTTCCAAATCCGGAATAATTTCCAAACCATAAATATAATCTTGCTGAAAAGACTGCTATAGCTCCTTTCAGCATGTCCAAAGCCATGGTTAGGTATCCAGCTTTATTGCTAACTGTTCTCATAACATTTGTTGCACCCATATTTCCTGAACCATAATCTCTTATGTCAATACCTTTGCTAGTTTTACCAATTATATATCCTACTGGTATTGAACCACACAAATAGCCTAAAATTACAAAGAGAATTTCATACAAAATCCCTAATGACATGATGAAATAGAACGTTGACTTTTATTTAAAACTTATCAGACGTAAAAAGGTAAGAAAAAATAGCTGAAAATAAAAAGGAGAGAGAGGATTACTTCTCAACGCAGATCATAGTCATAGTGCTACGCACATTCTCCAATGCCCGCAGATTATCTGTTACAATCTTCTTTAACTCATCCATTGTATCTGCTTCAATTTTTGCAATTAGGTCGTAAACACCGTAAACTACGTGTGCTTCATTAACATTAGGTAAGGACATAAGTTGGTCGAGAACACTCTTTTCTTCTCCAATCTCACTATTTATCAGGATGAACGCTGTTGCCATTAGGAATTCACCAACGAATTATATGTATTGGCGTTTAATAAACTTTTTTCAGAAGTATATGAAGTACAAAAAATGTTTGGGACAAAACAACGGTGTTTTAAATGCAAAAAACTAATTTAACTTGAAATGCAAGAAATAATCTTTCCTGAAAGACTGAAGGAGTTAGCTAAACCTTATTTCTATGAAGCACAAGAAAACAAATCTAAAACCTTGGTTATTCTTGTTCATGGCTTTGGTGCTTCTGCAACTGAAACAAGACCTTTAGGTCAATTTCTCTGTGAAAAAGGATATGATGTCTGTGGTGTTCTATTATCGGGGCATGGTACAGATTCTAAAGAATTGGATGAAATTCGATGGAAAGATTGGTACAAAGATATAGAGAAGGCATATTTCCAGCATAAAGAAAATTATGAGAAAATATTCATTGGAGGTATTTCCTTAGGCGGTGCTTTATCCTTATATGCAGCAACTAAATTACATTTTACAGGTATATTTACAATTAATGCATTATATAGATTCAGGAGAATATGGACATTTCTTGCCTGGATTGCACATTTCTTTAAACTTCATAGACCTAGAAATCTTAAACGTATTAAATGGTATGTTGAACATGATTTATTTGCATATCAAGATGATTCAACTTATGCATCGTATCAGATATTAAAATTACTTAGATTTTTACATTTAGAGATACGAAAAATTAAGATACCGTCTTTAATCATACAATCGAAAGAAGATAAAACAATCAATCCACAAAGTGCTGAATGGATTTATAATGATTTGAAAACAGAAAAAGAGCTTTTAGAGCTAGATAAGGGGGATCATATACTTACAGTCGATGAAAATAGAGATGCAGCTTTTGAAAAAATATTGGCATTTCTAGAAACAAAATAAGCAAATAACGAAAGATATTAAAAAGAATATTGAAAGAAAGCGATGTAACAATAAATGCCTCAATGGTGTAGCTCGGCCAATCATTGCGGACTTTCACATGAGAAAGTCCGCGTGACTAAGCAGGAATATCCGCAGACCCGGGTTCAAATCCCGGTTGAGGCACCAATTCTTTTCTTAAAACTTAAGTGCTTAAATTAAACTTTATTAAAGTCTGAACAAGGTATTTTTGGTTATTGATGATTAGTTATAGAACTGCTACAGTAGATGATATTAACGATTTAGTCTCATTACGAATAATTTTCTTACAAGAGGTTGAGAAAAACTGTAATCCAAAATATGACAACAAGGTGAGGAATTCCATTTATGCTTATTTTATGGACAACCTACCTAAAAAAACATACATCTCTTGGTTGGCACTTGATGATGATAAAATAGTGGGAACAAGTGGTTTATCATTTAATGTTGTTCAACCTTCTTATGGAAATCCCAGCGGAAAAGAAGCATATATTATGAATATGTATACAATTCCTGAATATAGAAAAAAAGGCATAGCTAAAAATCTTCTTGATAAAACAATGGAAGAAGCCAAGAAAAGAGAAGTGGGAAAAATACGATTACATGCAACATCTATGGGAAGACCAATTTACTTGAAGAAAGGTTTTGAAGAAAGAAACGATGAAGTGGTGCTATTCTTATCATAGCAGACATTTAGGAATAAATTTAAAAAATAACATCTACTCACTTTATTGACTAAGCCTTTTGCTAGATTTTAGCGGGGATTGCCGAGTGGTCAAAGGCGCTGGACTTAGGATCCAGTTCTTAGTGATTCGGGAGTTCGAATCTCCCTCCCCGCACCATTTTTAATTTTCAGATGCAACTTTATGTCGCCGTTCAAGACTTCTATTTGACGCTCTGAACATTTTTTTCACTTTCAACCTACTCTGTCTGTTTTTCTTAAATAAGTGAATCACCATTGTATACTTAGCCATCATGTCATCATACTCACTCGTTCAAGAAAATTTTTTAGATTTAGGATTAGTATCAGTAAAATTCGATTTACAACTCGGTCCTATGGTTGTGAACAATCATTCATCATTGCCAGAGGATTTGCTAATGAAATTAGCAATAAAAGGGACATCAACTTTGATGACTGGTTTAGGATATGACTTCTCTAACTCTCGAAGGTTTAGAGGATTATTCCAAATATCAGAAGATTACTTTGTATATGGTTTTGATCTGGTACTTATTGATGACCAAGGTGATGAGGGGGATTTTTCTCCCATTTTACTTTTTTTAGTTTTCCCAACAAGATCCTTACCAATAATAGGTGCTAACATTAAATCCATCGAAGAAATAATTTACAATTCTACAAGAACTTTCTTAACACTCTCAAACATGGTAACAAACTTTGATACATCTCTTCTATTCGCTATTCAAGATATTTTGGCAAAATAGGAACTCACTTTATACCTTATTTTAATACATTTTAGTTACCATATATCCTCAATTGCAATTTTTTTTTTCTTGACTAGATGTAAAATAACCTATTTATAATACCATGAGCTATATGAAGGTTAGCAACTTAAAGTTGATTTTATGAGTAAAGGAGAAATTTATCAAGAACCAGTTGACCAACCGGTCAAAAAAAAGTGGAGTTTCTGGGGATATGGGCTTCTTTTCTTTACCGTGTTTTATATTGCATTAATGTTTATACTTGAAGCTGCAATTAAGCCAAGGGAAAGTATGACAGCAACAATTATTGCTTACATTATTGGTATTATAGGATTAGCGATTTTTGCAGGTCTTGTACGAGATAAATCGCGGGTTCTAATCTCAATACCTATTCTCTTGATTATTGTATTTGGTTCAGGCTATTTATTTACTTATGTAGTCAAAGCACCAGTTTACAATCCCCTAGCTCCAGTTTCTGAACGAACCAGTACTCTACTTGATACAGTAGAGGTTTTAAATGATACGGATATAATTGACCTTCCTCCCGAGTTTAACGTGGAAACGATACAATTTTACAGTCAGTTCGCTTTTGTAATAGATTTAGTAATAGCATTACCGTTGTTTATCTTCGGAACGTTATCGTTAACGTGGTTTGTGCAAATCTTTACACAAGCATTTAAACTCTGGACACTAGTTAGTATATTCTTTGCACTAATTTTCTTCCTGATAGGTTTGGTTATAACGCCATTTATCCATCTATTGTTCTCAAGTTTCATAATACTTGGAAGTGATCTTTTACCTGGAGCACTTTATGTAATTGATGGAATTTCAATATTTCAAAGCGATTTCTCAAGTCTGACGCAAGAACAAATTAATGAGGCGGTAGAGGCGTTTTACAACGCGTCGTATTACTTTAATCAAGCAGCTATGAATCTAGAAGGTTTACAAAAAGCAGGTCTAATAGGTTTTGCGCAATTGATTCCTATACTAGGTACGGTTGTATCCAATCTTTATTGGTTTTCGTTAGCTGCTTTGCATCTATCCTCCGGTCTAGGTCCATTTGCTAATGGTACCTTTTACATAATGACTGGACTTGAAGATGCAATGGATGCTATGAATATAAGCGGATCCCCGATGCCATTAGCTGTTGATGATAAAGACACTGTGACAAGAACATCTGGAATTAATGATACTTTGTTCAATGAAGCTATTCAAGTAGTGAATGATGGTTTACTAATATTAGGTGACAGTACAGATAATATTGAACAAGCTTTAGATGACCTAAAGAATGTCTCATTAGATGATGTAATTGGTAATATCACTCTAATTCCAGGCTTACCTGAGGAAGCTATACAACCTGTCATGGACAGTATGGGTATGGTAGAAGACTATTTGTCGATGTTCGAAGGTGGGGTGGCAGTTATTTCAGCTCTTTTAGAGAGACCAGAAATCTCACCTGGAGTAGAAAGTGAATATGCTACACTAACTCATTTCTTGTATGGTGCATATGATCTGTTCCAAGCAGGAGATAGTATAGCTGAAATTACAGCATTCAATGGAACTTCTGATTACTTCGAGTATGCGTCTGGAAACTTCTCACTAGTACAACAACAATTACACCAACCTGAGGTCTTATCTGTTGCAACTTCTGACACACCTTTCCTAAATGAAACCGTGTTATTTGTAGTAGATATGGTTGACATTGGCGTACCTCTCTGTAATCTAGGATATACTTTAGCTACAAGCTTCGTTGATATGGATAGTATCTTAACAGTTTTCGATGGTCAAGATTATGAAGACATATCGGATTATCCATCATTACTGAATTCCTTAGATAACCTTAGAACAACTACAAGCACTTTAGCTACAAATGCAGCACAAGTAGATGCTAACATTACAAGCGTTGAATTGAAAGCAAACGATAACACTTATGGTATCTTAAATGATATAGCTTTGACCTTTACTTCACAGCTCTCTGATTTCGGTTTTGTCCAATATGTGCAAAATGCCGATTATATTGCCAATTCGTTCTACTATATGTTCGCAGGAATAATGGAATTGAGTTTTGTAGCTGGAAATATTACTGAAGGTCAATCTTATTTCTCAGGTGTAGATTATGTGTCTGCAAACACCAGTTTCTTAGCTGCTCAGACAAGTTTAACCTCTTCAATTTCATATCTAAATCAATCCATACCCTATATGGATGATGCAGTGAATATAGGAGGAATGACGCAATTACAAACGACACTTGATGCTATAACTACGATACGTAATAGTTTACTTGGAATACAAACTGATTTAGATACATTAATGGTACTCATGGTTGATCCAGTAACAAATAATGCTGCAATTACTTCACTGTTAATTACTATGTTAAGCGATTTAGCTGATGTAAATACTGATTTACAAGGTGTTACAGCGCAGTAAATCCCTTTTTTCTCTTTTTTCTTTTTCTTTTCTTTTTCACTATAAAAATCGCTTCTAATTCTGTTGCCTAAAGAGAATAACTTTTTATTAAAAATACATCTATTGAATTAGTAAATTTCATAGGTAAGGGTACTACTATGAGTAATGTTTTCCTAGGATACGATCACAATAAAGGAGATTTCCACGAGATTAAAGACAACTCTAAATACCAAACAATGCTTGACACAGAATCGGGTGAAATAGCGAGAAAATTGTCTGGTTTAGGGTTGGACGGACTCTTGGTTTTTAACCGCGAAAAAGAAGAATGGCATCTTATTTTTGGAAACCATCTTGGGCTTGTAGCACAGAGAACTGGACGAAGAATCGCTGATACAATCAGTAGATCTGGCTTCTTATTAGCTTCAGGAGAACGAGTTGGTCCAAAATGTAGATTAGAACAAATGACTGAAGACAACATTGGTGACTTGAATAAAACAGTGCAAGAAAAATATATAGACACTGATTTAGGTGGTTTTCAAGGTGATTCAAGACAAGATTCTTTCCCTCGAAAAGTATCTGCTCAAGATGTTCCTCCTCAAAAAGGAGTTCCTGTTGTAAGACCTACACCAGTAGAAGATCAGAAACTAATGCCACCTCAAGATGTATATGAACCAAAACCAACAGTTGAACCTACACACGAACCAGCTATTGAAGAACCAGAACCAAAACCTGAACCTCAAACAATTATTTTCTCTGAACCAGAACCATTCCCAACACGTGAACCAGCTATTGAAGAACCAACTATTGAACCAGAACCACCAGTAAAAACTTATGTTGAACCGGTAGTTGAACCTGTAATTTCTGAAGAATCTGTTGAAGAAGGGGTACAAAGAACTGTTGACGACGTCATAGAAGATGTTGTTGAAGAGACTGTTGAGCAAATTACAGAAGAGGTATCAGATACTCTAGCAGAAAAGATTGCAGATGCTTCTGTTGAAGAAGAAGTAAAAGAAGCAATAGAAGAAAAAGCTGAAGAGATTGTAACTCAAGTTACTGAAGAAGTTACTACAGAAGTCATGGAAGAAGTAGCTGAGGAGATAGAAGAAGCTGTTGAAGATATGATAGAAGAAGGTAAATCACTAGAAGAAGTTGTAGAAGATATAGTTGATGAAGTAGCTGAGGAAATCGTCGAGGAAGTAACTGAAGCTGTTGACGACATCTCTGAAGATGCAATGAAGGATGTTGTTGAAGGCGTTCTTAAAGAATCTGTTGAAGATATGGGCGAAGAAGAAGCTGAAGAAACTGCAGAAGAAATCGTCGAGGAAGTTACTGATCAAGTTATTGAAGAGGAAGTCGAGGAAATAGTTGAAGAAAAAACTGACGAATTGGCTGAAACTGTAGGAGATGCAATTCAAGAAGATTTAGACAAAGAACCTGAAGAATTTTAAAACTCTTCCTTTTTTTTATTTATTTTTGTTCATTTTCATATATTTCATTTAAGCAAACCCATTTAAAGAAAAATTGTTCTTTTGTCTTAATGTCTAACAGAGTATTGACTATTCTTGCAGGAGGATCTTCAAGAAGATTTCAGGATAAAGAAAGTCAACAGCTAGACAAGGTACTAATGGAATTTAATGAAAAACCATTATTGGTTCATTTTTTGGAGAAAGGACATAAATATTATGATTTAGTGAGTATATCTGTCAACTCTAAAAAACGAAGAAAAACCTATTCAAAAATAGTCAATTCTCATCTTTCAAATATGCCTGTTGAATATGTTATAGATGACAACAATATCGCATTTGAAGGTGTATTGAAAGGAATTTGCTCTTCGATGAATTATTTCGTAAATAAAACAATCCAATTTGTCTCTTCAGATAGACCTTATTTGCTATTTGGAATTCTTAATAATCTAAAAGTAAAACAAAATGGTGTTAGCTTACTGAGATATTCTGATGGAATGATAGAACCTTTATTAGCTTTGTATGGACCAGATTCAAGAATACCCCCACCATATTATCATCTGCCTTTATCGAGAGCTGATGTTCCAATCAGACTTGCACAATCTGTTCAAACATATAGTATTGAAGAGATATTAGAAAAGAATAAACTTTCATATGATGTTTTTGCCAATGTCAATGTTAAGGTTAATTTAAATGAAGGCATATTTAGTTACGATGCTCCTCCTAACTTTCTTTTACCTCGACCTGTAGAAATTGAAAAAAAAGCTCTAAATATCTTTACTCTGGTGGCTGATCCAAAAAGAAACATTTCAGATATAGTTAATTTGTTGATGGAGAAAGAACACTATTTTGCTGCATATTTGTGGATTTTATATGCATCTTTCAAAAAGAAAATAGATATTGAAATGTTTAGAAAACTAGGAAAAGATGCTCTTTTAAAAGAAAAAGAGTATTGGAAGGAGAAAAATATTTCTTTTTTGGAATTCCATGCACTTCAAGATTTAATTTTTAATTTTCCAGAAGAACAAACAAAAGAGAATATGAAGCTAACATTGCAATTAAAAGAAAAAATGAAAATAAAACCACGAAGGTTTTAATTCTTTATTTGTTATTTTGAGATTTTAACAGCACATACTTTGAATTCAGGAATCTTTGCTAAGGGATCTAATGAATCTATTGTAAGAAGATTTGCAGCAGATTCTTTGAAATGGAAAGACATGAAAACGACTCCTTCTTGAATTTTATCTGTTACTCTAGCAATCGTTGTAACTTTACCTCTTCTAGATTCGATTATTATTTTATCTCCATCTTTGATACCTAATTTCTTAGCGTCTTTAGAGTTAACTTGGCTCCTTTCCACTGGTCTTCTCTCGTGTAATCCCTTTGACCTTCTAGTCATCTCTCCTGTATGAAAGTGATATAAAATACGTCCAGTAGTAAGAATTAAGGGATAATCTGCATCTGGTAATTCCGCAGGATCAATGTAAGATATAGGGTGGAATTTACCTTTTCCTCTGCTGAATTGCTCTTGATGAAGAATCTTGGTTCCTTCATGATTCTTATCTTTGCAAGGCCATTGTAAACCTGTTTTTTCTATCCTGTCAAAACTTATCCCAGCATAAATAGGTGATACAGAAGCAATTTCATCCATTATCTCACTTGGATGGCTATATTTTTTGGAAATGCCAAATCGATTAAGCATCTCCTGTAATATCATCCAATCATCTCTTCTGTTTCCTACATGCTCCAAAGCTCTTCGAACTCTTTGAACACGTCTTTCTGTATTAGTATAGGTTCCATCTTTCTCTGCAAAAGAAACACCGGGAAGAACTACATCTGCATATTTAGCTGTTTCTGTTAAAAAGAGGTCTTGAACTACTAAAAATTCGACTTTATCCAAAGCCTCACGTACATGATTGAGGTTTGGATCACTAAGAGCTGGATTCTCTCCCATTATGTAAATCCCTCGAATAGTGCCCTCATGAGCAGCGTTCATAATTTCAACAACTGTTAGACCTATTTTATCATCAAGTTCGGATACTCCCCAGCTTTTAGCAAATTTCTCCCTGATTTTTGCATCTTCTACACTTTGGTATCCTGGATAAACATTTGGTAAGGCTCCTAAGTCGCAAGCTCCTTGAACATTGTTTTGACCTCTTAGTGGATTAACCCCAGTACCAGGACGGCCAATGTTACCTGTGAGCATTGCTAGGTTTGCTAAAGATAGAACATTATCTGTTCCAGTTGTATGTTGAGTAATCCCCATAGAATAAACAATTGAAGCTGATTTAGCGTTTGCGTATAGTCTAGCTGCTTTCTTAACATCTTCTACACTGACATTTGCTACTTTACATAAAATATCTAGGGCAGTATTTTCTAGACCTTTCTTAAATTCTTCAAAACCTTCTGTTCTACTATTTATGAATGCTTCATCATATAAATCCTCTTCCAAAATCACTTTCATCATTGCATTAATCAGAGCAACATCTGAACCTGGTCTTTGTTGTAAGTATATTTCAGAGAAATCAGCGAGTTCAATTCGTCTTGGGTCAGCAACAATTAATTTAGATTTTTCATTGACAATAGCTTGTTTAATTTTAATTCCTATTACAGGATGAGCTTCTGTAGTATTACTCCCAATAACAAAAATCACCTCAGAATCATTTACTAAATCAGAGATACTATTTGTCATAGCTCCAGAACCAAATGCACGTGCTAAGCCTGTTACTGTTGAAGCATGACACAATCTAGCACAATGATCAACGTTATTTGTACCAATAGCTGCTCTTGATAGTTTTTGCATCAAGTAGTTTTCTTCATTTGTACACTTAGCTGAAGAGAGAAAAGCTAAAGCATTAGGTCCACTTTCTTGCTTGATCTGTTTTAATTTCTGTTCAATGAGGTCTAAAGCTTCTTCCCAAGTAGCTTCAACAAACTCTCCATTTTTCTTAATAAGTGGAGTATCTATTCTATCGGGATGATTAACGAAATCCCAGCCATATCGACCTTTAACACAAAGAGCTAGACCATTTACAACATTTTCTCTGTTAGAATTAACATAAGCAATCTTATTTGTTTCAGTGTTATAGACAAGATCTAGTTGACATCCAACACCACAATATACACATGTAGTCTTGATCTTCTTCAAATCATATGCTCTACCAGCTCCTTTAGAAGAATTTGATACTAATGCACCCACAGGACAAACAGCTACACAATTTCCACAAGCTACGCATCCAGCTTCCTCAAATGTTCTTCCAAATCCTGCACTAGGATAAATGTCAAATCCTCTGTTTTCTAGTGAAAGAACTCCGCAAATTTGAATCTCATCAACAACTCTTACACATAAACCACAGCGGATACATGCTTCATAGTTGAGAACAAAAAATTCATTTTTCTCACTGAGAGAACTTTTTGGTCTTTCTCCTATATATTTACTCAGCCTTTCCTCAGGAACGTAAGCGTAAGCAAGCTGTTGAAGTTTGCAAGCACCAGATTTCTCACACACAATACAATTAAGAGGATGTGAAGTAAGCAGAAGCTCTACAATAGTCTGACGAGCTTCTCTGACTCTTTCACTGTTTGTGTGTACTACAGCACCCGGGTTAACAGGAGTACTACATGCAGGCATAAGTGACCTTGCACCTTCGATTTCAATAACACATATTCTACATGCACCAGAAGGTTTCAGCTCTGGGTCATGACAAAGTGTAGGTATTCCAATGTGATGTTTATTAATCGCCTCAAAATATGTGTCTCCTTTGTTGCATTCAATTTCTTTACCATTAACAGTTATTGTGATTTTATCTTCGTCAGTCATTGTTCACCAGCTCCTGGGAATTTAAAGATGGCATCTTTAGGACATCTTGTATAACACATTGCACATCTAGTGCAAATCCTCGTTTCAATGTGATAACCAGTTTCTTTACTTCCTGGTATAGCACTTACAGGACATACTTTTGCGCATATCCCACATTTGATGCATAATTCAGGATCAATTTGATAATGCATAAGATCTGCGCATACTCGCGCTCTACAGCGTTTCTCAGTAATATGCTCCTCATATTCATCACGAAAATACTTGATTGTGGAAAGAACAGGATTAGGAGCTGTTTGTCCAAGAGCACATAAAGAGGTGTCTTTTATAATTTTAGAAAGTTGTTCCAAATCATCTATATCAGATAATTCTGCGTCACCTGAAGTTATCCTCTCTAATATCTCCAATGCTCTTAGTGTTCCTTCTCTGCATGGAGTACATTTACCACAAGACTCTTTTTGAGTAAAAGAAAGGAAATATTTGGCAAGATCAACCATACACGTGTCTTCATCAGCTACTACCATTCCTCCAGATCCCATAATAGAACCAGCAGCTTGTAATGAGTCAAAATCAACTGGAAGATCTAATTTTGATTCAGGGAGACAACCTCCTGATGGGCCACCAGTTTGAACAGCTTTGAATTCCCTGTCCTCTATAATACCTCCTCCAATCCCAAATATAATTTCTCTAAGAGTTGTACCCATAGGAACTTCGATTAAGCCTGAGTTTTTCACTTTACCAGTTAGGGAGAAGATAGCTGTACCTGGTGATTTTTCTACTCCTATCTCCCGAAATGATTTAACATCATGTTTAAAAATCCATGCAGCAGCTGCCCAAGATTTTACGTTGTTAATATTAGTCGGTTTTCCCCATAATCCTTCTATAGCTGGATAGGGAGGTCTAGGGCGTGGCATACCTCTTTTTCCCTCGACTGAAGCCATCAAGGCTGTTTCTTCACCACAAACAAAAGCTCCTGCACCTTCCTGTATTTTTAAATGGAAAGAGAAACCGCTATCTAGAACGTTTTCTCCTAGAAAGCCATGTTTCATCGCATCTTCAACTGCTTTCTTAAATCGGATGATAGCTAAAGGATATTCTGCTCTAACATAAATAACCCCATGCGAAGCTCCTATAGCATATCCACCAATTAGCATTCCTTCCAGAACACTATGTGGGTCTGCTTCCAAAATACTTCTATCCATAAAAGCTCCAGGATCTCCTTCATCTGCGTTACAGATGACATATTTTACATCTCCAGGGGCTTTGTAACAAAATTCCCATTTCAAACCCGTTGGGAAACCAGCTCCTCCTCTTCCTCGTAAGCCTGATTCTTTAATAACCTCAATAACCTCAATAGGTTTCATGGCTAAAGCTTTACGTAAGCCTGAATATCCTCCCGTTTCTATATACTCTTCAATTACCTCTGGATTAATCTGACCACAATTAGCAAGCAAAATTCGTTTTTGTTTCTCATAAAATTCAATTTCCTCGTATTTTTCTATTTTTAATCCTGTTTTAGGATCATGATAAAATAGTTCTTCAACAGGTGTATTATTGATTATATGTGATTCAATAATTTCCTCTGCATTTTCTAGTTTCACTTTACAATATAGCGTTCCTTCAGGTTTGACAATAACAAGAGGACCTTGAGCACAAAAACCATGGCATCCAGTAAAACTGACACTAACTTCATCTTCTAACCCTTTCTCATCGATGAGAAGAGAAAGTTTTTCTCTGATTTCGTGTGATTTAGAAGATTTACAACCAGTACCTTCACAGATCAAAATTTGTTTTTCAGCTGTCATCTTATTGTACATCTCCTTCGTTTTCTGTTTCTTCGTCTTTGATCATCTTGTTGAGAACCTTCTGCAGTTTAGCAGGTGTCATTTGACCATGAACTTCCCCATCTATTTGTACAACAGGTGCCAAAGCACAACATCCAAGACATGCTACTCTTCGAGCACTAAATTTGCCGTCTTCTGTAGTTTCTCCTGTTTGAATACCCAAAGTATTTTCAATGGTTTGTATAAGCTGTTTTGCTCCTTTTACAAAGCAAGCTGTCCCCATACAAACAGTAACAGTATGTTTTCCAGGTTTGATTAATTTAAAATGCTCATAGAAAGTAATTACTCCATAGATTTTTGATAACGGAATTTTTAACTCACTAGAAATGGCATCGATAGATTTTCTAGGTAAATATCCTTCTTCTACTTGAATATCATTCAGAATCTGAATTAGTGCACTCGGTTCTGAATTGTGTTTTTGAAGAATATTCTGAACGTTTTTTATAGTAGACATTGAGAACAATTAAAGCATGTCTTTCTAAATTTTTCGGAGCTTATCCATTTATATTTTTACAATTTGAGAATACATTTAAAATATGTAATTCATAGAACTCTTATGAAAACATCACACAAGATATACTTTCAAAATTCGCAAGATATGCAAAATGTTGAAGATGAATCAGTAGATCTTGTAGTTACTTCTTCACCCTATCCAATGATTCAGATATGGGATAAAGTGTTTTCATCAATCAATCCTGAAATAGGAAAAGCATTAGAAAAAGAAGATGGTGATTTAGCTTTTGAATTAATGCATAAAGAGCTAGATAAAGTTTGGAGGGAAGTATATAGAGTACTGAAAACCAACAGTATTGCTTGTTTAAATATTGGAGATGCAACAAGAAGTATTGGGGGAGATTTTAAGCTCTATTCTTCTCATTCTCGTATCATTTCTTCCTGTTGTAAGATAGGCTTTCAATGCTTACCACTAATTGTTTGGACTAAATTAACCAACGCACCAAACAAGTTCATGGGCTCAGGAATGCTTCCTCCTGGAGGTTATGTAACTCTTGAACACGAATATGTCTTGATACTTAGAAAAGGTGGAAAAAGGGAATTTGACACTGAAGAAGAAAAGAAAGAAAGATTAAATAGCTCTTACTTCTGGGAAGAGAGAAATAAATGGTTTTCAGACATATGGGATTTGAAAGGTGTTCATCAGAAACTAAATGGTGATAATGTAAGAAAAAGAAGTGCAGCATTTCCTTTTGAATTAGCTTATCGTCTTATCAGTATGTATTCTTTGAAAGGAGATACCATTTTAGATCCTTTTCTAGGCACTGGGACAACAATGCTTGCTGCTATGGCTCTTGAAAGAAACAGTGTGAACGTTGAAATTGAGGAGAATTTCAAAGAGATAATAAGTCAAAGAGTTTTTGAGATTAAAGAACAAGCAAATGAATATAATGCTAACAGAATACAAGAACATATTGATTATATGAATGAATATTCTGAAAAATATGGCAAACCTAGTTATGTAAACAAGATATATGACTTTCCAGTTAAAACTAAACAAGAAATGGTTTTCAAACTCAGAAAGTTAAAACAAGTAAAGGAACTTAATGACACTTCTTATGAAGTTCTTTATGATGAATGAATTGGTTAAACTTCTTTAAACTTAAAAACAGTTGTTAATAGTCTTATATTAGTAAAAGAATCGATGTGTTATTTGTGACAATTAAGACAGATGTAGCTATTATAATTCCTAAGAAAGATTTAGCTGCTCAAACTATATGGAAGCAGTTGAATAGCCAGTCCATGTTCAAGAAAACCGATGAAATTTTTGATAATAATCCTGTTTATTCTTATGAAAAACACCCAAACAAGATTAAAATTATTCATTCGGAGAGAGATGGAGTAGAATCTAATCATCTTGATTCAAAGATAGACACTAAACTCTACATCTTCGCAAGTAGACATAGGGCAGCATCTGGGACACCAGCACTTCTCATTCATCCAACGGGGAATTGGTCACAAATCACTTTAGCAGGAAGAGAACACGAACTTTCTTATACTTCAAGTAGGGCATTGAGGAGCGGTTTGATGAAATTACAAGAAAAAAAAGAGGAGTTCAATCTAGATGAGTTTAAAGTAGATATGGAAGTAACTCACCACGGTCCTACTGAATTAAAACAACCATTAGTCTTCATGGAACTTGGCAGTAGTGAAAAATTTTGGGTACATGAAAAAGGAGCAATTGCTGTAGGAGAAGCAATTATAGAAACAGCTGAGGAATTCATCAATCAAACAAAACATTCTAGTCAGAGTTATGTTGGTTTTGGAGGGAATCATTATGCATATAGATTTCATAAACACATAATGGAAAATCCTGAAATCTCCATAAGCCATATAGCCCCAAAACATGTTTTAGATGAGATTACTCCAGAAATTGTTCAAGAAGCTTTTAACAAGACAATAGAAGATCCTATAGGAGCTTATATAGATAAAAAAGGCGCAAGATCTGAACAAAGAAGAATAATAACAGAGATAGTTGAAGAGTTAGGAAAAGAATGTATTCAAATCTAATCTAACAGTAATCTTGGTTAAATCTGCAGAATTGGTATAATTTTTTTTGGGTTTAAATATCAAGTTTAAGACATAAATCTGATAGTATGAGTAAAGTAGAGAAAGGGAAGAAGGAGGATTCAGGATTAAAAGGTAAAGTAATTATTATTACAGGTGCTTCATCAGGAATAGGTAAAGCAGTTGCTTTAACTCTAGCTAAACACCAACCAAAATTAGTCCTTTTTGCAAGAAGAGAGAAAAAACTCCACCAAACAGCTAGATCTTTAAAGAAACAAGGTGTGAAATCTTTACCAATAGTAGGAGACATCAGAAACCCTGAAGATAGAGAAAAACTAGTTGATTTGACTTTGAAAGCCTTTGGAAGCATTGACATTTTATTCAACAATGCTGGTTTAGGACGAGCCAATCTTTTCGTTGAGCAACCAGAATCAGAAATCGATGAATTGATTGAAACAAATTTCTTGTCTTTAGTTAAGCTTACACAAAAAGTTGCTCAAATAATGAAGGAGCAACAAAGAGGACATATAGTTAATTTATCAACCTCTTTAGTAATGTTGCCAGCTTATCCATTTGCTGTTTATTGTGCAACAAAATCTGCAATAATGACGTTTGGAGATGCGTTAAGACAAGAAATGAAAAAGTATGGTGTTTCTGTTTCCACAATTTATCCTGGTCCATATAATACAGCTTTCCATGAAGTAGCGCATTGTGATAAGAATGCTTTTACTGTATATGATGTAAACAAACTTGCAGATAAAATAGTAAAACTTTTCTTGAAACCAAAAGACAATTTGATACAACCTTGGTTCTTCTCGATATATTCTTGGCTTTCAAAGAGATTTAACTTGTTTAAAAAGAAAGTCTCAAACGAAATAGGTGATTCAATATTAAAGTCAACAAAAACAGAAGAGAAAAAACTAGAAATCCAAAAAGAACTAACAAGGGAAGAGAAAATTCCAGCAATAGTTCAGTGAAGATGGGTTTTCCCACAAAATACTTACTTTAACCTTATTTTTTTTCTGTAATGTTATTAATAGAAGCTAGCTGAATATACAGAAGAATTATGTTGTGGTTAAGAATTGCTAGCCTCATCAAATAATATTGATTGACATTTAAAAACACAAAAAATATGTTTTTTTATCCAAATAAGTTGTCAATAGAGGTTGTAGACCAGTCAATTAAACTGAAAATAACTCCAAATATAACCGCAAAAATCAGGATGGCAATTCCAATAAGGAGTATTTCCTCTAGAATGGGGCTTCCTCTTTTATTTGTAAATCTCAAATTTTTTAGTAGTATGAATTTGAACATCGTATTCAGTTGTTGTACTAAAAGACTCTATTTAAACGCAACAAAATTTAAACAGAATTAAGAAAATAAGAGGGATAGGATTATCCCATCAAATTCTTCAAAACAGCCATGACAGTGTGCAATCTGTTTTCTGCTTCATCAAATACGACGCTATGCTCACTCTCAAAGACTTCTTCAGTAGCTTCCTTGTGCTTATATGGGAGACAGTGCATAAAGATGTAATCTGATTTAGCATTATTACAAAGTTCTTCAGTAACAACATAATCTTTGAAAGCTGCTAATTTAGCTTTTTCTTGCTCTTCCTCGCCCATTGAAACAAATGTGTCGGTTACAACAACATCCGCATCGCTAACTGCTGTAATAGCATCGTTTGTAATGATTATTTTAGCACCTGACTCTTCAGCAATCTCTTTTGCGAGTTTTACAACATCACTAGATGGTTCGTATCCTTTAGGTGTTGCAACAGACATATGCACACCCATTTTTGCGCAACCTATCAGTAAGGAGTTACAAACATTATTTCCATCTCCAGACCAAGCAAGTTTCACCCCCTCCAGTCTTCCTTTATGTTCTTCAATTGTTAGTAAATCTGCTAATATCTGAAGTGGATGATATTTGTCTGATAAAGCATTAATGATTGGAACTGTTGAATATTTAGCTAATTCCTCCACATCATTATGAGAATAAACTCTTGCTAATACACCATCGACCATTCTAGCTAGTACTCTGGAGGTGTCTTTGATTGTTTCTCCTCCACCTAATTGTATATCTGCGGAACTTAGAAAAAGCGCATGACCACCTAAATAGTACATTGCTACCTCTGTAGAAACACGAGTACGGGTTGATCTTTTCTGAAAAATCATCCCCAGTGTCATACCTTCAAGAGGTAATTCTTCTCTTTCAAAAGCTTTGAATTTAGCCTTCAATTTCTTAGATTCATCAAGAAGAAAACGGATTTCTTCTGCTGTGTAATCTTTCAAGGATAGTAGTGACCTACCATTTAAATCCATTTTACTCACTAGGTCAAATGAATAAAGAATATTTAAAAAATGTTCGCTGTGACTGCTTATTTCCTATTTCTCTCTTTTTCTGGAGCACCCATCAACCAAATTTCCCACAACAGCAGGAGTAAATAGATAGGTAAAAAGAAGTAAAGAATGTAGATTTTGTTTTCATTATTGAGAGCCACTAAGAGAATAATGAGGATAGCTAACCAAATCAATTGAAAAGCTGGAGAGCTTTGTCTGAGCTCTCGGTCATACTTACGCTTCCTCCAATAACTCTTGTATCCAAAAGTAAAGTATCTTCGTCCAAACTCCTTGAAACCTCTAGAGAAGCGTTTAGCTATTCTACCCTTATCCTCACTTCTCTCTTTATCATTCATGACAGCTTAAGAATCTCTAAAGTATTTTAATAACCTTTTCAATCAAAAGAATTTGTTATTACATAGAGTTCTTAAGCTATTGAAGATAAGGTATAATTGAGAAAAATGGTTGATTATAAACGTTTGATAATTTCAACAATAACAGGAGCCATACTGGGAGTGGCATGCATTCTCGGTGTAGGAAGTCGTCTTTTTGGTGGAGATTATGCTTCAAACATTGTCTATCTGATGGGAATATGGGCAATGAGAGTTTTACTAGGAATAACTATTGGTTTAGCTCAAGGAATAATATTACTTAAAGGAGATCAATGGCAGAAATGGGTAAATGCAGGAATTAGAGGAATAATATTTGGACTTCTCTTCTCAGCAACATTAATTATGCTAGATCCTTACTTAGATTTTGCAACCTTTGGTGCAGGAATTGCATATGGGCTTATCATAGATTTAGTAGCAACATTCTTTACAAGAAAGAAGAAAGAAAAAGCAGAGAAATAAATGAAAAATGGTTAATAATTTCACCTCTGTTTTTATATTTTAAAGTTCACATAGCTGAATTAGCTTGGAGTTTCAATAATTCTACCCAAATGTGTAGAAATTAAGCTGAGAAGTGTTAAAATTGTTTATGAGTGCTCAAGCGTATTGATGAGTAAATAATCTTATGGTGAAATTATGCCAGATTTAGTAAAACTTCAAATTGGTGATGAAAACTTAACATTGCGATCATGGGATTTTGAAAAAGATGTTGAGCAAGTATCCAAACTACTAGAATTGGTTTTTGAAGAAGAACTTGCATCTAAAGGATTAGAAATGCAAAATATCTTTGATGAGTATAGATCGCTTTTTCCATTTTTGAAAATAATGAGTTTATTCAATAAGAACTACAAGCATGCTTTAGATGGTTTTGTAGTAGAGAATTCAGAAAAAGAGATAATTGCTTCTGTCAATATAGGTTATGGGATTTATCATTGGGAAATAGCTATGGTTGCAACTCATCCAGAATATAGAAGAAAGGGATTAGCAAGAAAACTAGTAACAAAAGCTATAGATCATGCTAAGGAATTAGGAGCTAAAATTTGTGTTTTGGAAGTGAAAGATATCAATGAACCTGCTTACAATCTCTACCGAAGTCTTGGTTTTGTTCATTATGATAGTACCTCAAGATACAAACTAGAACATGAAAGACTTTCTGAGATTGATCCACTGGAAATTCCAGAAGGATTTGAAATAAGAGAACTAAAAAGAAACAAGAAAACACGAGAAGAACGTTACCAACTAGATATTAAATCTACCCCTAAAGAAACTCAAGACTTTCACCCTATTAGTAAGAAAAAATATCATAAGTCGCTGTTAATTAGAATAATACGACCTTTTGTGAAGCTCTTTATTAAAATGAAAATTGATCATCGGACAGTCTATCATAATGGTGCCCTTGTAGGTTCACTTCAGGTAACTCTTGCACGTAAAGAAGGAACACCTCATAGAATTGAATTGATGATAGATCCAGAATATAGGGAGATACTAACAAAATTTCTGTTAAATCATGCACTAAATTTTGTGAAAAACAATTCGAGCTTAAAGGTGAACACAATAGTGGAACTTAGAACATCTGATGAGATATTAAAAACAGTCTGTGAGGATTATAATTTCACAGTTATAGAAACAATGCATATGTTAGGATTAAAACTCTAAACATAAAAAAATTCTTTGGAAAAATAAAAAAAAGATTAGAAGAATATGGGTTCATCTTCAAATTCATACAATTTTTACAATCAAAATTATACTACTCTTTTCTGTTTTTTATTTTGTTCCTTCTCCAAGAATACAGGTAAGAGACTGCGAGAATACAAATGACAGATAACACAGTTGTATAGGTATTTTCAGTAAGTTCGGATGTGGTGGAAGTAAGAGTTGTAGATACAGGAGTAGTTGGTGTAGGTGTAGTGGGTTCTTGTTCTCCATAATAAACAGAATCTGAAAAAGGGGAGAGATAAAACTCCTCATCGTAAACTAGAACAACTTCAGCATAATAATATCCTTGGCTTAGTTCTGACACATTGAAGCTTCCTGATGAAAATGTGTAATAAAATCCTATGAATCCTGTCCAGTTCAAAGAAACATTCCTAACCATATGGTCTGTTTCATCAAGAATGTAAGCATAGATAATACTGTGTTCTAACAAGATATATTCAAGAAAATCGAATTGGTCAGAACTTGCAGAACCTAATACTACCATTGTCTCATTATCATAATATGATACTAAGTATACATACCCAAAATAAATCTCAAAATTGTCTTTGTAAGAATAAATAGTTTCATTATAGTGATATTCTCCTGAAATGGCAAATAAGTCAACAAAATATGTTCTAGGGGGAAAATTCTGTGTGTTGATTATAGTCCCCCAGCCGTTGTATGTTTCGTTATCAAAGATCAATGAATAGGATTTCGAAAAACCGATTCTATTGTATATGTTTATTGTAACATTATCTTCTGCACCAGCTTGGGAGATTTCAGTACCATTCATAAATGTAATAGTTAGATTACTGAGTGATAATTGAATCCCATTATACGAAATCCAAAGGTTTGAAGCTAATAATTGAAAAGGATCGGAATCATTTATGAAATTGAGGTGGTTTAATTTCAAAGATTTTGTAAAAACCTCTTCTTGTTGAAAATAACCACTGAAAATAGTTGAAGAAATAAAGACACTAGAACTGATCAATACAATAGCAATGACTGTCTGTAGGATGTACAATATTTCTTTTTCTGCCTTTTTCATGGTTATTGTCCCCCTATTTTAACCTTTTATGGTATTATATTGTCATATACATATATGTATGTTTCATAAGCGTCTATAATCCCCCATCCTATCCTATAATTCCCTGGATATGTTCCAAAGTTAACAGATGCATTATAAGGATTCAGAGATTCAAATGCCCCACCATTTTCTGTTCCATAATCTTTTGGTGACGTACCTTCTGGATCACCCGTATATTGAAGTGTTTCTTGAAGTTGCGAAATTGTTAAAGGGTCATAAACTTGTTTAAGAAGAGCTATAATACCTGTAACAAAGACAGCTGCATTACAAGTTCCATCGAATTTATTATACTCCCCTTTGGAAGTTATAGTGATATTCCACGGAAGTAAGGTACAATTATCTAGTGCAGCAATATCAATTCCATATCCATTATTGTCTCTTTCTTCTGCACTACTTCCAGATTTTAAATTCCATGATTCATTGCCCCAATTATTATCATATACACCTGTAACGCCAATTGTGGTGTTCAATGCTGCAGGAAATCTAGCATCGTTTGTGTTTTGATAGGTAGCTCCAGTTGCTGCAGATGGACCAACTATTATAGTTTTTTTGTTAACACCTCCACCATTAGCAATATCATCACACCATCCAACGAAATCATTCCATGTTGGACAAGATTCTCCCCAGAAAGCAGGCATGTTCAAATAGAATTCAATATTGTTTTTTGTTTCAGACCAATAAAGGTTTACAACTTCTATGTCATATTCCTCATTTATATCCTCTTCTGACATCCATTTTAATGCAGCTAGCGTATCTGTTGTATATCCTTGATGTTCGATAAATATGTACTTAGCATGAGGCGCTATTTGTACTAAAGAGCTTAAGGCTCCCGTTCCATGGCTTTTATCTATTTTATTAATATTGTGTTCTTTTATTTTTTCCCATTTTTCTGTTGGTGTAAGTGAGTCCCAACTTGAATTAAGTTTAACAAAACTCGTATTATGCAGGCTAGGAGGACGATAAGGAATAAAGTATTCCACATCTCTTATTATGTTTGAATATTCTTTGTAGATCGATGGGTGATAGTCATCATTCAATGTATCATCATATCCTAGACCATCAATCATCATGCAAATAGTTGTTCCTTGCCCTGCCTTTCCAAGGTTGTGCAGTTCATTTATTCTCATGTTGTCGATATCATCTTGATCTGTTGCAGAATAGGTATAGAAGGTCCTATATGTATTGTATTGTTCATAATTAAAAGGTGGTCGCGCTTTAACACAGTTAACTTGGATTTTCAAGGTATGTATTTTCGTATCCAAATTATGTAGAGTAATATCAACTATTGATTGTGAGTACATCCCTTTATATTGCCCATCAATATAAATCTTGGAAGATTCTAGTTCCCAACCAGAGCGAACTACTACTCGATAATAAATGCTCTGTCCTTCCCAATAAGGATATCTACCATTGGTTGTTGGCGAATAAATAATTACGTATCCACTATCCGGATCCGCTGCTTGTACAAACTGGTTTATTGTTGCAGATGATGAAAAGATAATTGATACAGTTAAAATTAATAATAAACATTTCTTCGATTTTTTTTGATATTGAGATTTTTTCAAATAAACAACTTCCCTTGAAATATATCAAATCAAAGTTTACCTCACAGATTATAAAAATATTTTCTATGACTTGATGAAGAGAGTTTTATGTGTTAATATAGATGATTTTGTGATGTTAAGTTATAAATGAAAGAAAAAGGAATTGAGAAATTTCATGAGGAAGAGGATACGAGCGTAGAGTTTATATAAAAATCATAATAAAAAAAGCTAGAAGAAGGTTGGTTCTCCTTCAAATTCTCTTTTTGGTGGTTCCATCTTAGCTGTTTCAGCAGGAGACAATATTTTTATCAATTCGTAGTTGGAAGTACCAATACCCATCTTTTCTGCAAATTGAACTGTCTCATAAGGATCCTTGTATGGACCATGAACACGAGTGAAAGGATGAAGATCTTCGTCAGGGTTGAGGTTGACATGTTTGAAATATGGAGGAATGTTCTGTACCAGTAATCCTTCTTTCTTGATTAAATCAAGTGTAGCAGTCTCAACAGCAACAATGTCTTTACTACCAACAACACCAATATCATTAACAATAGAGGGTTGAACTAAACCTAAACAATCACAGTAAGTTGTGATCCACATCAAGAAGTTCATGTAAATCACTTTTTCTGGTTTAAATGTTTCTAGCACCTTTTGTGTTGTTATTGCCATCATTTCTTGGAACTTTGAATAACTTTCTCGAGGTAATTTTACTGCACCTAAACCTCCATCAACTTGAAGACAAGTCATACATTGTCTGCAATCATGATAGTTTCGTCTTAAGTCGTCTTTCTCTTCATTATAACTTAAAGCTCCATATGGACAAGATTCTACTAGCTTCTTGGCTAATTCAGGATTACCTTTAGCTTTATCCCAATATTCATCAATTGATGAAGCTCCATGGATTTTTCTCCAACGAGTGGGACCAGAAAATCCTCCCAGAGCAAGATTTTTTATTGCTCCACCATAACCACATGAACCATGTCCTTTAGCGTGAGACAAATCTACTAAAACATCAGCATCTTTGAGTGCTCCTGCTAATTCTAAGGTGTCTATCCCTTCATAATTAACTTCAACTGTGGTTGTGTAGCCATCTTTAACTCCTGCAATAGGAATGATTGGACATCCACAAGTCTCTTGGGTGTATCCTCTATCAACTGCATTATAGACAGCTGTAGGATTATCCGTAACGAAGGGATAACCTCCACGATCTTTAATCGCTTTCACAATTCTACGCACAAAGAAAACTGGTATAGTTTGATAACCATCATTAAAACCAAGGTGCATTTTAACTGCTACCTTGTCTTTCTTCTCTATAGGAGTTTCATCCAATAATAATTCTGTAATTTTATCCACTTTTGCAGCTAAAGAAGCAAAAGCAACGCTTTTTCCATGTTGTACTGATCCGAAATAGACTTTAGCTTTTTCTGAACTCATATTTTGCATAAATTATGAGTAATTTTAAAGTGTTTGCATAAAGTTTTACTGAAACGAAATTTATTTTAGCGATAAAAAACATGTTAGCCAATGCCTAAACCTTATGCTGTAATAATGGAAGAAATCAAGGATGCTCTAAAAGGAAAATATGGGGAGGAAAGAGCAAGAGAAATCAAGCGCCTGTTGAAAGAAATTCCATGGGATGTGGGAGATTACAAGAGAATAAAAGACAAACTAAGACAAGAATTATCTGAAATTGAAGTAATGGAACAAGCTAAGAAGGCATCTAGACGAAGTTCCAAAACAAAGAAAGAAACTCCTCAGTTTCTTGTAATAGGTGTAACAAATAGTGGAAAAAGTACTCTGATAAACAACCTTTGTGGAACCAATATACCTATTGGAGAATATGAGTACACAACAACTGAACCTCAATACGGTGCAATGGTATGTGAAGGGATAAAATTCCAAGTAGTCGAACTACCAGCAATTAGTGAAGGTGGTTGGATATATGATAAAACTACTCTTGGAATGGTTTTTTCAACAGATTGTTTGATATTAGTAGGAAAATCATTTGAGGACTTTTCAATGGTATTGAGGGAATTAGAAGAACAGAATATAACGTTAATACCAAAAAGAGTAGGAGATGGATTTGCTCAAATAAGTCCGAGAACAATTCCTGCGGTTTTAGTAAAGAACGAAGATTTAGGATTCATAGCACATAACGAAATACGGAACGTTGTTTTCAATGATATTGAAGAAATAAAGAAAGCAATGTTTGAGATTGTTAACCCAACAAGGGTGTTCACAATGAATTCCTTCAATGAAATAGAAGAAGAACCCATGGTGTTTTACAAAGAAAATCTAATTGTGAAAGATGTAGTAAATAAGATAAACAAGAGCAAGCTAGATGTGTTCAAAGATGCAGTGGTATTGGAAGGAGGACCTAATGGGAGAAGGAAAAGAGTAGGGTTGACTTACGAATTAAAAGATAAAGATGTAATCCACTTAACATTTAAAAAATAAGAAATAGGGAGTAAGATTACTCCAATTTAGAACCACAGCTTTCACAGAATTTGGAACCTGCAGTAGGTTTGTGACCACAATAAGGGCAGTAATTCACATTTCCAGAGGGAAAAATAACTTCAGCTTGTTTCTTAGGTAGAGGAGCTTCAAATTCAGGAGATTGGTCATATTTGGTCTCTTGACCAAAGATTATTTCTCCAGTTGCACCATCATAACTGTACTGAATGCCTCTTTTAGTTCGAAGATCAAGGAGGATGCGAAGGATGTTGTTAGGTTTGATGCTTACTTCCTGTGCAAAATTTTCGAGTTTGACTCTACCTTTACGATTTACTGTAGCGCTGTAGACAGTGTCTCTCATTCTATTATCCCAATAGATGGAACTAAAACCACCAATGAAAATGAAGAAAGCAGGAATGAAAAACCAATAACCCCAAGTTCTTAACTCAATAAAACCGATGTTATAAGCACGAAAAACTAAAGACAAAATTCCAATAATAGTGAAAACTATAGCAGTACCAAAGGCAGATAAGTTGCCAGTGTAATTCTTTTTGTAATAATATCTGTTATCAGACATAGTTTAACCACAAGAAGAGAAAAGCATACAGATTATTAAAGATAATCTTTTGAAGAAATTTCTCTAGGTGGCAAATTACATTAATTTCTTCAGTTCTTTGAGGTTAAATTTGAAGTGCTTACCTTGATAATGCTTAGTAAAACCTATTTTTTTATTCAAATCTTCAAACATACATTGTTCAAACCAGATGAAGATTTTATCCACTTTAGGAAGCTTATTCCTGATATACAATAACATTTCAGATTTCAGATTACTCTACATAATTTGGATACGAAAATACATACCTTGAAAATCCAAGTTAACTGTGTTAAAGCGCGACCACCTTTTAATTATGAACAATACAATACATATAGGACCTTCTATACCTATTCTGCAACAGATCAAGATGATATCGACAACATGAGAATAAATGAACTGCACAACCTTGGAAAGGCAGGGCAAGGAACAACTATTTGTATGATGATTGATGGTCTAGGATATGATGATACATTGAATGATGACTATCACCCATCGATCTACAAAGAATATTCAAACATAATAAGAGATGTGGAATATTTTGTGTTTAATGAATCTTCGAAAGAAATTGATCCAAGTTTTCAGAAACTTAATTCTAGCTGGGACACATTAACACCATCAGGAAAATGGAATGAAATAAGAAAGAGAAACGCTGGTGATACTAATCACACACATGCTACACCTCTTTTAAGTGTTTTAGTTCAAATTGCACCTCATGCTGAATATATGTTTGTTGAACATAGAGGGGATCCTCTTAAAGAGATAGCTGCAATAAGGTGGATAGCTGAAAACAATATTCAAGTAATATATGACATAGAAGTGATTAATTTATACTGGGGGGATTTTAAAGATGATATAGACGGTTATCTAAGCAATTATCCTTTCTTTTGGGGAACTACATACGATTTCAACGATTTTGAAACTTGGTTCAATGATGTTGCTAATAGCGGAAACCAAAATCGAAAAGTTATTACTGTCGCTCCTGCAACTAATTATGCTATGACATTTTCTCAGAAAGAATATGCTTGCTATCCTGCTGCTCTAGAATCTGTTATAGGTGTAACAGGTGTCTATGATGGAGATAATGGAAATTCATTATGGCTGTTGAAAACTGAAGGTGAAGGAGACTGTAATGGTTATGGTATTGACATAGCAGCTATTGATTATTATACTTCATTACCATGGGAGCCAATGTCTGGAATTGAAGGAATCGCAGGTTCATGTAATGCCGTTACATTTGTAACTGGCATTACTGCAATTTTAAAACAATATTATGACCCACTGAATATATCGAAGCTTCAAGAAACTTTTAAGAATACAGGTGATTTAGAAGGAAATTCTCCTGAATATTATGGTAATGAGGAAGGAGGAGCATATGAATCTCTGAATCCTTATAATGAAACAATTGATTTCGGTTCATATCCAGGTAATTACAGAATAGCGTGGGGAATAATTGACTCTTATGAAACTTACTTATACATCAAAGACAACATTGTACCGTAACTTATGGAATTGAAGAAATTTAGAAAGGAAGAAAGCAAGGAAAAATTAGAAGGTTATATAAATGAAAAGACAAAAAATGTTAGTAATAGTAGTTAGCATCATTTATATGATTTGTTCCTCTTCAACTATATTAACTAATGTGTATTTGAATCAATTAAAAAAAACTAATGTAGTACTTCATTCAGGAATAGTAAAAACTTATGGTGGACTTTTAAATGCTGAGAAATTTGCTGATTCTTATGAATTAATAATTAATGATCCATCTATCTCACAAAATACCACTTACCTAACTATCTCAGATTTAAACATTACATTTACAAATGAAACTGAGATCAATGATGCAAGTGCAGACGATAATGTAACATTAGTGATTTACAATGACGAAGGATTCCTTACTAACTATTCTATGAGCTACGATATAAATCAATTTCATGGTTGGGGAAAAGTAATTTATATTTTCGATTATGACTATCCAGGCATATATTATATCAATTTGATGGTACAAACTGGTTTGTATTACTTTAATTCAACCATTGATTCTTTCGAAATTAATTTTAGTATTCATTTTAGTAATCCCTTGCTTGGATTAAATATTGAAAACCAAACAATGCACATATCTATCAGTATTACTGTAGAACCATATATCTACCTCGATTATATTCTTTTTAACAGTAGTATCTATGGTTGTATCTTTAATTCAACGAATTATCTTGTTAAAACAATTCCCTTAAACTGGGGAGGATTTAGTTTTTGGTGGTATCACTGGACTGCTCTTGTCAACATTGATGATTTCGAGACTGACACATATTATTCAGTAGGACTAGTTGTATATGAAGACGATGTGTTTTTTTCTCCCCCTTCAAATGAGGTTTTCTATCAATCCAATTTGTCCACAGAAACACCAACAGAAACAAATGAGCCTACTACGCCTGAATCAACAGAAAATACCATTTCTACCTTGTTATCTGTTATTTCTGTTTTATTCATCTCTTGTTTATATTTTTGGAAGAGAAAGAAGGTAAGAAGTAGAAAAAAGTAGCGTAATTACATTTCTTAAGATTCACATAATATTTCAGAATTTTAACCTTAGAAGATGCAATGTTTCTATAACTTTGAAATTATACTCCTAACAGACTGTCTTTAATATTGCATCAAATGTTCTGAGTTCTACTGCTGTGTTTACTTGTAAGCTAGAATTGTTTTTCACAGAATTGAATGTGTAGCTTAAAAGAGGTTCTGGTAATGATTTTCTATATTCAGGACCTCTCTTTGGGGATAATGACAGTGTAACCACCTTCAGTGTGGCTACCTCGGAGTTTGAGCGGACTATAACCAAGACCATAACAATAGACTTTGGTGTAAGGTTTGAGTTTGAGAAAAACATAATCTTTCTTTTCTTCATCAGTTAAATGTTCAGTGATAAATTTGAGAATACGTTTTTCAGAAAAGATAGGTAGCAATTCTTCATGATCTGCAAGAGGTAAGATTTCTACTTCACCATAAAAAGTAACAGTACTAGAAGGAACAAAACGAAGGATGTGGTGAGGAAAAGGGATAACAAAAGAAACCTTGGGATTATTGGAAATATTCTTAGTTTTCTTGTATTTGCGAGAAGTGGCAATATACAAAGCAAAATCAGAATCAGGGGAAGAAACACCATAAAGAACACCAGTAGAATGAGGAGAACCGTCATTATTAAGGGTGGTCAGGACCCCAAAAGTTTTGTTTCTAATTTCAGATTCAACGAAAGAAAAAGTAAATTGCTGTTTTTTCAATTATAGCACCTATATCAGTTATATAACTTGAATCGCTTATTGGTATTAAGTGTTAGGAGAGTTATATGCAATTGGAGTTGATGAGATAGATAAACTCAGTAAAGGAATATAAAACAAAAAACTTTTAATGTAAAGAAGAACAGAAAAGATAGAATAATGATGCCCAGGTAGCTTAGCTGGGAGAGCGCTGGACTGAAGATCCAGTTGTCGCGTGTTCAAGAATCTTCTCAGATGCGTTCTGGAAGTTGAAAATCACGCCCTGGGCTCCATACTTATTTCTTCTTAGTATGCTTTGTTTCTATTGCTTTTTGTTTTTGTTTGCTATTGAAGTTAATCCTATAAACAATAGTAGAAATCCACACATACCAAGAATTGATTGACTTGTTGTTTCATCTATATTACAACAATCATAGTTGTAGACAAAGGGATAAGGATCAGTTGTGTTGTATTTGCCATCTATTTGATATTCTCCTTCTCCACTAAAATCCGTCCAGTAATTTCCTGTGTTTGTGTCGTAGTTGTACCATCGGTTATTGTAACAGTTATCGAATGCTTGAGAAGAACCTGTATCCGTACCTTCTAAGTTGTTACAGATAAAATAATTGCTATAGATTTTATTCCAAGTTGAAGTGAAATCAGATATGTATACTCCATATTCTTTATTCATTTGGAGCTTATTTTCTATAATTTCGTTATAGCTAGATTCACTAAGTTTGATACCATATCTATTTTGGCTACATGTGTTATTTGAAATTAAAAAAGCATTAGAAATATGGAGATTTATGCCATTTAGGTTACCATTGAAGATATTTCCAATAATCAAGTTATCTTTTCTATCAGAGTGTTCGTGATATTTGACATATATACCATTAATAATATTATAATTACACTCATTCCTCTGCACTATACATGTCCCACAATTGCTTAAGTATATTCCACTTAATGTATTATTATTACATTTATTATAATCTATCAGTGAAAAGAGGTTATCATCTATCCAAATTCCATACTCACAGTTGAAACAAACATTTTTTGAAATCCAGAGATCTCTTGAGTTTATACAATCTAATCCATAATCATTTGACATTAACATATTTTCTGTTATTTCACAATACTCAGAAAAGGTAACTTTCAGTCCAGAACCTGAATTTTCAACTGTATTGGAAAAAAATATAGAGTGATCTACATCGTATAGACATATCCCATTCTGACTATTAGTACAATAATTGTTTAATATATTAATCTCCAGAGAATAAGAAAAGTAAATACCATATTCTAAATTATATAAACAAGAATTTTCATTAATAATATTGCCAAAAGATCCCCCTCCGATTATACCATTTTCATTATCATAGCAGATATTACTTGTGATTTTGCTGTAATTTGAAAAGAATACTCCAATTCCAGCTTCTGTATTTGCACAAGTATTATTTGAAATTGTTATGTTTGGACAGAGTAAAATGTGCATCCCATATATGTTGCTGTTTGAGCAATGGTTGTTGGTAATTGAGGAAAAAACTCCAGAGTTATTGTACAAGTATATACTCATAATATTTGCACTTACAATACAATCGGAAATTCTGAAATTCAATGTTGTATTCGCTATTAATATGCCAAAATCATCTTCTGTAATAATCTCTAGATTTTGAATTAAGAATGGACTGTTTGTAGAACCATTTCCAGAAAAACCATACAAAATAAAATCAGTGTCTGAAAGTATATAAATAGGAGAGCTTTCTGCAATAAAGTATTTCATTGCATTTGGTTTCTTATACAAAGATACTGAATCATCTCCTATAGGTATCTGCTTTTTTTCTGCTTCTATGATAGGAATTGTAAGCAAAAAAAGGAAAAAGATAAGGAGATATTTTTTAATTTCCATATTATTACCTATTATACCTTTTCTTTTGTAAGTATTTATGTTTTCTTGATTTTTTAGTTACTCCTAAACAAACCAAGTTGTTGAAAGTTTATCTTCACACTGAGGTAGTTGATCTGTCCATTCATCTGGTATTGCAGTTTTTGCATAACCATTAGTTTCTGTGTATGCATAGCTAAATGAGGTTGTATCATTGTAACTCAAATCTAAACCCTCGAAGAAGTAATGGGTGAAAGCCCCTCCCCAAGCTGCTTCATTAGGATTTTCTGGATCCCAATTTTCTCCATCTTCTCCATACCATCTAAAAGAAACTGTGTCAAATGAGCTAGTCATAACAAACACATCATCTCCTGTGTGTCCTTGATATTTATACTCTGTGTAAAAACCAGAACTATAACATGACTCAATCATCAAGAAGATGTTAATAGATTCTAAGCACTGTAATTTATCAGCAGTTTCATTTGACCAGATATAATATGTATCTACAAGATCTTCACCACAATGAGCAATTGTCGAAACATAGTCATTTTGATCCACAAGTTCATGAGTACCATGACCAGTTATATATATAAATACTAGAGAGTCCGACGTTTCCAATGCATCCACATCATCGATTGCACCTTCCCAATCTGTTTCATCTTCTCGATAGAGTATATCGGAAAAACCTTCTTCTTCAACTAATTGATCTCCCAGTTCTTCCATGATTGTTTGATTGGCAACATCTGATGCCCATAGAAAAAGAGCAACTCGACCATCTATCTCAAAATCTCTCACACAAATAGAACTCTGAGGGACAACTCCAGTAAATTGATCTCTATATCCTGGCTTTTCAATTCTTATTGTATAGATTTTTAAAGCTGCGACAGTCCATGAGAAGGAATAATAGCCACTACCATTAGTTGTATCAGTTCTTTTTACAACGCCATCTTCAGAAAGTTTCACAGTTACTCCGCTTATCGGATTTTCAGATGTTTTAATAGTAACAGTACCACTAAAATCCACAGGTCCAGTATATGATGCAGAAACAGGTTTAACTTCACTTAACAAAACTGGTAGCACTAGTGTAGCTACCACTAATCCAATTAATATTATTCGTTTTTTATTCATATTTTTCACCTTTGGTTTAAGGTACTTAGTCTACAATTTTTTACTATAAAAAATCAGAAGAAATTTCATGCACATCTTTCTAATAACTGTTTTGTACTATTTCTTCTCTTGTTTTTAGAATAGATTTTTTAATGAGTTAATTAATGAAAAAACTGATGAGTGGGATGAAAGATTCATACATCTTTGGTTTAAGGTTGTTTTGAATTTCCACTCATCTTTAAGTTTCCTCTTCAACTTCAGGCAGTAAGAACCAATTTTTACTTCCTACTTCCTATCCTTACACGATTTTTTTTTGCCCCTACAATGATACTTTTCCTTTGTGTTTTTAATCTGAAGTTCGGTTATGTAAATGAAGCTAGCTGATTAATCTGCTAGGTGGCTCCAAGATTGTTTCCACATTCGTCCCAATGTTTCTCTGGCTAGCTTCTTCCTATCCTTCTCTAGCCCTTATTTTACTCTGGAAAAGGAAGTAGCTATGACTCACCTCCTTTAGGATTATTTAGAAGAGGGTGTTATTACTTTCATGCTAAAGAAAGAGTGAAGGTTTTAATAGACTCTATTTTATCCTTTTTCAGTGATACTTGTGCGTGGTATGAGACGTAAAGAAAAGGCGATAGAAGATCTAGCAGAAATGCAGCACATTTTAGGAACTGTTAAGCACATTACTATCGCTATGTGTCAAGATAACGAACCTTATCTGGTTACACTTAGTCACGGTTATGATCCCAAAGAACATTGTTTATTCTTTCACTGTGCAAGCGAGGGAAAAAAGGTAGATATCTTGAAAAACAACAACATAATCTGGGGACAAGCTTTAGTTGATGAAGGATATATTCAAGGTGCATGTGATCACTTATATGCTACAGTTCAGTTCAGAGGAAAAGTACGATTTCTAGAGGATTTTGAAGAGAAGAAAGCTGCTTTAGAGAATATGATAAACAAATTAGACGAAAATCCCAAAGAAGTAGCTAAAGAACAACTAACTGAAAAATCCATAAATCGTGTTACTATAGGTAGAATTGATATTGAATACATGAGTGGGAAGAAGTCTAAGGATGTAATTATCAGTCTCTGACATTACCTTGATAAGTGTTTAAACTCTCAAATTCCTATGCCTGTGTTCGGTAACTGTGGTCAATGCGGTAAATCTTTAGATGAGGGAAAGAAAACTTGTGGAGCTAGTTTTGCAATGTGTAATAGATGCAAGATGCTAATCCATCCCCATTGTATGGGTGAACATAGACTAATGCACAACCGCCAAGACAATGTAGCAAAATATGCAACAAAGACCAAACCTGTTTCTATACTAGTAAAAATCTTCTATTTTATCAAAGGAATTTTCGAATAAATGAGAATATAAATTGAGAAAGGCTAATATTTTTATCTTTGCTGTAACCTCTGTTTCTTATGGAATACAAACGATTAGGTTCTACTGGAGTTAAAATCTCCCCAGTAGTTTTAGGATCTATGCAGATGGGTTGGCGAGTTGAGGAAGAAGAGTCTTTCAAAATTATGGATAAAGCTCTAGAATTAGGTATCAACTGTTTTGATACTGCTGATGTCTATTCTTATTGGGCAGATAATAGTTATCCTGGAAAGACAGAAGAGATTATTGGTCGATGGTTGAAAGATAGGGGAACAAGAGATGATCTTGTTTTAGCTACCAAACTCAGAGGAGTTATGGGTGACGATATCAATAACCGTGGTTTATCTCGAAGACACGTTCATCAAGCAATCAAAGGTAGTTTAAAAAGACTTCAAACTGATTGGGTTGACCTTTACCAAATTCATAGTTTTGATAATGATACTCCTATTGAAGAGACACTCCATGCTTTAAACATGTTAGTTGACAATGGTTTAGTTAACTATATTGGTGCTTCTAATATCCACCCTTGGATGCTCGTTGAATCTTTTTGGGCAAGTGAAAAAAATGGCTATGTCCGTTTTGAGACTGTTCAACCTCCTTATAGTATAGTTAGACGTATGCTTGTTGAACACCAGATGGAACATGTTATCAGAAAATACGGTTTAGGAGTCATTTCTTACAGCCCTTTAGCAGGAGGTTTTCTAACAGGCCGATATTCTAAAGATGGTCCTTTACCTGATACTCCTCGAAGTGAAGGAGCTCAGAAACGATATTTTACTGAAAAAAGATGGAAGATACATGAAACAGTTAAAGAGATTGCTGAAACTAAGGAAGCAAAAATGACACAGGTAGCTATAGCTTGGATCTTAACCAAAGATTTCATAACAGCTCCTATCGTAGGAGCAAACAGTGTTAAGCAGCTAGAAGATAATCTAGGGGCATTAGAACTGAAATTAGATGAAGATGAAATAAAGAGGTTAAATGAAGTCTCTGACTGGGTAGCTGATTACGAAGCACTTAGATAGTTCCAACAAGGCGTAATAACTGATGAAAAAAATAGGAATTATAGGTTTAGGGTATATTGGCAACACTATTATCAACGCTGTTATTGATGGTACAATAGAAAATGCAGTCATTCAAGCTGTATATGATATAGATAAAGAGATCATAGAAACTTTTCACAAGAAATATCCAACCTTCAGACTTATGAAAGATATAACAGATTTTCAAGACTGTGATATTCTTGTAGAATGCGCAGTTCAACAAGCAGTATCGGAAGTTTTTGATGCTGTTGTAAAGAGTAAGCAGTATTTCATTCCTATGAGTATTGGAGCATTTATTACCATAGACAACCTTTACTCTAAATTCCAAAATCTTGATAAGATAAGTAAAAGCAGAATTTTTCTATCATCTGGAGCTATAGGAGGATTTGATTGTATCGAATCAATTAAGATTAATAAGATAGTTTCTGCAACATTACAAACAAGAAAACCTAACAAAGTATTTGAAAATAGCAGTTATGTTACACAACATAAAATTAAGTTAAGCGAAACAAACCCTGTTAAGATATTTGAAGGAAATGCAAAACAAGCTGCAACATATTTTCCGAAGAGCGTTAATGTGGCTGCTAGATTAGCTCTTTCTACTCTAGGACCAGAAGGAACCTTTGTTGAAATAATTGCTGATCCGACAATTTCGCAAAATATCCATACCATAGAAATAGAATCAGAAGTTGGTAAATACAAGTTTAGTTTTGAGAACAATCCCTCTCCAGTAAATCCTAAAACAAGTTGGTTAGCAGCGTTATCAGTAATTAATACAATAAATAAAATAAAGAAAGAATAGAATAAGGACTGTTGAAATCAACTTTCTTTATTTCCAGAATTCCCACCATCTCTTGTCTCTCTTTTCTTCTTTCTTACTTACAGTTGATCTAAGTTCAATTACTCCATCTTTTATTCCTAGTTTGAAAACCATATCACGAAAACCTTCAGGTTCATTTTCTTCTTCAATGACATATACTATTGGGGCAAATTTTCTTTTGATCTCTAATATTCTTGATATTCTTCCTGCTTCGTATTTCTCTTTTATCTGGCTATCTTTACCTATCCATATGTAAATATCTTTGAAAGCATCGAGCACGAAAGCATCATCTGATTTGAAATATTGATATCCTACTGGAACATCTATGATGTCTACTTCCCCTTTCTCATCTTCTTTGACTTGAAGCAAACGCATATCTTTTTCAATTTTCTTTTCAAAATGTTTTAAGAAGCCGGGTGTATCCCCTTCTACAATTTCAAATTCGATTAAGTCTTTGAATTTAGCTGGTTCTTCTCCCTCCATAATGGATTTAATCTTCAAATCTTTATTTTTCTCTTCTGCTACTTTAGCTCCCCATGCTCCTACTGCTTTATCATCAGCATAGGACTTAGAACCTAACCAAATCCACAATTCAGTATTTGTTTCAATAACATACACGTCACCATTAAGAAATTTGTAAGGTTTATCTAGAGGGTGTAAATCGTTTTTAATTACATGATAAACATTCATAGGACAAATAAAGCTTAAAAGCAATAAAATAGTTTGCATTAGGAATAATCATTCTTAACAAAAACTATACTTCTTTTATTTCCTCTACCTTCCCTCCAATATCGAGACCAGCATTTCGTCCTTTACCTTCAAAGATTATCTTCTCTTCCTTCTTATCAACTGCAATTAGTTTGACTTTTACATCTGCTGTAATACTTTCCAAAATACGTCCTGTCATAGAACCTTCCACAGGTGAAGCTAAATGTACTCCTTCAGATTTATAAGCTTCTATCTCAAGTCTTCGCTTCTTATCAGCAAAATGCATAATAATCCGTTTTTCTCCGATTTGTAGTTTTGTCACTTTAGCTCCAGTATATGTGGTAAAACGATAGACTTTCCCTTTGTGATATAGACCTACAATATATCCATCAAAAGCACTACCTAACCATGGAATCTTAGCAAAAGAAGCCATAATAGATGTATCTGGAGTGTCAAAATGATTTGATTGTAACCAAAGATAATAGCGCGGAAAGCTCCTCCCATAATCTTTTTCGATATAGCCCTTCCCACCAGTGAAATCTATTTTCTTACCGTTGATTTCTAACTCACCTTCTAATGAATGATCGAATCCGATAACAGCATGATAACATTCCATAAAAGGGACAAATCTGTACCACCCCATCGCTCCCGGCGATAGTGGTTTTATTGGCCACCCTTTTAGGCTCGAATTTTTTATTTTTCCTTTTATAGAATGGTTATCCTTTTTGATATCTATTTCTAAGAATTCAGTGTTGAACCTATTCTTTCCTATTCTTACGTCAAAAGCATTCTTTGCAACTTGAAATTCCTCAAACTCATATTCAAAGAACTCCATTACAGCTTTTTTCCCATCAAAGAACTGTATGAAAGCTATCTTTTTCCCATCTTCTTCGAACGAAACTCCAGGAATAATGGCATAGATATTTTCTTCTGTTTTATCTACTATCTTAAAATACCATCCTTCAAAATAAGATCTCATCTTACTCTTACCTTGATAATTTGCAGGTTTCCATACATTCCTGACCCTTTGAAACATTATTTTTCACTACCATACGATATGCAATTTTACTAATAATGCTTTTCAAGTTACAAAAAAAGTTATGGGGTAAATTTGTCGATTTGTTTGGTTATTTATTCTTCCCCTATTTCGTCAACAATAGCGTTCTCTTCATCTTCATCCAGTTCTAGATGCTTTATACCCAGTTTTCTCATACCCTGCAATAACTCAGCTTCTGTTAACTCCTCAGCAGGTTTCTGATAATGCTGCTCTAATTTAGAAAGATCGTCTTGGTTCATCTTATAATTATTCAGACTCCCTGCAACAGCTAAGACTACAGCTGTTCCAAAAAGAAATCTTCTGGTTCGACGTATTCTTCTTCTGCGTCTTCGAGCAACTCTGACTGCCCTTCGTAAAGGACGCATTGGTCTTCCAATAGGTCTTCTAAGAGGTCTTCTTCCACGTCTCATGTTAATCTAATATATAGAGTGCTTACTCAAGTAATTAAACGTACTCTTATTTCGAATCGCTTTTGATTTCCATTTTACCAGCTATTAGAAGTTATCAACTATATAAATTGAGAATGAGTCCATCTGTTTTTTCTTATTTAATGAAATTCAAAGGATAAAATGAACAATCAGATTTGCAACCCAAAATATGTTTTTACTAGCCAACCAATACCATAGGACAAGAGTGCCACACCAATACTTATCAGAGCCATCTCAAAGAAACGCTTCTTGAACGAAAAATCTTTTGCCACTGATATGTAGAAAGTAAAAATTAGAATAATTGTAATAACAATCCCCATCATTACTCCTAAATTTACAAAGGGGCTAGTGATCAAGAAATATGGTAGTATTAGAAAAACAACTGTGACGACATATGATAGACCAGTGTAAAGGCTTGATTTCAATGCTTCAGAGCGATTTGTTTCTTGTCTTTGTGAAAGGTATTCGCTAGCGGCCATGGAAAGTGTAGCTGCAATACCAGTTATTAATCCCATTAAAGCAATTGTTCTGCTTTTTTGGATAGCTAAGGTAAAACCTGCTAGAGCACCAGAGAGTTCTACTAAAGCGTCATTCAGACCTAAAACAATAGAACCAATATAATTGAGTTTCTTCTCATTTAATAATCCAAGAAGTCGTTTTTCATGTTCTTCTTCGTCTTTAATAATTGACGCAAGTTCCGGTATGTATTCAAGCAATTTGTTGTATCCTATTATCGTTTTACCTTCGAATCGTTCCAATAATTTGAGTGTGAAAGTTAATCCTAAGAGAACAGCCATAATTGTATAAATAGCCACTTGAAATTTGGATTGGCTAACATCTGTTTTAGTATATCTTTTAAAAGTTTCATAATGTTTTGCTTCTTCGGAAGCGATTTGTTCTAGAATTTCTTTGTTTTTTTCATCCTTTTGAAGTTTTGATAATTTTGAATAGATAAGCTGACCATTAATCTCTCCTCTTTGAATTTTAACCAGTTTCCTTCTGATTTTTTTATTCATAATACTCAACGAATAATGCTTTCTAGAAATTTTATTTAAACATAATGCACAACTTCCTGTTAGGTTTTGCTAGATATAATTGATTGATCTACTTGTTTTTGATTTTCTGTTTTTGGTGTTTTTATACCTTAATTCGTATCTATTGTGAGGGTGTGAAATCTACTCGTCTTTAGCCTTAGCTACCTTACAGATGAACACCCAACCAATAGAGAATGATGAATAAAATGAGAGATACAAAACACAAGAATTTGATAAGACAAGCAGAAAATGAGTGGAAGTACACTTTGGAGAATAAGGCAAAAACGCAGAATCTTTACTTCTTTAATGGACAACTGATTCTCTGCTAAACTTTAAATTTGCATAGGTTCTTCTTCCTATGAACAGCTTTGAACAATGATACACAACAACCTGTGAGAATTGGTATAGATACCGGAGGAACTTTTACAGATTATGTTATTGTCTCGGAAGGGTATATTCAAGCTTGGAAAACTCCAACAACTCCTAACGATCCAAGTGAGGGTATAATCTTTGGATTTAACGAAGTTATGGAAAAGTTTCACTTTCAAAAAAACGATGTGGGACTCATTGTTCATGGAACAACTATAGGTACAAACGCTTTTTTGGAGGATAAATGTCCTCCTATTGCTTTCCTAACAACAAAAGGGTTCAAGGATATTATCGAGATAGGAAGACAGCAAAGATCAGAATTGTACAATTTGAAGTTTAAACAGAAATATCCTATTAATTTCAACAAGGACTTTCTGTATGAAATTGATGAACGCATTGATAGTGAAGGTAAGATTCTGAGAACAATTGATCTAACATCATTTCATGATTTATATACCACTCTGAAGTCTAAAACAATTGAAACAACAGCTGTCTCTTTCTTGTTTTCTTTCTTAAATCCTGCACACGAGCATATTATTAGTCAATTCCTGAATAAAGAAGGATTCAATGTTTTCACGTCATTTGAGATAAGCCCTCAAATAAAAGAATACGAACGAGCAGTGACAACAATTGTTAATGCTAAAGTTAGTCCTGTTGTGAATTCGTATCTATTAAGGTTGCAGAACAAATTGTTAGAGAATAGCATCAATTCCCCTCTCCTGATTATGCAATCAAATACAGGAATGAGTGATGTAGCAACCATTGGCAAATCAGGAATACAGACACTCTATTCGGGATTGGCAGGAGGGGTGTTAGCTGCAGCTGAAAGTTTGGAACATCTCAACAGAACGCATTTGGTGTCTTTAGATATAGGCGGAACCTCTACAGATGTATCTGCGTTGATAGAAGGACCAATAGTGCTAAGAGAGAGAAACTTTGGCGGTTTTCCACTTGTTGCTAATATGGTAGATGTAGAAACTATAGGAAGTGGAGGTGGTTCTATAGCTAAGTTCAAAGATGGATTGTTAACAGTAGGACCAGAATCTCAAGGAGCAAACCCAGGACCAGCTTGTTATTCTCTTGGAGGACAGTTAGTAACTTTAACTGATGCTAATCTCTACCTAGGATATGTTCATGAAAGTAATTTTGCTGGAAATCTGAATATAGACAAAAATAAATCCATCAAGTGTTTGAATGATCTCTATGAAGAAATAAAATCTTCTCCCTTCCCTCTAGACATAGAATCCATAGATGAACTAGCTATCTCAATAAGAAGAATTCTGAATAATAATATAGCAAATGCAATTAGAGTGGTAACGATTCAACGAGGGTTAGATCCCAGAGATTTTGCTCTCTTAGGTTTTGGAGGGGCAGGACCGTTACAATCATGGGAAATTGCTCAAGAATTGGAAATGGGCGGAGTCATCATTCCACCATTCCCTGGGGTCTGGTCGGCATTTGGACTTATCTCCTCAGACATCAAACATGAAAAAACTCAATCATTTCTTCAAACAACAGATAACCTTGATTTAGACGACGTTAATAGTAAATTGCAAGAACTTAAGCAGAATCTTGTTACAGTCTTAACAGGCGAAGATGTAGCAAAAGCAGATCAGAGATTCCAATATTCTCTGGATATGAGATATGTAGGGCAATCTGACTTTCTGACTTTAGATATAGAATATCCTTTAACTAAGAAACAACTACAACAAGTTATTGAGCGTTTTCAAGTTCTACATAATCAGACATATTCTTGGTTCGATAAAGAGTTACATGTAGAAATTGTAAACACTTCAGTAAGTGGAATAGGTCTTGTTCCGAGAATTAAATTACCAGAACTGAAGATTGGAAAAGATCGACCATCAGAAGAGGCTTATAAAACGAGTAGAAAAGTGAATTTTGAAGGTGATTGGATAGATACTCCTGTTTATGATAAAACACGACTTCTGGCAAACAATATACTTGAAGGACCCTGTATAGTAGATCAGTTGGATACAACGACAGTAATTCCTCCGAAAGTTAAAGGAAGTGTGAATAAATTAGGGTATATTATTATGGAGGAAATGAAATGAGTTCCAAGTTTAGCCTAATAGAAGCACAAGTGATTAACCAAGCGTTAACAAATGTTGCTTTGGAAACAGGAATTGTTCTCCAACGTTCAGCTTTCTCGCCAAATATACGTGATAGATTGGATTTTTCTAGTGCAATAATGGATAAAGATGGAAAGTTAATCGCACAAGCAGAACATATACCTGTGCATCTAGGGGCAATACCAGAAGGTTTACAAGCACTTATCAAGCATTTTGGAGAAGAGAATATTCGTGATGGGGATATCTATATAACAAATAATCCCTATTTGGGAGGAACTCATTTACCAGATATAGCTGTTGTAAAACCTATCTTCTTTAATAAAATCCTTGTAGGATACATAGCAAACAGGTGTCACCACGCTGATGTGGGAGGTGTAGTCCCGGGGTCTATGCCGAGTGGAAAGTATACTCTGGAAGAAG
>Ga0315550_1000031_pt1 | contig 76209 bp, 64 predicted proteins | sample SalMarSW160190MG_2_FD_203100 | JGI IMG/M metagenome (GOLD analysis project Ga0315550, IMG submission 203100) | Salt marsh sediment microbial communities from the Plum Island Ecosystem LTER, Massachusetts, United States - Salt Marsh Sediment SW1601-90 ...
GAAGCGGCCGTCGAGAATCAACCGGGCCTCGCCCGGCACGACAAGAGTGACGCGGGGTGGAGCAGCCCGGTAGCTCGTCAGGCTCATAACCTGAAGGTCACAGGTTCAAATCCTGTCCCCGCAACCACTTTTGTTATAACTCGCTTGAAACTCCGATCTGACCATGGCCCCACAAGCGTAAGCGCTTGTGGGGCCGCTGTTTTCTTGTGGCGGCTCTTGGGTCGTCTGTGAAGAACTCCGCTGATTTGCTTTGATCAGGTTGGCCGAGGGGCGGGCGCGGTTCTGGTGATCGCCTGGAAGAGGGCACGCCAAAGGGCTTCGAACCAGCGGACGAGCAGGGAGAAGTTGGGTGACGGCAATGCCTTCATAGTCTTTGGCCTTTGCCAGCGGGCCGCCAAAGACGCCGGTCTTCCGAAGTAAGAGGTTGGCAGCCTTCTACAAGGGATCCACAGCTGGCGGCAATCACTTAATCCAAACCGCCATATGATCGTTCAACTACGAGTGGATTCCGAACCGCCCTGCATTGCCCTGTCCGCATAGGTCGCCGCGAAGATTGTCTCCGAAAGCCACTTCTTGAACGATGGATTGTCGCTGAACTGCTTGAAAAGTTCGGTGTGGTCCGACAGGAGTTCGATGACCGCGCGCTCCAGTGCCTTGTCGTGCTCGATTCGGGCGTTCTGCTTGTCCGAGTTTTGCATCGCGTTCTGGTAGGCCTTGTCGGCCGCGACCTTGGTGGGTAACTCCTCAGCGATCACCTTCCCGATCTTATCGGCGTCCTTCCAGTCGATGTTGCCGAACATCTCGTTGAACGTCTTGAGGATGTTACTCAGCAAGTCGAGTTCCGGCTCCGGTTTGCGACCATCGCCACTGGTCGGCACTGGGCCAATTTCCGCGTCGGCGTCGGGGAGGGCAATCGACATCGTCGCCTGTGCTTCGACCCGGTAGCTGTCCATATCGATGGCTTCTAGGATGCCCTTCGACAGGTCCTGCTCCTCTGGCGCCGGCAATTTCGGTGTGAGGAAGTTCAGAAAAATCGAGAGCTTCTCCCACGCCGCATTCGTATAGGGCAGAATTGCCGCAAGAAAGCCGTAGGTGCGCGTGAAAGTCTTCGCCTTACCCTTGAAGTCGACCTGCCCATCTTCATCGAGATCGGCTTTGTAGACCGCGACGCACGCATCGAGGATCGGGTCGAGCTTGTCGCGGTCGGCGCCACCGAGATACAGCGCCACGAGGTCCTCCACCTGCTCCCAGGAATAGACCTGATAGCCGTCGAGCCGCGCTTTCAAGTCGTGCAGCTTGTTCGGGTCGGTCTCCTCGCTCAGGATCGTCGTGCGGTAATAATCCTCGAACGACGCCTTGATGCCATCCACGTCGTTCATGAAATCCAGCACGAAGGTGTCGTGCTTCTGCGGATGCGCCCGGTTCAGGCGCGACAGCGTCTGCACGGCCTTGATGCCGGAAAGCGTCTTGTCCACGTACATCGTGTGCAGCAGCGGCTCGTCGTAGCCAGTCTGGAACTTGTCGGCGACGATGAGGAACCGGTATGGGTCCTTCTGGATCGTCTCCTCGATCTTGTTGCTGGGAAAGCCGTTGAGCGACGCCTCGGTCACCTTCTGGCCGCCATATTCATGCTCTCCCGAGAAGGCGACGATGGCCTGATACGGGCTCTTTCGCTCCTTCAAGTACTCCCCGAAGGCATGGAAATACTGGATGGCGCGATGGATCCCGCTGGTCACCACCATGGCGCGCGCGGCGCCGCCGATCTTGCGGTGGGCGATCACTTGGTCGTGGAAATGGTCGACCATGATCTCCGCCTTCTTACGGATGGCATGATCGTGGGATTCGACATAGCGGCGAAGCTTCTTCTGCGCCCGTTTGGTGTCGAATTGCGGGTCGTCCTCCACCGTCTTCATGAGCCGGTAGTAGCTCTCGACCGAGGTGTAGTGCTTCAGCACGTCGAGGATGAAGCCCTCTTCGATGGCCTGCTTCATCGAATAATTGTGGAAGGGGACGTGCCTGACCTTCCCGCCCTCGGGAACCGCCGTGCCGAAAATCTCCAGCGTCTTGTTCTTCGGCGTGGCGGTGAAGGCGAAGTAGCTCGCGTTCGGCAGCACCTTCCGCGCTTCCATCAGCCGGTTGATGGTATCCTCGACAGTTTCCTCTTCCTCCTCAGCGCCATTCGCGGCGAGCGCGATGTTCATCTTTGCCGACGTCCGGCCGCCCTGGCTGGAATGCGCCTCGTCGATGATGATGGCGAAGGTTCGTCCGCGATGCCCGTCCCCAATCTCGTCCAGGATGAACGGGAACTTCTGCACCGTGGTGATGATGATCTTCTTGCCCTGCTGCAGGAACGTCCGCAGCTGCTGCGACCCTTCCGTCACCGCGCCGACGATAGAGGATACCTGCGCGAACTGCTTGATGGTGTCGCGGATCTGCTTGTCGAGCACGCGGCGGTCGGTGACCACGATGACGGTGTCGAAGGTCGGCTTGCCGCCGCTCTCCAGCCCGATCAGCTGGTGGCCGAGCCAGGCAATCGAGTTGCTCTTGCCCGAACCTGCCGAGTGCTGGATGAGGTACCGCCGCCCGGCGCCGGAGGCCTCGGCGTCCGCCAGCAGCTTGCGCACCACGTCGAGCTGGTGAAAGCGCGGGAAGACCTGCTTCGGCGGCTTCTTCTTGCCGCGCTCGTCCGCTTCCTCGACCACCTGCGCATAGTTTTCCAGAATGTCGGTGAGGCTCCGCTTGGTCAGGACCTGCTTCCATAGATAATCGGTCTTCAGGCCATGGGGGTTCGGCGGGTTGCCCGCGCCGTCGTTCCAGCCCTTGTTGAAGGGCAGGAACCAGGAGGCCTTGCCCTTCAGATGCGTGCACATCCGCACCTCGTGATCGTCCACGGCGAAATGGACGACGCAGCGGCCGAACTGGAACAGAAGCTCCTTCGGGTCGCGGTCGCGCTTGTACTGCTCGATCGCGTCCTCGACCGTCTGCTTGGTCAGGCTGTTCTTCAGTTCGAATGTGGCTATGGGCAGGCCGTTGATGAACAGCGCCACATCCAGCGACAGCTTGGTCGCATCTTTTGAGTAGTGCAGCTGGCGGGTGACGCTGAAGATGTTGGCGGCGAACATCTCCTCGGCCTTGGCATTGCCGGGCGTTGGCGTGCCGAAGATCAGCTCGACCGAACCGGGGCCGTGCTTCACGCCGTTGCGCAGCACATCGATGACGCCGCGCTTGGCGATCTCGCCTTGCAGCCGGTGCAGGAACTGCAGCCGCTTCGGTCCGTCCTCGCCGATGCCCAGCGCTTCGAGGGCTTCCGGCTGGGTGGCGTCAAGAAAGGTGAACAACTTCGCCAGGTCGACGGCGTGGTCACGGTCGAAATCCTTCGGATCACCGGCGGCGTAACCGGCCTCGTCGATCAGCGAACGGACGATGAGGGCTTCGAGGCCTTTTTCGCTGGTGTCAGTCGTGGGCATCGGCCCCCTCCATCACTTCGGCATCGTCGGCTTCCAGCTCCTCCTCCAGCGCTTCGTCCTCGTCGGCGACCGGCTCGTCCGCAGGCGCTGCGATCTCGACATGGCGCACATCCAGCTTGCCGGTGACGACATCGGCAATCAGGCGCTCTCGGTATTCCCGGATCAGCGTGATCTCGCTCTGAGCCTTCTCGATTGCCTCGTCGAAGGCCGCGGTTTCAGCCGCGATGTGATCGAGGATGGCTTGCTGTTCGACCAGATCAGGGGAAAACGCCACATGAAGCGTGCCCAGACGCCCCTCTGAAATTGCCGGATAGGCAACGCCGATGGATGCACGAATGACACGCTCGATGAAGGTGCTGCTCTGAAGGACGTAGCCGAGCAAACGGGGCTCCACCTGCTCGACAGGCCGCAGCACGGCGAAGCCTGTGGAAGCGATGAGGTCTGGCCACTCGTCTTCGATAAAATAGACCGCCTTCAGGTACGTCCGAACTGTCGAAAGGATCGTGTCGCCCTTCTGCACGATCTGCCGCGCTCGGGACGGGGCATCTTCGAATTTCATGCGTTCTGGCTTGGCGGTCAGAAACCCAGTCCCGACACAGCTGATGTCGAGATAATCGAACTCGTACTCTGGCGAGGTCTTGTCGCTCAGTGCCTTGGCGCGTTCGCGCAGCCAGTGCTTCAGCGGCTTGACCTCCCAATGCGCCGGAACCTCGGGCATCCAGTCGATGCCGGTGGGCTTCATCGGGGCGTCGGGGTTCAGGCCGCGCGTGACAGCCCGATTGATGATCGCCTGCTTCTGCTCGTTCAACAGCCCGATCAGCCGCCGTTTGTTCCGGATCAGACGGCGGACCTGCGCTTCCTTGGCGCGAAGGAAGGCAACCATACGCTCCTGCTCTTCGCGCGGCGGGCACGGGAACGAGATGTCGAGGAACTTGTCGGGATAGAGCCGCAACCGCGATGCCCGGATACCGGTCGAGCGGCAGATGTATTCCCACCTCAGCATCGGCGTGCGCAGGAGGTAGTCGACGCACTCGGGCAGGAAGTCCTCCGAGTTCAGCGGTCGATAGACACCATAGGCCGGGCTTACGATCCCCACGTTCTTCGAGACGCCTAGCGCCGACATCCACGCCCACATCGTGTTGATGACCACGTCGTTCGGCCGCGCCACCTTGTGGCCGACGTAGGACTCAGCCTTGAACATTGTCACATTTTTCTGGCTGCGCGGGGTCACGCCGGTGGTGTGGGAGACTGAAAGCAGCTCCTCGTCGCCGGTCTGCGAACGCTCGTCGATCTCGCGGAAGAAGTACTTTCCGCGCTTCTCCTGCCAGTGCGCTGGGATCTCACCGAGCCAATGAACGCGCGCGGCTCTGTATGCCGGATAGGCTGCGGGCGTCTGCTTCGGTTTTGCCTCGGCCGGGCGTTTGCTCTGCTGAATGTCCATTTGCCCCCGGGCGATCGTCGGCTGGTCGAAAAGAGAAGGTTGCGGCAGGTCGCGCGGAAGTGGCGAGGCGGTTGGCTGCGACGCGTGCGGCTCGATCCCGACCGGCTTCGCCCCACCCTCGGCAGCGCAAATCGTCTCGATGGGCTGGCGGAACAGAAGGAACTCGGGGATCGCCAGAGGCTCGATGAACCGAAGGCTCTCCGCCTCGTCGCACTTCAGCTGCTCGCGAAGCTCCATCAGCAGGCGGCCTAGAACGTTCATGCCGACGAGCGAGCCGTCGTCGGCGACCTTCGCGCCCCAGAAATCATCCTTGCGGGATTGCTCGACGATGGGGCGGTCTCCCGTCGCCAGTAGCAGCCCGCCGAACTCGCGCCAGTTCTCTGCCAGCTTCACCCGCAAGCACCACCGCATGATCTTCACGCGCACCGCGTCCCAGTCCGGCCGCGAGTCCTTGCGGAACGGCTTGCTGCGCATCTTCGCTGTCATCGGGCTGTGTTCGTCGATGATCTTGCGCTGCACGTCCGGCAGATGCGGGAAGCGGCACGCCTGATAGAGGGCTTCCGACGTGCGGATGCGAACACCGTTCACCCGCAGCGGAAAGCCCGGCGCCATGTTCGACAGACCACCGAACCGCTCGTTCGTCTTCAGGAAGACGACGCTGGCGGCGGGATCGTATGTACGAACCTGGCTGGCCTGGGACATCAGAACACGTCCTTCGCCAGCATGGCCATGAAGCGCTTCATCGACGTGTCGCTGTTGGTCGTGCGCGGGAACAGCGGATACCAAGGAGCATCCACCCAGAGTGCCAACGGCGCGTTGTTAGGGCAGTTTCGGAAGGTGACGATCATTGAGCCGAAGCCCAAAGCCTCAAGGGATGTGTGACCCAAGGGCCTTTGCGATTCCCCCAGATTGGGACACATCTGACGGATGCGAGCGCCCGCCTTCAGGAACTCCTCTTCGAGAAGCCGGCGGCCTGCGTCACTCGAAAAAACGCCTTTGCCGCCCACTTGGCCGGCATTTCGAAGGTGCGGCTTGTAGTGCATTGCATCAACGTACGCCCGAACGGCATCGTCATTGGGAATGGCAACGGGTCGAAGAACATCGGAGGTGTCTGTGTACTTCTTGCGATCTTCAAGATTGATGGCGTGCCACCAGGTGATGCTGATTTTCTTTCCAGCGGCTCTTGCCGCCTCGCCTACTTTGTTCCTGTGGTAATAGGAGCCTTCGTGGCTTGCGATGACCACCACGTGAAGTTTTGCTTCCGCCGGTGCATCCTCATTGATCCATGCTTCAAGATCGCGGCGAACCCGGTTGCCCGTGAAGATCGCATCATCCAGATAGAGAAACGCTTCGGGCTCGGCACCACAGTCTGCGGCGGCGAATCCGCACTTTTTCTCCAGCACCTTGCTGAACAGTGCGAGCATCTCCTTCTGGCTGGCGCCGCCGCCCTGAATGTCGAGGAACTTCACGCCCTTCCAGAAGGCGCATGGGTCCTCGCCGACGAGCTTTTCGGTCTGGAACAGCCCTGCCAGGAACTTTCGCGTGGCCTTTCGCGAGAAGTAGGTCTGCTTGAGAACGTGATCCATCTCGCGCAGGATCGGAAGCTGCACCGCGGCATCGAACTGGTTGATCCATCGTTCGACGTGCTGAGGGGTCGGCGCCGCCAAGTCGCCCTCACGATAGTCGGCGGTCGTCGCGGCTATCGACGCGAGAAGGTCGTCTCGTTCAGCCATGTCTCGCCCCTCCGCTTGCGTTGCGTGTCCCCGACGGCATTTCAGAGCCCCTCGAAATAGGTCTTGATCTTCTGGGACATCAGCTTGCGCCGCTGGTCCAGGAAGTCGTCGAAGGACGGGATTACGCCGTCGAGCAGGCACTCCGGCAGGCAGCTCATGCGAAGATTGGCGCGCATCTCTTCAGCCGTCGTGATGCCGCCATACCTCTTGGCACCGCCGTTGCACTGGTCCACCAGCTCGCCGAAGTAGACCTTCGGATCGCGATCGCCGATGCCGATGTTGATCTCGCTTTGCGCGAGGACGAAGTTGGCGATCTGATTGTAGCGCCCCCGCGTCAGGCCCTGGCCCTTGAGGTGATTGCGCGGATAGACGTGATGCACGTCGCTTCGGTTCAGCAGCAGGTCGCGCACCGTGATGTCCCGCGACAGGAAGCCGAGGTCGCCGAGCTTCACCTGCGCCGCCTGGTAGACGAGGAAATAGGGGCTTGAGGCGGACGATGTGTCCATCTCCTGCGGCAGCAGCGTGGTCCAAAAACTTTCCGGCAGTTCGGCGTCGATCACCGCATCCGTATAGGCAGCAAGGCCGCGGGACTCGATCTGGCGGATATCGAAGTCGAAGGCCGTCTCGGGGCTGCCCGAATAGCGCCCGCGCAGGAGCGACATGACATACCAGCGCCGGACGAGACGCTCGATGTCTGCGGCCGGCATGCCTTCGGCGCGGCCACGCAGGTAGAGGATGTAGGCGAAGTTGATGGCGTTCTGGCTGCGGATCAGGCCGGAGGTGACGAACCCGGCCGAACGCAGGCTCATCGTGAGCCTGTCGAAGTGGGTCTTGTTGATGAAGTTGAGGACCCCGGCCTTCAGCTTGTCAAAGGCCTCCTCGGCGACCGCTTCCTCGTACTGCTTCGTCTCGAAATTGCGGCCCGACAGTAGGGCGACCAAATCCTGCAGCTTGCCCCTGCGGAACTCCGACGTGAACGCCACGCGCAGCATGTCGGTGTAGGACGGGTCGTAGAGGTCGTCGTTCACGTCCTTCAGCCAACGCATCTTCGGCAGGAACTCGGATGCTGCGAAAGCCTTGTCGCCTTTCTCGATGCGTGGCAGGAACTCCGGCGCGACGGCGAGGTGGCAGAAATAGTCGATCGCCTTGCGCAGCATGTTGCCACCATAGGTGTCGTTCGCCGCGATCTTCGACATGGCGAAATCCGCCTGGCTGAGCGATGCCCCGGCCGAATTCACCCGGATGAAGATCTCAGTGACCGTCTCAATGTCGAGGTCTTCGGCCAGCTCGATAATGCCGACCTGGTTGTTGATGATCTTGCGGACCTTCTCCAGCACCAATGAAATCTGGTCCTGATCAGCCTCCGGATTGCGCGCTGCATATTCACGCGTGAGCTTGGTCAGGCTGGCCTCAGGTGCGAAGACCGTCGCCAAGTCAGAAATCCACGAGGCGTCCTTCTGGATGGCCGGGTTCGAAACTTCGAAGCGCTCCTCGACAGGGTGGAACGCGATCCGGATGCGTACGGTCTCGTAATCCTTGGTCAGCACCTCCTGGCCAAGCAATGCGGCCATGAGCGCGGTGACGCGCTGCTGTCCATCGATCAGGATGCGCTTGCCCGACGATGTGGAGCCGTCTTTTAGCCGGACCGACGGGTTCCGCCAGGCGATCAGATAGCCAACCGGATAGCCCTGATAGAGCGAGTCCAGAAGGTTGCGGACCTTGGTCGCATCCCACACGAAAGGACGCTGGATTTCCGGTATCGCGATCTCGCCGGACTTCACCCAGGTGAGCAGGGTTTCGATCGGATGGGGGGTGACGGAGTAGCGTTGGGTGGCCATGCTTACTGATCTCCCGTCAGCACGTCTTCAAGAAGGCCTTCGGTTTCCTGCTCAAGCGCCCGGATGTCGGCTTCGATCTCCTGGAGTGTCCGCAGCGGCTGCGGCTTGTAGAAGTGCCGCGTGAAAGAGATTTCATAGCCGATGACCGTCTTCGACGGGTCGATCCATGCGTCCGACGCATGAGGTAGAACCTCGCGCCGGAAGAAAGCCTCAACACCGCCGTCTTCCAGGAAGGGCACCTGCTCGGTGTCCCTCAACTCCGTGTCTGGCTCGTATTCGACGATGGCCGGCTTTTCGCCTACGGTCAGATGATAGTTGCCGTGGAGCGCATCGGTTTCAGCATCGGCGCCCGGTTTGATCTTGGACACTTTCTTGATGACCGGTTCAGCTCCAGGATCCTTGATGCCTAGTCCCGCCATCAGGAGCTTCTGGCGTTTGGCCGTCATACGGACGCCGCGCTGGCCCGCCACAGCTTCGGCTTCTTCAAGGAAGCGGTTGAAATCGATATGGGGGCCTTCGCCAAGCCGCTCGGTCACCGCTTCCACAACGCCAATGAGGGGCTCTTCTGCAGCCTCCGCGCACGTCTTGGCGAAACGACGCTGCGCGCCCGCCGACAGTTCGACCTTGAAGCGCAAGGGCCGCTCGACCGTCACCTTCCAGTAACCGAACGCCGCGTTGGGGAAGATCTTCGACTGCTCGCTTTCCTCGCTGTTTAGGAAACTGTCGCAGATGTGCTTGATGTCGTCCGGTCCGAGAACGCAGTTCTTCTTGCCGAGGTTCTTCCGCAGCGGTTTGAACCACGCCGTCGCGTCGATCAGCTGGATCTTGCCCTTGCGGGACTCTGCCTTGCGATTGCTAAGCACCCAGATGTAGGTCGCGATGCCAGTGTTGTAGAAGATGTTCAGCGGCAGCGCGATGATGGCCTCAAGCCAATCATTCTCAATGACCCAGCGCCGCACGTTGCTCTCACCCGATCCCGCATCGCCCGTGAATAGAGATGAGCCATTGTGGACCTCGGCGATGCGGCTGCCGACTTTGGTGCCCTTCTTCATCTTGCTCAGCATGTTTGCCAAGAACACCATCTGGCCGTCGCTTGAGCGCGTGATCAGGCTGTACTCGGGATCGCCACCGTGCTCGATCACAAAACGGGGGTCGGCGATGTCCTTCTTGCCGCCGAGTCGGTCGAGGTCGGATTTCCAACTCTTGCCGTAAGGCGGGTTCGAAAGCATGAAATCGAACTCGCGCGACGGGAATGCATCGCTGGACAGCGTCGAGCCGTATTTCATGTTCTCGGCTTCGGCGCCTTCACCCTTGAGGATGAGATCCGCCTTGCTGATGGCGAAGGTCTCTGGGTTGACCTCCTGTCCGTAGAGGTGGACGGACACTTCCTTGCGATGGTCGGCCGCCAGCTTGACCAGCGTCCCTTCCGCCACCGTCAGCATGCCGCCCGTGCCGCAGGCGCCGTCATAGACAAGATAGGTGCCGGACTGAATTTGGTCCGCGATCGGCATGAAAATCAGGTACGCCATGAGCTCCACCACGTCGCGCGGGGTGAAGTGCTCTCCGGCCTCCTCGTTGTTCTCTTCGTTGAACCGTCTGATCAGCTCCTCGAAAATCGTACCCATGGAATGATTGTCGAGCCCTGGCAGACGCACACTGCCGTTTTGGTGCAATACAGGCTTGGGGCTGAGATTAACCGAAGGGTCGAGGAACTTTTCGATCAGGAAGCCGAGCGCGTCCGCTTCAACGAGCGTCGGGATCTGATTACGGAACTTGAATTTGTCCAACACCTCCTGGACGTTTGGAGAGAAGCCATCAAGATAGGCTTCGAAGTCTGACTTGAGCTGTTGGCGACGGGCACGCGAACCAAGGTCGCGAAGCCGGAACTGGGATATGTTGTAGAAAGCTTCCCCTGAAGCCTGACACAGGGCAGCATGCTGGTTGGCGACACCCGCCTTGTCCAGTTGCCCCTTCATGGCGAGGACGGCGTCCTTGGTCGGTTCGAGCACGGCGTCGAGACGACGAACGACCGTCATCGGCAGGATGACGTCCCGGTATTTGCCGCGAACGTAGACATCTCGCAGGACGTCGTCAGCGATGTTCCAAATGAAATTGCTGATATTCAGATCGCTCACTGGGGCCCCCCTCACTGCTTGGTCTGCACAGCTTTTTTCTGCAGATCGATCCAGCTATCGAGGTCCGATCTCTTGAACCGCCACGCGCCGGCCACCTTGAAGCCCGGAAGGTCTCCACGCTTGGCGAGCCGATAGACGGTTTTCTCGTCGACGTTTAAGTAGTCAGCGACATCCCGCACGGTCATGGCATGGTCAGGCGTGTTCGCCATAATCGAGTCCTCGCTGTTTTCTAGACCATAGCAGGGAAAGCAGGGGCAGAACAGTCCAAACGCGGGCAAGCTACCGCCGAGCGCCAGTGATTTCGTACCTCTGGCATCGGCGCCATGGTTGATGGCGCGCGTACCTCAGCAAGTGGCCGATCCACCGATTCCGTCGATGGAATCGGTCAGTTCCGCTTGGAGGCAGCGCTTGGTCGCGCAAGATCGACCGAATTGCCAGTAAGCCGGACACTCGCTGCATTCTGGTTGTGTGTTCACATGAGCCTTCGTCGCAATGGGAATTTGACATCTATGCGCTGTCGCTGCCGCGTGGTCATGGCTTCGGTGATTGTCCGCCAGTCGGCGCCTGGCGACGCGCTGCCGGATTGTCCTGCGGCGTGCTCACCCAGGACGTGAATGAGTCTAGCTTCGGCATTCTCGTGATGCGTCGCCGCGTGGACCATGTCTGGACGGTGGTCGCCGGGCGCCATGGGTTTGCATCGCGGGCCGATGCTTGTGCGGCCATGGAGCGGCGCATGCGCAACGGTGAACCGCCCGACGTGTCGGACGTGCATCCGAACGTCGCCGAACTCTACCGCGCCCCAGGTCATCAGGCTGACAGATGCTCTGGCTATTGTAACCTATTGGCGTTTCAGCGCTGGGAGTCTCGCGCGTCTGTCAACAGTTGCCGATAGCCCCGCTCAGTCATCCACTTGGCCCGTTTGAGGTGAGCTTCCCAGCATCGTTTTACTCGCGCCGGGTCCGAGGCCGGATCGCGATGCAGCACGACCCGTGCGACCTCTCGCCAGTCGGCACCCTCGTCGTCTGCATCCAGCAGCCGGAGGTAGGTGACGAAGTGCTGCTCGTCGTAAGGAGTAATGCTGTCTGACCAAGGCACATCGTCGGCAACGTCGGGGTCAAGCTCGGTCATAGTCCGGCCTTCCTGAAGCCGTCGGTCTCCGCCGGGTGCAGACGGAGACGCCACCGTCGAAGATTATCCTGATATGGGATAATCCGAAATTAGGATTAATGGAAGAACCGGCCTCACCATTAGCCGGTTTTCATGCCCAAATCGCTCCGCACGCCGCGGCAAGAACGACTGCAAGCACTATTAGCCGAAGTCCGGAAAGCCAGGAAGCTCACGCAATCCGATGTTGCCGAACGGCTCGATCGCCCGCAGTCCTTTGTCGCCAAGTATGAAGGTGGGGAGCGTAGGTTGGATGTCGTTGAATTCGTTGAGGTCGCCGAAGCGCTTGAAACAGACCCCTGCGCATTGCTCTCGAACCTTCTCCACGCCGACGAGCCTTTGCCGCCTGCGATCCAAGGTCGCCGACCAAGGCGCACCAGAGCCTAGGTAAATTCGTTGCCCGCCAGACTCCGCACGTGGCTCTAGCCGTGCCCGTCCGCCACGCACTCACGCCATCAACATATCACTTCGGTTGCGCATGAGGGATCGGTATCGTGATTGTCATGTAGATCAGGTCCGGTCTATCCGGAAGCGGGACGGCGTTGTGCCCGTCAGCCTCCGGAAGTTGTCGGTGAAATGGCTGTGGCTGGCGAAGCCAACGGACATTGCGATCTCGGCGATCGATTGCTCGGCACCGAGCAAGAGTTCCTTGGCCCGGCGGATGCGCCGCTCGACCAGGTAGCGATGCGGCGATGTGCCAGTGGAGGCTTTGAAGGCCTCGCCGAAATGATGCGTGCTCAAGCCCGCCTGCGCGGCCAGGTCGCGCAGGCTGATGTCGTCGGCGAGGTGTGCTTCGATGTAGTCGATGACGCGTCGCAGTCGGAGCGCGCCGAGTCCGCCGATTACCGGCGGCGGCCGGCTGAGCCTATCGCCATAGGCACGAAAGACATGCACGGCGAGTGCCGATCCCAGCCCCTCAGTATAGAGCCGCCCGCCCGCGCCGCGTTCGGCCAATTCCCGGCGCCACGCCGCAGCCATGCCCTCGATGACAGGATCCCGGATGCCGATCTGGGTCCTCAGTTCCAGCTCCTTGCCATCGAAGGCCTCGCCGACGATCTGCTTGACGAAGGCCTGTTCCATCGCGATGACGAGAATGCGCGGAGAGCTCGTCCAGCGCTGAAAGATCGGACGGTCCCCGGGGTTGATATGGATATCGCCAGAGACGATCCGCCGGCGCTCCGTTTCGCGCATTTCCGGCAGGCGCCACTCCATCTGGAACGGTGTGCCCTCGTTAATGGCGACCGTGAACTGCGTGGCACCGATCTCCGTTCCCGAGTTCGGCTGCAATGTACACCGGCTGACGCTGACGCCGTCATGGACCACTCGCTCGGCGTAGGACAGCCGAGCCGGAGGCGTTTCGGAACCGAAGTCGATCAATTCAATTTGGCTCTTGGGGCGCGAATTCGGCATCCCTCGAGACCTCCATACAATGGTATTCGAGGTTGGCAGCCGAAAGTCGAGTATCCATATATTGTCTCGATCTCTCGGATCACGTTCCCGTGCAATGGAGAAAGAAATAGTAGAAGATTTGGACAAGGATAAGGCGAGTAACTCAGAGAAAATATCAGTAAATATTTATATTAATTGCGTCTTTCTAGCTTATTTAGGGCTCTGATATTTTATAGACCAATGTGCAGTAAACGAAGGAGTGCCCGATGAGTCCTCGCTCCAATCTGTTCATTTGCGCTGCTGCACTGTCGCTGCTCGTCGCATGCGATGATCCTCCGAAGGCGGATGACAGCAACTTCGAAAAGACGCTGCAGGGTTACTACGACGCGCATCCCGTCTGCGCCGCCATCTCACTGACATTCCCCGTCGATCTGCGCGGCGACGGAGACGCCGCCAGGAAGCGGCAGCTGGAGCCGCTGGTCGCGGCCGGTCTGATCGCGGTCACAACCATCCAGAAGAACGAGAACGCGGGTTCGGGACAAGGACAGGCGACCAACTATCTCCATTACGCGCCGACCGCCGCCGGGGAGAAGGTTGTACGAAAAGGCGCGGACAGGTTTCTCGGCGGCACGGACATCTGTTTCGCGCGCCGAAAGGTCGTGAAGATTGAGTCCTTCACCGCGCCCGCCGACGCTGCCGGGGTGAAGGTCTCGCGTGTCACTTATGACTATGAATTGAAGGACGTCGAGCCGTGGGCCACGGGACCCGATATCGCGGGCGCCTTCCCTCAGATCGCGACCTTGCTGGCCAAGACCGGCAACCAGGCGACCGACGTCCTGGTTCAGACCGATAACGGCTGGAAGCACGAACGCGACGTGCGCTGACGAAAAGCCTGTCGAAATTGAAGCCGAACTCGTGCTACACAGCCCATGGCCGCTGCCGTTCCTTGGGCTGCGGCATTATGCCAGCCCCATCGCCTAACGATTGCCCCCGTTTCTCGACAATCTCCGGTTGAACACGGAAGCAACGCGTCTGCCACGCGCCAATATCGAATGGTGTCGCTGGTGACTTCTTCCCGCGGCCCGTGCCGCCTCTGAGTGCGAGCCATCCTTTCCGGCGACAGATCGTCGAACTGCGCTACTCGCTAGTTGGTTGCCACGAGTGGCGCGACGGCCGGAGGCAGCGCCATGTCCAAGGAGATTCCTCAAGAACCCGGCGAGTTATCGCGCGCCAGTTGGCGCGACCCCACAAACTACAAATCCCTGCTGTCTCTAGACCGTTCCGGCTGGGCTTGGAAATGGCTTCGGCGGAACCCTGACTACATTGCCCGAACGACCCAGCTCCTTACGCGTACGCGGCTCGAAGCGCCCGGTACGCGATTGCGTGTCATCACCACATCGGATGCCGAGGAGGCGCGCGACTGGGGTTTGCACTTTCGCCGAGGCGCCAATCCGCCCGGTCACCGATGCCTGCATCTTCTGGCGAGCCGATTGGGATACATCGGTGCTGGCCGTCGAGACGCTGCCGGTGCAGCGCGGCGACGGCGACGCTTTTGACATCCGCCGTTTCGACCGTCTGGCCACCGTCCTGCGATGCCCTGACGGCCACGAGCATCTGCTCCTCAGTGATGGCGTACATCACCTCCAGATGGAAGTGACGGCCGGCAGCCTGCTCGATGGCCCCGTCCGCCTTCGCTACGAACTGTCCGGGTTCAAGCATGTCGAGGCGAAAACGCTGACGCTCCGCCGCCTCCTGCTGCTCCGCCGGCTCGGTCGATTTCCGCGCGGGCTTTATCCGCCGGAGCACCGCGCCCGCCGTTGGATCATGGCGCTACAGGCCTATGACGCCGTCCAGGCCGGCGCCACTCATCGCGAAATTGCCGCGGCGCTGTTCGGCGAAAGGGTCGTGAAGGAAGATTGGTGTGGCCGGTCCGACTATCTGCGCCTCCGGGTACAACGGCTCCTCCGAATGGCGGCCAAACTGGTCAACGGCGGCTATCGCGATCTCTTGCGATGAGCCGTAACGCAGAAGCAGCAGTGGCCCGGGACTACGGTAGGAGTGAGAGGGCGGCTGGGGATTCCGTGACGGGTTGAGGAGGCGAGAGAGAGGCTCTCGCCGGCCCGTCGCGGAGATCCGCGATGTCAGGTTCAGCCGTTCGCGCTCGCTCCGGTCGGGACCGGACGAGCCTCTATCAGGAAATCACCGACAAGATCATCGCCGAGCTGGAGGCAGGCCGCGTGCCCTGGGTCCAGCCCTGGGGCACGACGGCCGCGAGGGCATCCCTCGCCATGCCGAAGAATGGCGCGAGTGGCCGCTGCTATTCCGGAATCAATGTGCTGATCCTGTGGGGCGCCGTCGTCGAGCGGGGCTTCTCGGGTCAGCGTTGGCTCACCTTTCGCCAAGCGCTTGGGCTCGGTGGCCATGTCCGCAAGGGCGAGAGCGGCACGACTGTCGTCTATGCCGACCGCTTTGTCCCGGACGAGGAGCGCCGGCGGGCCGAACGCGATGGGGACGAGCCGGGGGCCATCCCCTTCCTGAAGCGCTTCACGGTGTTCAACACCGACCAATGCGAGGGCCTGCCGGCCGAGCTCTCGACCTCGCCGCCGCCCGTGGCGGAGGGCATGATCCTGCCGCAGGCCGAGGCCCTGATCGCGGCCACGGGCGCGGACTTCCGCATCGGCGGCGACCGCGCCTTTTACAGCCCCTCTCATGACTTTGTGCAGGTTCCTCGGCCCGATGCATATTTCGAGCCGATCAACTGGCACCGCACGGCGCTCCACGAGCTCGGCCACTGGAGCGGTCATGCCTCGCGGCTCGGCCGTGACCTGTCGGGCGGGTTCGGTTCGGCACCCTATGCCAAAGAAGAGCTCTGTGCCGAAATGACCAGTGCGTTCGTCTGTGCCACGCTCGGCATCGTACCGACCGTGCGACACGCCGACTACATCGGATCCTGGCTGGAGGTGCTACGCGAGGATGACCGCGCCATCGTTCGTGCTGCCAGCGCCGCGTCGAAAGCCGCCGACTATCTGCTCGCCTTCCGGCCCCATCCGGACGAGCCTGTCGATGTGGCGGCCGACGAAGACGAGCGGGAGGCGGCGTGATGCGATTCCGCCGCTGGCCGCGCGTGTCGGCCTATGAGGACACGTCCCGCAAACGCGCCGCCCTGGCTCGCGCTCAACAGGCCCAGCGCGACAAGCTCCCGCTGCTCGCCCCACTTATCGCGGAACAGCAGCCGAGCGCCGACGCCGAGATGGCGCGCCGCGCCGCATGGTGGCCAAGGGCGCAGCAGCGCGATCGCGACCGCCGTGCCCATGATTGGCGACGCGCCCGAGCGCGGCTCGCTGGCTATGGGGACAATCTGCGCCCGCTGTTGATCCAGCTATGGGGCGACTGCCCGTATCCGGCCGATCCCGTCTATCTGCTCGACATGCTGCACGGCATCGACACGGGACGGATCGACCCGGAACGTCCGCCATGGATTCCCCGAGAGCCTGATTCCTCAGGCAGGCTGGATCCGGCGGCAACAGAGGGAGAGGCGGGAAGGGGACTTTGTGACGGGTTTGGAGGCTGAGAGAGAGGCTCCCGGCCGGCCCGTCATGGAGAACCGACATGGCAACCGCCCATCCCAAGATCGTCCTGAGCCGGTCCCAGGACATTCCCTTCAACAAGCTGGTGCTGTCCCAGGCGAATGTCCGCCGCGTGAAGGTCGGCATCTCGGTCGAGGATCTGGCCGAGGATATCGCCCGACGCACGCTCCTGCAGAGCCTGAGCGTGCGGCCGGTGCTGGACGCCGACGGCGCGGAGACCGGCACGTTCGAGGTGCCGGCCGGCGGTCGGCGTTTCCGGGCGCTGGAGCTGCTGGTCAAGCAGAAGCGCATGACTAAGACCCAGCCCGTACCTTGCGTGGTGCGGACCGATGGCCTCGCTGAAGAGGATAGCCTGGCGGAGAACGTCCAGCGCGTCGCCCTCCATCCGCTCGATCAGTTCCGGGCTTTCCAGACGCTTCGCGACTCGGGCCTGGGCGAGGAGGAGATCGCCGCGCGATTCTTCGTCAGCCCCAGCGTCGTGAAACAGCGCCTCAAGCTCGCCTCGGTCTCGCCCAGGCTCCTCGACATCTACGCCGAGGACGAGATGACCCTCGAGCAGCTCATGGCCTTCACCGTCACCAACGATCATGCGCGCCAGGAGCAGGTGTGGGAGCAGCTCGCCCGCTCCTACAACAAGGAGCCCTATTACATCCGCCGCCAGCTTACCGAAGGCGCCATCCGTGCCTCCGACAAGCGGGCGCAGTTCGTCGGCATCGACGTCTACGAGGCGGCCGGTGGCGCCGTCATACGCGATCTCTTCCAGCAGGACGATGGCGGCTGGCTGCAGGATCCGGTGCTGCTCGACCGGCTCGTCGTCGAGAAGCTGACCAGCGATGCGGAGGCGCTCCGCGGCGAGGGCTGGAAATGGATCGAGGTCGCTGCGGAGTTTCCCTACGGCCATACCTCCGGTCTGCGCCGCCTTGCCGGAGAGACGGCGTCGCTCACCGGCGAGGAGCAGGCGAGCTATGACGCACTGCGCGCCGAGTACGACAAGCTGGAGGAGACCTATGCGGAGGCCGAAGAGCTCCCCGACGAGGTCGACCAGCGCCTCGGTGAGATCGAGACGGCGCTGGAGGCGTTCGACGATCGCCCTGTGATCTACGATCCGGCCGACATCGCCCGTGCGGGCGCCTTCGTCAGCATCGATGGCGACGGCGATCTCCGCATCGAGCGCGGCTATGTCCGTCCCGAGGATGAAGCGCCGGCCGAACCGGACGCCGATGGCGACGCGCCCGAAGGTTCCGAGGACCAGGGCACGGCCATCACCATCGGCGGCAACGGATCGTCGGCGGGTGCCGAGACCGCCGAGGAAGATGATGGCATCAAGCCGCTACCTGACCGTCTCGTCACCGAGCTCACCGCCCATCGCACGCTGGCGCTGCGCGATGCGCTGGCGAACGATCCCGACACCGCCTTCGTCGCGGTTCTCCACGCGCTCTGCCTCAATGCCTTCTATCACTACGTCTCGGAGACGTGTCTGGAGATCACGGCGAAGAGCGCGAGCTTCGGCGCGCAGGCGCCAGGGCTCAACGACAGTGCGTCGGCCAAGGCGATCGAGACCCGGCACGCGCAATGGGCCGGACAGTTGCCGAAGGACGCCGGAGACCTTTGGAACGCTCTGATCGCTTTCGACGGCGACAGCCGGGCCGCGTTGTTTGCGCACTGCGCGTCGCTTTCGGTCAATGCGGTCCATGAGCCCTGGCACCGCAATCCCCGCCGCATCGCCCATGCGGGGCAAGTCGCCCGGGCCGTCGGTCTCGACATGGTCGCGGCCGGCTGGACGCCGACCGTCGACAACTATCTCGGCCGCGTCACCAAGGCACGCATCCTTGAAGCCGTGCGCGAGGCCAAGGGCGAAGCCTCGGCCCAGCTCATCGACCACCTCAAGAAGCCGGACATGGCGAAGGAGGCCGAGCGCCTGCTCGCCGGATCGGGGTGGTTGCCCGAGCCGCTTCGCCTGCCTCACGCCGAGGCGGCCTTCGCCGAACCCTCCACGACCGAAGGTCTGCCGGCCTTCCTCGATGACGACGAAGGCACCTCCGTCGACTCCGATCCGGAAGAGCCGCAGCCGCCCGCCATCGCAGCAGAATGACCTCGACCAGCGGGGCGGCGCTTGTCGCCCCGCATCCTCTCACACAAAGCCCGGCGATCGTGCCGGGCTTTCGCATTTCAGGAGACTTTCGATGGACTGGTACGCCTCCTGCTCCTACGAACCTGATCGGAAGCGTCGCTTCCATACCGTCGCCCGGGCGCGGCTTCGTCGTCTTGCCGCGGCGCTCGGCTTTCCGCCGGCATCGTTCGACCTGCGCTCGAACCAGGGCGGCATCGCCGTCTCCGGCGAGATCACCCTTCACCACGAGCGCGTCTATGTGCAGGTCTGCCAACCGGCGACCCGCGCCGACACCGGCATCCTTATCCGCGCCTGCGAAGGCCGGCGCGACTACACGGGCGGGCGCAATCACTTCGCACCGCTGTCCATGCTCGACGACATTCCGGCGTTGGCGGCCGGAGTCCGGACCGTGATGGCGGCAGGCGGCGGCGCGATCCGTGTCGCCTGAGAGGAAGAGAAGGGCCGGGACGGGGTGAGCCGAGGGGCATGAGAGAGAGCGCCCTCGCGGCTCGTCCCGTTCCTCGCGCTCTCTCGGGAAACCTCAGCCATGAACGTCATGACCGCATCTTCCGCCGCAGCCGCGGCGGCCGGCCAGCCTATTGTCCCTGCATCCGCACTGTTCCACGTCGCCGGGCATCTGCTTCCGCATCTGGAGCGGAGCCGCATCGTCGATACGCGTACCCTGCGCGCCGCCATGGAACAGACCTTCGGCGGCACCGACGCCGAAGGCGCATGGAGCTGGAAGGACGCCTATGAGGCCTGCGAAGCGGCGCAGGTCTTATTTCTGCGCAAGTTCGGCCCGGCCATGCGCGCTCGGGCCGAAACCCCGATCGCGCTCCTCGCGATGCTGGCCAAGCTCGCCGCCCTCCTGCCATCGCAAACACGCCGCTCGCAGGAAAGCCAGGCGCTTCAGCAGTTCTCCACGCCGATCGCCCTTGGATACGTCGCCGGCGTCGCGGCCGGCATCACGCCCCACGACCTGGTGCTGGAACCTTCGGCCGGCACGGGGCTCCTCGCCATCTTCGCCGAGCACGGTGGCGCGTCGCTCATCCTGAATGAATTGGCCGAGACGCGTGCCGGCCTGCTCGCGCATCTGTTCGCCAGCACGGCCGTCACCCGCCATGACGCGGCGCATATCCACGATCATCTCGACGCCGGCATCAAGCCGAGCGTCGTGCTGATGAACCCGCCATTCTCGGCAGCGGCACATGTGGACGGCAAGGTCGCCGACGCCGCCCTCCGCCATCTCTCGTCGGCGCTGGCGCGTCTCGCTGAAGGCGGCCGCCTGGTCGCCATCACTGGCGCCAATCTGTCCCCCGACAATCCCACTTGGCGCGACGGATTCGTGCGGCTCCAGGAGCGAGGCCGTGTCGTGTTCTCCGCCGCCGTCGACGGCCGCGTCTATGCCCGTCATGGCACCACCGTCGAGACACGCCTGACGGTGATCGACCGCATTCCTGCCGACGATCCGACGGCGTTTCCGGCCTCGTCGGGCATCGCGCCTGACGCCGCCACGCTGCTTGACTGGGTCCTCCGTGACGTCCCGCCGCGCGCTGCCATGGTAGCTTGTCCAGGGATACCTGCCGCGAAACCCGCGGGGCGTCCGATATCCACGCACCCTGCGCCGCGTCCGGTACCGACCCATCACATCGGACCCACTCCGGAAAACGCCGTCGAAGTCGTCTACGAACCTTGCGACTGGGCGCCCGCCGGAGATGGTCGCATCAGCGAGGCGCTCTATGAGAGTTATACCCTCCAGTCGATCGGCATCCCCAATGCCAAGCCGCATCCGACGCGCTTGGTGCAGTCGGCGGCCATGGCGTCGGTCGCGCCGCCCAAGCCGAGCTACCGTCCGCATCTGCCGGCGGCCGTTATCGTTGACGGCCTGCTGTCGGACGCCCAGCTCGAGAGCGTCATCTATGCCGGCGAGGCCCATGCCGGTTTCCTCGCCGGGTCGTGGACCGTCGACGAGACCTTCGACATTGTCGCGGCTGCACCGGACGATGCTGAGACGGCCGTCCGCTTCCGTCGCGGCTGGATGCTCGGCGACGGCACCGGCGCCGGCAAGGGCCGCCAGGTCGCCGGTGTGCTGCTCGACAACTGGCTGCAAGGCCGCCGCCGCGCGGTCTGGGTGTCGAAGTCGGACAAGCTGATCGAGGACGCCCAGCGCGACTGGTCGGCACTCGGGCAGGAGCGGCTGCTGATCACGCCGCTCGCTCGATTCCGGCAGGGCACGCCGATCCGGCTGGAGCAGGGTATTCTCTTCACCACCTATGCGACGTTGCGCTCTGATGCGCGTGAGGCGAAGGCCTCGCGCGTTCAGCAGATCGTCGACTGGCTGGGCCGCGACTTCGATGGCGTCATCGTCTTCGACGAGAGCCACGCGATGCAGAATGCCGCGGGCGGAAAGGGCGAGCGCGGCGATCAGACGCCCTCCCAGCAAGGCCGTGCCGGCCTCCGCCTGCAGCATGCGCTGCCCAACGCCCGCGTCCTCTATGTCTCGGCGACCGGCGCCACCACGGTCCACAATCTCGCCTATGCGCAGCGGCTCGGCCTGTGGGGCGGCGAGGACTTCCCGTTCGCCACGCGCGCCGAGTTCGTCCAGGCGATCGAGGCCGGAGGCGTCGCCGCGATGGAAGTCCTGGCCCGTGACCTGAAGGCGCTCGGCCTCTATGCGGCTCGCTCTATTTCCTACGAAGGCGTCGAATACGAATTGGTCGAGCACGCGCTGAGTGCGGAGCAGATCCGCATCTACGACGCCTATGCCGGCGCCTTCCAGATCATCCACAACAATCTGACCGCAGCGCTGGAGGCCGCGAACGTCACGGGCGAGGGCGGCACGCTGAACGCCCAGGCGAAGTCGGCTGCGCGCTCCGCCTTCGAAAGCTCGAAGCAACGCTTCTTCAACCACCTCATCACGGCGATGAAGACGCCGACGCTGATCGCCGCCATCGACCGCGATCTGGATGCGGGCCACGCCGCCGTCATCCAGATCGTCTCGACCGGCGAGGCGCTGATGGAACGGCGGCTCGCGGAGATTCCGACCGAGGAATGGGGCGACGTCCAGGTCGACATCACGCCCCGCGAGTATGTCCTCGACTACCTGGCGCATTCCTTCCCGACGCAGCTCTACGAGCCCTTCACCGACAGCGAGGGCAATTTGTCCTCGCGTCCGGTGTTCCGCGATGGCCGGCCGGTCCAATGCCGCGACGCCATCGAGCGGCGCGACGGACTGATCGAGAAGCTCGCGGCGCTTCCGCCGGTGCAGGGCGCCCTCGACCAGATCGTCCAGCGCTTCGGCACGGACATGGTCGCTGAGGTCACCGGCCGCTCGCGGCGCATCGTCCGGCACGCAGATGTCCTCCGCGTCGAGAGCCGGGCCGGATCGGCCAATCTCGCCGAGACGCAGGCCTTCATGGACGACGAGAAGCGCATCCTCGTGTTCAGCGACGCGGGCGGCACGGGCCGCAGCTACCACGCCGATCTCGGCGCGAGGAATCGCCGCCTGCGTGTCCATTACCTGCTCGAAGCCGGCTGGAAGGCGGACACGGCGATCCAGGGTCTCGGGCGCTCCAACCGCACCAACCAGGCGCAGCCGCCGCTGTTCCGGCCGATCGCCACCGACGTGAAGGCGGAGAAGCGCTTCCTCTCGACCATCGCCCGCCGCCTCGACACGCTCGGCGCCATCACCAAGGGGCAGCGCCAGACCGGCGGCCAGGGGCTGTTCCGCGCCGACGACAACCTCGAATCCGTCTATGGCCGCGCCGCGCTGCGCCAGCTCTATGTCCTGCTCTATTCCGGCAAGGTCGACGGCTGTTCCCTGCAGGCGTTCGCGGACGCCACCGGCCTCAAGCTGACGGATGGCGATGGCAGCCTGCGCGAGGAGCTGCCGCCGATCACCACCTTTCTCAACCGCCTGCTGGCGCTCACCATCGACCTGCAAAACGTCCTGTTCGGCGTGTTCGAGGAACTGCTGCGTGCGAAGATCGAGGGCGCCGTCGCCTCGGGCACTTACGATCTCGGCGTCGAGACGGTCACGGCGGAATCGCTGCGCATCGCCGACCGCCGCGCCATCTACGCCCATCCGGGCAGCGGCGCCGAGACGCAGGTCTTCACCGTGGCCCGCCGCGATCGCAACCGGCCATTCGGACTGGCCGAGGCGCTGCACCGCGCTAATGATCCGCGCGCGACGCTGCTGGTCAACCGCCAGTCGGGCCGCGCCGCCGTCCAGGTCCCCGCACCGAGCCTGATGCTCGATGACGGCGAGGTCGAGCGCCGCATTCGCCTCCTGCGGCCGATGGAGCGCCCCGCCATTCCCTTGGCCATGATGGCGCAGACGCATTGGCGCGAAGCCGACCGCGACGCCTTCATCGCCGCCTGGAACGCCGAGCTCGCCGATCTGCCCGAGTTCACCGACAGCCGGATCCATATCGTCACCGGCCTGCTCCTGCCGATCTGGAAACGGCTCCCCGACGAGGGATGCCGCGTCTACCGGCTCCAGACCGACGAGGGCGAGCGGGTGATCGGCCGCCTCGTCTCGCCGGCCTGGGTCGCCCAGGCGGTCGCGACCGATACGCCAACGATCGGCCCTGCCGACGCCTGGACCGCGGTGCTCGACGGCCGGACCATGCTGGAGCTCGCCGACGGCCTCCAGCTACGTCGCGCCAAGGTCATGGGCGCGTTCCGCGTCGAGCTCTCCGGTTTCACCGACGGCATGGTCGACCGGCTGAAGGCGATGGGGCTCACTTCCGAAATCATCGCCTGGAAGCTCCGGCTCTTCGTTCCCACCGGTGCGACCGGCCCCGCGATCCTCGGCACGCTGATGGAGCGCTATCCGCTCGTGCGCATCTCCGACCGCAGCGCGGCGTGAGGGAGGCGATCATGTCCAGCCAAGCCACCGATCTGGCGCGGCGTCTCGCGCGCGATGCCGAAGGCGTCTGCCGCCACTATCTTCCCAACGGCCGCCGGCACGGCCGCTACTGGCTTGTGGGCGATGTTCGGAACACCCCCGGCCGTAGCCTCTATGTCCGCCTCACGGGACCGGAGTCCGGTCCCGGCGCCGCCGGCAAATGGACCGACGCCGCCACCGGTGAGCACGGCGATCTCCTCGACCTGGTCTCCCTCAATCGCGGGCTCGACGCCTTCCGCGATGTCCTCGACGAGGCGCGCCGCTTTCTCAGCCTGCCGCGTTCGGAGCCTCTGCATCCAACCCGCGAGCCGCCTGCGCCCGGCGGATCGCCCGAGGCGGCCCGCCGTCTGTTTCGCGCCGGCCGGCCCGTCGCCGGCACCCAGGCCGAAGCCTATCTGCGGGCGCGCGGCATCACCGCACGGCTCGACTGGCCGTCACTGCGCTTCCATCCCGCGCTCTGGTATCGCGCCGACCGCAGTGCCGTTCGCGAGTCCTGGCCGGGGCTGCTCGCTGCCGTGACCGACCCGGACGGCCGGATCACCGGCGTCCACCGCACTTGGCTCGACTACCAGCGTCCCGAGAAAGCGCCGCTCGCCGATCCGCGCCGCGCGCTCGGCCGACTGCTGGGCAACGGAGTGCGCTTCGGCCGCGCCGCCGACGTGCTCGCCGCCGGTGAAGGCGTCGAGACCATGCTTGCGCTCAAGTCGGTGCTCCCCGACCTGCCGATGATCGCCGCCCTCTCGGCCAACCATCTCGCCGCCCTGGATCTCGCCCCGATGCTGGCCCGGCTCTATGTCGCGCGGGATCGCGACGCGGCCGGCCGGATGGCGGCGGAACGGCTCCATGCGCGCGGACGCGAGGCGGGCATCGAAGTTCGCGACCTCATGCCGGCCAGGAGCGATTTCAACGTCGATCTGCGCCGGCTCGGTCCCGACGTCATGCTCGCCCGGCTGGCGGACCAGCTCGTCCCGGCCGATGTCCTGCGGTTCGTGCGCCATCTCGACGTCGCCTGATCGGCGGGCCGCGACCGGCACCTCATGCGGTTCGGTGTCGGGCCGGAAGGGGACGGAGATGCGTGCGGCGGGACTTTCGGGCCGGCCAGTGGGCCGCGCCGGCGGCCTTCCCGAGCGGCGATCTGCCAGGGCCGGCGCCGGTCCCGCAATGGCGTCCGGCGGCTATTTTCCGCCGCCGGGCGGAAGGCCGCCCGGCTTTGCATCGCGAGGCAAAATAGCCGCCTCCCGCCATCCTCCGCTGGCGCTCCGGCCCCTTGCCGGCAGGCCGGCGGCGGGGTGCAGGGCCGGCTCCGTCCCCGGCGGGCGATCGCCGTGAAGGCCGCGATGGGCGCGGCCAGACCGGCAACAGGAGCCCGCCATGACGCACGATCCCATGCCCTTCCTCTTTCCCGACACCGAGCCCGCCGACGAGCCGCACGCCGCTTCGCCCACCGCGCACCTGCTCGACGAACTGGCGCTCTACGGCCACCGGCCCGGCCAGGACGAGCCCGATTCGCGCCCGCTGCCCGAGGCGGACGCCGTCCGCACCGAGCTCGGTGCGATCGTCGACGGCTTCGCCGCTATGCTGACCGGCACCCGGCTCGAGGACGATCTCGACGACCTGCTCTGGTCCTTCGTCAACCTGTTCCACCGCAAGATCGGCCGCATCGAGCGTGATCTCGACGCCAACGAACAGGCGCAGCGCCGCTCGCAGCGCGAGCAGAACGGCACCGAGGTCCGCTCGGTCGAGCTGGAGCGCCTCATCGATCAGGGCCTCAGCCTGGTCGAGCGCCGCAACGCCTTCGAGTTCTGCCGCGACCATGCCGCCGAGCACTACGAGGCCGTCACCGGCTCGCTGTGGCGGCCCCGTTCGGGCTCGATGGTCAACCATCGCGCTCTCACGTCCGCCATGATCGATAGCCGCGAGTTCATTGCCGCCCAGCGCCGCGCCGAGGCGCAGCTGCTCGTGCCCGCGGGCAGCCGCATCGCCTTCACCGGCGGCTCCGACTTCAACGATCACCAGCGCATCTGGGCCGCGCTCGACAAGGTCCATGCCAAGCATCCCGAAATGGTGCTGCTGCACGGCGGCAGCCCGCGCGGCGCCGAGCGCATCGCCGCCTGCTGGGCCGACAACCGCAAGGTCGTGCAGGTCGCCTTCAAGCCCGACTGGAGCCGTCATCGCAACGCTGCGCCGTTCAAGCGCAACGATCAGATGCTCGAAGCCCAGCCGATCGGCGTCGTCGTCTTCCCCGGCTCGGGCATCTCCGCCAACCTTGCCGACAAGGCCCGCAAGATGGGCATCCCAGTGTGGCGGTTCAGCGAGGAGGGCGGCGCTTAGGCGCCGCTCGTCCGATCGCCGTGTACGAGAGGGCTGGACCACCGCGTCCAAAATGCTGCGCCCATACACAAGCATATACCCCAGATCTAGTGCGCCTGTTGACAGCAGCGATTCAATCGTCATAGACTGTATAATTGTTATAGTCTGCGGCCGGCTTTGGAGGAAATCAGTGAGCCAACAGTCCAAAATCGACGAGCTGGAGCGGCTCCTTAACAGCGAGGAGGACATCCCGATCGACATTCTTCCGAACGGCGAGATCAGGCCGCGGGGTCACGCCACGTCCGCCGAACTCGGCAACAAGAAGCCGTTGACCATGAAAGAAAACCTCGGCGGCGAATACTGAGGCCCTCGATGGACATCGCCCGCATCCACCGCGAATTCGCCGAGGCGCAGCGGACCTTCGCGCTCGTCGAGCTGCAGCCGACGCTCGACGGCAAGGTCTACGCCCGCACGGCGCTGCAGACGTCGAACGGCCGGCAGTACGTGCTCTCGATCAAATTTCCCGACAACTATCCGAACGAGATGCCGCGCGTCTTCATCGACGCGCCCACCATCACCCATGCGCCGCACCGGTATCAGGGCGGGCACATCTGTTACCTGCACCCGACGATGTGGAACCCGGGCGTCCACCACCTGACTTTCGTCATCGGCCGCGCCGCGAAGTGGCTCAATAAATACGAGGTCTGGCGCAACAACGGCGGCACCTGGCCAGGCGCCGAGATTAGGCACTGAGGAGCGGCCTTTGAAAGTCGATTTCAAGACCTTGAAGATGATGGAGCTGCGCAGCTCCCCGGGCGAGGTGCTGGACCGCGTGGCGCGGGACGGCGAGGTCTTCGTCGTCGAGCGCAACGGCCAGCCGAAGGCCTGCCTCGTGCCGGTCTCCTTCCTGCTGCCGGACATCGCCCCCGACCGCATCGTCAAAGAGCTCGCCAAGCTCGACGGAAAGAAGGAGAGCTACAAGCTCACCATCAACGAGAGCAAGGAGCTAGAGATCAGCTGCCCGGAAACCGCCGCCGGCGAGAACATCATCGTCAGCATCGTGCTGCCGCATGGCTACCCCAATTCCGCGCCGCGCATTTACGCCGCGCAGGTCGCGTCCAACGCCCCGAAGCGCTGGCCCGACGGCGCGCTCTCGATCTTCGGCGTGACGGCGGCTTGGAACGTCAAGACCCACGACGTGAGCCACGCCCTCGGCCTCGCGCGGGTCTGGCTCAAACACTACGCCAAGTGGCGCAAGACCGGCGAATGGCCGGAAAGGGCGGATGCATCATGACTGACCGCGCCATGACCGACCGCACCTTCGAACGCATCGAGACGCTGTTCGACATCGCCGCCTTCGCCAACGTGAACGTCCTCATCGCGGGCTGCGGTTCCGGTGGCGCCAGCGTCGCGCTCCAACTCGTCATGTCCGGCATCCGCAACTTCACGCTGATCGACAACGACATCCTCGGACCGGAGAACGTCATCCGGCATGTCTGCGGCCGCCGTTACATCGGCCAGAAGAAGACCGACGCCGTCGCCGACGTGCTGCACGACCGCAACCCGAACGCCAGCATCGCAAAGATCGATGCGGACATCATGGACTATCCCGGCCTCGCCGCCGAGATCGCGAAGGCCGACGTGGTGGTGCTCGCCACGGACAACGAGCCGACCCGCTACACCATCAACGAGATGTGCGTCCGCCACAGCATTCCGTTCGTGGTCGGCCGCGTGTTCACCCGCGGCATCGGCGGCGAAGTCTTCGCCTACCGCCCGCCGGACGGCGCCTGCCTCGCCTGCCTCGAAGCGGCGTTGCAGCGCACGCCGTTCCGCCAGGGCATCCGCGAGATCGACCTTGTCTCCGAAGAGGAGCGCGAGAAGGTCTATGGCATGGAGATCGCCGAGATCAAGGATTCGCCTGGTCTCACCGTCGACATCACCTTCATCACCTCGTTCCACACCCGCTTTATCCTAGACGCCGTTGCGCGGCGCCTCGCCGAGCGTCCCAAGTTCCTCGATCCTATCGACGAGAACTACCTGATCTGGGGCAACCGGCCCGTGCATCCCTTCAATAGGCATTTTCACCTGCAACGCACCACGCTCAGCCCGCAGGAGCAGTGTGCGGTCTGCGCCACGAGGAGCATGACCCATGCTGTTTAGGTCGAAAAAGCCGGTGTTCTCGATCTCGATCGCGCGCGGCGCGCTCGAATCCGTGTTCGACGAGTGCGACCGCTACGACGTCGATGAAACCGGCGGCCGGCTCCTCGGCACCTACCGCCATGACCAGGGACGCTACGACATCGAGGTCAAGGGGGTGCTCGAGCCGGGGCCGAACGCGCAACGGACGTCGACCTATTTCTTGCAGGACGGCGATCACCAGGAAAAGCTGTTCCGCGCGATCGAAGCCAGCCACCCCGACATCGAGCATCTCGGCAACTGGCACACCCACCACGTCAACGGCTATCCGACCCTGAGCAGCGGCGACAAGCAGACCTACTTCAAGACCGTCAACCACGAGAAGCACAACACCGACTTCTTCTACGCGCTGCTCGTCGTGAGCAAGAGCCGCGGCGGCAACCCGCGCTACGCCGTCAAGCACTTCATCTTCCGCCGCGGCGACGACACGATCTACGAGGTTCCGGCGAAGGACGTGCGGCTCATCGATACCCCGGTGCTGCGTCCGCGCGCCACCGCCGAGAGGGCCGAGCCGAGCGATCCTCCGCCGCAGCCGGCCCAGACGGGCGTCGCCAACCCGCAGCGTGTCAAGGATCAGGAATTTTTCGCCGAGTTCTATCCCGGGCTGAAGGCGCTGCTGTCGAAGGATACCGGTGCGCCCTACTGGAAGGGACCGTTGCCGCTGGTCGACGGCTCGCGCGCCGAGGTGGTGGCGATCGAGGACCCCGACGACAAGGCGCGGTCCTATTCGATCGCCACGTCCTGCAAGAACCCGGTCATCGCCGATATCCTGACGCAGTACCAGGCGCGCAAGTTCCACTCGGCGCGGCACGCCGTTCTGCAGCTGGAACGCGATCTCAACCAGGCGCTCTATCGCGGCAAGAAGGGGTAAGGGGCCATGAACATCATCACGGTCAATGTCGGCCAGGGCGCGCTCGCGATCGTGAGGCACCAGAAGGAGGCCATCATCGTCGATTGCCGCATTCCGCCAGCCGATGACAGCACCGTGGCCTACGTCAAGGAGATCATGGCGCTGTCCCTGAAGGACCATTGCGTCACGGGCCTCATTCTGACCGGCTTCGACAGCGACCACAGCGAGATCGTGGGCGCCTCGATCGTGCTGCGCAAGTACCGCCCGGACTGGGTCATGTACCCCAAATACTACAAGGACAGCGACGAGGCGAAGCGCGTCTTCGCCCTCATCAACACCGAGGAGGCGGCGCGCCGGCAAACCAACAATCCCTTGAGGAAGGTCTCGGTGCGCGTCGACCAGCTCGCCAACCGTCGCTTGACCGGCCTCTCAAGCAAGTTCGAGTTCGAGCTCTTCTCACCGCACATCGAGGACATGGATTGCTCCAACAATTGCAGCATCGTGCTCAAACTCACAGGGCTCGGTGCCCGCGGCTTCTCCTACCTCATCACCGGCGACACGGAGAATCCGCGCTGGGACCGGATCAATAAGCTCTTCGGCGCCGCGCTGAAGGCGCATGTGCTCGCCGCACCCCATCACGGCTCGAAAAACGCGACGCATCCGGCGTCGCTCGTCAACATCGCCCCGCACACGGTTCTGATCAGTGCCGGCGTCGATAGCCAGTACGGCCACCCGCATCCGCAGGCGCTGCAAGTCTATAGCCGCGTGGCGAAGCACGTCTTTGCGACCAACATGGAGGGCGGCGTGTCGCTCTTGACCCAGCCCGGACCGACAGAGTTGACGACGACCCTTATCAGGTCTGTCAACGCGCCGGCCACCGCGGCCTGAGCGGCGGCCCGGCATGGACGCGGCGGTCGCCCCCAGGATCGGCCTGGCGCTCTCGGGCGGCGGCTCGCGCGCCATCGCGTTTCATCTCGGGTGTCTGCGCGCGCTCAAGCGGCTCGGACTTCTCGATCACGTTGCCATTCTCTCGACGGTCTCGGGCGGCAGCGTGATTGGTGCTTATTTCCACGCCCACCACGGAGACTTTGCCTCGTTCGAGGCGAAAATCTGCCACTTGCTCCGCCAAGGACTTGTGGCGCCGATGTGTCGCAAGCTGTTCAGCGCCTCCGGCATCAAGGTCACCGCCGCCTTCATGGTGGTTGGAGTCGTCGCGCTTGGCGTCACCGCAATCAAGATGTTGATACGATTGGCGAGCCTGATCACGCCCCGGGCGCTCGCGCTCCAGTTCGAGTGGTTCGAGGTCAGGTCGCCCCTGCATCGCTTCGCGAGCCGGACCACCTTGCTTGAAGCGGCCCTCGACGACCTCTTGTTCAAGGGAGCGTCCCTGAAGGACCTGCCCGCGCAACCGCATCTCGTCATCAACGCCACGGAGCTGAGAACCGGATCGGCGTTCCGCTTCGGCACGATGGAGTCCGGCTCCTGGCGCTGGGGCAAGCTACACCACAACGATGCGTCGGTGGCCCACGCAGTCGCCGCCTCGGCGGCCTATCCGCTGTTTCTCCCGGCGTTCGACCAGACGCTGACCTTCGAAAAGGACGGAGCGCTCAAGGATAGCCGCGTCATCCTGACTGACGGGGGCATCTACGACAATCTCGGCCTCGGCTGTCTCTGGCCGGACCGGTCGCCGGACGTGAGCCTCAACGTCGTTCCCGTTGACACGATCATCTGTTGCTCGGCCGGCTACGGCTTGCGGCAGGATCCGCCAGGCCAGTTTATATTCGCGCGCATGCTCAGCGTCTTCAGTGCGGTGTTCGATCGCGCCCAGAACGCCGCCATGCACCGGCTGCACGAGGCGAGGCGATCTGGCCAAATCAACAGCTTCATCCTTCCCTATCTCGGGCAGCTTGACCGGGAACTGCCGAACCCTCCCGCGGACCTTGTGCGGCGGGAGGAAGCACATGCGTACCCCACGGATTTCAACCCCATGCCGAACGAGTGGATCGAGCGCCTCAGCTCGCGGGGGGAACAGCTCACTTTGTGCCTAGCGCGAGCCTACATGCCCGACTTGATCGACCAGTCTTACCGTCCTTCAGATCCCATTTCCTCTTGCGCGTCCAGCCGCGCGTGATCCCCGCACCCGTGCAGCAGCGTCGAACTACCGGATTCGTCACTCGCACTGCAACTAACGACCTACTTGCTGGAGGTCGTTGCCAGATTTTCTTGGGATTTCTTGAAGACCTGTTTAAGAGGGCGCCCGCGCGGGCGAGCTCGCGCGCCGGGCTCTCGTGAACCGAGCCGCCTCGCGGCGTCTCGGCCCTGGCGGGCTTCGATCCCTGGCGCAGCGCTCACGGATGCCGGATCCAAGAGGCACGATGGCGAGCCGCGATGGTCTCCCACCAGAGTCGTTGGGATAGATCGGCGTGCAGACCTTCAGTATACCCCGCCGCGCTGATCCGCACGGCTTCGTGGCGACTGTTTGGTATCGCGTCCGCCGCGCGCCGTGAGCATGGATTGCGTCCGTCGTTGTGCCGATCATGAAGCCGGCACCGGTACGCATCAGCCCGATCATCGGCGCATTCGCCATGTGAATCAGCCTGTCTCATTCCGCGACCACATTGCCCTGGCAGCCCGTCTCCGACTTCGCGCTGCCGTCTTGAGGGTCCGTGTGAGAGGGCGTGGCGGACATCGTCGAGATGGGTCTTGAAGGCACCGGCGACGCGGGTCTGGAGTTGTCCGTTCTTGCACGGTCGAAACCGTGTTAAAGGCGCGCGGGTGCTCTGGCCAGGGTCTCCTTGCAGGCTGAGGTTCGCAGACCGTCCCCGCATGTCTCTCAAAGCGCTAGAGCCCGCGTCGCCCCTCTCCAACCTGTCCGGCGAAAGAATTTCCCCGGCCCGCAAGCGGGCCTCCTCGCGGACGCTTCGCTCCAAATTCTCCCGCCTCCCAGGTCCTCCACTGCGTTCCGGCCGCTTCGCCGCGCTCGCGGTGGGCAGGGGCGCCTGCGGTCTCTGAGCGCCGAGCCATCGCAGGGCGGTCCTGCGACTCAAGCGAAAGGAGACACATCATGGCCATCACCCTGGGCACCTTCACCAAGCTCGACGACGGCGTCTTCACGGGCACCCTCAAGACCCTCAACGTCACCGCCGCGCTCACCATCGTCCCCATCGACAAGATGTCCGAGAACGCCCCTGACTACCGGGTCTATGCCGGGCAGCGGTACGAGGTCGGCGCCGCCTGGAGCCAGGTCGCGAAGTCGAGCGGCGAGACCTACCTGAACCTCAAGATCGGCGCGCCGGAGTTCGGGCCGAACTGGGTCCGGGCCCGGCTGGTCAAGCTCGAAAACCCCAACGGGGACGGCGCCACGCACATCGCGCTGTGGGAACCGCGCGACCGATAACGCCCCAAGCCCCGTCGCGGATCGCCGCGGCGGGGCTTTCCTTCTGCGTGTGATTTCGCATGCCCGCTCGAATTCGCGGGGGGCGCCTTTTCGAGCGTCCCCGAACCCGCCCCATCGCGCCCATCCTCGCCTGGTGCGCGGCGACGTTCGCCGTCGCCGCCTGCACCGCAACCGGGAAGCGCCAAAGATGGATGACGAGATCGCCCGGGCCGCCAATGCCAAGAAGGGCAGCCCGTTTCTGAACACGGACCAGGCTGCCCACTATGTCGGCCTGTCGCGCCGGACGCTCGAAAAGATGCGCACGGCCGGCGGCGGGCCGCTCTTTCGCAAGCATGGCCGCTACGTCCGCTATCACATCGACGACCTCGACGAATGGTCGGCCGAGCACGTCAAGACGTCGACCTCGGAGCCTGACCGTCAGCGGTCCGTTCGGCCTGAGAATGTCAGGGCACGGCGATGATCGAGCAGGTCCTCAGGCGCGCCCAGCGGCGCCGGCACGGGTGCAAGCGTCCGCGAACAGTCCTCGCCCTCACCTTGTTCGGGCTCGGCCTGATCGGCCTCGCGACGCTCGGCCGCCCGGCGCCGTGGCTGGTGTGGAACGCCAGCGCCAGCGCCCCCATCGGCCTCTATCGCGTACTACCGGGCAAGCCCAGTCGCGGCGATCTCGTGCTCGTCCGCGCACCGAGCTCCGTGCGGCAGCTCGCCGCCGAACGCGGCTATCTCCCGCAGAATGTCCCGCTGGTGAAGCACGTCGCGGCGCTCGACGGCGACATCGTCTGCGCCGCTAACGATGTGATTTCCGTCAACGGCCGCGTCGTAGCCGAACGGCTAGCGCATGACTGGCTCGGCCGTCGGTTGCCGAGCTGGAGCGGCTGCCACCTCCTCGACGGCGGCGAAGCCTTTCTGCTCATGGAAGGCGTCGCGGATTCCTTCGACGGCCGTTATTTCGGGCCGGTCCCGACGGCCGCGATCATCGGGAGGCTCGCGCCGCTATGGGTCGAGTGACGCTCCTGATCGTCGGCGCGTTGGCCGTCGGCCCCATCCTGTGCGCCGCCCCCACCTACGCCGAACCCATGGCGGCGAACGACGCTGCGCTCGATCGCTGGCAAGGACTCATCGCCGAGGCGTCGCGCCGCTTTGGCCTGCCCGAGGCCTGGATACGCGCGGTCATGCAGGCCGAGAGCGCTGGCGGGACGATGCTCGATGGCCGCCCGCTCACCTCGCGCGCCGGGGCGATGGGCCTGATGCAGGTGATGCCCGATACCTATGAGGAGATGCGGCGCGCGCACGGTCTCGGCTCCGATCCGTATGACCCGCGCGACAACATCCTAGCAGGCACGGCCTATCTGCGCGCGATGTACGACCGTTATGGCTATCCCGGCTTGTTCGCCGCCTACAATGCCGGGCCGAAGCGATACGACGAGTATCTGCGCGATGGCCGGCCTCTGCCGTTCGAGACGCACGCCTATCTCGCCACGATTGCGCAGACTGATCCAAGTCCGCCGTCGCCGCTTGCCGTGGCATCGGGAACGCGCCTGTTCTTCGCGCTGCGAACCACCGCCGATGCGCCGCCCGGTCGCGATGGGGTGGCGCCGTCGAGCGATCTGTTTGTCCCTCTGACCACCGTGCCGGATGGCCAGCGATGAACGGCGCTGCTGCCATTGGAGCCCTCCCGGAGAGAGGGGCCTCGTCTCGGTTTTCCTATCGTACCGGCCAGGACGAAACGCCCGTCAAGGATGCGCGGTCCCCCCAAAATGCTGGCGCATTTTGGCTCCCCCACGCCCCGCTGCGCGGCGCCTTCGGCGTCCTTGACCGGCGCTCCGCCGGCCGATGCCAGGGCCTGTCCTCGATAAGGAGGACATCAACCCTGGAGGTTCAGATGACCACGCTTCACACCCATCCGCACGCCGCATTCGACCGTTTCCCGATGCTCGTCGAGAGCGTCAAAGAGGAGTTCGGCACCGAGGGACTCATGTCGAACGTCGAGCGTTTCATCGAAGCCGAGCGCGCCGACTTCCACTGGGACGGGCGGCTCGCGGAGATGAATCTCGGCGCCTATGAGAGCCTCGACGACGAGGACGAAGCGTTCGAGAGTGTGTCGATCATCGGCTATTTCCGCTTCCGCTACTACGTCGCGACCTGCGCCGTGGATGCCGAACGGCACGTCCACTGGATGCTCCGTCTGCGTCATTTCGACAGCTTCGAGAGCGCCGAACAGGCGTTCTTGGCGGCCGGTGGCTAACCCCGCCGATCGCTTCGGGAGCGGCGTCGTCCCGGCGTCGCTCCCACCATTTCAGGCAACGACTCCGCCTGGTGCATGGGCATCGCCTTGAGGCGGGGCCGGGCACGAGAGCGTAGGTGAGCGCAGGAGGGACGGAGAGCAGCTCGGAAATCGCGTAAGGCAAGATTAAAAGAGTGTCTCGCATGAGCCACTATGTCTTTGTCTGCACATCGTTATTTAGAGAGACCGTGATCGCGCGCTTCGAGACTCCGTCGCGTAAGTCTTTGATTTCCCGCATGGCGATGGAGACGCCTTGCGGCCCGTGCGCGGGCGCTGCTTCCTCACGTTGTTGGACACTTTGGATCGCCGGTGAGGCATGGCCATGACCCGGGACGACGACTTCGAGCCGAAGCTCGGGAAGATCCGCTCCCGTGGCAGCAAACGCGGTCGCAAATATCTGCACCGGGTGCTGCAGGCGACGATGCTTGCCGGCGGGCGCCTGCGGATCGGACCGTCAGCACGCAAAGCAAAGTTCCACGGTAGCCAGATCGGTCGCGGCGCCAGCATTGGCCGCATGCTTGCGTCGCGCGATCGCTATGCGGCGTTCCGCAGCCGCCGTGTCGTCGTCAAGTCCCGCATCGTCAAGCTCGCCGGCAACGGCATCAAGGGCGCGCGTGCGCATCTGCGCTATATCCAGCGCGACGGCGTGACTCGCGATGGCCACCCGGGCGAGCTCTATTCGGCCGAGCAGGACCGGATCGACGGCAAGGCGTTCATCGAGCGCTCGACAGGCGACCGCCACCAGTTCCGCTTCATCGTCGCGCCCGAGGACGGAGCCGAATACGACGACCTGAGGCCGTTCGTCCGCCGCCTGATGACGCAGATGGAGGAGGATCTCGGCACAAAGCTCGAATGGGTCGCGGTCGATCACTACAACACCGGCCATCCGCACAGCCATATCATCCTCCGCGGCAAGGACGACCAGGGGCAGGATCTGGTCATCGCCCGCGAGTACATCACCAAGGGGCTGCGCGAGCGCGCCGCCGAACTGGTCACGCTGGACCTCGGGCCGCGCTCCGACCTGGAGATCGACAACCGCCTGCGCAACGAAGTCGAACAGGAGCGGCTCACCAGCATCGACCGGCGCTTGCTGCGCGACCGGGATGGGGAAGGGCTCGTCTGGTCTGCGGACAGGGACGCCTTCCAGCAGACGTTGCGGGCCGGCCGCCTGCAGAAGCTGAAACATCTGGGACTGGCCGAGGAAGTGCGGCCGGGCGAGTGGCGCTTGGCGGACGACCTTGAGGAGACGCTCAAGCGCATGGGCGAGCGCGGCGACATCATCAAGACAATGCATCGCGAAATGACAGAGATGGGTCTGACGCGCGCCGCCGCTGATTACGTGATCTTCGACCCGGCGGTGAAGGACAGCCGCCCGATCACCGGCCGGGTGGTCGCACGGGGCCTGTCCGACGAGATCAACGACCGCCATTACCTGATCGTCGACGCTCTCGACGGCCGCACCCACTATGTCGACATCGGCAAGGGAGAAGCGACCGAGCCCACGCCCGAAGGCGCCATCGTGCGCATCGATCCGAAGCACCCGGAGCCGCGGCGGGTCGATCGCACAGTGTTCGAAATTGCGGCTGCCAACGGTGGACGGTATGACGTCGATATCCATCTCCGTCACGACCCGTCCGCAAGCGCCAGTTTTGCCGAAACCCATGTGCGCCGGCTGGAAGCGATTCGCCGCATCACCGGTGGCGTCGAGCGCGAGCCCGATGGAACATGGGTGATCGCTCCCGACCATTTGGAGCGGGCAGCGGCGTTCGAGCGGCGCCAGGCTCAGGCCTCGCCCGTGGTGGTGCGAACGCTGTCGTCGTTGCCGCTGGAGCGGCAGGTCGGCGCCGAGGGCGCGACCTGGCTCGACCGCGAGCTTGTCGCGGAGATCCCGGAACCCGTGCGTGACGAGGGCTTCGGGCGGGAAGTGCGCACGGCGCAAGCGCGGCGACGGCAATGGCTGATCGCCCAGGAGCTCGCCCGCGAGGACCAGGGCCGGATCGTCTATCGCGCCAACCTGCTCGGCATCTTGCACAGGCGTGAGCTTGCGCGCGTCGCCGGTCAGATGTCGGGCGATCTGGGGCTGAGCTATGTCGAGACCAGGTCGCGGGAGAAGGTTGAGGGCGTCTATCGGCGGCATGTCGATCTCGCCAGCGGCCGCTTCGCCGTGATCGAGAAAGCCCGCGAGTTCACGCTGGTGCCGTGGCGCCCCGTGCTGGAGCGCCATCTGGGCAAGCAGGTCGCTGGCGTGGTACGCGGCGACAGCATCTCCTGGACCATCGGGCGGCAGCGGGGTGGACCGTCGGTATCGTGAATGGTCGATTTTGACCCGAAGCTGAATAGCGCACGAAGGAGCATTTCGTCCGCCACACTCTGTCCGGCGTTCGAGTTGACTAGGTACGTCAATGAGATCGGGTGGGCGATGACAGCAGTATTTGTAACGAACTGATTGACAAGGCATATAGAGTTTCCATTATACGTTGAATATTCTTAATTATTTGTCGAGGGTAAGCGTCGTTGCATATCGCGTCCCTGTGCATCAGCAACTTCCGACGTTTGCGCGACGTGCGGATAGATATGGCGTCCGACATCTCCATCTTCGTCGGCGCAAACAACAGTGGGAAGACCTCTGTTGCCCACGCGATGGAGCTGTTCGCTTCCAATTCTCGCGAACGTTTTTCATTCCATGATTTCAGTGCCGGGACGTGGGCGGCGTTCGAAGCCTTTGGCGATGGTCAGGCGGAAGCAGCATTACCTGCGATTTCGATAGATATCTGGTTCCACGTCGAGCCTCAGGACCTCCATCGTGTTATTGACCTGCTACCCAGTATCACCTGGACAGGGACGACGGTCGGCCTTCGTATCGAATTTGCTGCCAGCGATCCACCTTCACTGTTGGAGAACTTTCGCCAGGCACGTGAAAGGGCGCGGGCGAATATTCGCCCCGGCGCAAACGGTGAACCGGATTACCACCCGCCACCTCGCACGCTGCGGGATTACCTGTCCGACAATCAGGACAACCGACTCCGGCGAGAGTTCGAGCTCCGCTACTACGTCCTTGACCGCGCTAGTTTCAATGACGACCTTCGGCCCGCGGCGGGATACACGCCGCGGCAGTTGACGGCAGAGAAAGGAAGATCTGGCGGGGAGGTCTTATCGACCCTTCTCAAGGTTGACGTACTGCATGCCCAGCGTCATCTCTCGGATGCCACCGGTGGCGGACGTGCCGAGGACCTGTCGCGTCGCCTGAGCAGGTTCTACAGAAGGAACCTGGAGAAGCGCGAGGATGACTTTGATACTATCCGGGTCCTGGCGCAATCCGAGGAACTGTTGAATGTCCATCTGGCGCGTGTATTCGAGCCCATGCTCGCGCAACTCAGCAATCTCGGTTATCCGGGCGTCTCAAACCCCACACTGCTTATCCGCTCTGCCCTGAACCCGTCAATCATACTGAGCAGTCAGGACGGCGCACGTGTGCACTACGCACTCGGCAATGCGGCTGAAGGTGCTAAGCAACTTACGCTACCCGACCGATACAGCGGTCTCGGCTACAAGAACCTCATCTACATGGTCGTCGAGCTATTGGACCGGCATGCCCAGTGGCTGGATATAGAGGAAAATCGGCCGCCTCTTCACCTGATATTCATTGAGGAACCTGAAGCACATCTCCACGCGCAGCTCCAGCAGGTATTTATTCAAAAGGTCCTGGACCTCCTGGCGCTCCAGGGTGCCGATGCGACCTTCTACGCAAGTCAGGTCGTGGTCACCACCCACTCACCTCATGTTCTCTACGAGCGAGGTTTTCCGCCGGTCCGCTATTTTCGCAGATCAGAGACCGCTGCGGAGCAGAAGTCCGAGGTCCTCAATCTTTCTGCCTTCTACAACGATACGGAGAACCCAACACGGGATTTCTTGGAGCGCTATCTCAAGCTGACGCACTGCGACATCTTCTTTGCGGATGCTGCTGTTCTCGTTGAAGGCAACGTCGAACGACTCCTGCTACCTCAAATGGTGGCCAAGGCGGCGCCACGTTTGCAGTCAAGTTACCTGAGTATACTGGAGATCGGTGGCGCCTTCGGTTATCGCTTCCGCACACTGGTCGAGTACCTTCGCATACCTACATTGGTCATCACGGACATCGACAGCGTGACACCTCCAGCAGCTCTGGCTGACGGAGACGAAGATCAGGCTGAACCTGAAGATGACGACGATGGAGATGCCGCGGGCAGTGCCTGCATGACAAATGTCGCTGGTGCGGTGACTTCAAATCAGACACTTGTTCAATGGCTGCCACAACGGCAACTGATCGCCGATCTGCTGGGTGTCGCACCTGAAGCTCGCATCCAGATGGACGCCGTGGCCGGCACCCCTCTCGTCAGGGTGGCCTACCAGTCTGAAGTCGATGTTGTCTGGAATGGCGGTACGATCAGGATGGCGGGCCGCACGCTGGAGGAAGCGTTCGCCCTCGAAAACATGACTTGGTGCCAGGAACAGGCACAGGATGATCTGCGTCTCCGCGTGAGGGGCAGCGCAAACCTGACGTGCGCCCAGCTGGTCGAGGGGCTGCACAGGCGCATCAAGGGATCGAAGTTCAAGAAGACCGACTTCGCCCTGGCTCTATTGGCACACGCGCCGCAGGAGTGGACGGTGCCGCAGTACATTGAAGATGGGCTGAAGTGGCTGGAGGACTCGGTCACACCGACGCCTGAGCCGCAGGGTGGACAGCCAAAGGCCGGGCCGGTCGCATGACGAACCGTGTCGAACAGCCGGATACGCCTGCCGATATTGAACTGCGCGACTATCTCGACCAACCGCAGCAACGCTGCTTTGTCATGGTTGCCGGCGCAGGCTCCGGCAAGACCACCTCTCTGGTAAAAGCGCTCGCGCACCTTTCAGCAACCAGGGCAGATGATCTTCGCAAACGCGGCCAAAAGATCGCCTGCATCACCTACACGGAGATCGCAGCGCGGGAAATCTGGGAGGATGTAGGCAACAACCCGCTCTTCCACGTCTCGACGATACATAGCTTTCTCTGGACGGTTATCCATCCCTTCCAGAACGATATGCGCGGCTGGATTCAGGCGCGCCTTCAGGAGAAGATTGCAGAGGCGCAAGCTAAGCTGGACAATCCAAAGACACGTGCTAATACAAAAGCCAAAGCGGAAAGAGACATAGAACGGTATCAGCACCAGCATGATACCGCCTCCGGGATAGAGTCGTTCAGATATGGAACCAGCAGTGACTACGCGAACGGCATACTCGGCCACGCAGACATCCTGAAGATAGGTTCAACTTTCATCGGCGGATATCCTCTGCTCCGCAAGCTGATCTCGAAGAGGTTTCCAGTAATCTTTGTCGATGAGAGCCAGGATACCAACCCCGAATTGGTTATTGCGCTCAAGGAAGTTGTCCGTGAAGTCGGGGCCGAATTCTGCCTCGGTTTCTTTGGTGACGCTATGCAGAAGATCTATACCACTGGCGCAGGGCCGATTGCGTTGGAACAGGGATGGGCGGAGATCAGGAAACCTGAGAACTTTCGATGTCCGACCCGCGTCCTCGACGTCATCAACCGGCTTCGCGCAGAGGGTGACGGATTGGAGCAAACTAGGGGACGGACGATTGTACGTGATGGAGTCGAGGTGCCAGTGGAGGGCACCGCGCGAGTATTCATCCTCCCAGCCGACGAAAGGCGTACAGAGCGGGTAGCCCAGGTGAGGCATTGGCTCGCTACGGCGAATGGCGATCCTCTGTGGGAAGACGATGGGCGCGACGCCGATGTCCGTGTCCTGGTGCTGGTGCACAAGATGGCGGCGCAACGTCTTGGCTTCCCGAATGTGTTCAGAGCCCTCAACGACGGTGCACCGCCTGGTCTTAAAGACGGACTCCGTGACGGCACAACTTGGGTTGCTCGACCGTTCCTGTCGATCCTTCTACCGTTGGTTACAGCGGAACGGGATGGCGACAAATTTGAAGTAATTTCCGCCATGAGAAAACATTGTCCGCTCTTGCATAAGGACAGGCTGCGTGATCTGGAAGTTCCGCAACTACTTGAGACACTGAATGGCGATCTCGGCCGACTCACTGCTATGTTTGCCGATGGTTCCGGTGCGACAATCAAAGACGTCCTGGCCTTTGTGCGCGATCGCGGAATAGCTACGATAGATGAACGGTTCATACCCTACCTAGACACCACTGACGCGGCTGGCGGCGCTGACGAGGATAATGCAGAAGCGCGATCGATCGTGGCATTTCTTTCATGCGCAGCCACTGAACTCTGGGGATACAAGAAATACGTCGACGATGAATCGCCATTCTCAACTCAGCAAGGCGTGAAGGGTGCCGAGTTTAACCGGGTTCTCGTCATTCTTGACGACGAGGAAGGTGACTACAACCTGTTCTCGTACGGAAAGTATTTTGGACTGACAGCACTCTCGGAAACGGATCAAAAGAACATCGACCAGGGCGCCGACTCCGTCGTCGATAGGACCCGGCGCCTGTTTTATGTCTGCTGTTCTCGCGCTGAAGGAGACTTGGCTGTAATCCTCTTTGTGCCTGATGTCGCGGCCGCCTGCGCCGCCCTGGAGGCAAAGGCTTACTTTCGACCCGAGGATGTGCTTTCGGTTGAGGCCATGGAGCTGGCAACAGGCTAGGCGCGAAGCTGGATCGAGATCAGCCGCAATGAAAGCGACGCTACCCGTGAAGGGCGGAAAGTGGCCAAACTTGCTACGCAGGCTCTTGATTACCGCAGTTGATCCGTAGCGGACGTCGGATAACCGGGACCGGCACCCTCGGCACCGGGGACGAATGGACGCGAGTGTGGACTCAGTTCGATGGCACGTCACCTGTCGCGGGTGGCGGCCAAACCACCGCCGCCCGCATTCCTGTCGGCGGGCTCAACGAGTCAGCGTGAGTTTGCCGTTTTCGCCAACCTCGATGGGGCCTTGCCACGCATCGGCCAAGACGCCCTCTCCCAATTCCAGGAGCTCTTGGGTGCAGTGCGCATCAGGGTCGAGCGAGGTCAAGAACATGCAGATGGGCGCCATCAGCGGCTTTGAGAGTTCCTCGAATGCAATCAAAATCTTGACCTCAAGGAGTCGCTGGCCATTAGAGAATCCCGCGCGAAGCTGACTTTTCGTGCCATTGTCGAACTCGATGGTCACGCCGTGCATCAGCGCGATGGCGTAGAGGGTCAGGAAAGTCCTCGCGCGATCAAGCGACGCTGCTTCCGATTTCGGTACGATGTCGTTCTGGACCAGTGCATCGCGAAACTCGTTGAACAGCTTGTCATCGTCGAACGCGGGCTTCCATATGAAACGGTTACCGAGGTAGCTGAGGACGTCGGCCTCCTGGTCGGTGAGGGGCTTGTTGCGCTCAAACCTCTTCAGACCACTTTCGAGGCGCCGACGCACAATCGGCCGACGGAGGCCGCAGCCCTGCTTGAGTTGCAGGTCGGATGCCAGCCGAAGATTGGCGTGCGCTGCGCGGGAGATGTCAGACTTCGATGGCTTTCGCCCGCGCATGGTGAGGCTCCAGACGTCGACGCTGGAAAACACGTCGCGGGCAGTTTGGGTGACCGGGCCCTTATGACGCTCCCCGCGATGGGCCACGAAGTCGCCGATCTCGCGCACGCTCATCCGATCGCCGCTTCGGTCGCGCAGACCAAGGAACAGCCGATCCAGGTCCTCCACCCGGTGACGACCAGATGCGAGGCGGCGCGCCCGTACCCTGAGATCGTCATCGAGCACTTAGGCCTCCAAGACTATCTCCGAGCGACAAGATATCGGTCCCGAGCTTGGTACCGTATTTTCGATCCAATTTGGCCTGTAGAGCTAGATTGACAAACTGCTTCTCCGCTATGACTTCGTCCGCGTACGGGACAACCGCGCAGAAGGACTGCATGTCCCGGAAATCGTTCTCTTCGATGGGGCGGCTCTGCGCTTCGAGCCTCAGTGCGATTTCGCGTTCGACATAGTAGGTCGGCACGTCCTCAATGATCCGGCGTGCCACCTTGTCACCGATATCGCGGACCGTCCTCCAGGCAAATCCTGCCCTGTTCGCGAAAGTCATGATGAGGTCGATCTCGTTGCTCATAAGCAGGGCGCTGTGGATTCGCCGGCGCATAGCGAAGCTTTCGTCCAGATGCTGACGGCGTCGTTGCTCGATCCGCCGACGCAAATCGTCCGAACCGCGCGAGAAGTTCCGTATCGCAGTGGTGCGAGTCTCTTCCGGCGTTGTCATGAGGTAGTCATATAGCGCGCGGGCGGGCGCCCTGCGGACGAAGCCAATGACTTCTTCGGAAATCGTGGCGCCGAGGCGTTCGTCATCCCAGTCCGCGAACGCCTCAAAGAACACGTCGGACAGGAACCAGTCGGTAGGACGCGGCGTCGGATTGTGTCCGTGGACGGCTCGCAAGAGGTCACCCAACTCGGCCTTGAGCCGATGATGGCGACCCCGAAACACCAATCCCTGGCTCGCCGTGGCTTGCAACGTCGCCAGGTCGTGGCGTTGCCCAGGATCGTTCCTCTTCTGGGTCTCGTATATGTTCGCTGCGGTGAGAGGCAGAACGAGTCGTCCTGCCTCCAATTCGTGAGTGAGTGCAATCAACAGTTCATGGTGTTCCGGATGATCGGGCCGGCGTTTTACGGCTTGTGCCAGCTCCACCCATTTGTTCTGATCGAGATAGACGATGTAAGGGCGGGCGCGCATCGAATGATCGTTAGGCCCCACGTCTTCAGAAGTTCTTCCCAGAAGCGGCTTGCCGCGGCAAGCCACGATGCCGTGGCCGCCTCCCGCCCCCCGTTTTGATACTCATATGCATCGTGACAGGCCATTTCCCGTAATCTGCATCATTGTCGGGTGGACGTCCGCTTCTGGCGCTAAGCGGGCCACTACGGCAATCGACTCAACCCCGCCCGGCAAATAAACGCCCCTTCATCGCTGTACAGCGTAAATGGAGGCTCTAAGCGATTCCAGGCTTTTGACAGACCCTTGATCCGGTTGCGTTGCATCGGTGCGGCGCATGTCCGGGACGAGGGCCATGACCCCCACCAAGCTACTCATCGGCCAGATTCTGATCGTCTTCGCGATTGTGATCGCGGGCGTCTGGGCGGCGACGCAATGGGCCGCCGCCGAGCTTGGCTATCAGGCGCAACTGGGCACGCCCTGGCTCGCGCTGTTCGGCACTCCGATCTATCAACCTTGGAAGCTGTTCGAGTGGTGGTACGCCTACGAGGCCTACGCCCCGCACATCTTCGACCGGGCGGGGATGCTGGCAGGCGCCAGCGGCTTCATGGGGTGCGCCGCGGCCGTGGTCGGCTCGCTGTGGCGGGCGCGTCAAAATCGGCTCGTCACCACCTACGGCTCGTCGCGCTGGGCGAACAAGCGCGAGGTTGAAGGCGCCGGCCTCTTCCGCGCAGCAGGCGTCTTTCTCGGCCGGCTTGGCGGCCAATATCTGCGCCATGACGGTCCCGAGCACGTGATGGCTTTTGCGCCGACCCGCTCCGGCAAGGGCGTCGGCCTTGTCATCCCGACGCTTCTGTCATGGACCGGGTCGGCCGTCGTTCACGATATCAAGGGGGAGAACTGGCAGCTGACCGCCGGCTGGCGGTCGAAGTTCTCGCACTGCCTGCTGTTCAATCCGACTGATCCCCGTTCGGCGCGCTACAACCCGCTCCTCGAGGTGCGGAAGGGGCCGGACGAGGTTCGCGACGTCCAGAACATCGCCGACATCCTTGTCGATCCGGAAGGCGCGCTCGAACGTCGCAGCCATTGGGAGAAGACCAGCCACTCGTTGCTGGTCGGCGCCATCCTGCATGTCCTCTATGCGGAGGAAGAGAAGACGCTCGCCCGCGTCGCGACCTTCCTCTCCGATCCGCAGCGCTCCTTCGCCCACACGCTGCGCCGGATGATGGCGACCAACCATCTCGGCACGCCCGATCATCCGCAGGTTCATCCCGTGGTCGCATCCGCCGCGCGCGAGGTACTGAACAAGTCGGAGAACGAACGCTCCGGCGTGCTGTCCACGGCCATGTCATTCCTCGGCCTCTATCGCGATCCGACGGTGGCGGCGACGACGGCGGCCTGCGATTGGCGCATCGTCGATCTGGTCGACGCGGCACGGCCGGTCTCGCTCTACCTTGTCATTCCGCCGTCGGACATCTCGCGGACCAAGCCGCTGGTGCGGTTGGTGCTGAACCAGATCGGTCGCAGGCTCACCGAGCGGCTGGAAGGCGATCCGGGGAAGCGCCGCAAGCACCAGCTCCTGATGATGCTCGACGAGTTCCCGGCGCTCGGACGCCTCGATTTCTTCGAAACCGCGCTTGCCTTCATGGCCGGCTACGGCATCCGTGCCTACCTGATCGCGCAGAGCCTCAACCAGATCTCCAAGGCTTATGGCGAGAACAATGCCATTCTCGACAACTGCCACGTCCGCATCGCGTTCAGCAGCAACGACGAGCGGACGGCAAAGCGCATATCGGACGCGCTCGGCACGGCGACCGAACTGCGCGCGCAGCGCAACTACGCCGGCCATCGTCTGGCGCCGTGGCTCAGCCACGTCATGGTCAGCCGACAGGAGACGGCCCGGCCACTGCTGACTCCTGGCGAAGTGATGCAACTGCCGCCGGCCGACGAGCTGGTGCTGGTCTCCGGCCTGGCGCCGATCCGCGCCAAGAAGCTGCGTTACTACGAGGATCGCAACTTCATAACCCGCGTCGCAGATGCACCAGCATTGGCCGGCGGCGACTACCGAGACAAGCCGGCTCCGCGTCCGGACGATTGGGGCGGTCAGGTGCGCGGCCTTCATGTCCGCCTCGCTGCCGCGGTCGATGAGGAAGGCGGCCTCGCCGACGAAGAAGGCGGGCTCCAGCAGCAGCGCCATCCCGGTCTGCCGGAAGAGGGCGTCACCAAGCCAGCCGCCCCCGAGCATGAGACCGACCTCGGCCTTGCCGAGGACGAATCCGACACCGCCGCCGACAAGCGCGCCATGGACCGCCTGCGCGGTCTCGGCTCGGTCGCGCGCGCTCACGCGATGAACGAGGGCGCCGGTCGCGACGACGACCTGCTGCCGTCCTTCTGAGGAGCCGCCCCGTGAAACGCTCCAAAGTCCGTCATCAGCTCTTCCTCGACGCCGATCTGAGCGAGAAACTGGAGGCGCTGGCGGCCAAGCCTGGCGCATCCAAGTCCGCCATTCTGGCCGACGCCGTCGCGGCCTGGCTCAATCGTCGCGGCTCGCATGAGCTCGACGACCGCTTCGGACTGCGTCTCAACCGGATCAGCGCCCAGCTCAACCGGATCGAGCGCGACGGCCAGGTGCTGCTGGAGAGCCTGGCGCTGTTCGTGCGCTACCAACTCACTGTCACCGCGCCCTTGCCCGAGCCCGATCAGGCGGCCCGCGCCGTGGGCCGCGACCGGTTTCAGGCCTTCGTCGATCAGGTCGGCCGGCAGATCGCCGGCGGTGGCCGCACGCTCAGCGGCAATGCGGATGGAGAGGAGACGCCATGAGCGCCTTCTCGAACACGCAAGCCCAAGACCGGCGCCGCGCCATGCTGCGCACCGCCATGGGACCGGTGATCGCCGCGGCGCTCGCCGATCCGGCGGTGATCGAGGTGATGGTCAATCCCGACGGGAGCCTCCGGCTCGACCGGTTGGGCGAGGGGAGGATCGACACCGGGAAGCGGCTCGAGCCAGCCGAGGTCGAGCGCATCATCCGGCTGGTCGCCAGCCATGTCCGCGTCGAGGTCCATGCGGGCAATCCGGTCGTCAGCGCCGAGTTGCCGCCGCGCGACGACGGCATGAGCGGCGAACGCTTCGAGGGTTTGCTGCCGCCGGTCTCCGTCGCGCCGTGCTTCGCGATCCGCAAGCCCGCGGCGAAGGTCTACACGCTCGACGACTACGTCGCCGACCGCATCGTCATGCCGGTCCAGGCCGACGCGCTGCGCAAGGCGGTCCGTGACCGGCGCAATCTGTTGATCGCGGGCGGCACCAGTTCCGGCAAGACGACGCTCGCCAACGCGCTGCTCGCGGAAGTCGCCGGACTCGACGAGCGCGTGATCCTGATCGAAGACACTCGCGAGCTGCAGTGCGCAGCTCCCGACTGCGTGGCGCTCCGCACCCGTCCCGGCGCCGTCAGCCTGGCGGACCTGGTGCGTTCGACGCTTCGGCTGCGCCCCGACCGCATCATCGTCGGCGAGGTGCGAGGCGCGGAAGCCCTCGACATGCTCAAAGCCTGGAACACCGGCCACCCGGGCGGCATCGCCACCGTTCACGCCAACTCCGCCCGGTCCGCGCTCTACCGGCTCGAGCAACTGGTGCAGGAGACCGTCGTCACCGTTCCCCGCCGGCTGATCGCCGAGGCCATCGACCTCGTGGTCTTCATCCAAGGCCGCGGCATTGGACGGCGCATCGAGACGATCGCCGAGGTCACGGGCCTCGATGCCGACGGCGACTACGCCGTCACCGACCTCGCATCTCATCGGCTTCATGCGCTTTGACAAGGAGAAACCGCCATGCATCCGTCCACATCCCTTCCGGCTCATCGTCTCTTGTGGTCGCTTGCCTGCGCGGCAGCCGTCACGCTTCTCCTCTGCGGCACGGCGCACGCAGCCGGCTCGGGCATGCCTTGGGAGCAGCCACTCCAACAGATCCTCGATTCCGTGCAAGGGCCGGTCGCCAAGATCGTCGCGGTGATCATCATCATTATCACCGGCCTGACGCTCGCCTTCGGCGAGACCAGCGGCGGCTTCCGCAGGCTGATCCAGATCGTTTTCGGCCTCAGCATCGCGTTCGCGGCGAGTTCGTTCTTCCTCAGCTTCTTCTCGTTTGGCGGCGGGGCGCTGGTCTGATGGGCACGCCAGGCGCCGATCATGTTCCGGGGTTCGAGGCGCCGCTGCACCGTGCGCTGACCGAGCCGATCCTCCTGGGCGGCGCGCCGCGCGCCATCGCCATCGTCAACGGCACGGTCGCCGCCGCCTTGGGCCTGGGCCTTCAGATGTGGATCGCCGGCATCGTGCTGTGGCTGCTCGGCCATTCGCTTGCCGTCTTCGCTGCCAAGCGCGATCCCGACTTCGCGCCCGTGCTGGCCCGTCACCTCCGCCAGAAAGCGTGGTGGATATGCTGAACCTCGCCGAATACCGGGACCACGCCGATCGCCTCGCCGACCATCTGCCTTGGGCGGCGCTGGTCGCGCCCGGTGTCGTCCTCAACAAGGACGGCAGCTTCCAGCGGACTTTGCGTTTTCGCGGCCCCGACCTCGAAAGCGCGACCGAGGCCGAGCTCGTCGCGGCCTGCGCCCGGGCGAACAATGTCCTGCGCCGGTTCGGCTCGGGCTGGGCGCTCTTCTTCGAGGCCGAGCGGACCGAAGCGCTCGGCTATCCCAAATCCCGCTTCCCGGAGCCGGCCTCCTGGCTGGTCGATGAAGAACGGCGCGCCGCCTTCGAAGGCCAACGCGGCCAGCATTTCGAGAGCGCCTATCATCTGACGCTTCTTCATATGCCCCCGGCCGACCAAGTCGCCCAAGCCGAGAGGACGCTCCTGGAAACCGGCCGGGAGGAGAGGGGCAGGGACTGGCGTCAGGAGCTGGCCGGGTTCGTCGCCGAGACCGACCGCGCCCTTGACCTGCTGGCCGGCTTCATGCCGGAGGTGCGAGCGCTCGATGACGGCGAGACGCTGACCTACCTGCACGGCACCATCTCGACGAAGCGGCACCGTGTCGCCGTCCCCGACACGCCGATCTATCTGGACGGCATCCTTGTCGACACCGCGTTGAGCGGCGGCATCGAGCCGATGCTTGGGGACCAGCATCTCCGCGTGCTGACAATCCTGGGCTTCCCCAGCCTGACCCGGCCCGGGATCCTCGACGCGCTCAACCATCAGGACTTCGCCTATCGCTGGGTGACGCGGTTCATCGCCCTCGACAAGACCGAGGCGACCAGGACGCTGACGAGACTGCGCCGGCAGTGGTTCGCCAAGCGCAAGTCGATCGCCGCGCTGCTACGCGAAGTGCTCTACAACGAGCCCGTCCAGCTCCTCGACTCCGACGCCGACAATAAGGTGGCTGACGCTGATCTGGCGCTTCAGGCATTGGGCGGCGATGATGTCGCCTTCGGCTATCTCACGACTACTATTGCGGTATCGGACCCTGACCGTCACCGGGCGGACGAGAAGGTCCGCGCGGTCGAGCGCATCGTCAACGGGCTCGGCTTCACCTGCATCCGCGAGAGCGTCAATGCGGTGGAAGCCTGGCTCGGGTCGCTTCCCGGCCATGTCTACGCCAACGTCCGCCAGCCGCTCGTCCACACGCTGAATCTCGCGCATTTGATGCCGCTGTCTTCCGTGTGGGCCGGCCCGGCGCGGAACGCTCACTTGGACGGGCCGCCGCTGCTCTACGCCGAGACAAGCGGCTCCACGCCGTTCCGGCTCTCCACCCATGTCGGCGACGTCGGCCACATGCTCATCGTTGGGCCGACCGGCGCCGGCAAGTCCGTGCTGCTGGCGCTCCTGGCCCTTCAGTTCCGGCGCTATTCCAGTTCCCAGGTCACCATCTTCGACAAGGGCAGTTCAGCGCGCGCCGCCGTGCTTGCCATGGGCGGCGAGCATCATGGGCTGGGATCGGACGGATCGCTCGCCTTCCAGCCGCTGCGTGGCATCGACACATCCACGGAACGCAGCTGGGCCGCCGAGTGGATCGCCGCCCTGCTGGCGCATGAAAAAGTCGTCGTCACGCCGGAAGTTAAGGAGTCCGTCTGGTCCGCGCTGACCAGCCTCGCCACGGCGCCGGCGGAGGAGCGCACGCTCACCGGCCTTTCGGTGCTGCTCCAATCGAACGCGCTCAAGGCCGCGCTGATGCCCTACACGCTGGACGGCCCGTTCGGCCGGCTGCTCGATGCTGCCGAGAACCGGCTCGCATTGGCGGACGTCCAGTGCTTCGAGACCGAGGACCTGATGCACGAGGCGGGTGTCGTCCTGCCGGTCCTCACCTATCTCTTCCACCGGCTGGAAGAGCGCTTCGACGGACGGCCGGCACTGTTGATCCTCGACGAGGCTTGGGTCTATCTCGACAACCCGATCTTCGCCGCCCGCATCCGCGAATGGCTGAAGGTGCTGCGCAAGAAGAACGTATCGGTCGTCTTCGCCACCCAGTCGCTGGCGGACATCGCCGGCAGCAGCATCGCGCCGGCCCTCATCGAGAGCTGCCCGCAGCGCATCTTCCTGCCCAATGACCGGGCGATCGAGCCGCAGGCACGATCCGCGTACGAGCGCTTCGGACTCAACGACAGGCAGATCGAGCTGATCGCGCAGGCGACGCCGAAGCGCCACTACTATTTACAATCCCGCCGCGGTAACCGACTGTTCGAGCTCGGGCTCGGACCCATCGCGCTGGCTGTCTGCGGCGCGTCCTCACCGGCCGACCAGACTCGCATCGACCGTGTGCTGGCCGAGCACGGTTCCGACCGTTTCGCCGCCGCCTTCCTGGAAGCGAATGGCCTCGACTGGGCCCCCGCGCTGCTCAGCGATTTCCCCAACCCTCCACCGGAGAAAACATCATGATCCGCCGCACTCTCGCAGTGGCGCTCGTCGCCACGTCGCTATCCGCGCTGCCCATTGCCGGCTTGGTTCGGCCAGCTGCGGCCATCACCGTGTTCGATCCTTCGAACTTTGCCCAGAACATCCTGCAGGCCGCCCGCGCGCTGGAGCAGATTAACAACCAGATCCAGTCGCTCCAGAACGAAGCGACCATGTTGCAGAACATGGCGAAGAACCTCCAGCGCCTCGACTATTCTTCACTCGGCCAGATCACCGGGGCGCTTCAGCGCATCGATGGGCTGATGATCCAGGCGGAGGGCATCGCCTTCGAAGTCAGCGCCACCGACACCGCGTTCCGGGAGCAGTTCCCCGAGCAGTATGACGCCGCAGTGACCACCGACCGGTTCGTGGCCGATGCCCGGACGCGCTGGCGCAACTCGATGAGCGCGTACCACCAGACCATGCGGATACAGGCGCAGGTGGTCGAGAACGTCCGGGCCGACGGCGCCACCCTGTCGGAACTGGTGACAGCGTCGCAGGGCGCGGTCGGGAGCCTGCAGGCGCAGCAGGCCACCAACCAGCTTCTCGCTCTTTCCACCAAGCAGCAGCTCCAGATCCAGAACCTGATGGCCGCGCAGTACCGCTCGGAAGCGTTGGACCAGGCGCGCAAGGCGCAGGCGGAGGAAGCAGCCCGCGCGGCGACCGCCCGGTTCCTGGGTTCGGGGCAGGCTTACACGCAGCGCTAGCGGCTAGGCACCAGGAAGAAACGCGACATGGGTGACCTCAACGTCATCGACCGCTTCATGGAGACCTTCATCCGCTACATCGATAGCGGGTTCGGGCTCCTGACCGGCGACGTCGCGTTTCTGACCACCATCCTGATCGGGATCGACATCACGTTGGCCGGCCTGTTCTGGGCCATGGACGGCGAGGCCAATATCTTCGGGCGCCTCGTCAAGAAGGTCCTCTATGTCGGCGTCTTCGCGCTCATCCTGAACAACTTCAGCACGCTGGCTGACATCATCTACCGCTCCTTCGCAGGCCTCGGGCTTCAGGCCAGCGCCAACAACCTGGCTGCCGCCGACCTGCTCAAACCCGGCCGGCTGGCGGGGACCGGGTTCGAGGCCGCCTGGCCGCTGCTTCACCAGGTCAGCGAGCTGATGGGCTTCACAAGCTTCTTCGACAACTTCCTGACCATCATTGTGCTGCTCATCGCATGGGTGATCGTGATCATCGCCTTCTTCATCCTGGCGGTGCAGCTCTTCATCACCATCCTCGAGTTCAAACTGACGGCGCTGGCCGGCTTCGTCCTGGTGCCCTTCGCGCTCTGGAATAAGACCTCCTTCCTCGCCGAGCGTGTCCTCGGCAATGTCGTCTCGTCCGGGATCAAGGTGATGGTGCTGGCGGTCATCGTCGGCATCGGGTCGAGCTTCTTCGGTGAGTTCATCACCGCGCTGCAAGGACAAGAGCCGAACGTCGGCCAGGCCATGTCGCTGGTGCTGGCGGCGCTCTCGCTCTTCGGTCTCGGCATCTTCGGTCCGGGCATCGCCGCCGGCCTCGTCTCCGGCGCGCCACAGCTCGGCGCCGGCGCCGCCATCGGCACGGTCGGGGCCGCCGCGGGCGCCGCGATGCTGGCGGGTGGTGCCGCCTTGGGTGGCGCTCGTGCCCTTGGCGCCGTCGGGTCCGGCGGCATGGCGGCAATCCGCGCCGGCACGGCCATGGGATCGGCCGCATCGACCGCCTACCAGCTCGGAGAAGCCACGTCAGGCGCGGCCGGCGTGGCCGGTGTCGCCGCCGGCCTTGGCGGCGTCGCGCGCGCTGGCGCCGGCGCCGTCGCCCATGGCGCGCGTTCCGTGGCGGCCAGAGCCGGCAATTCGCTGTCCCAGAGCGCGAGAACCGGACGGGAAGCAGGTTGGCGCGCCACGGGCGGCTCAGTTTCCGGCGGCTCTCCCTCGAACGTCGCCGAGACCAGGCCCACCGCCGACAGCGCCCCGCAATGGGCAAGACGCCTGCGCGCCGAGCAGGCCTCCCGTGCCCACCGCCATGCCACCGCGCAGGCGATCAAGGACGGCGACAAGCCGGCCGGCGCCGCCAATCCCGACCTCAAGGACAGGGAGGACTGAACCCCATGAAGTTCAAGCGGACCCTTCAACGCTACGGCCAGACGCCGGAGCCGGTGACTCCCTACCAGAAGGCCGCCCAGCTCTGGGACGAGCGCATCGGGTCATCCCGCGTCCAGGCCCGCAACTGGCGGCTGATGGCGTTCTGCTGCCTGATGCTCAGCGTCGGTCTCGCCGGCGGCATGGTCTGGCAGTCCGCGCAGAGCCGCGTGACGCCCTATGTCATCGAGGTCGACAAGCTGGGCGAGGTGCGCGCGGTCGGGCCGGCGATCGAGTCCTATCAGCCGAGCGATGCGCAGATCGCATGGTATCTCGCCCGCTTCATTGCCGATTTGCGCTCGCTCTCCATCGATCCAGTCCTGGTGCGGCAGAACTGGCTCGAAGCCTACGACTTCGCGACCGACCGCGCGGCGCTCTTCCTCAACGACTATGCCCGCACGAACGACCCTTTCTCGGCGGTGGGCACGCGCAGCGTTTCGGTCCAGGTGACGAGCGTGGTGCGCGCGTCCGACTCGTCCTTCCAGGTGAAGTGGACCGAGCAGAGCTATGAGCGCGGCAGCCTCGCCAGCACGACCCGCTGGACCGCCATCCTCACGACCGTCATCCAGCCGCCGCGCACCGCCGAGGTGCTCAGGAAGAACCCGCTTGGCCTTTACGTCAACGGCATCGCCTGGTCGCGCGAGCTTGACGTCACGACCACTCCTGAAGGGAGGACACCGCAATGAACGGCATCGCCTCGATCCGCTCCATTCTCATCCTGTCGGTCTCGGCGCTGGCGCTCGCCGCCTGTGCCAGCAAGACGCCGCCGCCGGCGATTGCCTACGACAGCGACAGCTTCCACCAGGCCGTGGTGGAACCGGACCCGCCGAAACCGGTGGAGATCGTGGCGGTTCCCACGCCGCTTCCGCTGCCGGGTCAGCTTCAGCCGCCGCCATCGGAGGTGAAGCCCGACAAGCGGCCGCCGACGGATCGCGTGGATGCCGCGAACAAGGCGGCGCTGCAAGAGCCGAGCGCGCATGGCTACATCAACGCCGTCCAGGTCTATCCCTATCTGGAGGGCGCGCTCTACCGGCTTTATGCGGCACCCGAGCAGGTGAGCGACATTGCGCTTCAACCGGGCGAGACGCTGACTGCCGTGTCCTCGGGCGACACCGTGCGCTGGGTGATCGGCGACACCACGAGCGGCTCGGGCGATGCCAAGCGCGTTCACGTGCTGGTTAAGCCCTTCGCGCCGGGCCTCAAGACCAATCTCGTCATCACCACCGACCGGCGCTTCTATCATCTTCAACTCGAAAGCACTGACCGCACCTCGATGGCGGCGATCTCCTGGACCTATCCGCAGGACCGTCTCGTCGCGCTGCAACGCCAGAACGCGCAAGCCGAAGCGACAGCGCCTCTGGCGGCCGGCGTCGCGCTGGAGAACCTCCGGTTCCGCTATGCGATCTCGGGCGACAGCCCGCCGTGGCGGCCGGTGCGCGCGTTCGATGACGGCTCCAAGGTCTATATCGAGTTCCCGGGCCGGATCGATCAGGGAGAAGCGCCGCCGCTCTTCGTGGTCGGGCCGGACGGCGACAACCAGCTCGTCAACTACCGGGTCCGCGGCAACTACTACATCGTCGACCGCCTGTTCGCCGCCGCCGAGCTCCGCTTGGGCACCGACCCGCAGCAGGTCGTGCGCATCAGCCGTACCGACGGCGTCGCCTCGACTGACGGCCCGCGTCGGCAGCCGGACCAGTAGGGGGAGGGCGCCATGTCGGAGACCACCGTGCCCCGGTCGGACCCGCCCAAGGTCGATCCCGAGACCCTGGTGCTGAAGGCGGCACCCCGGCGTGTCGTACGCTTCAAGCGGCGGCTCCTGATCGGCATCGCTGCGACCGCCTGCGTCGCGGTCTTCGGCGTGACCTGGCTGGCGTTGCAGGGTCCGGCCTTGCGGCTCGGCCAGCAGGGGCAGGAGCTCTACAACACCGAGCGCAAACCGACACCCGACGGGCTGGCCGCGCTGCCCGGCAACTACGGGCAGATGCGCACCGATACGCCGCAACTGGGACCGCCGCTGCCCGGCGATCTCGGCCGGCCAATTCTGGAGCGCCAGCGGCAGCTCGGGATCGCGCCCGGCGCCAGCATGGACGATCAAGCCGCCCTGGCCGAGCGTCAGCGCCTCGCCCAGCAAGCTCAGAAGGCGCGGGAAGCGGGCGTGTTCTTCCAAATTGCCACCCGGCCCGCGCTGGCCTCCGCGTCGAGCGCCGGGCAGGGTGCTGGTGTCGCGAAGGCGGCCGAACTCCCGCCTACAGCGGATGCCAATCGGCTTAATCTCGATCCTGAGCGGGACCAGAACAATCAACAGCGGAAGCTCGACTTCCTGAACCAGCCGGTCGAGAAGAGCATCTACAATCCTCATGCACTCCAAACGCCGGCGTCGCCCTATCAGGTGATGGCGGGCAGCATCATCGCCGCGAGCCTCGTCACGGGCCTGAACTCGGATCTGCCGGGTGCCGTCGTCGCCCAGGTGACGGAGAACGTCTACGACAGCGTCACCGGCCGCACGCTGCTGATCCCGCAGGGCGCGCGCCTGATCGGTACCTATGACAGCGTCATCGCTTTCGGACAGTCGCGCGCTCTGCTCGTCTGGCAACGCATCGTCATGCCCGATGGATCGTCGATTCAGATCGACAACCTGCCGGCGACCGACACCGCCGGTTATGCCGGGCTCGAGGACGAGGTGGACTTCCACACCTGGCGGCTGATCAAGGGCGTGGTGCTCTCAACGCTGCTCGGCGTCAGCACCGAGCTCAGCCTCGGCGGTGAGGAGAGCGATTTGGTTCGGGCGCTAAGGGAATCCACGCAGCAGAACGCCAATCGCGCCGGTCAGCGCCTCACCGAGAGAAACCTCAACATCCAGCCGACCATCACCGTCCGCCCCGGCTGGCCGCTGCGCGTGATCGTCCACAAGGATCTCGTGCTCAGGCCCTATCGCGGATGAAAGGAACAGGCCCATGTCCGAACTGAAGCTCGGCAAGCTGCCCGACCGGACGCCGGTCAAGATCACCATCACGGTGACTCCCGACCTCAACCAGGCGCTGCGCGACTATGCGGCGATCTATCGGACAACCTATGGAGAGACCGAGTCCGTCGCCGACCTGATCCCGTTCATGCTCGCCGCGTTTCTGGAAAGCGACCGCGGATTCGCCAAGGCGCGAAAGGCGGTGTCGCTCGACGCGCCTGTCGAGGCGGCGCGGCACCGCCGCGCGCGCCGCTCCCCAGAACTCCCGTCAACCACAAGCCAGGAGGAATAGACCATGTCTGTGATCGGCACATTCACGCCCGCGAAGGACGGCGGTTGGACCGGCTCCATCCACACGCTGACGATCAACACGAAAGTGCGACTGGTCCCGAACGACAACCGCAACAACGAGAACGCGCCGGTCTTCCGGGTGTTCGTCGGTCAGTCCCGGGTGGGCGATGCCTGGGCGGCGCGCTCCGGCGGCGATAGCCCGAAGGACTACTTTCGCGTCCGCCTCGACGACCCCAGCCTGCCGGAACCCATTAGCGCCGCCTTGTTCCAGTCCGAGGACGGGAACGAGGCGCAGCTCGTCTGGAACCGGCGGAAGGCGGAGGCACCGTGAGGTAAGGCATATTTGTCAGAATCGCAGAAAGCCATATCTCATATATGACTTGGGGCCTGGACAGCGAACCTCAGGTGATTTTGATATGTGTTAAGCTCATTGGCTTTGAGCCATTGAAATAAGAGATATTCGAAACAATCCTTCTCCATATTTCGAAAGTATGCAATTTTGATGGTCATGGACCATCGACGGACCCCACGTCTGAAACCCCTCCTGGAGCGCGTTCCGCCCGGCTTCATGGTCGATGCAGCGTGGCTGAAGCGCCAGGGCATCGACCCCAAGTCGATCCACGACTACGTACAACGGGGCTGGCTGGAAAGGGTGGTGCGTGGCGTCTATCGCCGTCCGGGGGCGGGGCAGGCGCCTTCGGCAACGGCCGACTGGCAGCTCCCTCTGCTCTCCATCCAGTGGATCATGGGGCATGACGTTCATCTGGGCGGACTGAGTGCGCTCGCGTGGCATGGGTTTTCCCACTACCTGCCGCTGGGCGGCGAGGCCCAGGTCTATCTTTACGGCACGGTTCCCGCCTGGCTTGCGCGTCTGCCGGTCAGCTCACAGCTTGTCGTTCACTCGCGCGCTTTGTTCGGCGAGGATCTCGCAGGCGTCGAGAACGCAGAGCATCAGCTTGATACCGTCGCGGGATCGGAGCCCGGCGGCGGTCCGACGGTGAGCCCCTGGCGCTGGCCACTCAAGGTCTCCTCTCCGGAACGCGCCATCCTTGAGGGGCTCGATGAACTGCCCAGTCATGCGAGCTTCCATAACCTGGATATGGTCTTTCAGGGGCTTTCGAACCTGCGGCCCAGACGCCTGATGTCTCTCTTGCATGTCTGCCGGAGCATCAAGGTCCGACGTCTGTTTTTCGTGCTTGCCGACCGGCATGAGCACGCTTGGCTGAAGCATCTGGATAAGGCCGCAATCGATTTTGGCTCCGGTCCTCGCGCGCTCGTCAAGGGTGGCAAGCTGCACCCAACCTACCGGATCTATGTGCCGGAGGAACTCTTGCCCGCCGACGTGATGGAGGGGGCGCCGCATGCATGAACGGTATTTCGAACAGGTCCGCCTGCGAATGCGTGCTTTGCCTTCGATTGCGGAGGAAAAGCTCTTTCAGTCCGAGACCACCGCCGAGCTGGACGCTATGATTCCGTCGGTTCTCGACAAGGCCTTCAGGGGTGAGCTGTGAGTCTGCGCTGCCCGTCCGCAAAACCGCCGTTCATCATTTGTCTGTGTGCTTCGGTTGTTTCCTGTGTAGAATCAACTGCTAGATGTAGGGGTATCCAAGACCGTGCCGAGCGCCGACCAAGTCAAAGCACTGATTGCCTCGCTCTCTGAAGGAGACGAGGCGCAGTTCTATTCCATTGCAATGCAGATTGCCGCGCACGAGGCCCGGAGCGGCCACGGCAAGTTCGCGGAAGAACTTCGTGCCTTGATCGATAAGGCCAAGTCGCGCTCGCATCTCCCTTCAAAAGGTCCAATTCCGTTGGCCCGCCCTCGTGGCGAGGTGGCGGAGCTATTGACGGTCTCTTATCCAAGTACGCATCTTTCGGACATGGTCCTTGGCGAAAGCCTCCGCAAAAAGCTCGACCGCGTGATCCGCGAGCACAAGGCCGTTCGCGTCATCCGCAATCGCGGACTCTCACCGCGTAGAAAACTTCTGCTGATTGGCAAACCCGGCACCGGAAAGACGCTTACCGCCTCTGCCTTGGCCGGGGATCTCGGTCTTCCCTTATTTGTGGTTCGCCTGGACGCGCTGATCACAAAGTTCATGGGCGAGACGGCCGCGAAGCTGCGGCTTATTTTCGAAGCTCTAAGCCGCACGCGCGGCGTCTATCTCTTCGATGAATTCGACAGCATTGGCTCCGCCCGCGGCCTTGGCAACGATGTCGGCGAAGTGCGTCGTATCCTGAACAGTTTCCTTCAAATGGTCGAACAGGATGATTCCGACAGCCTCGTCATCGCCGCTACCAATCATGTAGGCATCCTGGACCGCGCCCTGTTCCGGCGATTCGACGACGTAATCGAATACGATCTTCCCGACAAGGCCCGAATTGCCGAGGCTCTGCGCGTGAAGCTTTCGAGCTTTAAGACGGACAAGATCCAGTGGGCAAAGGCGGCGGTGGCGGCTGAGGGCCTCAGCTTCGCTGACATTGCCGGCGCCTGCGAGGACGCCATCAAGGATGCCATTGTCCATGATCGGCAAAAGGTAACGCATGCAGAACTTATGAGCGCAATCCGTGACCGCAAATCAGCGGTCGCTCATAAGGAGCACACGCCCTAGACTCGGGAGGACGGTGTGCCATCGCATCCGCATCTCGTTGATCCGAGAGAATCTGCAAGCCGGGACTTCACAAGCCCAAAATCGGGTCCGAGAGGTGGGCTCGACTTGCCCCGTCGCGGTCGCGCCGCCCACGCACGGCAATTGATCGAGGAGCTTGCCGAAATCGCGCCGCAAGCCCAGCAGCGCGCCGAAGAGCAGCGGGCGCAGGGCATCGACGCCGGCATTGGCATTTATCTTGTCTTCGAAAGCGAACCTGACTTCGAGTTGAAGTTCGAGAGTCTGGAATTCACCCGCAGCGGGATCGAGCTTTGCGCAGTAAGGCGGTTGCCGGACAATCGCATGCAAGCAACAGTTTTCGTCCCGGACGGAAAGTTGGGTTTCTTCTTGAGGCGCATTGAGGCCTATCGCGATACCGACACACCCCCGCGCAAAGATGGAATCACAAGGCCAAAGAACCAGGATCTCGTCGATAGCATTTCACACATCAGGCTTGCGGCGCTCGAAGCGCTTTGGACGGACGATCCGCACCTCTATCCCGAAGCTGAGCAGGCTATCACTTGGGAAGTCTGGCTTCGACGGTCCAACGAAGTCGATCATCTCGCACGGCTTCGCGCCTATGCCGAACGCTTCAGAATCGTCGTCAGCGACAATGAGATTCAATTCGTCGATCGCGCTGTCGTGCTCGTGCATGGCACCGCCGCGGCTCTCTCCCGCTCTATCGAAATCCTTGGCGCCATAGCGGAACTGCGTCTGGCAAAAGAAACGGCCGCGTTTTTCACGCGGATGAACGCTATCGAACAGTGGGAATGGGTGGACAATCTTGCCGGACGGTTGGAAGTGCCCGATGAGGACGCCCCTTATGTCTGTCTGCTCGACACTGGGGTAAACGAGGCGCATCCGCTACTTGCGCCGGTTACCAATAACGATGATTTGCATACCTATAATCCGGCATGGGGGACGGACGACCGGCAGGGACATGGAACCCCTATGGCCGGGCTCGCTACCTTTGGCGATTTGACGGAGCTTCTGGCCTCGCGCGATCCTGTGGCTCTAACTCACCGCATCGAATCCGTTAAACTGATCAATCCCGCCGATCCCCATGAAAAGGATTTGTACGGCGCAGTCACACGCGAAAGCGCATATCGTGTCGAGGTCACGCCTGATCGCAGCCGCATTTATTGCCTTGCAGTTACGGCGACCGACGACCGAGACCGGGGGCGACCGTCATCATGGTCGGCGGCGGTCGATGCCCTCGCAGCCGGGGAGAACGATCAACGAAGACTATTCATCCTGTCAGCCGGCAACACCGATCCGGCCGAGAGAAAGTACTATCCCGCCTCCAACATGACCGACGGCGTCCATGATCCTGCGCAGGCATGGAATGCATTGACCGTCGGCGGATACACCGAAAAAGCTGTCCTTGATGCGGCTGCTTATCCTGGCTGGCGCCCGCTCGCGCAAGCCGGCGATCTCGCTCCGTGCAGTTGCACGTCGGCAACCTGGACGAGGACCCGCTGGCCGATCAAGCCAGACATCGTCCTCGAAGCGGGCAACATGGCCGTTAATGACGCACACCAGGATCCCGATTATATCGATGACGGGCTTCAGCTTCTCTCGACCCACCACAATTTTACTCGCGACGGGCCCCTGACGACGTTTGGCGACACGAGCGCAGCTGCGGCGATTGCCGCGCGCATGGCTGCCGCGCTATGGGCGAAGTATCCGGCATTCACGCCTGAGACCGTTCGCGCGCTTATGGTGCATGCCGCGGACTGGACACCCGTCATGCTGGCGCGATGCACAGGGGCCGACGAGGCTGTGAACTATGAAGCGTTGCTCCGCTCCTTCGGTTATGGCGTTCCCGAATTCAACCGGCTTATGTCCAGCGCGGATAATTCCCTGACGCTGATCGCCCAAGGCGTCATTCAGCCCTTCTTCAAGGAAGACGGCACAGTCAAAACACGAGAAATGCGTCTTCATGCTTTGCCGTGGCCGATCGATATTCTCCGCGACCTGGAAAACGCTCCCGTCAGGATGCGCGTGACCTTGTCCTATTTCATCGAGCCAAGCCCAGGTGCGCGGGGATGGACTTCAAAGTACGGCTATCAGTCGTATGGATTGCGCTTCGCGGTGAAGACGCCCCTCGAAGGCCGGCGGGCTTTCGAGGATCGCATCAACAAGCATAACCGGGATGACGATTACGAAGCGCCGGGATTGAGAGACACAGGCCGTTGGATTTACGGTTATCCTTGGCGCTCTCTGGTCACCCTTGGATCCATCCATTCCGATATCTGGACCGGAACCGCCGCCGATCTCGCGGCGCGGGGGCACGTTGCCGTGTTCCCCACGATAGGGTGGTGGAACAAGCGGCCGCATCTCGGGGCGTGGGAAAAGCAGGCGCGATACTCGCTAATCGTCAGCATCGAGACGCCAGAATCGGACGTGGACATCTACACGCCGGTCGCAAACCAAATCGGTGTGCCGGTGGTGATTGAAACGTGACCGTTCCGATGTGTGGCAGCGTTCGGCTTTTCTATGGAGGGATAGCACGATGGATTGCGGCATAAACGCATATAGAGGATAGAAGGGGTCGGTTTTTCTTCCTTCGCTTTTGGGCGAGCCTGCTTCCTGGCCGCAATAAGCTGGAAGAGGTGCGCCCATGAAGGACACGGACGAGGAAGCGGCGGAAGTCATCCCACCGGCAGCGAATGACAACGACGCTCCGGAAGGTAGTCGGGCAGTCGGCTCATTGGATTCGCGTATCCGCATTATCGCCCGGGCCATCGGCCGCCATATCGCCCGCGAGCACATGAGGTCCTGGGAGGAGGAAAGGCGGGTGACGGCGGCCAACGACAACGGACAAGAGTGAGAGGGCCGAAAGCTTGGGGTTGAATTGGCTCTTGTAGGAGAAAGTTCCATGACCCGCACTGCGCTGTACGCCCGCTACTCGTCTGACAACCAGAGTGTTGCCTCGATCGACGACCAGTTTCGTATCTGCCGGGACCAGGCGGCACGGGAGAAGTGGAAGGTCGTGGGAACTTACAAGGACGCCGCCATATCGGGCGCCAGCGTCACCCTCCGCCCGGGCATCCAGGCGCTCTTGCAGGACGCGCAGGCAGGCAAGTTCGACATCGTGCTGGCCGAAGCCCTGGACCGCGTCTCGCGCGACCAGGCCGATGTGGCCATCCTCTACAAGCATCTCAAATTCGCGGGCGTCCGGATCGTCACTCTGGCCGAAGGCGAGATCTCCGAGCTTCACGTCGGCCTCAAGGGCACGATGAACGCCCTGTTCCTGAAGGACCTCGCCGCCAAGACCCATCGCGGCCTGCGCGGCCGGGTCGAGAAGGGTAAGGCGGGTGGCGGCCTTTGTTACGGCTATATCGTGGTCAAGCGTCTCAACAGTGAAGGCGAACAGGTGCGGGGAGAGCGTAACATCAACGAAGCGGAGGCTGTGGTCGTCCGCCGCATCTTCCGGGAGTTCGCCGCTGGCAAGAGCCCGCGCGCCATAGCCGCCGATCTCAACAGCGAGGGCATCCCCGGTCCGCTCGCCCACGCCTGGGGCGACACGTCCATTCGCGGCCATGTCTGCCGCGGCACCGGCATTCTGAACAACGAGCTCTATGCCGGCGTGCTGGTCTGGAACCGGCTGCGCTACGTCAAGAACCCGGCGACGGGGAAGCGCGTCTCGCGCATCAACCCGGAATCCGAATGGATCAGGACCGAAGTACCTGAGCTGCGCATCGTCGATGAGGAACTGTGGCAAGTGGCGCGCCAACGACAGACGGAGATCGCCAAGCAGTTTGAGAATGTCACGAAGGGCGTGCGCGCCTATCGCGCTCAGCACGTCAACGAACTGCGACGCCCGTCCTTTCTGTTCTCCGGCTTGCTGACCTGCGGATCCTGTGGCGGCCACTACGGCATCATCACCCGTGACAGGTATGGTTGCTTGAACCGTTATCGCCGCGGCACATGCGATAATGGGCGTACGATCCGCCGCGACGACATCGAGAGCCGTGTTTTGGCCGGACTGACGGAGAAGCTCGTTTCCGCCGATGCGGTCGGCGACGCTGTCCGTACCTACGCGGAAGAGCTCAACCGGCAGAACCACGAGCGCCGCGCGCACACCGAACTTGACCGCAAAGCGCTCGCCAAGGTCGAACGCGGCATTGCCGGTATCGTGGCGGCCATCGAAGATGGCATGTATCAGCCCGCCATGAAGGCGCGGATGGACGAGCTCGAAGGCCAGAAGGCCGAGATCATGGCGCGCATGGCCGAGGCCCCGGCGGATGTGCCGGACATTCATCCTAACATAGCCGAAATCTACAAAGCCAAGGTCGTCCACCTGACCGAAGCGCTGGTCGATCCGGAACTGCACTTCGAGGCCGCCGATGCCATCCGCTCGCTGGTGGGGGAGGTGGTGCTGACGCCGGGCGAGAAGCGTGGCGCGATGCAGGCTGTTCTACGCGGCGAGCTGATGGGCATTCTCGACTTCGTATCGGAACGCCGGGGACAACCCAGACCCGAAGTTATAACAAAAGGGGTTGCGGGTCCCCGCAACCACCGAGACCGACACTCCCGGAGAGGGGGTGTCGGTTTTGTTCTTCCGGCCGGTACGCGCGGTCCATTCGAGAATGGTGCCGAGGTCGCCGTGCAGCGTGGCGTCGATCTGGCCGCGCTTGGGGCCGGGCGTGAGCGTGATGCGCTCGATGAGGCCACGGATGGCCTCGGCCGCCTCGTCGCGCTCCTGCGGCCGTTGGAGCGCTTCCGAGAGCCGCTCCACCTTGCGCCGGTAGATGCCGGCGACGTTGGGGTGGATATCCGGGATGTCCGTCGGCGCACGCGAAAGGCGTTCCGTCAGCTCGTCCTGCTTCCCTTCCAGATCACGCAGCCGGTCCATCAGTGCTCGGGTATAGCCGCCGTCCTCGATGGCGGTGACGATCTCCTTGAGCTTCTTCTCGATATCCGCCAGCGCCTTGCGGTCGGCCGCGCCGGAAGTGCGCCGCTCGCGGTTGAGGCGGTTGGTCTCCTCGGCGTAAGCGCGCATGGCCTCGGCCGCGATCTCCGGCGCTATGAGCCGGTCGCGGAGCCCGGCCAGCATGCGCGCCTCCAGCGTCTCGCGGGCGATGGTGCGGCTGTTCTCACAGCTTCCGTTCATGACATGGTTGGAACAGGCGTAACGATCCTGGCCGCGCAGCGCGTAGGGGCCGCCGCAGCAGCCGCACACCAGCAGGCCGGAGAGAAGCGAACGGGGCCGGTGCGTACCATTTAGGCGGTTGGCATGAGCGGCGCGGGTCGCCGAGATGACGTTGGCATACTTGACAGCCAGCTCGCCCTGCCGGGCCTTCACGGCCTGCCATAGCGCATGATCGACGATGCGAAGCTCGGGAACGTCCCTCGTGATCCATTGCTCGGGCGGATTGATCCGCGACACGCGCTTGCCGGTCGCGGGGTCCTTGATATACCGGAGCCGGTTCCAGACCAGCCTGCCGATATAAAGCTCGTTATTAATGAACCCCGTGCCGCGCTTGGCGTGACCGCGCAGGGTGGAGTCGGTCCACAAGGCACCGGCTGGGCCGGGAATGCCCTCGTCGTTCAAGCGCCGCGCGATTGCGCGTGGGCTGATGCCGGCGGCGAACTCGCGGAAGATGCGGCGGACGATCTCTGCTTGCCCCTCGTTGATGGTGCGCTCGCCCCGGACCGGCTCGCCCTCGCGATCGGTGCGCTTCACCACGTCGTAGCCGTAGCAGAGGCCGCCGCCCGACTTGCCCTTCTCGACGCGGCCCCGAATGCCGCGATGGGTCTTGGCGGCGAGGTCCTTGAGGAACAGGGCGTTCATGGTGCCCTTCAAGCCCACATGAAGCTCGCTGATCTCGCCCTCGGCGAGCGTGACGATCTCAACGCCGGCGAAGCGGAGATGCTTGAACAGGGTCGCCACGTCCGCCTGGTCGCGGCTCACGCGGTCCAGTGCTTCGGCCAACACGATGTCGAATACGCCGCGCTGGGCGTCCTGCAGGAGGGCCTGCACGCCCGGCCGCAGGATCACGCTGGCGCCGGAGATCGCGGCGTCATGGTAGGTGCCGACGATCTTCCATCCTTCCCGGCCGGCGTGCTCACGGCAGATGCGGAATTGATCCTCGATCGAGGCCGCGTTCTGGTTGTCGGACGAATAGCGGGCGTAGAGCACAATCTTGGTCATCTCGTCGGGTCTCCTATTCCTCGTCGGCATCCGGCGCGGGCCGGTTGTCGTTGGCGGCGCTCAGCCGCTCGAACTCCTCGCGTGCGATCTGCCGGCCGATGAGGCGGGCGATGGTCAGCACGGCGGCGTCGAGCCTCGTTCCCGCCGCCCCGTTGTCATTCGCCGCGACGGTGCGCCTGGGGGCGACGGAGCGATCTTCGTCCTCGATCATCCTCGACCCTTTCCCAAGAAAATCTAGGTACAGGGTCAGAATTGGCCTCGACAAGCGGTCGCGTCAACATTATTAAACAAGTAATATCAAGCAGTTATATCGTACTCCAGCTAATTTGAAGGTGGCTCCGGGAAAGTCCAGGACACTCCAGGAAATGTGGGCCGGCACGAAAAAAATCACTTCACCCTTGAAACGTACGCCTAAATGGCGTACTTGTCTACTTGTAATCGATGCAGGAGCGACAGATGGCCCAAACTGCCGGAGTGAAGCGGGACCGCATGCATCTGCGCCTGGATGCCAAGACCAAGCGCAAGCTGGAGCGGGCGGCGGCCTATGAGGAAACGACCGTGAGCGATTTCGTGCTGGCGAACGCGGTGGCGGCGGCCGAGCGCGTCATCGAGTTGCACGAGAAGATCACCCTTTCGGCGAAGGATTGGGAGGTCTTCTATGACGCGCTGGTCAACCCGCCGGAGCCGAACGAGAAGCTAAGAGAAGCCGCCCGCCGCTATCGCGAGCGTGTCGGTGGATGAGCCGTCCCTGGTCATCGAGCCCCTCGGCTCGCACCATGACCGTACAGCCTTCTCGTGCGGGGAACCGGCGCTCGACGCTTACCTTCAGCGGCAAGCCTCCCAGGATATCCGGCGGCGTGTGGCGCAGGTGTTTGTCGCCGTCGGCGACGCGCCCGGGAAGATCGCCGGCTATTACAGCCTGAGCGCGGCGAGCTTCGAGAAAGACGAGCTGCCGCCGGAGTTGGCGAAGCGGCTGCCGCATTATCCAGTGCCGGCGGCGGTGCTCGGGCGGCTCGCGATCGACCGTTCACAGCAAGGGCGCGGACTTGGCGAGATGCTGCTGCTCGACGCCATCCGCCGGGTCGTGCGCGCCAGCACGACGATTGCCGTCTACGCGATCATCGTCGATGCCAAGAACGAGCGCGCGCAAGCGTTCTATGAGCGCTATGGCTTTCGTGCCTTCGCCGGCGAGCCGCGCCGCCTTTTTCTCCCCCTCGAAACCTTCGAGAAGCTCGGGCTGTAGCTCGGTCAGCGAAGGGCTTCCCAGGCCCTGATATTCCATTGGTGCTTGGCGAGCCTATGCCGGGCCGCAAGAGGCGGGCTGTCAAGGGCGGCTGTAGGCCGCCGCCTCCGGCGGTCGCAGACCCTTGACAGCCCGACGCGGCCCGGCACGCTTGCCGGCAAGCACTAATGGCATCAATCGGCGCCCGCGCCTTCAGGGATAATCGATCCTTGTCGGCCACGTCAGCGTAGGAGGCGTCTGTTTGTGAGACCGCCGCGACAACTGCGTCCTGGCGGGCTATGTTCGGCGTGTCCGGTTTGCGCACTCCGAGGAACTCCATCATGAAGCCATCTGAGAAGCAATATCTAGAATCGCTGGTGACAGCGGCGAAGGAAACTCTCGATCTGTTCTCGAACAAGAACAAGACAAAGCGGGAGAGGATGGTTGTCCGTGCCTTCCTCCGATGCCTGGGGATCAAATTTTCGGAGAGAAAGCTTGTGATCGGTCCTGAGGAACCCGTCGATATCTCACTCGGGTCGGCACGATTCCAAATCAGGGAGATGCTTGGCGACCGCCAACGTGGCGTGATCCTGCGTGAACGACTGAAGCGCTTTCAAGCGGCGAAATCCATCAACGACGTGACGGACCCGTGGTTATCCTCCAAGCCACTGTCGTTCGCTGAGCTTTCCCAGGACCTCGCCAAGAGTCTGTCCGATAAGGCATCCAAGTACGGCGTGAAGGGTTGCGCTAAGCTCGATGCGCTGGTCTTCGTGAACCTTGGCGGTCGTCACCTGTATCCGCTCATCCCGAAACTGGACCCGGCAGTAGCGCACGAACTGGACCAGCAGGGATGGCGGTCAGTCTCAATGGTGTTCATCCCCTACAGTGCTGTGGTCGTTGCAAAGCCTGATTGCCCGAAGTTCTTGAGGGACAAGGCTGGTCGCATCCGTATGGAGTGGGCACTTCCAGGCGGATGGTTCGATCCGTAACTGGACAGCACGAAGCATTTCGCCATTTCTGAATACGGAGGAGATTATGGCAGCAGAACAATTTCGGTATGTACGAATCGGACACTCCGCCTCGGGGTGTGGATTTGTAATCGCCGAATTTGAGCGAAAAGAGGGAATCTCGTTCGAAATGGTCTTGACTGCCGACGATGCCGAACGCCTTTGTGATGATTTGCGGATTCAGATTCGAATCGCCAAATTCAATTCAAACGGAGATCGACGATGAGTGAGAAGTCCGACGAACACATTGAGGCATGAGGCGGGACTACTTCAATGACCATTGGGCAGCGAGCTTCTCGGCTTCCTGGAGTTGCTCCTCGGTCATATGAGGTTCCAATCGACCAAGGCTGTTCGACGCCATAGCATGTCCCCCATTGCTCGCTAGAATGAGCCACATATATGCCTCTACGAGGCGCTCGTCCGCTTCGTTCGTGCTGTATGCCGCTTGTCCCGCCACAAGGTCGGCTGCCAGGACGCAAGCAAGATTTAACTGAGCTTCAGCAAGACCGTGCTCAGCAGCTTTTCGATACCATTTTTCACACTCTCAGCGTACGCGGCCCTTAGCAGGGCACCGCTGCAAGGCCTTCCTTGTTGAGCGGAAGCGCTTCGAACTGCCGCATCAGAATGGCCGCGTCCCCGCGGGCGGCTGATCGGGGGATATGAGATGACAATCCAGCGCCGCCCTGCGGCGCCCTTCCTACATCCCGATACTCGGCCCGCGCTTGCGGCCGAACTCCCAGGAAATGCCGTCGCCGCGAACGAGGCCGGCGACCTGCCGGCCCAATTGCTTCTCGATCACCGGTCGCCAGGGGACCAAGGTGAACTCGCGCGAGCGCTCCACCAGCGCGTATTTGCCGCTGACGAGCTGCACGGACTGCCGGTAGGTGCCGCTGATGCGTTCGCCGTTCTCCGCCATGCGGAACGGCAGGCCGCGCTGCCGAGCCAGCTTCTTGCCCGCATCCTCCACCTCCCGCCGGGCCAGCGTGGACAGCATGCCGCGCTGATAGATGATCTTGCTGCCATCCTCCCGCGCGAGCCCCTGCTGGATCAGCCATTGCCGCCGCCGGGCGAGCGCGTCTCTTGCCTCGCGGCCGAACCCACTGTCGCGGAGCGCGACCGGCGCCTCGGCGACCAGCTCGCGGTCAAGCCAGGTGGCGGCGTTCGCCGTCACCTGGGCATAGAGGTCGATGAGCGACAGCACCCGCGCGCCAAGCTGCCTGGTGCGCCCGGTGTCGTAGTCTCGCGCACGGGTCTCGAAGTCGTCGGGGATACGCCAATGGTCGGCGTCGAGCCGCTCGACGATGCCGGCCCGGCGGAGCGCCTCCAGCCGGCGCACATGGGTCTCGACATAGCCCTCGTGATTGCCGTCCGGCACGCGCATCGAGTCGCGGGCGGTCAGCAGATGGATGGCGGGCTCGTAGACGCCGCCGTTCTCGCGGGCCAGCTCGGCGATGTTGCGGTCGGCGGGACGGGGCGGGGCCTCGGCCCGTCCGACTTCGACGATGCTGCCGATCCTCGTCTCGCCTGCTACGGCCTCGCTCAGTTCGACGTAATGGACCCGGCCGTCCGCGCCGCCGATGACGAGATGCAGCCGGCCGGTCAGTTCGTTGCCCGCCAGCCCCTTGCCGAGCACCTTGCCGACGGTCGGCTTTGGCTCGTCCGCGCCGGCATGGATTACATAGTCTCCGGCGGCGCGCGCGAGGCCGCGCTCCGTGAGCGCCCGGTGCATGGTCTTTATGATGTCGCCGCGCTCGCCCAGCTCGCGCAGCGTCTTCTCCATGCCGGATGACAGCGACCAGCGTGCGGGCTCCTCCTCGCGGGCGAGGGCCATGCGTTCCAGCTTCTTGAGGCGGGCGATCAGCAGGTAGCGGTTGGCCCGGCCGAGGTAGCTCTGTTCCTCGCCCATGCGAAGGTCCACGAGGCCTTGTTCGTTCACCTCCTGAAGGATGGCGCGGTCGAGCCGGGTGAAGCGGTCCTGCTCCACCTCGCGGCCGAGCTTCTGCTGCACCTCCCATTCGCTCTGCATGCCGAGCTCCAGAGTGACGATCTCGCTCGCCCGATGCCGGATGCCGTGGGCGATGTAGTCGCCCGCGATGTTGAGAATCTTCCCGTCGTCGGTCATGCCCCGGATCACAACATGGGAGTGGGGATGGCCGGTGTTGTGGTGGTCGACCGCGACCCAATCGAGCTGGGTATCAAGGTCGCGTTCCATCTGGTCCATGAGCTGGCGGGTGAAGTTGCGGAGGTCGCCAAGCTCGGCGCCATCCTCGGGCGCGACGATGAGGCGGAACTGGTGGCGGTCGTCCTGGCCTCGGTCGAGGAACTTCGATCCATCCGCCGCGTCCAGGCTCGCCGAATAGAGCCGGCCGCGCTCGCCGTCCAAGGTCACACCGTCGCGTTGCAGGTAGCGCAGGTGGGCATGGGCCGCCTTGCTCCCGCTGCCGCGCATCTTCACCACCCGCGCCTTGACCACGACGCGGCGCGCGCGATAGCGCATGCCGCCCTCTGGCCGGCTCCATCCGCTCTCACGCGGGAAGGTGGCAACGAGCTTGGCGCCTCGGCCGCGCGCGTTGAACCGGCCCGTCCTCGCTCTGGTTCCGGCGCGCCCGGCCATAGCCTTGCCGATCAGGCGCGGGTTGCCGCCGGCACGGGCGACGGCGCGCATGACTTGCCGCTTGAAGGAAGTCGGCGGCCGACCCGCGCGTCCGTCGCCACCGGAACGCGGGCGGCCCAGGCGCGGCTCGAAGCGGGTATCGTTGTCGCGGGTCATTGGATAAATATTCGCACCCGATACCGCGAAGACAAGGGTCTCTAAGATGGCACCTGAAAAGATGCACGAATTCAGTATGTTACGAAAATCATCGCGCCGTGGGTGCTCCCGAGGGAGACAGAATGGCGCTAGGAAAACAGTGTGCAGACAATCACTTAGCACTCAGGGAGTGCTGCGAACGGCGTTCGCTTTATCTTGCCCTCTTAAATGCATCACTATACCGTTGCTTTCGCTTCATTTTCTCCTCCGTCTTTTTCACTGTATTTGGCACCAAATCCGATCTCGCAATACTGTATAACGAACCGCCTTTGCCGGTCCAGCCGCGGGCCCACAAGGACGATCGAACGGTCCATACACTCTTCCGAACTCGGCCGCGTTTGCTCCACGGCGGTTCATTTTCCGATCGGATATGGCGGGGCGTCAGTCACCTGCACTCGCGCGTGATCGCTCTTCCTTGGAAGGCCTCACAGGCAAGATATCGCGCTTCCCGCCGATCATCAGCATCCCGTCCCATCGCTCCGCTGGACAGCGGATTCCGTCAAAATCCTTGTTCGTTCCGGTCTCTTTCGTTCAGCCTTTTCTCGCGATCATGGCGCGCGCCGGCGTCGGCGCGGCGACCGTTAGCGGCGTGCCATAGTCGGTGCCATCGCGCCACATGGCGTGCAGGATGACCGCGAGTTTGCGCCCTACCGCGCAGCAGGCGGCCTTGTGGCCACGTCGCTTGGCGATCTTCAGGCCCCAGCTCTTCAGCGGGTCCTTGCCGCGTTTGAGGGTCAGCAAAACGTGGGCGGCTTCATAGAGTGTCGTGCGCACCTCGCCGTCGCCTTTCTTGGAGATGTGCCCGCCATAATCGATGGTCGTGCCCGACTGCCAGCGCCTGGGCGTGAGCCCGAAATGGGCGCCGACGGTGCGTGATTTCTGGAACCGATGAGGGTCGTCGACGGCTGCGCGGAAGCTCAATGCGGTCACCGGGCCGACGCCGGGTACGCAGGCAAAGCGCCGCATCAGCGGATCGCGGCCCACGATGCGCACCACCAGCTTGTGCAGCTTGCCGTATTCCGCCCAGAGCACCGATCTTGCTCGCAGCAGACCGTCGACCAGGCCCGTGAGCATCGGATCGTCGCTCAGATGGGCCCGTACGGCCGTCTCGAAACGGCTGCGGCTGACAGCGCCCAGCTTGATCCCGAAGGCCTTCAGCGAGTGGCGGATCGCGTTCTCGATATCGAGGAACTTGCGCTTCAGATTGCGCCTGGCGGTGAGCAGGAGACGCATCCGATAGGCCTCGTCGCTCTTGATGTAGACCGGCTGGAACCACCCGGTGCGCAGGATCTGCGCCAGCCCGCGGGCATCGTTCTTGTCAGTCTTGTTGCGCATCGAGGCGAGCGCGGCACGGGTATGGGCGGCTTCCATGCAGACCACCGGCAGTCCTTCCGCGCGCAAAGTCTTGTGCAGCCAGGGCGCCAACGAGCCGGTCTCATGGCCGACGCGCCTCAAGGATTTGCCAAAAGGCTCAAGCGCTTTTGCGATGGCCTCCGGCTCGGTCTCCACCGTAGTTTCCAGGATGATCGCGCCTTTGTCGTCGATCACGCACAAGCTCGAGTGTTCCACCGACACGTCGATTCCGGCATAATGGTCCATGACTGCTCCTCCTCGATGTCGCTTGGGGCGCTTCGGCGACCCCGCATTCGCAACACCAGGGTGAGGAGCAGTCGCCACCTCCGCAACACGGCTCAAGTCCTCGCCATTTACCGGAGCACTCAATTTCTTCTTCACCGCTTCTACGCTCTACTTGGGTGACCGCCAACGCTCCCGAGCCAGTCGCAGTGCCCGAGGCAGACCATCTGGGACGCTGATTCACATGGCGGCGAGGTGTGGTTTGGGGCTTTGAAACCTCGCCATCGAGCAACCGTAGCCGCTCGCTCTGAGGGGTATTCGGGCGGGGATTTGAGGTCCCTTTGGCGATGCAATGGTGCTAAATTCATACGCGGATGAAGCCACTGCTTGTTGTCCCGGTTGCACTCCGGTGGCGGCTAAAGGATGACCCGCGATGCCTGGATGAGATGTGATGGCGTTCGTTCGGGCGAATCGTCGGTCTGGTGGGTGACGGCCAAAGACAAGCGGGGGAAGTGAGCGGGCACGGGATGAAGGATCAAGCGGAAAGCTCGGTGCCGGCGCACCTCCAAGAACTACTTCAACCGACGCCCAGCGGAACGGCAAAGCTAATCGCTGCGTGGGATGGGCTGACGCCGGAAACGCAGATTGCAGCGTTGACCGCGAAGAAAAATCATCCAGGACCCGCATACCTTTATCAGCAAATCATCGAGAAAGCCCTTACAAGTGACAACGCATTCGTGCGGTACACGGCTGCCAGAGAGATCAACCTCAGTGATCGTGACGAGCGGAATAGCGATCTCCGGAGACAGATAGACAATGATCCTGAACCCTTGGTTAGGTACGCGCATTTAGAAACTGAATGGACAATATCTGATCCAGAAATAGACGACCCTGAGACGTTCTTTGCCCTTCCACACGAGGCCCGACTTGCCAAGGTAAGAAGGCTTACCAGTGGCGGAGAAGAGATTGCGAATCTCATTTCCTATGCTGTCGACCATCCGTTAAAGGATGGTCAGGTTTCAGAAGTAGAGCTCTTCGAGATACTCACGGATTATCTGAACAAGCCTGAGTTCAAAGAAAGCTACGTCGAGCACCAGCGTAGCTACGACGGCTTTGGACGATTTCGATCAAGTAAGGATATCGAAGCTCTCTGGGAGTTGGTGCTAAAGGTACCAGAGAGCCTCTCACACGTGATCATCGAGCATTTGCCGGAGAGTGCCGGATTGGGCAGCGACATACCCAAACGAGTGCTCGAAGGTATGAGCGACCGACAGCTACAAACGTTGTTCTATCGCTCCGATATCGGCTTGGAAAAGTTTCGAAAACAGAAGTTTTTCGAGGTAACCGAAGGAGGCGGTGAGGGAAAGGACTACGCTAAGGATGCCGTGAGGCACGCCGCCGTCGTACATGCATTCGACCTCACCAACGAGGAATTCGCGGAGGTTCTGGAAAAACCGGACAAGCCACGAGTAACGATCCTGAAAGATCTTGCGATGTCTCGCGACCTTCGGCTCTGCTTGTTCGACGCTATTCACGACGCCCTTTTTGTTCCGGAGGTGGGTGGGGATTATTACGAGAATGCCGAATTTGCGAAGATAGCCTTTGAGCGGAAGCTAAAGCAATTGGAGGGCTGGCAACGCGAGAAAGAATTACAGGAGTTGAAGCTTTACAGGCTCGCTGTACAAACCGTTCCATGGAAGAAGGATAAAAAGGGCTATCCTCCAAGCGGTGAGTTGGCATTCCTAGAAGAGGCGATCGTGGACGGCAATACCTGGGGAACGTTCATGGCTTTTGCCGCAAAGTGGGGCGAGACGACCTACCGCACAAGGAGATTTGAGAAGCACCTTCCTAAGATATGGGAGGCGGGTGAGGAGGATGACGACACTGTCCAATGCGAGCAGATGGCGAACGATGACGAAACTGAACTCGCAAACGATGGTGAGAATATGAATCGTGTGACAGACGAGGATGCCGATACGCTGACTGAAGGCGAAGCTCAATCTCTCGCCCGTGAGTGGATCGACAACTGCATCCCGAAGCCAAAGGGTCCATTGGGCTTTTCGCAAACCCGTTCACTGATGGACGATTTAGCAAAGAATTGCATCGCGGAGTCCCTACGCAACCGGGAGAACGAGGATGGTCTAAACAAGCGGTTATACGAGGCGTGGAACATTGTATATTCCACGTGGAGAGCTGCCGCACCAGATAATGCCGTCGGGGTGCGCCGGGACGAAGATGACCAGCCGGATGGAGACGATTCTAGGAAGATCGAAGACGCCGAACATGTGATTTGGGAAAGGCGCGATCCCTACGAGTCATTGTCATTACAGCAGGCAGATCAGCATACAGATTTTAATTTCGTAAAACCTGATTCTGCGGTTGCCGAGTACTTAGAACGACCGTGGCTCCGACATCCATTCTTGGATTGGATTCTCGTAGATATGCTGGTGAGCCGTGAATTGTGCGATCTTGGGGAGGCGGTTAAACGAGGCCTCTCGCCGAGAAAACGCGAGAGGCTTCTCAACGTTCACCATCGGTACTTCTATCACAGGTATTTCGTCACCAAAGGTGAGTCCACGACAATTACTGGCAAACCGGACCGCCGTCTTGAGCCTTTCCTTTTATGGGACGAGATGTACGAGGTCTGGCTTCGGCTTAGAGGGCCGGTGGTTAACCCGAGCAGAGTACGAGAAGCTATGGTTCGGTCGGCGGAGCATGGGGCCGAGTGGGGCACGCTTACTTGGTCGCTGATCGATAGGCTCATCTCCATCGATCCAGCGGTCTGGATCATTTGGCCGTGCAGAAGCTGATGTATCCGAGAGCTGTTCAAGCTCCCTCAAAATGGTTCCTACAATAGACGCAGCATGGGAATAACGGAGCGTTTACCATGCCATATTACAATCTGTCAGTTGTAAATGAGCCGGGCCGCATCCTATCGACTCCGGCCAAGGACCGCGAGGAAGCGCTTGCTGTTTTCGGGAACGAACTTGGCAAGCGTCTCACGCTGGACGATCAAGGAATGACAGCTCCTTACCTGCTCGACGAGTGGCACAACGGCCCTCACTGGATCAACCCGACCATTCCGGTCTTTGAAATTTCAAGCTGAGACATTACGAAGAATCGAGGGCTTCCGTATGCCTATTATCAGCGAACAGGAATTTAATCGACATTCAATCGCGATTCGAGATTTTGAGAAGTCCATCGAGTTCTTGCGAGAAATAGATAAACATCCTCTAGACTCGTTGGTGTTTGAATCATTGCTAACTTGCGCTTTGATTTGTTATTGTCGCCCATTTTCATTTAACGAGCGGGTCGAAAATGCAGAAGCGACGCCAAAAATAACGATTGATTCATTTACAGATATCACCGCCGATGAAAAACGCCTCCACGATAAGTGCATGACAATCCGAAACAAGGCACTGGCTCACTCAGAATGGTCGAAATACCCCACGAGGCGCAAGCCGGAAACAAACGTGATTGTGAGCCGGGGGTACAGCATTTTGTCGGAGAATATCGATCCGGCCTCTCTGCTGTCGTTGTCAATGAAGCTTGCGCAACAATGCCATCACAGAAGGGCTGACTATGCTCGCTCAAGTCCGAGAAGTGCTATCGAGAGCCGGAAAACATGATAGAAGGGGTTGCGCTCCAGTGGCCAATCGAGCCGCCACGGACGGCCTCACCAATCCTGTGTCTTTCAGGCTGAAAAGCGGTTCGCGGTTTCTTGATCTGGCCTGTTCAGCTACCATCCAGGGTAATATTGGGGACCATTTGGGGAATGTCAGTTGCATGGGGAATTTCGGGAAAAGGATCCTTGTGTTCGCCATTGCATTGATGCTGGCCGCATGCGGTAGCGTCGTTCGGACGAACGTGACCACATTCTATGATCTACCCACGCAATGGAAAGGACGCACGATCGCGGTGCTGCCCTATAAAGAGCAACAATCGCAATCGTTGGAGTGGCGAGCATACAGGCAAATGGTAGAGGATCAGCTGCGAAAAGCGTCGTTTGTTGTTACATCGCCTGACGATGCCGATCTATTGGCGTTCTTTGGCTACGCAATTGACCAGGGCCGTGAGGTCGTTTCGACTTACTCAATTCCTCAATATGGGGTTACGGGGTACAGTGGCGGCTATACGACCGGAACGATCACCAGCTACGGGGGTGGTTACTCGACGTACAGCGGGACCACGACTTTAACTCCTACTTACGGTATTACTGGATACACGGCGGGAGTGTCGTCTGACACGGTTTTTACGCGCTCGTTGTCAGTCGACATTGTCGATAAACAGACCCAAAATAGGCGATGGGAAATGAAACTTCGCAGCCAAGGCTCTTGCGGAAACATCGCCAGCGTGATGCCGCAATTCCTGCAAGCCGCGTTTGACAGCTTTCCCGGACCGAGCGGTAAGGGCCGCACAGTCGAATTGCCACATGACGGTACGTGCTAAGTCGCTTTGTAAAGCTGGGACCGACCTATGATGTCGCTCGGCCGGCGCGACACCGTGTCGGCGGCCAAGTTTTGTTCGCGAGACTGTGTGATGTAGAGGTGCAGGAGGCGGCCATGAATGGAGTTTTGTACGAAGCCGTCGAAGCAATAAACGGCAAAAAAGTGACGCGCTTGAAATCGTCTCTATTTTATTGGGGCGGCCTACTAAGTATTGGTGCCGGAATATATCTTATATCAGAAGAAATGATGATTGGGGGCTTTCTCGTTCTTACCTTGGGACCCTTCCTTTTGTTGTATCCTCTTGTCAGGTTTTTCATCGGGGGCAAGGACAGCGTTGGTGGAGTGATCGCCACGGCTGTGGTGGAGGAAGTCCTGAAACACAAAATTGAAAACGCGCTCACAAATAAAGACAAGCGGCGTAGACGCTCTTGACGGTCTTTCAGATCGGCACACTCAGTGAATGTCGCTCTCGGCCAATGCGTGCCCCCGCAACCAATCCCCAGACATCCCAACCCGCCTCGATCGCGAGCTCCGCTCGCGGCTCGTCGTCCTCGGGCTTGCGTGCGCTTCGCGCCCGGTCCCTCGGACCATAAGCTGAACGGTGTGAG
>Ga0315550_1000033_pt1 | contig 75820 bp, 66 predicted proteins | sample SalMarSW160190MG_2_FD_203100 | JGI IMG/M metagenome (GOLD analysis project Ga0315550, IMG submission 203100) | Salt marsh sediment microbial communities from the Plum Island Ecosystem LTER, Massachusetts, United States - Salt Marsh Sediment SW1601-90 ...
AACAATTAGCTAACTGTGTTTATATCGAGAGGAATGAGAATATTTTTCTGTTAGGTCCTGTTGGAGTGGGTAAGACACATATTGCAGAGGCACTTGGACATATAGCCTGTAGAATGGGATACGATGTATTATTCACCAAAGCGGTAAAGATGTTTCGTTATCTTAATGGAGCCAGAGCAGACAATTCTTTGGAGAAAAGGCTCAAAGGTTACAACACAGTGCGGTTACTTGTTATCGATGATTTTGGATTAAAACCATTAACACCAACTCAATCCGATGACTTTTACGAGATCATCAGTGAACGGTATATGAAACGGTCTATAATCTTTACCAGTAATAGAACACTCGATGACTGGGAAGGTTTATTCCCTGACCCCATTATAGCCAATTCGGTGATGGACAGAATTGCCCACAATGCTCATCAGATTGTCATAGAAGGTGAATCATACAGAAATAAGAAAGGAGAAAGGATAGTTAGGAAGAAATCATGAATAGTTTCTGCAACTCAATATTGAAAAAAATAAATAAAAAAAACGATTTAAATATTGACAAATTGCAGCGGAAGATTTATAATTTAACTCAGAAAAAGTGGGGAATAAAACTGAACCTGGGGTGGGGAATAAAGTTGAACCTTGACATTTGCGTTGCGTTATTTGTTGTAAACAATAAATACACTACTGAATATACCATGAATTACACGTCTCTGCAGTCAATTTCCAATCTCTAATTTCGTGCTTTATGTTCTGTGCTCTTATGTCTTGACTTTCCTGTGCTACTTTCGTAATTTCCAATTTCGTAATTTCGACTTTCAGGTATCAGGTTTTAGGTCTGTGGTCTTCGGTCTTATGTCTTATGTCTGTGCTTCTCTTCTCCATTCTCTCTTCAGCCTTAACCTGCCCGATGCAGGTGACAGATAGCAACAGCAATTGCATCCGAAACATCAAAACTTTTCTCGATTTTTCTCTTTGTTATCTGCTCAACCATATACCGTACCTGCTCTTTTGACGCATTCCCCCTTCCGACAATTGCTTTTTTCACGACAGCAGGCGAATATTCAAAGACATTGAGGTCCTTCAAACTCCCCGTCAAAATAACAACACCTTTTACCTGACTCATCTTTATCAGACTATCAACATTTTTACTATAGAATCCAGATTCAACCGCAAGTGAATCGGGTTCGAAATTATCGACAATAGTGGTCAATTCGTTATAAATAGATAGAAGTCTCCTGTCAATGGCTTCCTTTTTCGTTGTTATTACTCCGGAGGTTATAATACGAAATTCAATCTTAAATTTTTCTATAACGGCATACCCGGTTGTTCCAAGACCAGGGTCAATACCAATGACTCTCATTTGGTTTATCTAGTTTATTTGGTTTATTTGGCTTATTTTGTTTGTTAAGTTTGTCATTGCCGTTTCACTCTTCTCTACTCCTTTTTTCAATTCTTGAAATTCTTTCATTGATAGATGCAAGCGTCTCACCAAGAAATCCCATAGCAAGAAGAAGGAGACCAGATAATATGAATAGTATTACAAGATAAAGTAACGGTCTAAATCCTCGATGTAAGCCATATCTGAAGATAAGAGCGACAATTCCTGTAATCCCTCCAAGCACGATCAATACCGAACCTGTCGAGCCAAAAAGAAGCATTGGTTTCTTAAGGAAAGTGATTTGAAATTTAACACTTAACAGATCAAAAATCCCAATTATTATTCTACCCTTGCCCCCGTACTTAGTTTTGCCAAATCTTCGAGGTTGAAGTGCAACCTTAATTTCCGAAACCGTGAAACCCTCATTAACAGCAAGTGCTACAAGAAATCTATGCCAGTCTTTCCTAAGGCTTATTTTCCCAAGAATTTCTCTTCTAAATATCTTTATCGAATTTTGATCGTGTATGGGAAGCTTAAAAAGCTTTCTGGAGAGGGAGTTATAAACTCCAGAAACAAATTGTTTAGAGTACTTGCCCTGTTTCCAACCCGCAACAATATCATACCCTTTCTTCATTTTCGAATACAGCCTAACTATATCATCAGTGCTATACTGAAGATCCGCATCAAACAAAAGAATAGCTTTTCCGCTCGATATGTTGTAACCTGTCAGTAACGCATCCGTTTTTCCCCTGTTTTTTGAATGCTTTTGTATTTTGACATTTGAATACTTATCCCTTACAACCTTCATTTCCTCCCAGGTCCCGTCATTGCTGCCATCATCAACAAGAATAATTTCGAAATCAATGTTCTTTCCCTTTAGTGCATTTTCAATCTCATATGCGACTACCGGAATATTTTTTTCTTCGTTATAAGCCGGGACTATTATGGAAAGGTCATTCATTTCCTACCGATTCCACTATATGCGAAACCCATTGTCCTTAGGGTTTCTGGATTAAATATGTTTCTACCATCAATTATTATAGGCGTTTTCAGCAGTTTCTTAACTTTTTCCAGGTTCAAATTTTTAAATTCATCCCATTCCGTGAGTATAACAAGCGCATCACTCCCATCACAAACATCATAAGGATTATTACAGTACTTAATTTCGGAGTAAATTTCCTTACTTCTTTCCATTGCTTTTGGATCATAAGCCCTTATGTGTGCCCCCTCATCCATCAAATACTTAATAATATCTATGGAAGGTGCAAATCTAATATCGTCTGTATTGGGTTTGAACGAAAGACCAAGAATACCAACAGTTTTTCCTTCAAGATTCCAGATATTTTCCTTAACCTTCTTTACTATTAGCTTTTTCTGCTCATCATTGATCTCCTCAACAGCCTTGAGAAGTTTAAAATCATAACCAAGATTCTCGGCTATTCTAATAAAGGCACTAAGGTCTTTTGGAAAACAGAATCCTCCAAAACCCGCACCAGCTTCAAGAAAATGTTTCCCAATCCTCTTATCCATTCCCATTCCCTGTGCAACCTTCTTTACATCTGCCCCCGCCCTTTCGCATATTACGGAAATTGCATTCATAAATGAAATCTTGGTAGCCAGGAACGAATTAGAAGCATGCTTTATTAACTCAGCACTTTCTATATCAGTAACAAGAATTGGAGCATTCAGCGGTTTGTAGAGTTCATACAAAATACTCTTTGCCCTTTCTGACTCAACACCAATGACAACTCTGTCAGGCTTGAGAAAATCCTCTATAGCAGACCCTTCTCTCAAGAATTCCGGGTTCGATGCCACATCGAAATCGACACCTTTCCTATTTCGTAAGCTAATTGTTTTTTTTATCCATTTTCCTGTATTTACCGGAACCGTACTTTTACCTACAATCAACTTATAATCTGCCATTACATCAGCAATAACAGACGATACTTTTTCAACACTCGAGAGATCTGCTTCACCATTTTCCTTTGGAGGCGTTCCAACAGCAATAAAAATGACTTCTGAAACATCTGCCGCGTCCTCGATATTCGAAGTAAATGATAAAAGTCCCTTCATGCAATTTCTTTTTACCATATCTTCAAGCCCGGGTTCATAAATTGGGATAATTCCCGATTTTAATTTTTCTACCTTATCAACATCATTGTCAACACATATTACATTATTACCGAGTTCGGCAAAACACGTTCCTGTTACAAGACCCACATAACCCGTTCCTATCATCGCTATCTTCACTCGTTCCCCTCCGGTTTCACAATTTTCTCCTTTTCAAGCCTATGTTCTTTCTTTGGTTTCGTATCTTATGTCTTGTGCGCTAATGCTCTAATGTGCCTAATCATCAAACCAGTAAATAAACCTGGCACAGTACGGACAAAAATCCACACCTTCGTTCCTATTCTTTCTAACAACAAATGATGTTGGCAAAGTCACGAAACATCCATAGCAAATACCGTCTATTACAGGGACAACAGCTCGTGCATATTTCTCTGCGAGTTTCTGATATCTTTTTAGAAAATTCGGCTGCAATTTTCCTTCGATTTTCCGTTTTGCTTTAACTAAATCCTCCATTCGCTTATTGATTTCAAAACCAGCTTTTTTATCCTGATTGACTTCATTTAGCAGAATATCCAAATCGTGAAGCATTATAAGTAATTCCAACTGCTTATGCATTAATTCTTAACCTTTTTGTCTTCTATTTCTTTTACTATTTCCAAAAATTCTCTCTCATTTTTTACTTTGAATAACCTTCCATCATTTGCAATTAATTTCGCAAATTCTGCAACCTTTCCAAGTGTAATCAAATAGGAATTTGAGGACTCCTCAGGTGGGGCAATAAGCAGAAAAAATATGTAAACTGGTTTCCCATCAAACGAATCAAATTCAACGCCTTTCTTTGACAAACCAATAACCAACTTGAAATCCCGGACAAGCAAAGTTCTTGCATGAGGTATGGCGATACCTTTACCAACACCGGTTGAACCCATCCCTTCCCTTTTCAAAAGATTCTTTATCAGAATATCTCTTGCATTTGCTTGCATAGAAAGAGCGGAAACCAGTTCCTTAATCACCCCATTTTTTGTTGTGCTTCTTAAATCAGATTTTATTGTGGAATCGCAAAATTTGCAGTAAAGCTCACCAACCTTATTCATCTAATCCTTTAATAACACCTTTAGAAAATAATGTCAAGGTTTTTCAGCAAAAAAACATATTTAGCCACGGTTACTGCACGATAAACATTAATTCAGAGACTGAAAGAGAGCCTTAAGAGACCAAATTCAAGCATTCTTTCAGCTTTCAACCAATAAAACTAATTCAACCAACCAGGTTATCAGTTAATGGTCAATACTCATTGGTTAATCGTTTTTTGCCTTCGGCTTATATTTGCTTCGCTGTATATTTGAGTTGCGTTATTTGTTGTAAACAATAAATACACTACAAATATACTACTGAATATACCATGAATTATACGTCTCTGCAGTCAATTTCCATTTTCCTAATTTCGCCTTTCAGGTATCAGGTTTTAGGTCTGTGGTCTTCGGTCTGTGGTCTTCGGTCTGTGGTCTTATGTCTTGACTTTATGGTGCATATGATAGGAAAGCCATTCAAGTTCCATTGCGAAATCCACCGGTGAAAGTGCAACGCCCTCTGGAATTTTAATCGTTATTGACGCAAAGTTCAGGATAGCCTTAATTCCTGTATCTATCATCTGGTTCACTACATCTTGTGCAGAAGATGCAGGCGTTGTCACTATCCCATAAATAACTTGGTTTGCTGTAACTCGCTTCTTCATATCTTTAATATCTTCAATCAAAACACCCGCTATCTCTCTTCCTATTATTCTCTTGTCAATATCAAAAGCATATTTGATAATAAATTTTCTTTTCTTGAAACCTTTGTATTGAAGCAAAGATTTCCCTAAATTACCGCACCCAACAAGAATTGCAGTTTGCTCCTTGTCGAGTCCGAAAAAAGTGCTCAAAAAATCATAAAGATTCTCGACATTGTACCCGACCCCCCTTTTCCCAAATCCTCCAAGCGTAAACAAGTCCCTTCTTATTTGTGCATCAGACAATCCAAGAGCATCGGATAATTCTTTACTTGAAATTACATCCCCCACTTCCTCCTTAAATCTCTCAAGATATCTTAAATACCAGGAGAGTCTTCTCAAACTTGCTTCAGATATTTTTTTTTTCATTTTCTCCTCCATTTTTTCTTTGCATCTGAATAGGATTCCCCCGAATCAACATCTATCCAGTAACTATCCTCCGGAATATAAAACGGGCAAAGTTTTTGCTCCTTCATCATTTCTTCAATGCCTTCTGTTAAGGACTCCTTTCCTTGCTCCACTCCTTTTTTTAGGAATTTAAAAACCGTTTTATTCAAACGGAAAATACCAGCATCAACTCCATTATAATACTTAATATTCTTCCCTATGGATATTATTTCTTCATCTTCAATAAAAACCTTCGTTGCATCCTTTATGTCAAACACCTTCTGTAAATTTACCTCTACTGCTAATAGTGCTTGCTTCCCCTTTGTTTTCAGAATACCTTTGATTACTTCTCTTCCTATAAGATGGTCTGACATCATAACAAGGAAATCATCTTCGCCATCTATTTCTTGTTCCGCGGTAAGCACAGATAGACCATTGTCTCTTTCCCAGTGAGGATTGTAAACCAACTTAATATTCGTACTACCCTCGATTTCGAAATATTCCTTTATTCTATCATTTTGAAATCCCGTGATTATTATGAAATTGTCAACTCCAGCTTCAGTAGCTTCCTCGACTATCCACTGAATCATTGCTTTCCCTTTAACCTTAAGAAGCGTCTTTGGAATCCCTTTTGAAATTTTACTTAGTCTTTCTCCTTTTCCTGCAGCAATAATTACACCGACCATAATTCCTTAATTAATCCCCATTCCTTAAATTTTTGTCCCGCTTTCAATCCTTTAGGTTTATCTGGTTTTTGTGTTTGTTCAGACCCTATAGAACTTCAGGTATGTTTAGTCCGTCATTGCGAGTATTCTTCCTTAATTTCTGCCGAAGCAATCTGATATAATTCTCTCGCTTTTTGCCTGAGCTCTTCATTTCTTACGCTTGTAATGTCATTCCTGCTTGCGCGGGAATGACAATGAGGGAACGAAGGGATGACATTCTGCCACAGGAATACCAAGATTGCTATGGTCTGTAATTTTCGTAATTTCCAATTTCGTAATTTCCTGCTTTATGGTCTCTGGTCTGCGGTCTTATTTCTTGACTTTCCTGTGCTATTTTCCTAATTTCCATACAAATTTCACCACAGAGACATACTTTGTTATTGGTCATTGGTCAATTAGGTTATTTGCATTCTGCGTATATTCGGTTCACTGTGTATTTACTGACCGTTATTCATTGTAAACAATAAATACACTACAAATATACTACTAAATACACTATGAATATACACAATTTTTCTCCTCGCCTCTCGCCGTTTCTCCGTTTCACTATCACTCTTCTCTCTTCCCTCGTCTCTCCTCCCTTTCAACTATGGGCTATTTCTTTCATTTTCGTCTTCGAGCAATTTTTCAACGATTTCCTTAACTCTCGAAGAAGCTTTCCCGTCCAATTTATAAAACAGCTTTTTTCTCATAATTCCTTTCTTCTTTTCCCTTTGTGCATCAAATGTGAAGGCTTGTTCAATTGCCTTTTCTATATTTTCCGCTTTTCCAAAATGAACAAAAGCATCCTTCAAAAAATCTCTATTATCTTCATCAAGAATAGGCATCCCATCCGAGTGCTTTAATCTATCGCTTCTAATGTCGTATATAATGCCCGTCTTACCTGTTGCGAGAAACTCGACCATCGTACTCGAAGCTTCTGTTATCAATGTATCGGCAATCGAAAGATACGGTATGATCGAGTAATCCTCTTTTGGCAGTAAAACCACATGGCTAAAATTTCTAACCTTTTTTTCGAAAATTTCATGGTGTTTGTGTGGTGTATATCTACCATACCAGCAATACGGGTGTAACTTTATAATAATATTATATTTACTCGTGTTTTCAAAAATTGCATCCTTAAGAGCAAAAATCGACGTAGGCTTGTAAGTTGGTGCATACAAAACGGTTTTCTTGCCGGGAAAAAGATTCAATGAACTTAATATCCGTTCACGGTCAAAGCTGTTTTTATATAAAGCATCCAGTTTTGGCATCCCCACATTGTAAACATTGGAAATCCCCAGACACTTTTTTTCCTCCAATTTTTTCTCCCTGTATTCCCCTTCCACAAATATTTGATACCTTGTTTTCTTGTTCCTGGCAAGATTCCTGTACATTATGTTTTTTATTCCTGAACCATGATTTACAAAACATATTATTGTCTTTCCAAGTTCCTTTTCATTTGTGACCGTATCACCGGAAAACACCACATCGAATCCTTTTTCACTGTGTGTAACTTTATGACCTTCCTTTTCCAACTCTCTAAGCATATTTTTCTCTAACGAATGTGTGAAAACTCCAAGCAATTTCTTTTTCTCTTCCCTGCAGGAAAACCACACATCATATTTTTTGTCCTTTTCATAAATATCTATAAGAGGGTCAAATGCGCTCTTATGGTAAAGAAAACCTATCTTGAAAAGAACTTTGATCTTCTCTCCAATATTTTGCATACATTAAACTATACTGACAAAAACAGAATTTGTCAAGAAAATTGTGAATTTTATCACAAACACCAGCCAGGGATTACACACCCCACCCAGGACAAATCAACAGAGACTGAAGGAGAACCTTAAGAGACCAAAGTCAAGCATTCTTTCGGGTTTCAACCAAATAAACTAATTCAACCAACCAGGTTATCACTTAATGGTCAATACTCATTGGTTAATCGTTATTTGCCTTCGGCGTTTATTTGCTTCGCTGTATATTTGCGTTGCGTTATTTGTTGTAAACAATAAATACACTACAAATATACTACTGAATATACCATGAATTATACGTCTCTGCAGTCAATTTCCAATTTCCTAATTTCGCCTTTCAGGTGTCAGTTTTTGTGGTCTGTGCTCTTATGTCTTGACTTTGCTGTGCTATTTTCGTAATTTCCAATTTCGTAATTTCGACTTTCAGGTCTCAGGTTTTATGGTCTCTGGTCTTCGGTCTTTTTTCCTCGTTTACGGCGTTACCTTTTTGTATACTTTTCACTTGATAATCGCTCTAATTTACTTTATAATACGTGCAATGAAGAAACCTCTTGTTTTCTCGTTAATAATGTCCATCCTAATTTCTATCGTTTATCTATTCCTAATGTCCCCAACGATCTATTGGGAAGATTCCGGTGAGTTCATTATAACAGCAGCGAACCTTGGAATTGCTCATCCCCCTGGACATCCACTATATATCGTTCTGTCCCATCTCTTCACTCTAAAGTCAAACCTAATAAATTCTGCGATACGCGTTAATACCTTCTCCGTGTTCTGCTCCTTTATTTCTCTTTTTCTTTTCTCACTTTTACTTGTCTACCTGCTTTTCTCCTTGTTAAAAATGGCAAAAACCAACCTTATTTATCTAACACTTTTCTCGACCATGCTGCTGTTTGCATTCTCGAAAACCTTTTGGTACTATACTGAGATTGCAGAAGTCTATACTCTTCATACCTTACTTTCGATTTCGATCTTAATTTCGCTTTTCCTTTTTCACAAATATGGAAGTAAGTTTCTTCTTCTCTTTTCATACATATTTGGATTGAGTCTTTGCAACAATATTACAATTGCATTTCTTTTTCCCGCTTTCATCATCTACATTGTTCTCGAAAGAAAAAAGTTCGAAAAAAGATATATTTTGCCCTGTATATTCCTGTTTTTTCTCGGCATTTCTTTTTACATTTATATTCCCTTAAGAGCAAGGTATAATCCTTTGTTTAACTGGGGAAATGCTTACAACATCCAAAATTTCATAGAGCTTCTAACGGCAAGGGAATTCTCAAAAGGGTTTTTCTCATTTGAATATATGGAGACATCCTTCAAACCTTTCACATTTAACCTGTTCAAAGAAATTGCTTTCTGGGGAATCCTTCCCATTTTTATTGGCTTTCTAAAACTCCGTAGCAAAGCAAAAAACATTTTTTTTCTTCTTCTCCTGATAATATTCTTTAATATAACTCTGTCATTTCTTACAGGAAAAGGCCCTGATTTCTATGCATATTTCCTTCCATCATTTACAATTTTGTTCCTTGTTGCTGGCATTGGAATAATGACAATACAAAACATGGCAAAAAATAGAAAGCTTAGAGATTTCCTTTCTTTGTCCATCATACTACTTTCTTTTGCTCCGTTACTTCTGAATTATCGACAGAACTCAAGAAAAGCGGATTTCGATGCACAAAATTACGGCAATGCTTTACTTAATTGGCTTCCCGCGAATTCAGCTCTCTTAACGGAAAATACCAACGACTACTTCATTCTAACATACATAAAGTGGATTGAGCACAAAAAAACCATTGATTTCCTTTACCTGCCGCTTTTTTCCCAGAGATGGTATGAAAAAGTGCTTAAAAACCATGGTTACAAATGGAAAGGTAAGCTGAATCCCTTTACCTTGATGAATAATTCTAATAAGCATTTCTTCTATACCCCAGGAGCAGGAATTTCTATAAAGGTAGAAAAACTCCTTCCTTCAGGACCACTGTTCAAGATTATATCTGAGAGTGAACCCTTGAGCAAAAACAGCTTTTTTTTGCCATTACCTGGGCACTCAAAGGGAAAACAAAGATATTCGATTCTCTATTCAAGATTTGGGGAATATTATTTCCTTAAGAAAAGATACGAACTTTCAATTGAAGCCTTTGAGAAGGCGCAGAAATATGACCCTTACAATCGAGCAATAACACATAACATTGATATTTTGAGAAAGAAAATCGAACAGCAGAAAAGTAGCATAAAATAGAGCCTTAAAAAACAGGTAAAAAAAGTTCAAAAAATACTTGACAAAGATTTGTTTTTGTATTAGACTTTTCATAAATTGATCTAATGCATTATATGGAACGAACATTGTAGGAGTTAAAATTCAAAAAGCTGGAAGGAGGTGATGGTTTCATAAAGGTTTTCTCCTTGAGGGAAAAAGGAGATTTATTAGAACAATTAAAAGCAAGGAGTGAACAATGAAAGAAAAGATCCCAATACTATTGGTTGTCTTTTTCGCTCTTGTTACAATCACGTCAGTTACAGCAAAACCAGTTGATGTTCTTCTCACACCTGCAGAATATGGAAAACCAAGCAAGATCGTCCCTTTGGTGAATAACAAACCAGCACTCCCCGAAGTGAGACCTATCCCGAAAAGAATGCAAAAAAGTGGGGGCGGACCTGGTCCCTCTCCGTTTCCGGTCGATATGGTACTCGCATACGATAACGGAAGTGAAGCATCATCCCTCGGTGGACTTGCCTCCGGTTTCCATGTCGGTGTTTGGTTTAAATCACCATCTGCATGTACACTACTACAGGTATACTACTACTTTGCCACTGGCGGTGCAGTCACATACTATGTTTCGGACCCGGCGGACACCATTAATTTTGAAACCGACTACGAGGAATATCATGGCGGGGCAAATGCAGGTCCCAGTCCTATAGAAACATATCTGCACCCTGAGGTTTCGGCAACCGCACCGGATGGCTGGGATACTCTGGATATTACATCGATGCCGGATGTTGCAAAAAATGTTTTCTATGCTGCATACATAATGGATGACGGAGTTTCCAGTCCAATCATAGACGCAAGTGTTTCGCCACCTTATCATACGATAATGCAGCGTACTTCCGGTGGAACAGGTCCGTTCGGATGGTATTCATCCTGGCACCATGTTTATGTCAGGGCACTGGTAAGGATGTATGAAAACCCACCCCCGTCAATAGATGCATACGAGAAATTAGCAAATACTTATTTAACTACGGGAAGAGAAGTAACAGCAACTTTTTCCGATTTAGGTATTCCGCTGGACTCCACAGGAGTTGTAGCAGGAAACCTATTTTATAGTATCGATGGAGGAGCATATGACACCCTTTCTATGACCCTTATCTCCGGTGACCCCGCAAGTGGTGTATGGAAGGCGATACTACCCGGAATAAATGCTGGGCAAACAATGGATTACTATATTAATTGCTTCGATATGCAGGGCTTGGAAAACCTTCCTGCAATGATTCCCGTATCCTATACTGTAAAAGAAAAGACAGGGGATATCCTCTTCGTTAATGACGATTACTACGGTGGAGGTTACTCATATGACGTTATTACGGATGTTATTCCAACTGCAGATTGGTGGGATATTCCATCAGACGGAGCCCCGGATAATTCCGTTCTCAACGCAGGATACAATGTAATTATCTGGAATTCCTGGGAATATTCAGGGGCATCATTTTACGATGCTCAGTCAATGATAGAGGATTTTCTCGATGGTGGTGGTAATCTGCTTGTTTCAGGTATGGATATACCTGCAGGAGAATTCGGATACGATTGGGGAGACTACACAACGGAGTCCGGTGAATTTCTTTATGATTACTTCGGCATCCTCGGAGGAACGGATGACTATGCATCTGACTCCATATCTGTTTATTATGGGAGAACGAATGACCAGATTACTGCAGTCTTCAATGAAGACTGGCCCATAACAAGCTTTCCCTATTACTTTGTCGGTCCCGGATACAATTACGCTGGAAAATTCGATGAACCAGCAGATACAACACAATGGCGCGGGATTCTATACGATGAATGGGGATACTGCAGTGCTTTCAGATACGAACAGCCAGGTTTATATAAGGTAGTTTGGCTGTATTTCCCATTTGCTTACATAGAAGATTATGCAGTTCCATACACTCCTGAGATACAGCAACAGCAGGAACTAATAGGTAGAATTCTCGACTGGTTTGATAATACACCGTCCGCAGCCATATTGGGACTCAAGCAGTACTGCACAACCACAACATCAGGACCTTATCCTGTGACCGTAACAGTTACAAACTTTGCAGATTCACTACTTTCGGTTGATCTTATTGTTGTTGCAAATGGAGTTCCTGATACGATTCCGATGACATCCACAAAAAGTGGCGTTGACTATTCGGCAAACATTCCCGTTTATCCTAGCCAAACCGACATTGTTTATCATGTTGAGGCATTGGACTCGGACAACCAAGTTTCATCATCGCCTACCTATGAATTCTGGTTTCTGGTTCCAACAGCAAACGTCCTCTATGTAAACGAATCAGGAGATGCGTTACTCGATTACCAGGATGTCCTCGATTCACTTGGTATTACAGGTGGATACGATGTCTATGACCCCATAGTATACGGAACACCGGATTCAACCGTATTTCCTAACTACAACGCAATAATCTGGAATGGCGATTATGGTTATGGAACAATTCTTACAAAAACAAGTGCTGGAAATGTGCTCTACGATTATATGTCAAAGGGTGGAAATATCTTCTTTAATTCGGATGAAATCCTCGGATTATGGGACGGTTGGGCAAACGTCGCCTATGCTTCCGGTGATTTTCCTTACGATGTACTTAAGGTAAATTACATTTACAACGATGTCTGTTATGATTCAGTCTATGGAATCACAGGCGATCCGATTTCAGACGGTATTGTGGCAGAAGAAACATTTCCTCTAACAAACTGGAATGATGAAATTGGTATTGAACCCAGTGCAATTGCTATTTTCACAGACGCTGGAGCAACCACGGTTCGAGGAGTCAGATGGGAAGATACAAGCAACAAGGTCGTTTTCTTACCATTTATGTATGTATCGCTACCGAAATCGGACCAAATAACAGTTATGGGTAATGTTTTGACATGGTTTGGTGCGGCAATCAAGATTACATCCGAAGATAAGGAAACACCAAATATGCCAAAGGTTTTTGCCCTTTCTCAGAATAGACCTAACCCATTCAAGAACAGAACGAATATTCTTTATTCAATTCCCAAAAAATCGAACGTGTCCCTGAGAATCTATAACTCAGCAGGACGACTTGTAAAAACACTTGTTAGTGGTGTAGAAGAACCAGGATACAAAAGTGTGCTCTGGAACAGCAGCGACAACAATAATAAGAGAGTAGCGCAGGGTGTTTACTTCTACAAACTCAGTGCAGGCAATTTTAGAGCAACAAAGAAACTTCTGGTTCTGAGATAATGCTTAATGCAATTCAACGAAAGGAGTATTCCATGAAGAACGAAGCAAAAAGATTCATAAAGATACCGTTCTTGATTACTCTCCTTTTGCTCTTCTCCATCTCAAGCGTCTTTGCTGGAGTTACAGGAAAGATTATGGGACGGATAATCGATGCAAATACAGGCGAAGTCCTTCCCGGTGTAAATGTCGTCATCATAGGCACCTCGATGGGAGGAGCAGCAAATACGAGCGGTAAATACTTCGTTATTAATGTTCCAGTAGGAACATATTCTCTTACGGCAACAATGATTGGTTATAAACCTGTAACAAAAACCGACGTGAGAGTGGTCCAGGATTTTACCACAACGATCGATTTCGAACTTTCACAAACAGTTATCAAGGTTGAAGGAGTAATCGTTGTCGCTAAGAAAACTATGGTTAAAAAAGATGTAACATCAACCACACATTTCGTTACCACGGAGGAGATGGAAAATAGAATTACACACAATTACAACGATGTTATCAGCGAACAAGCTGGTGTTCTAAATTCCGCCGGTGGTGCCAGTGGTGCAACTGAAGGTTTACACATACGAGGTGGAAGAGCAGACGAAATTGTCTATATGGTTGATGGTATGTCCATCAATGATGCTATTACTGGACAGGCTGGCGCTCAGGTCAATATGAACGCCATAAAAGAAGTGGTTGTCCAGACAGGTGGCTTCAATGCCGAATATGGACAGGCAATGAGTGGAATAGTAAATCTCGTAACAAAAGAAGGAAAGAAAACAGAAGGTTTCTTAAGATATACAACAGATTTTCCTTTTAAGAATGATAGCGAAAAATATGTTATCAACGGAAACGAGGTTGGACCAAGTGGCGGAAGTCTTTACGAAGGTTTTCACAGGGGTGAATTGAACTTTGGTGGATCCATTCCAGGAATAAAAGGTTTGTCTTACTTCATCTCATCAGAAGTTACGGCAAGAGACCATCAAAATGCATTCGCTTCTCAGATTACAAGAGACCAGGGAAACACATTCTTCCCGATGTCCAATACAGACAGAGATTACTATTCCCTGAATGCCAAAGTATCATACCAGATAAGTCCTAAAATTCGTGTCACTGGAAGTGGATTCACAACGCGAACCCAGTACGGCGAATACTGTGGCACATTTGGACTACCTGGCGAATCACAGTGGAGCGAACAGGACGATAAGTACAAACCACCATTTCAGAGATCAGCAGTCCTGAAAAAAGCTCAGCAAGGGCACTTCACACTCAACCACGTGCTTTCGCAATCAACCTTTTATACCTTAAACCTCGCCTACTTCACCACCCATACATGGGAGGGAACAAGGGACATTGTCGTTGAAGCAGATAGGAAACTATGGGAAGATTACGATTTCTTAGACTGGTGGTATTATGATATCGACGAAGTGACGAGTTCAGGGCAGCGCGGAGCAGACATCGACAGTCTCGATTACTATGCAAAAGATGCAGATGGAAACTACTATTACCCTTGGGGTGTAAATGGTCAGTCAGGTAATAATTTTGCCTTTGGATACAGTGGAAGTGGAAACTGGACCGAAAGACTATCCTCCTATATAGATGGTAAACTCGATATAACAAGTCAGATTACAGACCATCACCAGCTGAAGGTTGGGTTGGAGGGTATCAAGCACACAGCAGAGCGTCATTACGGTGGATATATTGCTACAAGCCCTAGTGCACAAAGCAGTCACGACCTTACTGAATGTTTGTATTTTGACGACTATACATATGAACCACTTCAGGGAGCCCTGTATATCCAGGACAAAATGGAATATCCAGGATTCATCCTTAATATTGGTATCAGAGGCGACTACCTGGATGCAAACGCTCAGAAATACATCGACCCGACCAGAATTAGTGTTGGTAAGGAAGATGCCAATCCTAAATACAAGTTCAGCCCAAGGCTCGGTGTTTCATTCCCGGTAACTGAAAATACCGTATTGCATGTATCTTATGGACAGTTCTTCCAGATTCCCAGGTTAATCCGCCTTTATGATAACATCAACACTGACCTTGCTAAAGCAAGAGGTGGATGGACAAGACTAGGAAACCCTGACATAAGTGCGCAACAAACAACTTCATATGAAATTGGTCTTGCACAACAACTGGGAACTGATGCTGCGCTGTTCGTAACGGTTTACTATAAAGATCTTTATGACTTGATCGGAGTTAGATTCGTTCCCGCATTGCCTAACACATACACCCAGTTCGTTACAGAAGATTACGGCAATGTCAAAGGTGCAGAGTTCACCCTTACAAAAAGAGCGACAAGATTCCTTTCAGGTAAACTTGTTTATACATTATCTCAGGCAAAAGGAACCAGCTCTTACGGAACACAGGCATACTATGACTACATTGCAAATGTACCTGTTGACCCTGTCACGGGAGAAGCTGTTCCGATTCCAAAGACTGATTATGCTCTTGAATTTGACCAGAGGCATATTGTATCGGCACAAGCGAATTTCAGGATTCCAGCTGAGAGTGGTCCTACGATGGGCACCATCTATCCATTGGAGAACATAAACATTAATTTGTTGTCAAGTCTTTCCAGTGGACTTCCCTATACAAAGAGGAACACATCCCAGTTGATAATCGGAGAAGTCAATGGAGAACGTATGCCCTGGAACTGGATAACAGACCTGAAGGTCTCAAAGGAACTGAAAGTTTTGAACTTCTATTATTCTCTGTTTGCCGAGATAACAAATCTGCTTAATACGGAAAATGTTGTCAATGTTTATCCCGAAACCGGGAAAACAGACGATAATGATAAACTATCAACTTTCGACGGATACATCTCCTCGACCTGGCCATCAGATGTTACCAATACGATACCATCAAACCACAGTAAGTACGATGATAGAAGGGATTTCGATGGCAATGGAGAAATCTCACAACAGGAATGGTACGATTCTTACAAAGTCGCTTATCAGGATCTGCTAAACGACCCGTATCTCTATGGAGACCCGAGAAAAATCCATATCGGAATCAGCGTAAGCTTTTAACCTAAAACACAAAACCAAAAACGGAGGCTATGATGATAAGCCCAAAAGCAGGAAAGTTTCTCTTGGTGATGATGCTCTCTTGCTCCCTTCTTCTTCTACTGACTACGGGTGCTTTTTCTTACAAAAAGACATCTTCAGGGACAAGAGCGTATGAAAACGAGAAAATCGAGATTAACCAGGTGGAAACATTCATTACAAACTATGGTCAGTATGGACAGAATCTCGCAGGGACTTCGGGATGCTGGTGGCCAAAGGGTAGTGCCAATGCATACATATACGGTGCCGGTATCTGGATCGCAGGATTGACAAGTGCAGGGGATAGTGTTTGTATTAACGGGTATAACACTGTTGGCGCAGGAGATGAGTTTATGCCTGGACCCGAGGCACATAATCAAGACCATCTCAATGACCCCCAAAGTCATCCTGAAGACAGACTCTATGTAAGTACAAACCCTACTGATTGGAACGAATGGCCATATCTTGATTCTACAGGTACCGAAAAAATTCTTCTGGGTGACGAAGACACCTGGTGTTTATTCAATGGTCATGAAGCAAGCAAACAGTGTATGCCGGACGATGTAACACTTCCCATTACTGTCACAAGACATACATTTGCATGGACTCAGAAGCTGCTTGAAAATATGCTGTTTATCGAATACTTTATTGAAAATACAGGCACGGATACTGTAAAGCAAATGTACGTTGGACTTGGAAGTGACCTTGATATTGGAAATGCAGATGATGACCTTGTCGGACTGGACAGAAAAAGAAGTCTTGGTTATACTTTTACGACAACCCAGGAAGCAGGTTGGGATGCTTTACCACCATACTACATAGGTTTCAGATTTCTTCAAGGACCTATAGCGGATGATACGATCAAGGTCGGTCAGGATCCTGCAAATCCCGATACTTTAATTTATCCCGGTGAAAGAATTCCTTTAACCGCTTTCAAGAAATTCACAAGAGATATAGATGCAACCATAGACAGGGAAAGATTTCTTGTTATGGCTGGTTATGATTTTACTGTCACACCACCATCTTACAATCCATTTGGAGACAGCGTTGATGTTGACCCGAGCGATAAGAGAATGGCAATGTCTGCCGGTCCATTTACACTTGCACCAGGTGAAGCAGATACAATTATTATGGCAATGATGTTCTCAAACGGAAACACAGGGGGACTTCTTTATCTGAAACAGGAAGGCGACGCTGCAAAACAACTCTACGACCTTGACTGGGCATCACCCGGACCTCCTTCTCCTCCACCTTCGATCACGGCAATCATTCCTGGAAACGAACAGGTAACGGTTTGCTGGGATAACACCGCCGAAAAGACACCTGATAAATACTATCCTGCAATGCAGGCAGCAGGAGACACAATCTACAGGGAGTATGATGTTCAGGGTTACAGAGTGTGGAGAAAGTTAGGGAAAATAGGTGATTGGACCGAAATTGCGGAGTTCGACAAGAAAGATGGTATCAAACTGCTTCCCGATGGAACTGAAAACGGAATAGACGAAGGTATGCAATATACCTACGTTGATTCCGTGGGAATTTACAACGGTTTTGACTATTACTACGGTGTTTCCGCATACGATTACAACACATCAGGTGAACTTGGAGACACGACCTTCACATCACTCGAAAGTGGTAAAAACGAAGTCGTCGTCGTTCCAAGAAGCGATTTCGGAAACGAAATAGGTAATGCCAATTCAAACGTAACGCAGACCGCAGGTGTCACAAATGCAGTCACGTCAACCGCCACACCAAAAGGCGGAATGCTCGTGACCGGTGATACATATAATGTAAAATTCCAGACCGTCAAAGAAGGAACCGATTACCTGCCCGTTTACAACTATAACATATACTATCAAACGGATTCTTTGTTACTCTCAGATATCGATGCCTTTGTCGAACTAAGTCCTGCTTTCACAGCAGCAACAGAGTCCGTTACGGTCGAAACGAGTGGAGATACGGTTACAACGACCACAAAATACGATTCCGTATATGCTCTAAGCGTCGCAGGTAGTTTCATTTCTCCTCTATTCGATGGTGTCGAATATTCGGGTGATATAAGTATTCACTTCGCAGATTCAACATGGACAATCACCAACACTGTTGTAGTTGTTAGTGACACGGTTACAACCGTTACCGAAGACTCTACTGCAGCACTAACAATGGTGATGACCGCCGATTCGATCATAGCTGACTCTTCTTATACTGATAACCTTACAATTTCAGGTATAGAGAATCTATGGGCTTTCAGAGGCGGAATAACCTATGAAATCAGATGGAAACAGATCAATAGCGACAGTGTAACGGCAACTGTATGGGATGTTACGAACACTGTGATGGTACCATTCGGAGCTACCTGGGGAGATAATTGGAGTTTCGGTCCAAGAAGTTTAGCCAATCCTGAGGTGAATTCTCAATACATAAGTGTTAACAATCTTTCGTCAAGAACATACTTCTATGTGTGTGGTGTAAAATACTATTTCAACAGAATTGGGAATGAAGCATATCCAATGAACTGGTCCAAGCATCCCGGCGACAATGACATCTGGACATTATATAACTCAGGCGAGGTTGTTCCTTCCGAAGGTAATATTTTCACCATTGGTACCACGGCATTCTCAATTGGAGATGCAAATCTTGACAACATAAAGGTTGTCCCTAACCCTTATGTTGTAAGAAATCCCTGGGAAGTAAGCAGTGAATATGCAGTTTTGAGATTCACAAATCTACCAAGCGAATGCACAATCAGAGTTTACACCCTTGCGGGAAATCTTATCAAGACGATAGAGCACAAAGTCGAAGCAACTGCTTCCAGTGCAATTCAGGGCGGAAGCGAAAAATGGGATATGCTTACAGATAATAATCAGAGACCAGCAAGCGGCATATTCATCTATCATATCTCAATGCCAAACAGCGAAGAAACCAAAACAGGAAAATTTGCTCTGATAAGATAATGAAACTTACAGAATGGAGGTATAAAATGATAAAGAGAATTGCATTGGTAGTAACTCTGGTTCTCCTCATAACATCCTTATCTTATGCAGCGTTTTCCAAACTTGGAACAGCAGGTGCACAATTCTTAAAGATAGGTGTGGGAGCCAGGGGAGCTTCAATGGCTGGTGCATTCAGTGCCGTCGCGGATGGTCCATCAGCACTTTATTGGAATCCTGCCTGTGCAGCACAGGTAAACACGAACGCATTTTTTGTCAGTGATGTCGAGTGGGTTCTCGACATAAGGAACAACTTCGTTTCTTATGTCAAACCAATGGGACTTCTCGGTAATATTGGCTTTGGATTGACCGTTCTTTCATTGGGTGAAATGGATGTAACTACCGTGTATGAACCCGAAGGAACAGGTGAAACTTTTGGAGCCAGTAGCATTGCTGCGACATTCAATTACTCGAAAAAGCTTACCGACAAGTTTGCTTTCGGCTTGAATCTAAAGTGGATTCAGGAAAACATCTGGGATATGGCAGCTAATGGCTTAGCGTTCGATTTTGGTACTCTGTACAGTCCTTCCTTTGTTAAAAACCTGAAAATCGCATTCGTGATGACAAACTTCGGACCGGAGATGGTTTTCAAAGGAGGACAGTTGGGTACCGAGCTTAAAGAAGGTGATTGGAGCGGCAAAAATCAACCAATGGAAATTTCAGCATCCCCATATCCACTGCCGATGAACTTCAGCATAGGTTTGGCGTATGATGCATTGAAGAGCGAAACCGGTATCCTGACAATAGCGCTTGATGCATCACATCCAAATGACAGCAAGGAAATTGTCCGTCTTGGAATGGAATACGTGTGGAACAATATGTTCGCTGTCAGAGGTGGCTACAAATATGAACCTGACTTATTCGAAGACAAGTTGAACGGACATGAAGGGCTTGCATTCGGTTTTGGTGCACTGCTCCCGTTTGGCAACCAGCATGTAAATATCGATTACGCAGGTGAAGACCTTGGAAGACTATCGCTGATACACAGAGTTTCCATTGGATTTGGCTTCTAAGAAATAGCACGAATAAAAAAAGTGAGCTGTCAAGCTGGCAGCTCACTTTTTTTATTTCCATCAACTCTTTACATAGTTTGCTTAGTTGACACAGTTTAGTTTGTCATTCCGAGTGCTGGAAATCCCCTACAATTCTTCCTTTTTTAGCTTCTTCTTTGTATCTTCCAGTTGTTTTTTGAGTTCTCTTATTTCCAATTTAATTTTTTCCATTTCACTGTTTTCAGAAAAGATATTTACGGGAGGTATCAATTTCTTCAGCCTGAAAAACTTCTTTTCCTCCGACGGTCTTTCTCCTATTTTCACTTCGAATTTTAGTGTCTTTTTCTTCCTCAACACGTAAACTTGAACCTTTTCCCCGGGTTTTGTATTTTTTACCATATCAATGAAACTGCCTAAGTCTTTAACCTGTTTTTCACCATACTTAGTAATAACATCTCCCTCTTTTATTCTGGATTTTTTTGCCGGGCTGTCCTCAACAACACCTGTTACCGCAACACCCTTTGCATTTTCTTTGATGAATACACCAAGCCACCCTCTTTCAACCTTTCCCTTCTCTATTATTTCCCTGGCGAGGTCCATCATTCTGTCAGCAGGTATAACTACTCCTGGCCCCATCATGCCTACTGAAAATCCCAATTCAGGGGACATTTTTAAACGAATCTCCTTTTTCATAACGCTTTTGCTCTCAGAAATTCCCATATCAAAACCTGATTTAAGTGCAAAACTCACGATTCCTACAAGTTCTCCATTCACATTAAACACGCCTGCACCACTATTTCCAGGAAGAACAGAATTGCCAAGCTGCAAATATTCTCCATTCTCTCTTCTGCCTGAGTACAGACTAATCGATATTCCATTCATAAGACCAAAAGAGTTTCCTACAACAAAAAGAATATCACCTTTCGAAAGCGTATTCAAATCGCATAACTCAACCGCTTTCAAGGGTCTTTTCACTTTCAATACCGCAACCCCTGTCTCAGAATCAACGCCACGAAGTTCAGCCCGAAGTTCTTCTCCTGCCGCGGTCTCCACCCAGATATCTCTGCCACTTAAAAATCTCATAACCGTAACCATATTGCCCATTTTATCTATCACGACTCCTGTTCCCACGAGGTCCTTTTTCCCTTTTTCTCCGTAATGAATAGAAACTATAGAAGGAGATATGTCCTCGTACAGAGCGTTTATCTCCTGTCCCAACTTATTTAGCTGATCTCCCCATAAGAAACTCCCCGATAAAATTACCGGTAAAACCACTGCCCTAACAAAGAATCTCATCAGTTCCTCCTGGTATATTATTCATTATACATATCCATCAGTAACTCGTTTCGATAACCTTAACAGAATACCCATTATCCTGTACTGTGTAAACTACTCTACCCTTATCAAAATGCCCATAATCCATAATATACCTATTTCTGTTTTTTATCATCTCTTCCTGTTTTTTCCGTGCTATCAACTGTCTTTTTACACTAACTCTGTGAAAAATTCCCAATGAAATAATTACAATGAAAAACAAAAGCGTACCGTAAATAATAACAAAGCTGGGTTTCAAAAACCTTGCTTTTCCTCTTTGTGTTTCAATCCTTTTCAAAATTCCATCGATAACTCTTGATGCAGGTTTAATTTCCTCATACTGTCCGGCAAAAGATGTTACAACATCAAGTGTCGAATAAAGTATTCTACAACTATCGCACCCTTTAATATGTTCTAATACTTCCCTTTCCGAATCTTTATCAAGGTCTTTGTCACGAAAAGCTGTATACAGTAATTTAACTTGCCTACAATTCATAACACTCACCTCTTTTAAATTTTTCTTCTCAAGCTATCGGCAATCTGTAGCCTTGCCCTGTTTAGTCTCGATTTTACGGTGCCTTCCCTAATTCTCAGGTTTTCCGATATCTCCTGGTAACTTAAACCCTCTATGTCACGAAGCACAAAAACCCTTCTGTACTTGTCGCTTAGCTTGTTGAGTGCATCAAGAATCATTCTCTTGATTTCATCGTTTTCATAACTCCTAAAGGGGTCATCCTGCTGACTTTTTCCATTTGTTTCATCAAACACTACTTCCTGCTTTCTCTTGTGCATTCTAAGATAATCCCTTGCCACATTCAGTGTTACGGTATAAACCCAACCCCTAAAATTCTTCATCTTAAAACACTTATTTTTGTTTTTGTAAACCTTGATAAAAACATCCTGCAGAAGGTCATTGGAATCCTCATAATGCTGTGTCATTCTATAGAGAACATTGAAAAGCCTTCCTGAGTATCTATCGAATAGTAATCTAAATGCATCTTCATCATTATTCTCTGCAATCTCGAACAACAATACCTGGTCGGGTATTTCTTTAGTTCTGTTCATCTGTTCTTTAGACGAATTTCTTGTGAGAAAGTTCCCAAATATATGGGAAACTGAAGAGTTGTGCTTCCAATGGATCGGTTTTACTTAACTTGAATAATTATCCCATTTGGTTAAGGAGTTTCTTTGCACTTTCATCGTCTGGACGAACCTTTAGATAATCTTTAATCAGAAATTTCGCTACCGCAGTATCACCGTTTTGCATATAGAAAGTCCAAAGATATTTATATATGTCTCTCTGCTCCATTGCCTCTCTTAAGTATCTGGAAGCATTCATACTATCTCCTTTCCTGAAATAGTATGATACAAGCCCTGCATAACCTGCAACTTTGTCGTTTCCACTTTCCTTTGCCTTGATATAGTTGAGCAGTGCTTCCTCGTCATTTCCCTGGGCTTCGTCGATCTGTCCAAGCATATAAAAAATGAGCCCGGAATCAATTTTCCTCGTAACCTCCATCAGGTTTTGCTTAGCCTTCTCATACTGCTTCCTATTTTTGTATATTTCGGCAAGAGTATATGCGAAAGGCATAACGTCCCTCATGGCAAATTTCTTTCCAAATTCAAGCACTTCAATCGCTTTATCATAGTTATCCGCGTTCTTATAGTATGTACCGAGTGCGAAAAATCCCGCAGCATAGTTACTGAACAGTTTTATCGTATTACCGTCCTTGTAAACTCTATCATCGAAAATACTCCTATAACTGAATTTATTCATAAGTAAATCTTCCGTCTTTTCCGCATCTATCATACCTCTTCCTTCTTCTGCCACAATCTTGTATGCAAGAGCTTCAAGCTTGAGATGCCTTTCATATCCCTTCATATTTTCCCTTGATACTGTAACGGCAAAATAAATATTGAATCTCCCCTTGTAGTTTTCATTAACATATTTCTTCACGAATTCTTCCCTCGGGGAAAACAGATCCTTGGGAGATAGTTTTTTGCCTTGATTTGTCGCAATAATACTTCTTATCGCAAGATCCTTTATGTACAGTATCTCACCATTTGGAAGTTTCACAGGTCTTAACATCTGTATTTCTCTATCCGTAAAACCTATAGGAACTCCCCACTCCTTGAGTTCCCTTATATACCAATCGGTGTTTAATAGGCTCAAGTTGGCAACGACAACGCCTTTCCTCTTCTCCGGGTCGAAATTTCTGTAACTCTTGACTTCCTGGACAAACCATAAAGGAAAGGTATCATTGTCACCATTGGTAAAAATTATGCTTCCCTCATCACATGTCATAAGAAGATTCATTCCATAATCATTTGGTATCCAGTTATTATGTCTATTCACATGAGAATTGAAATTGCTGAATAAAGGAACCACCGGAAATGCGAAGATAAGAACGACACAGGCAATTGCAACAATCGATTTCCATTTCTTTCTGCTCGCTTCTATCAAGTTCGTAGCGACCTCCCATAATCCAATCCCAATGAAGAAAACGAAGAAAAGATACGAAGTACTGTAAAAATAGTCCCTTTCTCTGACTTCTTTCGGAATGTGCCTGGGATCCAGGTCGGATGGCGAAAACCTGAGATTGAGGTATAAAACCAGTCCAACACTCGTAAATAAGAATATTAGTGCAATCAATGCAAATGTTTTCTTGTCCCTCCTAAAATGTGACCATAAACCCCAGAAACCTAAGATCGCATACAACCAGGTTACAAAAAAAGAGCCAAAACGACCTGCAGTGGAAATGCTCATTACCTCTCTTGGAAATGCTACGAACTGCCAGGAAAAGTACTTCACATACACCAGTATCTGCTGCCATACTGCAAAAAACACGTTATAGCCAGTTTCCATTGCCGTTTTTCGAGGAAAAAACTTCATTGGTCCATACTGTTTTCTTGTAAAAACGTCCCAGAGTTTTCTAAATGTAGTCGGGTCTACTTCATTTATACCCGGATTTAACCGCGCTCTTAACATAAGATAAAAGTAGGTCGTAACCGAAATGCCAATGAGTCCAAGAATTATAAGAAAGAATTTCGAATCAAGCAAGTCCTTGGGGTTTACAATTAGAATAAACACAAACAATCCGGGTAAGATTAGTAAAGGCAAAAGATGAATCCCCATACTGAGAAAAATTATATAAATGAGGACAACGAGGAGATTTTTGTTTCCCCTCTTTCCGATGTTTTCCTGCCAAACTAATGCAAACCAAATACAGAAGAACATAATTAAGGAAGATGTTGAATAAACTTCTGCCTCAACGGAATTATCCCAGTTCGAAAATGTAAAAGATGCAAGCAGCGCAGTCGCTGCTCCAAAAGTATGAACTAACACTCTTTCCCATATTGTCTCCAATTTTCTGAATCGTCCGACAACTTTGACGAAAACCAAATAAATAAAGAACGCAGCCAATGCTCCACTTAATGCCGAATATAAATTCATTCTGAATGCAATTTCTTTGCCAATGGGAATTAAAGTAAAAATTCTGCCTATCAGAATTTGCAAAGGTGTACCGGGCGGATGAGGTACACCGAGTATATATGAACAGGCAATAAATTCACCACAATCCCAGAACGAAGAAGTCGGTGCGAGTGTTAAGAGATAGACAAGCAGAACAATAACGAATACGCCCAACCCTACGAAAAGCTTAATTTTTTTCCTCTTTTCCATCACATCTCCTTTTCTGTTACAACCTGGTTATTGATCATTAGTTATTGGTCATTAGTTATTGGTCATTAGTTATTAGTTACTGTTTTGTTTTTAATTTCCATTTTTCCAATTTCCTAATTTCGATAACAATTTCACCACAGAGACATACTTTGTTATTGGTTATTGGTCAATTGGCATTAGTGGTTTTACCGAATACTGTCATTGCGAGCTCCTCTTCTTTGCTCTAACTATGCAAACAATCTCATATTTTCTTTCGCAGGCTAAAGCCTGCGCCTACCCTCTCTCTCTTCTCTTATCACTTCTCTGTCTTTCAGTTCGTCATTGCGAATATTTCTCTCGTATTTCTTGTGAAGCAATCTCATATTCATAATTTCCAATTTCGTAATTTCGATACAAATTTCACCACAGAGACATACTTTGTTATTGGTCATTGGTCAATTAGGTTATTTGCATTCTGCGTATATTCGCTTCACTGTGTATTTACTGACCGTTATTCATTGTAAACAATAAATACACTACAAATATACTACTAAATACACTATGAATATACACAATTTTTCTCCTCGCCTCTCGCCGTTTCTCCGTTTCCCTCTTCTCTCTTCCGTCTCTAATATCTCATTGCCTTTTCAAGATTCCTTTTTAAACTAACGGAATCCATTCCTCTGAGTAATTTACCTTTGTGAGCAAACGATATTTCTCTCGTCTCCTCAGAAACAAGAATTACAACTGCATCGCTCTCCTCTGTAATACCCAGAGCAGCTCTATGTCTTGTTCCCACAGCTACATCAAGGGATGGATTTGGTGATAGAGGAAGAATACAGCCCGCCGCAATAATAATGTCTCCTTCTACAACGACTGCACCATCGTGCAGTGGAGAATACGGCGAAAATATAGTCACAATAAGGTCTGAAGAAACTTTTGCTTCAAGAGACTTACCTGTTTCCAGATATCCTTTCAAACCAACCTTTCGCTTCACCACTACAAGTCCTCCAAGCCCCCTCTTACTCAAAGTGTTGGCAGATTTAACAAGTTCATCGATGGTTTTTTCACTCGTTTCTTTTAGAAAAAATCTTATAAGCCGGGTCTTGCCAATATTTGTCAACGCCCTACGAATCTCCGGCTGGAACACAATGACAAATGCAATAATCCATATCGTCTTAACTCCGTCGACAATCCACCTGAGTCCTTGCAGTTGCCATATGTTTGCAATAAGAGCAAAAACCAGGACAAACACTAACCCGATAATCATCTGTATTGCTCTCGTTCCTTTAACGAATTTCAGAATCTGATAGAAAATGAAAGCAACAATAATTATATCTATGAAATCTACCAGTCTAAACTGGATATAGTGCACTAAAACTTTCTCCCTTTTATGCTTTCAAACATATCAACGAATTTCCTGGTTTCACAAACATCATGAACTCTCAGAATATCAACTCCTCCCTCAAGTGCAATCGCACAGGAAGCAAGACTTCCCTCGAGTCGTTCTTGAACAGGAAGATTCAATGTCTTCCCTATAAACGACTTCCTCGATGCACCGACAAGCACGGGGAATCCCAATGACTTAAATTCAGAACATCTGTCAAGTATTTCTAAGTTATCACTAACTCTTTTGCCAAAACCTATTCCAGGATCGATTATAATCCTTTCCTTTTCTATTCCGAAACCTACAGCATACTCTGTTCTCCTTTTTAGAAAATCGTAAATCTCCTGAATCGTGTCTTCATAGTAAGGATTATCCTGCATATTCTCCGGATTTCCTAACATATGCATTATTACAATACCCACCTGTGCTTCTTTTATTATTTCCTTCATCCTTTCATCAAATCTTAAACCACTTATATCGTTTACTATCTCGGCACCACTCTTGATAGCCTCGGATGCCACAGCACTTTTACACGTATCGACTGAGATGCCAGCCTTTATTTTTCCCTTTAGCTCGTCAATAACGGGAATTACCCTTTCCATCTCCCGTTCCTGTGAAATAGATTCCGAACCTGGTCGACTCGATTCCCCTCCAATATCTACAATATCCGCGCCATCTTCTACCATCTCAAATGCTTTTTCCACTGCCTTTGATTTTTCAAAATACTTTCCGCCGTCTGAGAAAGAATCGATTGTAACATTCAGAACGCCCATAATGTAAACTCTCTTCCCCAGTTCCATCTGCCTATGTGCAAACTTAAAAATCCTTGTCTCTCCATTTTGCCTGATATTGAGGAGAAGTTTTTCCGAAATTTCTCCAAGCCCGAAAGGTTGACCTTGTAGTTTTTCTGCAACCCTTTCAATCTCCTTAAGACTTCCAAATAGAAGAAGCGACGAACTCTTTTTCTTACCGGTTATCACATCTCGATTAACAGCTGCATCGGTTCCGCTCGAAAGCGCGGTTTGTTTGATGATATTGCAGCACGCCGGGCTTAAGTTCGATATTTTGAATACGGTGAATTTGCCTTTCAATGCAAGTGAATCGATACATCCGGTGTCAACTCCAATTTTTGCCATCTCACTTTTCAATTCTTCAACAGATTTCAGCCTTAATGTCCTTATGTCGCTCATATCACTATCGATTAACTCTTAGCATTTCTATGATTCTTGCTTTAGTATTTTCGTCCTTCATCGTTCCTCTCACGGAAGATGTCGTAATCAAAGTTTCAGCTTGTTTCTCTGCTCGCATTTCCACGCAGAGATGTCTTGCCTCGACAACAACCATCGCTCCTTCCGGCTTCAAAACATCCATCAGCGAATCTACTATATCATCCGTCAACCTCTCCTGCAGCTGTAACTTCCTTGAAACAACTTTCACAAGCGAAACAAAATTTGAGAAACCTGCAATAACTCCATCCCTGGGTGTATATGCGATATGAACCTTTCCAAAAAACGGTAATAGATGATGCTCACAGAAGGAGAAAAAAGGAATGTCCTTAATCAGAATTATCTCATTTTTAACTGAAGTTTTAAATACATTTAATTCCTTCTTAGGATCTTTCCTGCTACATGCAAATATCTGTTCAATCATCACTGCAACCCTCTCCGGGGTCTTTTTTAATCTCTTGCTTCCGGGATTTAAACCAATTTCTCTTATAAATTCCCTTATCAGTTTTTTGACATTATCTTTGTTCATTTTTGTTCTATCTTTTCTTACTATTCTTTTTCTTTCCTGCCTGTTGTGCTGTCTTCCCCCTGTGCTGCGACTTCACCTTATTGGAATTCTTCCTCATCTTCCTATCCAGAAGTTTTTCAATCTCCACCTTTGTAAGCACTTCCTTCACCAATAGTTCATTCGCAAGTTTATCAAGTGTTTTTTTCTTACTTTTAAGAATTTTATACGCATTTTCCTCCGCCCCGGTAATTATCTTCCGAATTTCCCTGTCTATAACCTGGGCGGTGCTGTCTGAATAGTCTCTATGTTGTGCTATCTCTCTTCCCAAAAAAATTTGCTCTTCTCTGTCACTCAATGTCAAAGGTCCCACTTCTTCGCTCATCCCCCACTTTGTTACCATATTTCTTGCAATCTCGGTCGCGTTCATAATATCATTCTGCGCTCCCGTTGACCTGTATCCAAAAATAAGGAGTTCAGCACATCTACCTCCGAGTAGTGTTGCAAGTTTTGCTTTTAGATAAACCTCCGAATAATTATGTCTATCATCGATTGGCAATTGCTGAGTGGTTCCCAGTGATCTTCCATGTGGAATTATTGTAACCTTGTGTATCGGGTCTGTTCCCGGAGTCATAAGAGAAACAAGCACATGCCCTGATTCATGATATGCTGTAATCCTCTTTTCCTCTTCGCTTATCAACAGACTCTTTCGTTCCACACCCATAAGGATTTTATCCTTCGCCTTTTCGAAGTCAGCCATTTCAACTTTTTGTCTATTAAGTTTCGCAGCAAGAAGGGCTGCCTCATTTACCATATTGGCTATATCTGCGCCTGAGAAACCGGGTGTTCCTCTTGCCAGTTCATTAAGTTTCACAGCCTTATCCAGCGGAATTTTCCTTGTGTGAACTTCCAATATTCCTTCCCTTCCGCGAACATCCGGAAAATCAACAACAACCCGTCGGTCAAATCTGCCAGGTCTCAGAAGTGCAGGATCCAGCACATCTGGTCTGTTCGTGGCGGCAATTAGAATAACCCCCTCATTCGTTTCAAAACCATCCATTTCGGCAAGTAAAGCATTTAAAGTCTGTTCCCTCTCATCATGTCCCCCACCTATACCAGCTCCTCTGTATCTTCCGACCGCATCGATTTCATCGATGAATATTATACTTGGAGCAAATTTTTTACTCTTTTCGAAAAGGTCTCTCACCCTCGATGCGCCAACACCGACGAACATCTCGACAAAATCAGAGCCTGAAAGCGAGAAAAAAGGAACCGCAGCCTCGCCTGCAACTGCCTTTGCCAGAAGCGTTTTACCTGTTCCCGGAGGGCCAAGAAGTAAAACTCCTTTCGGAATCTTGGCACCTAACCTCTGGAATTTCTTGGGATTTTTCAAAAACTCTATTATTTCCCTGAGTTCGTCCTTTGCCTCCTCCACTCCGGCAACATCATTAAAAGTTACGCTTGGTTTATTAGGAAGTGTCATCCTTGCTCGAGTTTTTCCAAAAGAAAGTGCTTTCGTTGGTCCACTCTGCACCTGCCTGAAAAAGAATATCCAGATGGCAATCAATATAATCAGTGGAAGCGTGGGCCAGAAGTATTTCCACCATCCGCTTTCAGCCTTAGATTCAATCTCAATTCCTCGTTCGGCAAGTTTTTTTGCCAGGTCTGCATCCTCGAAAGGAATGTGTGTTTTAAACCTTTCAAAAGAAACTTCACCCTCTTTTGTAGTTACACTAGATGTGTTTCTCAATTTTCCCTTGATATCTAAATTCACGATCACGATCTTGTCAACGTTTTCAGAGTTTACCTCTTTTAAGAATCTGGAGAATGAAATCTGCATTTCTCCCTTTTTTTTCGTATTGAAAATTCCTATAGCAACCATCAAGAGGAGAATTATGCTTATCCAGATCATTATACCTTTCCACATTGTATTGGAAGGCTGTTGCTTTTTTGGTTTTTCCTGTTTATCCATTTAAAACTCCATAGTATTGATTTCGGGAAGATTTCTTAATCTTTCGCTAAAATCAAGCCCGTAGCCAACAATATATTTGTTTGGAATCAAGAATCCTCTGTAATCAACTTTAAATTTTTTTGCTCTCTCCACTTTTTTCTCAAGAAAAGCACATATCCTCAATGACTTCGGATTCTTTCTCTTCAGAAAATCATAGATAAAGGAAAGTGTTAATCCCGTATCGATAACATCCTCTATAAGTATTACATCTTCCCCTTCGATATCTATGGAAATATCCCGTGTTATTTTAACAACACCACTGGACCTTGTAGAATCACCATAACTGGAAACAGATATAAAATCTATTTTTGTTGGAAAAGTTAACTCTCTTACCAGATCTGCGAGAAAGACAAATGCTCCTTTAAGTATTCCAACAAGTATGGGCGATTTGTTATTGTAATCATTATTCAGTTGACCTGCAATCCTTTTTATACCTTTCTTAATTTCTCTTTTTCCTAACAACACTTTTTTTCTCGTCATACAATTTCTCTTTTTACTATCTTTAGAATTCTCTTTGTGGATTCTTTGATTCTTGCCCTATTTGACCTTCGCAAACCAGTAATCCAGAGAATGCCGCTTCTATCGACAACAATGGGAATTTCCATCCTCTGCCAGAATGGAATTTTCGAATCAATGAAGTAGTCCTTAATTTTCTTTTCTTGCTTCATACCAAAGGGTACAAACTTATCACCGTTACATTTCGTTCTTAAAACGATTGGCGGATGAACCTCGTCGAGGTCAAAATAGGCACAGTTTACCTCCTTAATATCTCCGTCAACGCTTTCAAGAATCGATGTCTCAATAATCCAACGATTGCGAAATCTCGTTTTTAACGGTATGTTAAGTTCAACATCCACGTGTTTTTCAGGTTCAAACACCTCCTTTTGACTTACAAGAACCGAATTTACACTTAAGAAAAAATTGGTTTTAAAAAAGCAAAACTTCAAACCTGATGCTACACCATTAATCGCTTTTCGTAACGATTCAATCGCTCTGAAATTAAGGTGCAAATAATCTCCTGATACATCTTGAAACACATTTATTATAATCCTTCTCTGTATTGCAGCTTTACATTTCCTGAATGCAATTCTGTCAATCAAAATACCATCCGGGCTCTCCGAGTTCGTAATTAATTTTTCGCTTTCTACTGCGTCCAAAACAATTTCCTCTTCATCGGAAATAATCTCGATTAGATTCAAAATGTTTTTCTTAACCTGCTTATTCAAATGCTTCTCAATCATTGGAACGAGTTCCCTTCTGACAAAGTTCCTTCTATATTGAATGTCCCAGTTCGATGCATCTATTCTGTAGTTTAATCTTTTGACCTTAAGATATATTACTATTTCCTGCTTGGTCAAACACAAAAGCGGTCTGATTATCCTACCCCTTTTCTTGCCAATTCCAAGTATTCCTGTTTTCCCACTTCCTCTGAGAAGATTAAGAAAAAACGTTTCAACATTGTCGTCCGATGTGTGTCCGATAGCAATCTTTTGGGCTTTCAGTTTGCTCGCTTCCTCCTCGAGAACCTTCAGCCTTAACTCCCTTGCTGCTTCCTCCAGGCTTACTTTTTTCCTTTTCATAAACAATGAAACATCTACATCTTTTACGATCAATGGCACATTCATTTTCTTACACATATTTACCACGAATTTCTCATCTCCATTCGAATCTACGCCCCTAAGATGATGATTTATATGGCAACCCGTAAATTCGACGCCAAACTTCCTTTGGAGAAGAAAAAACAGGTGTAACAGGAAGACAGAATCCGGACCTCCTGAAACCGCGACGAGGACGTTGTCACCTTCTTCAATCAATTTGTATCTATCGATAAAGTCAAAAACCTTTCGTTCCACTTTTTTAAGCATAATAAAAAATTATACCAAATTTCTTATCAATAAGCAAGTAAAAAAACGAAAATGTGCTAACTCCAATAAGGTTTATTATGGTTCTGACCCAAGCATTATCACTTTTTACTTGACATTAAGAGTCAAAAAGCGTAGAAATATAGCTATAAATGATTGACTATATTAAAGGAAAAATAACAGCAAAAAAACCAACTGCAGTTGTTGTGGAAATTGGAGGTATTGGCATTAAGGTAAACATCCCCATATCAACTTCAGAGTTAATAGGTACCATAGGCGAAGAGATCAAACTGCACACATTTATCTCCATTAAAAATGAAGAACTTAACCTTTATGGATTTGCCACGATTAAAGAAAAAGGACTATTTAGGAAATTGGTGAAAGTTCAAGGTATTGGAACAAAAACAGCCCTTGGAATACTCTCCGAAATTACAGTAGGTAGTTTCGAAAGGGCAATAGTTGAAGATGATATGCTTACGCTTACTTCCATACACGGAATAGGACCTAAAACTGCAAAAAGGATGCTATTTGAATTAAAAGAAGAAATAAAAACTGCAATTCCGAGTGCTGAAATCTCACCTATGAAATCAGATGCCATAAATGCTCTCATCTCTCTCGGCTTCAAGGTAATGAAGGCGAGAGAATTGACAGAAAAAGTCCTGAAGGAAAAACAAACAGAGACTGTAGAAGAACTAATAAAAGAAGCATTAAAAAAGGTCTAAAGCAGCAAACTCAACACCAATGACTTAAGAGCACAGATTTCGGTGCAATTAACACTATACCAGGAGGTTTGACTATGAAGAATTGCCTATTTTGTCTTCTGCTTTTAGGAATATCCCTTTCCATTTCCTCCTGCTCCCGGGAATCAAAAGAGGTTTTATACAAAATTCCAGCGGGCACGAATGTTAAGGAATGTTCAATAGTGTTTTCGAATTATGCCCCTCATCTTGCATATGTTGAAGAGAAAACCGAAGGAGAAGCAGTAGTCTACGATGAAAAATCTGATAAAACATATCCTGCAATAGATGTTCTTTCATTGAGTTCCGATGGAAATCATTTTGCATACATCGCTCTTTTGGGGAAGAAAGAGATTGTCGTTAAGGATGGTAATACAATTGCGACATATCCCTATAAGACTATAATAAGGGAAGACGACACTCCAAAATCACTTCAATTCCTAAATGACGGCAGCCTTATATATACGACGAGAGTAACCGAAAAAATGAACAAGATTATGAAAGACGCTAAGCCAATCGACAAATCACCTTATTCAGCAAAACCTAAGGTCAGCATCGACGGTAATCATTTACTTTACTGGGTTGTAGACGGAACAGGTGATTTTCTGGTTTTTGACGGAAAAAGACAGCGCATCAGCAATATGCCATTATTCACCTCGATTTCAGGGGATGGCGAACACTACGGTGCAGTGACACGAAATGGAAACAAGATGAAAGTCATTATCGATGGAAACGAGACAACGACAATCGAGTCAAAGAATGCAATTACTTATTTCGTTCTCTCCCATAAAGGAAAACACTTCATTGCTCTACAGGATGACCCATCTGCAAACCAAATAAAAATCAAGTACGATGGTGAAGTTGTTTCTGTCGCTCTTAAGGTTTTCACCAACTCAATAGCTTTCTCAAATGATGATCTCCACTATGCATTCACAATTATGAAGGCAAATGTCAAGAAAGCTATTATTGTTCTCGATGGAAAAGAAATCCAATCGTATGACCCAAACTTTTCAAGAATAAACGATTGTTTTAACCAGGGAAGAAAACTGGTATTTAGTCCGGATGGTGAACACATTTTGTATGTCGCTGGAACTGGTACGAATCAAATTCTTGCGCTTGACCAAAAAATAATTATGAGATTAAATCTTTACAACGCGGAAATTCTCAAAACCTTCTTCTCCTCTGCCAAAGATGTGAATTGTATGTTCCTTGACAAGATCAAGAAGCAGATTGTAAAATCAACTAAAACCGTTCGGTAATTAATATTGGTTACTAACAAAATCGGATTTTTAACGCTCTTTGTATTTCCTAACTGATTTTATTCTTTAACTTCTGAATTACACCATCTAATTCCTTTTTGACTTGCTCTGCTTTTCTCATTATCTCAATTAATCTATTCTCCGCATCTTTGTTCTGGGGTCTTTTTTCCCATGCATTTTTTAATGCATTCATCATCCTGTTCACAGATTTTTCTATCATTTCTGCAAGCAATTCATCGGTCAATTTGGTCTCTTTCAATTTTACACGTTCTCCGCCATACAATCCTATGGATTCCATTTCATGTTCTCTGTCTTTTTTCTTTTCTTCACCCAGACTCTGATAAATTTCTGCAAAATTCATTGGTGCCATAAACTCAAACCTTTCGTCATTTTTCAACATTTCAACGAATCCCGTGAAGTCTGGAATCTCAATGTCTTTAAACTTTTGGTCCAATTGAAGATCCTTCCACAGTTTCCTGACAGAAACAACTACCTCATCGTAATCCCTTAGAAAATCTCCAACCGCATCAAGCAAGTTGATACTCATAACTATCTACTATTACATATTTCTGTTTAAGTCAACCTTTTTCTTGCCTGCTATTCCCTTTGGTAAATTTTTCCTTGACAACTTAAGCAAAACAATATAAATTGGTTTGTAAAAAAGGAGGTTTTATGAAAAATTCTGTTTTAATGACCATTATTGCTTTTTTCTTGTTACCCTTACCAACCGCCTGGGGACAGAATCTGCTCCTGAATCCAGGATTCGAAAATTGGGTCGATGACTCTACATGTCAATACTGGTATACCGAAACAACTGGCTTTGATGCAGTAAAAGAATCCGGTATTGTTCACTCTGGAACTTTCAGTGCAAAACTAATCCTCAGGTCCACCTCAACCCAGAGATTCACTCAGTATGTTGCGCCAATCAATCCAGCTAATGACTACAATTTCTCTTTCTGGTGTTTTGACAACGACCAGTATGGAAGAGCGAGGGTTAACATACGATGGTATGACGGCACCGGTGGATTTATCAACGGCTACTATGGTGATTACAGTTCCGATTCAACAGAATGGCAGCAATTGTTGTCGGGTCCACAAGGTGCACCGGCATTGGCAGAAACTGCTCATGTCGAGATCAGACTATACGATGTTAGCGGTTTTACTGACAGTGCCCTGATTTACGTCGATGATGCTTATTTCGAAGACCTCGGCTCGGGAACACCTCCTGAAACTTTGAGCATATATGAAATACAGGGACAGGCAACCTCTTCACCCTGGGAAAATTCTGCTGTTGTAACCTACGGTATAGTGAGTGGAGTATATGGAAACGATTTCTTCATAGAAGAGCAACCTGGAGGACCATGGCACGGTATCTATGTATATGGTAGTTCAACTGCACCTGCAAGGGGAGATAGTGTTCGCATAACAGGCATGGTGACCGAGTACTTCGGAATGACCGAACTTACTGGGCCGCTTACCGAAGTGCTATCGAGTGGAGCTTCTATTCCTGGACCAACAGTTTTACAAACAGGTTCTGTTCCGGTCGAAGACTATGAAAGTTCCCTTGTAAGAGTCACTGCCACATGTACAGACGACTCTCTGGGTAACGGCGAATGGGAGTTGGATGATAGTTCGGGGCCGGTTAGAATCGATGATATGGGTGTCAGTTATATCCCTGTTATAAGCGAAGTATACACAGTAACAGGACCACTAAATTATTCTTTTGGAAACTTCAAGATAGAACCACGAGACTCCAATGACATAGTTCTGGGAGGTGGGGTTTCTGAAACAAATCTGCAGAATAAGAACTTTTCTCTTCGTATTTTCCCAACTCTGATTATAAACTCTGTCTCGGTCAATTTAAGTGTTCTGGGAAAAGTGAATGCGGAAATTTCCATCTACGGCATCTCAGGAAGAAAAATAGCTACCCTTGTTTCAAAAGAACTAAATCGCGGAAGATATACCTTTGCATGGAATAGTTCTAAGATTCCTCCAGGTATATACTATATCAAAGCAAATCTGCAGGAAAGGACAATTACGCAAAAAGTAATAAAACTGAGATAACATCGAAGCAGTCGTGAGACTACATAAAAAATCCAGTGTCACACTGAGCTTTTAGAAACTATGTTAAAATGTGAATTTTCGCATGGTTATACGCAGCCTTTGGGTTGCCTATAACCACACACGCTGAACCATGCATCGCAAGTTTTGCCATTCCATAAAATTGTTTAACCCGGACCAAAGATAAACATATGCCTGCAAATCTCCCTCCAAATTATTACGAGAAAGAAAGAGAGTTGAAATTTGCCTCTACCCCCGAGGAAAAGATACAAATTTATTTAGAACTACTTTCCATTATGCCCAAACATAAGGGCACGGACAAACTCAAGGCAGACCTAAGGTCAAAAATCGCAAAACTAAAAAGAGAACTGGGTAAAAAATCTGGTGTTGCCCGCTTCGATTTTTATCATGTTCCAAAGGAAGGCGCAGCTCAAGCTGTGATGTTGGGATTGCCAAATTCCGGAAAATCGCAGATCCTCGGTGTTTTGACAAATGCCGAACCAGAGATTAGAAATTATCCCTTTACAACAAGAAAACCGCAGATAGGAATGCTTATTTACGAAGATATACAGATTCAAATTGTCGATATGCCTCCTGTTTCACTTGATTATGCTCCTGGTTGGATTTTTGGAATTGCGAGATCAAGCAACCTTCTTCTAATCGTACTCGACATTTCAAAAAAAGATGTTAGCAAACAAATCGAAATTCTGCTCAATCTTCTCGAATCCTCGCACATAAGGACTTTCAAGAATGACGCACAGCAGACAGATGAGAATTTTATGTACAAGCAGTCATTGGTGCTCTGTAACAAGGAAGACATGGAAGCTGCGCAGTATAATTTTCAATTCCTATCGAAAAAATATCACCGACAGCTCGAATTTATCAGTATATCCGCTCTAAAAAATTCGGGAATAAAAAAACTAAAAGACGATATCTATAAATCCCTTAACATAATAAGGGTCTACACTAAGCCTCCCAAGAAGGATATCGACAAATCTCACCCGTTCGTTCTTAAGAAAAACACCAAAATTATAGAACTTGCCTCTCAAATTCATAAGGATTTCATTACCAATTTGAAATATGTTAGGTTATGGAGGAACCAAAAGCTTAAAGGGATGAGAGTTGATAGAGATGAAATCTTGCAGGATGGAGATATTATAGAATTCCATACAAAGTAAGTAAACCAAACAAACCGAATAGATCGAGCAAGCTGTCATTCTGAGTAATCCTTTCCATATTGACTTTGGAAGAATCTAAGAAGAAGTTTCTCCACATTTTTCTCTTGACAAATCACGCAATGAATAGTATAAAAAATAATGCGGTTTACTAACAGAAATTATTACTACAGAAAACCAAGGAGAAGGAAAAAAACTTCCAAACTTAAACTCTGGTTTTATAGATTGATAAAAATTGGATTTGTTGCCTGGTTCCTATATCTTTTTCTCGGAGGTTCGTACGGTTTATTTAAAATCATTTCCCTTCACACCAAGATAAAAAGAATAGAGAAAAGTGCCGATAGGTTAACCGTAGAAGAAATTTCCCTCACTAAAAACTGCGAAAAATTGAAGACCGATCTTTTCACCATCGAAAAAATTGCGCGCGAGAAATTAGGAATGCTCAAGGATGGTGAACTCATCTATAAAATTGTGAAGAGGTAGGAAAAACTTCCCAGTCCCGACTGATTGAGAAATCTCTTTAAGTTCTCTTTCAATCCCTGTTTATTTGTTTTGTTTAATTGGTTTAAACCTTGAAATAAGTATTTTCTCTGCGTCTCTGTGGTAAAATTGGTTTGGTGTTGGTTGGATTGGTTTTATTAGTTTAACCTTGATATTGTGTTTTACCGTGTAGTAACCGTGGCTAATGTTTTTTAAAAAACTTCTTGAAATTCCTCATCCGATAGGTTATATTGGTATCTATGAATGATGATATTTTCGATTCGCAGAAGATTATCATAACATACGACAGAACTCTTCAATTAATTACAAACAAAGAAACCGAGGAATGTATTGTGTCAAAAAATACATTTTTTTTCTTCATACTCGCATCCGTGCTCGAAAGTTATCCGGAGATTAAAAAAAGCTTCCCTCCCGGTATTCTTGGATTCACGATCAACGGCACAGCACCTGAAAACGGAACGGTACTGAAGGATGGAGATGTGGTTCATTTTTCTGTTCCCCAAACAGGCAGTCATCTTGTAGAGGGACAATAGGAGAAAGTGCGGAGCTTACTCTTGAATGAAATGAAGTACAGGCTCTGTGGTTTGAAGCTTTAGAGGTTACAAAATGACCGCAGAAGGATTAAGAAAGACTTTTTTAGAATTCTTCAAACAGAAGAAGCATTCAGTTGTTAAAAGTGCTCCTCTTGTTGTTAAGGACGATCCATCTCTTCTGTTCAACAGTGCGGGTATGGTTCAGTTTAAACCTTACTGGACAGGCAATGTTCCGCTTCCTTACACAAGAGCTTGCAGTGTTCAGAAATGTTTGAGAATGAGTGATTTAGAAAAGGTTGGTCAAACTCCATTTCACGAAACATTCTTCGAGATGTTGGGCAACTTCTCATTTGGAGATTATTTCAAGAAACAGGCAATCGAGTGGGGATGGCAATTCATCAAAGATGTGCTCGAGCTCCCTTTGGATAAACTTTCCGTTACTGTGTTCAAAGATGACAAAGAATCGTATGATATATGGAAAAAACATATTGGGTTTCCTCTGGATAGGATATACAGGTTAAGCGAGAAAACAAACTTCTGGGGACCAGCAGGGAAGACCGGTGCCTGTGGACCATCTACGGAAATATTTTTCGACCTTGGAGAGGAATTCGGCAAAACAGGAAACGGTTGCACGATTGAGAACGAATGCGATAGATTTGTCGAAATCTGGAACATCGTATTACCGCAGTTCGAAAGACTAAAAGACGGAACCAATATCCCCCTTAAGAATCGAGGCATTGATACAGGAATGGGATTGGAAAGAACCCTTATGGTGTGTCAAGGGAAGCAAAATATTTTCGATACAGACCTTTTCACACCCATAATAGAAGGAATAAGAAAAGGTGAAGATAAACTGAATAAAAAAATTATTGCAGACCACATAAGAGCACTCACCTTTGCAATTACCGAAGGTATCCTCCCCTCGAACGAGGAGCGAGGATATGTCATAAGAAGAATCCTCAGAAAAGCAGTTCTTGAAGGAAAAAAGCTGGGATACAAAAAACCTTTCCTGTACAAACTTGCTCGCAATGTTGTTGACATAATGGGAAAAGAATATCCTGAATTAGAGGGGAAAGCACAACACACTTCCCTTGTCATCAAGGCAGAGGAAGAAAGATTTCTCGCCACACTTGAGTCCGGAATTTCCATATTCAAGGAGATGATTGACGAACTTCGAAAAAATAAGACCAAAACGCTGCCTGGTGAATATGCATTCAAGTTATACGATACGTACGGCTTTCCTCTTGAGCTGTCCCGTCAACTCGCGGAGGAAGAAGGATTTAACATAGACGAGAGAGATTATGAAAAGGAAATGGAGAAACAGAGGGTTCGCGCAAAAGGAAAAACGAAGTTTGACAAAGATATAAAGCTTTTTGATAAGAAGTTAGCAAACAAATCTCAATTCTCCGGTTATGAAAAACTTACCTGCAGAACAAAGATTATTGCATTAAAAGAAATAAACGATAATATCGGAATATTACTTGAAGAAACACCATTCTATGCTGAGATGGGTGGACAGGTGGGAGATACAGGAACCATCCAGGGTAAAGATCTGGAGATTCAAGTCATTAGTACTAAAACATCATCATATGGAAACCTGCACATTGGTAAAATTGTCCACGGAAAACCCAAAGAAAGTATGACGGTAGCTGTAAATGTTGATAGAGAAAGAAGGATGGACATTGCAAGGAATCATACGGCAACACACCTTCTTCAGGCTACCTTGAGAGAAATTCTGGGGAAGCATATTCATCAGCAAGGTTCGCTTGTCGCACCGGATAGATTTAGATTTGACTTTACGCATTTTTCCAAAGTAAAGCAGGATGAACTGGAAAAGGTCGAAACAGTTGTCAATGAGCAAATTCTATCGAACCTTCCCGTTGAATCTTTCGAAATGGATTTTAAGAAGGCAAAAAAGATGGGGGCAATAGCGCTCTTTAACGAAAAATATGGAGATAATGTTCGGGTGCTAAAAATCGGTGATTTCTCGATGGAGCTTTGCGGTGGAACCCATGTAAAAAATACAGGAGAGATTGGATTGTTCAAGATTCTTACCGAATCTTCGATAGCAAGCGGCGTAAGGAGAATCGAAGCGATAACGGGAAGAAATTCATTGAAATACATAAACGCTATAAAAGAAAGAGAAGAAACTATTTCTCGTTTGTTAAAGGTAGATAAAGAGAAAATCGAGGAAAGGCTACGTCATTTGGTTGAAAATGAGAAGAAACTAACCCACAGGATAGAGCAGATGGAGAAGAAACTAAGTTCAACCGATGCTAAAGCTATTAAACCGGAAGAAATTAAAGGTGGTGTCTACCTGTTAATAAAAAGAATCCCGCATCAAAATATCAATAGCCTTCGAAAGCTTTTAGATGAAGTAAAAAAAATCTGGGATAAGAAGAGCATAGGGCTATTCGCAAGTGATTACGATAACAATGTTGTCATTGTCGCCTTCGTTTCCGATGACCTTACTGAAAAAATCAAAGCGAGCGAAATAGTCAAAGAAATATCTCCAATCATAGATGGTGGAGGCGGCGGCAGAGCAGATTTCGCAACTGCGGGTGGAAAGAAAATGGAGAAAATAGATGAAGCCCTGCAAATTGCACGAAATTTCATTATTGAGAAATTAGGCTAGCCCCAATACCGAAACATATGTCAATTTTCGACTATTTAATTAATGTTAGGAAAGAAAGAGGGGCTGGGTATCTTCCTCTTATTGACCCCGAAAATGCAAAGGATGAGGCTTTTGAAGATGTGCTTAGATTTCTGAAGGATGCTGACATAGACGGTGTTCTCGTTGGAGGAAGCACACTCAGGAGCATTGAATTAGCTGGATTGATAGAGGAAATAAAAAAAGTCACAACAAAACCTGTTATTATCTTCCCAGGTTGTCATTATCAAGTAACGGGCGAAGCGGATGCTATCTTCTTTATGTCACTTTTAAGCGGAAGAAACCCACAATTCCTCATTGAAGAGCAGGTAAAGGCTGCACCTTTGGTTAAAAACTGTGGCATTGAAACAATCCCTGTCGCATACCTTATAATTGAATCCGGAAATATAACAAGTGTTGAACGCGTAAGCAATACAAAACCTTTGCCAAGAGACAACACAGAACTGATTGCCTCACACGCTCTTGCTGGGAAGTATTTGGGAATGAAAATGGTCTATATGGATGCGGGAAGTGGTGCAAAATACAGTATTCCCGAAGATGTTATAAGGACAGTCAAAAAGGAAACTGCACTACCCTTGATTATCGGTGGCGGTATAAAAACCCCAGATGAAGCGAGAAAAAAGGTAGAAGCAGGCGCCGATTTTATCGTGACAGGAAGCATCATAGAAAGGACACCCTCTCTCCTAAATGAATTTTTAACCGCTATTCACTCACTGGAGTAACAATATTATTGCAATTTTGCGTAGAAATAATTATTCCGGAAACTTCCAACATAAACTTGTCATGTACAAAGTTCTTGACAAAAGAGATTAGGCAGTATAAAGTTTTTAAGTTATAAGAAACGGATTGGTGTCGAATAAAATAATCCTGTGGTGGTGGACTATCTTGGTCATAGATGTAAAATAATATACCTTTTACTCAATAGAAAAGGAGAAAAATGAAAGTACCGTTTATAGATTTACAGCGTCAACATAAGCCCATAAAAAAAGAACTGATGAATGCATTTGAAAAGGTATTAGACAGCGGGCAATTTATTCTTGGAGATGAGGTCAAGAACTTTGAGCACGAAGTTGCCTCGTATATTGGCACTGAATACGCAATTGGCGTATCAAATGGGACAGATGCTTTACTATTGTCTCTGGCAGCATTGGGCGTCCACTCTGGCGATGAAGTTATAACAAGCCCGTTTACTTTTATGGCCACTGCCGAAGTTATTGCATTGCTTGGGGCAAAGCCAATCTTCTGTGATATTGAACCTAAAACTTTCAACATCAGTCCCGACAAAATTACCCCGCTTATTTCCGAGAAAACAAAAGCAATTTTACCTGTACATTTATACGGGCAAGCAGCTGATATGGACAAGATTATGAAAATTGCCAAAGAAAACAATCTAAAAGTTGTAGAAGATATGGCACAGGCAATAGGCTCAAAGTATAACGGAGAGAATATTGGAAAATTCGGTGATACTGCTTGCATAAGTTTTTTCCCCACCAAAAATCTGAATGCTTTGGGAGATGCTGGAATGATTGTAACAAACAACGAATTTTTGGATAATAAATTACGCGCTCTACGAGTGCATGGAGCGTCAAAAAAGTATTATCACGATGTTCTTGGCTATAATGACCGTCTTGATGCTATTCAAGCTACCTTCTTGCGGATTAAGTTAAAATACTTAGATGAATGGAACAAGAAAAGACGAGAGACTGCTCTTAAATATGATGAGGGACTAAAAGATAGCGTTGAAGTTCCGTATATAACACCTGGGAATGAAACTGTTTATCACCAGTATACAATAAGAACATCCAGAAGGGATGAACTGAAACAGTATTTGACTGAAAAGAATATAGGAACTGCAATTCATTATCCTATACCTTTGCACCTTCAAAAGGCATTTGATTATCTTGGTTACAAAGAAGGTGATTTTCCAGAGTCTGAAAAAGCTGCAAAAGAGGTCCTCTCATTACCGATTCATCCTGATTTAGCAGACGAAGAAATAGAGTATGTCATTATAACAATTCGAGAATTTTTTGAAAAGTAAGGAGTGCTTTTATGGATAAAAATCCGCAATCCGCAATCCGCAATCCGAAATGCCTTAATATTGCTGTAGTAGGGGCAGGAGGCTGGGGAAAGAATCTCGTCCGCAATTTTAGTGAACTTGGTGTCTTAAAAACTGTCTGTGATTCAGATAAAGCAACCTTAAGAACTCGTAAATCTCAGTATCCAGATATACATTTTACTGAAACATATAAAGATGTGCTAAAAGATCCTGAGATTAAAGGAATAGTTATCGCTACCCCAGCTGCAACTCACTACGAAATAGCCAAGCAAGCACTATCTGCAAATAAAAATGTCTATGTAGAAAAACCCCTCGCATTAAATATTGAAGAAGCAAAAGACCTAATATTCCTGGCAGAGGGGGAAAAAAGTATTCTGATGGTAGGCCACATTTTACGTTATCATCCTGCAATTAATAAACTTAAAGAACTGATTGACTCAGGAGAACTCGGTAAAATCCAATATATTTACTCAAATCGTTTAAATATAGGGAAAATAAGAGCTGAAGAAAACATTCTCTGGAGCTTTGCACCACACGATATATCTACAATTCTATTTCTTTTAGGTGAATCTCCGGAAACTGTCAGTGCCACCGGTGGCAATTATCTGCAACACGACATTGCAGATGTAACTCTAACCTCGATGCAGTTCTCTAATGGTGTTAAAAGCCACATTTTTGTATCCTGGCTTCATCCATTTAAGGAGCAAAAACTTGTAGTAGTAGGTGATAAGAAAATGGCTGTTTTCGATGATTTAACCAACGAAAAACTCTTCTTGTATCCACATACAATTGAGTGGCAGAATCGTATCCCTGTCGTTTCTAAGGCTGATGCTGAAACAATCCCCATTAAATTCTCCGAACCTCTCAAACTCGAATGTAAACATTTTCTGGATTGTATTCAAAACAAGGAAATCCCAATAACTGATGGTTACGAAGGCCTTCAAGTTCTTGAGATTCTTTCTGCAGCACAACAATCCCTCAACAATTCTGGAGAAAAAGTTATCCTGCATTCACAACCCGTAATCCGAAATCCACACGCAGAAATACCCTATTTCGTTCAGAAATCTGCTTCTGTGGAGGATAATTGCACAATTGGCAGAGGGACCAAGATATGGCATCATTCTCAAATTCAATCAGGTGCAGAGATTGGAGAAAATTGCATAATTGGTCATAACTGCTTTGTTGGCTCCAAGGCAAAACTTGGTAACGGAGTTAAATTGGAATGCAACATAGATGTCTGGGACTTAGTTACTCTTGAAGACTATGTTTTTGTAGGACCATCTGCTGTTTTTACCAACGATATTAATCCCCGTGCAAAGTATCCCAAGAAAAAGTATCCGAAATATGGGAAATGGATACCAACCTCAGTTAAGCAAGGTGCATCAATTGGTGCAAACGCAACAATCGTCTGCGGGATAATTATAGGAAAGTCGGCTATGATTGGTGCTGGTGCTGTTGTTACAAAAGATGTTCCCGATTACACCATAGTCGCAGGGGTCCCTGCCAAACCCATTGGCTGGATATGTGAATGCGGCACAAAATTAAAATTCAGTAAAAACAAAGCAACTTGCCCAAAATGTTCAAGGCAATATCAAAAAAAGGCTGATGTTGTGAAGCAAATAAATTAGTCTCTCACAACACTTACTTCAACAATACCCCTCATTTGATGTTGAAAAAGGAAAACAATCCACTTGACCTGAATGGCGTGATAACAATTATATGAAACTAATAAGTGTTGTTGGTGCACGTCCTCAATTTATTAAACTTGCTCCTTTGGTGCAAGCAATTAGGGGACAAAAGAACAGTAATAAAAAACCTAAAGTAAATCATATTATAATTCATACGGGTCAGCATTATGACTATGAAATGAATAAAATCTTTTTTACCGAACTTGATATTCCAGAACCCGAATATAATCTTGAAGTAGGTTCCGGGTTTCATGGTTGGCAGACAGGTGAAATGATAAAACGACTGGAACCAATCTTGATGAAAGAAAAACCCGCTCTTACAATAGTATATGGTGACACAAATTCAACATTAGCAGGTGCCTTGGCAGCTGTAAAACTACAAATTCCAATAGTACATATAGAAGCTGGCTTACGAAGTTATAATAGAAAAATGCCGGAAGAGATAAATCGAATACTTACCGACCATTGCTCGGATATTCTTTTCTGTCCCACAGAGAACGGTGTGAAGAATTTAAAGAAAGAAGGTTATACTAACATAATAAATGACGGAAAACTGATTAATCCTTCTTTCTCAACATCACAAATGTGCTACAACAAATTTCCAGTTGTTGTAAATGTTGGTGATATTATGTATGATGCTACGCTGATAAGTCTGAAAATTGCGGAAAAAAAATCGGACATTTTGAAACAACTTAAAAGAATCAGCAAACAATATTTTTTAGTAACTATTCACAGGGCTGAAAACACTGACAATAAAAGAAAATTAAAGAATATTCTTGATGCCTTGATTGAAATCGGTAAATGTTATCCTGTAGTCTTTCCAGTTCACCCGAGAACGAAAAAAACCTTAAAGAACTTTAATCTCTTACCATCAAATTATGCTAACATACACTTGATTGATCCAGTCAGCTATTTTGATATGTTAACACTTGAGAAAAATGCAAGAAAAATTTTGACAGACTCAGGTGGAATACAGAAAGAAGCATATTTCTTAGGTGTTCCTTGCATAACTTTACGAAATGAAACTGAATGGATAGAAACGGTAAAAAGTGGTAATAATGTTATCGTGGGGACTAATAGAAAAAACATAGTTAGGGTTGCATTGCATTCATCCCCAGTCCCAAAATACATGTCCCGATTTTTATACGGTGACGGTCAGACAGCACAGAACATTCTTAAATACTTATGTCCACATAAGCGGTAGATGTTTTACCAGCGAATCTATCATAATGTTCCCTACAAAAAAGATTTGTTCATCCGCAATACCTTCTTTCTTAAGATTTTCATTCGCATTCAACGAAGGCGTAAATAAATAATCCGCAATAGCATCTGTAAGCACACGGTTTATCTCTTCTGGCATTCTTCTATCGTAACTCCGGAGTCCTACCTGTCTGTTCACCATGATTTCCAGAACTCACCTCAAGATTTATGTCGGGTTTACCCAGGCTAAAATCCTCAAAGAATGTTTTGGACAATTCATAATCATAATGTTGACCCGTATGAATTAGAATAGTATTTATCTTTCTTTCTCTCATTGCGTTGAAGAGAGGAGAAGCCTTAACAAAATTGGGTCTTGCCCCAACAACAAGAATAATAGGTTTATTCATTATTGCTTATGTTTTCTTGCTAATTAAATCACTGTAAGTTCTTTCAATCTGTTTTACCATTAATTTAGAGTCAAACTGTTTTATTAAGCGTTTTGAGTTGTATACAAATCGTCTGGATTTCTCTTTATCGTTAAGTAGTTTAATTACATTTTCTGCAAGAGATTCAGCATCTCCGGGTTTTGAAAGATAACCATTTGTTTCATTTTTAATCACTTCTTTAACACCATCGACTGCAGTAGAAACTATTGGTATACCCGATGCCATAGCCTGTGGAATAACTTTTGGTAAACCTTCCCATAATGATGTTAGAAGAAATACATCGAAGAGTGGAAAAATCTTTTCAACATTCTTCTGTGCACCCAGAAGATAGATATATTTCTCCATTTTGAGATGTTGTATCAGATTATCTGTCTTTTTCCGCAACTCTCCTTCTCCAACAAAAACAAATATCACATCTTTCCTTATCTTACTTACCAAGTGCGCTACGTTAACAAATGTTTCAGGATCTTTTTGTTGTGATAATCTTCCAACTGTTCCCACAATCCTTTGATTCAAGGGAAAATCAAATTGTTTCTTCATTTTGTCTGTAGTATCTTTGTTACCCTGGAATTTCTTAATATCAAATCCACTGCGAATCACACCATATTGATTAATTCTTCCAATATTGCTTGCTAATCCTTTAAGAATATCCATTGTGGTAACGCACACAATCCTATCGGTAAATCGTGCTACAAATCTTTCTAAAAGAATAAAAATATACATTTCCCATCTCTTCCAATATTGATGAAAACTCCACCCGTGAACTGTATGGATAATAATTGTGCTCCCGGCCAAAAATGCTGCTATCCTACCAATGATACCTGCTTTTGAACTATGTGTATGGACAACAATCCCTTTGTGTTCCCTGATAAATTTGGTAAGCGTCAATAAACATAGTAAATCCCTTGCCGGATTTATTAACCTGCAAAGGTTTTTATTAACAAAATATGGGATTTCCTCCTGCTTAACACGTTTTACAAGATCGTCATTTTGTTCTTCTTTCCCAGAGACAATAATAGTATTGAATTTTCTTCTATTCAAAGAAGAAGCAGTAATTATGGTATTTTCGGTTGCCCCACCAATGGCTAACTCAGTTATTATATGAATAACATTTATCTTTTTTTTGTTCATTTTGAAAACAATTCAAAGCTTAGGATATGTTATATATTTTTTTTATCCATTCTAATTCCTTTTCCAAACCATAGTTCAAATCGTATTTTGGATTAAACCCCAGTTCTCGTTTTGCCCTGTTAATATCTGCACTTGTATCTCTTACATCACCTTTTTCTTTTTCTTTATACTTAACATTGACAGGTAATTTCAACAATTTTCCAAGGAGTTCTATCGTCTCATTAACTGTCACATAATTACCTCCTCCGATATTAAAAATGGTATCTTCAGTGTCCTTTTGCATTGCAAGAATATTTGCTGCTACGACATCCGAAACATAAGTAAAATCCCTCGATTGTCTGCCATCCCCATAAATAATTATGGGTTTACCGTTAATTGCGGATTTTATAAATTTGTAAAAAGCCATATCCGGTCTCTGTCGTGGTCCAAAAACTGTAAAATATCTGAGACAAACAACGGGAACACCAAAGTTTTTATTGTACAGGCGACACAGATGTTCACCAGCAAGTTTTGTAACTCCATAAGGAGAAACAGGCTTAGGCACAGTATCTTCTTTTGTAGGCAATATTTTTGCATCACCATAGACTGATGAAGATGAAGAATAAATGATTTTCTTAACCTTTTTATGGTTTTTGGATAATTCAAGGAGATGCTGAGTAGCAAGGATATTATTTCTTGTATAGATATCAAAATTCCCCCCCCAACTTGCTCTTACGCCCGCTTGGGCAGCAGTATGAAATATATATCCAATATCTTTATCAATAGAGGTCAAACTCAATATATCAGTTTCACGAAATTCAAAATTTGGGTTTTTTAGGCAAGTCTGCAAGTTTCTTGTCTTTATTGCCTTCGGATAAAAATCCGTAAAACAATCTATTCCTAGTACCTTGTGTCCTTTTTTTAACAGTTTTTCGCAGAGATGAGAACCTATGAAACCTGCAGCCCCTGTCACCAAAACCCTTGTTCTACTGTTATTTAAATACCTCTTAACCATTTCCCATTCCTTTGCTTGAGGTTAAATCCTTTTCTAATATTTGTGCAAATATTGATTCCAGTCTATTAACTGTTCTCTCGATTGTAAAAACTCTTTCAACAGTTTTTCTACCTCTCTGTCCCAGCCTTTGTCTTAAGATTGGCTTTTCAATTAGTCTGACTATTGCTTCTGTTATTGCTTCGGAAGATTTCGGTTCTATTAACAGTCCGTTTTCACTATTCTTAATAATTTCGTTTATTCCACTAACATTAGTTCCTATAACCGGTATTCCATAGGACATTGCCTCAAGAAGAACATTGCCAAGACCCTCATATAATGATGGTAGAACAAAGATATCAAACAATCTGAAATAGCGCTCAGTATTTATTTGTTCTCCCTCTAATTTTACGTAGTTTTCAAGCCCTTTTCTCTCTATTGCTTCTCTTAAACTACTATATAGTTCACCACCACCGATGATAAGAAATTTGGCACTCGGCTTTTTCAGCTTTACTCTTCGTGCAGATTCAATTAAGTAACGTAAACCCTTTGCTTGATTTAGTCTGGCAATTGTTCCAATGATGATTTGATGTTGTGTCCTTTCTTGATTCGACGAAGTAATTGAGGGTAGTTCAATGCCATTGTAAACAATGAAGCTATTGAACCCGTATTGAAATTTTCTTGGCTCGGAATCAACAACCCCCTTGGAAATCCCAATAAGATAGTCAATAAAAAAACTGAAAACCTTTCCCATTTTATCTCTAAAAATTGTAGAAAAAGTAATACTACGTTTATAGTGAATCAAAATGGTTCTTGAATAAAATATCTTTCCTATTACAGCAAAACTGAGCGCATGAAAAAGGTAAGCTACAACTATCTTGGGTTTTTTTTTCCTTAAGAAACGAAAATATCTGAATAACGCTAAGATATCGAAGCGACTTTTCATGCCAAGACAATGAACCTCGACTCCAATTTTCTTGAAATTTTCCAGCAAATATCCTTTTGGAAGAAGCGTTAGCACAATATGATTGAATTTGCCTTTATCAAAATGCTTCATTGTTCTTAGCAAAGTTATTTCCGCACCTCCAATGTTAACATTAGTAATAATATGCAAAATTACCGTTTTGTTGGTTTCTACACTCTTATTTGTCCCACTGCCATTGTATGTAACCTTTGAAATCTGCAGAGACAATGTCTTCTCATCAATTTTATTTAGCACAGCATCTTTCCACTTTAATAGTCTGATTTCATTATATTTTTGTGTTAAAATTGCACAGGTTCATCTTTTCAACTTGAAAAATATCTTACTTAGTTTTTCGGTTGCCTTTTTTCGAGTATAATCTTCAAGATGCTTGACAGAATGGTGAGGAAAGCAAGCTTTCCTATGCTTCTCATATAGTGTCGCAATCGCATTTTTGATGGCTTCCACATTCCCAGGACTCACTATAAACTCCTCTCTTCCTTCTTTTCTTAATATGTCGGCAGCTTTTCCTTTGCGAGGGACAAGAGCAAGTATAGGTTTTCCACATGCAAGATACTCGAATAATTTTCCTGGAATGGCTGTTTTCCCAATATCTTCTTCAAGTGCCAAGAAAAGCACATCCGCTCCGAGTTGAAAAGCAATGCTCTCTTTATGAGATTTGTATCCACGAAAATAAACTACATCCAACAAGTGATTCTCTTTTACAATCAACTCCATTCTTTCATCTTTCTTTCCCAAAAAATTAATCATTATCCTTTCCCTCAGCTCTGGATGTTCTTCAAGCCACTTTGCCATAGCATAGATCAAACCGGAGGGCCTTTTAAAATATCCCGGGATGTTCCCTGCGTAAAGAAAAGTGAATTCAGGAAACTTTTTTGGCTTTACGTAAGTAAAATCGCTCGCATCAAACCCATTCCGAATTACTTCAAATCTCCCATTTGCAAACACTTCTCTATAATCTCTCTTCATTCCTTTAGTTGCAAAAATAACTTGGTCTGCGCTCTTCATTACCATCGTTTCAAGGAAAAACTGAATACTTTTCCTCATCTTTGAAGAATACGGAACATACGGTTTAACATTCCATGGATCTCTATAGTCTACCACGAACGGAATTCCCGTTATTCTTCTAAGTATCATACCTGTAATGTGATCTGACCAAGGATTACCTGTTGAATAGATAACCCCTATATTGTATTTCTTAATAATCTTAAGCCCTTCTCTCACAGCAACAGGTATCCATAGCATTTGTGCATCAGGATTTATAAATAAACCACTGCTCTTGTTCAGCAAACTTTTGAAGTTCATCCAAAACATTTTCGATTCGTTTTGCGTCTTAATTCGGGAAGATACCCGTGCAAGGTCAATCGAATTTGTTCTCACAATATGGACATTCGGAGAAATATCATCTAGTAGAGTTACATCGATAGCACGACCTGCCTTTTTATATACTTCCTCTCTTACTGTTAAAACAACCGGCTCCCATCCAAATTCAGGTAAATACTTTACAAATTTAGTAGTTCTCTGAACACCCCCACCCCCAACAGGAGGGAAATAATATGCAATTATTAATACATTATTTTTCATGATCTTGTTAACAATATTCCACTAACCTTGCAATCCCTTTGAAACAAAATATTAGAGGACTTGATTATATAGTGCAACGGTCTCTTCTGCAATTTTTTCCCAGTTATACTTCTCTTGAACAGCGGCTTTCATATTTCGTTTTACCTTCTCCTGCATTACTCTATCCGATAAGATCTCCAATATGCCACCTTCGAGGGCTTTGCTTGATTCTGGTGGTACAACAATACCTGTTGAATCTTCTCTTACCAACTCACCCATTGCACCAACATCGGTTACAACCACAGGACACTGATTAGCGTATGCACGTAGAAGTACTCCGCTCTGTGCGGTAAATCTTGTATATGGCAAAACAGTTAAATCTGCTGCCTGAAAATAAAAGTTTGCCTCTTCTTCAGGTATATAACCAATTCTTAGTATTATTTTATCCTCAAGCTTCATCTTCCTTATAATCATATTATATCTGCTGAATTTCTCATACATAGGCCTTCCAGCAATTATGAGTTTCCCTTTAGGATAATCTTTAAATAGATGAGGTAAAGCGTTTATGAGATATTTTAATCCTTTATACCTTCGAATACCACCCAAAAATAGGATTAAGGGATAAATATCTTTAGACAAATTGAGTGCGTTTCTCGCTTCCTTCTTTTTCACAATTTTCACCTCTCCATTGCATCCGTGCGGAATTACGTTTATTCGTTGACAACTTGGTGGATAAAATGAACACAGTCTCTTTCTAAGTATCTCTGAATGAACAACAAAAGCATTAAATCCCATTTTGTCATAGGCTTTTTTAACCACTTGAGGATAATTGTACAAATTATATAATGACTTCTCATGAGGAAAAATATTGTGCACAGTTATAACTTTGGGAATATCAAATGCCTTCCCCACCAATAATTCAAGCAATGGAAAGGATATTCCTTGCATATGTATTACTGTCGGTTTTAATTCATCAATAAATTTATCTCTTAATAAAATATTGTTTTCTCTGATAAGAAAGTAGCTTAACACTCTCAGTGGTCTTACTCTAAGATAGGATTTATATTTCGAGATAGGGGTAAGCCATTTACCCCCCCTTATTATACCGGAATCCTTATCATTATATGGAGAAATAACAGTTATAGAAACACTGGTTTTATCTAATGCTTTTACAAGATCATTTCGATACATTCTGTATCTATCATCAACCATTGCTACTTTTATTTTCTGCATATATCCATTATTTGTCTGTAGAAACACATCTTTTTTTCTATCTCCTTTCCATCTACATATGAAAGTGAGATGAAGGAATTGAAAATGTTTCTAATAGCAAAATGGGTTATAATAAGTTTTTTAATAAAGAAATTTACTAATTTAGGATAATATTTCTCAAACAATTGCAGATTCGATTCAATATTCTTGAGATAGTACTTTTCTTTTGACACTCTTTTTGAACTACCACCACAAAGGTGAACTGCTTTTGCCGTTGGTATGATACCTATTTTTAATCCTTTTTTTTTCGTTCGAAGGCATAAATCCACATCCTCTGCGTAGAAGAAAAATCTTTCGTCTAACAAGCCAACTTTCTTAAAAAACGTTTTTCTAAAAACCAATGCAGCCCCCTGTAGGTATTTTGGAACAAACACAATCAAAAAAGGGAAAAGTCGTAACGCAAATGAGTAATTCAACAACATATATGTCAAGTTTGGAATAGGGCGGTGGTTTTCAATTTCCTCCCCATCTTCCGAATATAACAAAGGAGAAGAAATTTCTACATCCATATTGTTTTCCATGAATCTCTTTATCTGCTCAATCGCACCCTTTTTAACAAATATATCAGAATTGATTAGCAAGATCAAGTTGCCCGAGGAATATCTGATTCCCACATTTGCTGCTTTGGCAAAACCAACATTCTTCTTGTTCTCAATAACATGAATTCCCTCGAAGTGATCCTTTAACATCATCACACTACCATCAGAGGAAGCGTTATCAACTACTATGATTTCATCAACCCTTTCTTTTTCTAACAACTGTAAACATTTAAAGAGGATGTTTCTCGTATTCCAATTTACAACAACTACGGATAACATTGTCACAATATGTTCTTGTACATACTGAAAATTTCATCTACATATTCTTCTGCAGATTTTGGCTTCTCTATGTTTTTTGACAGTTTCTTTATCATCTCAGGATTCTCAACTATTATATTAATACTTTTTAACAGTGATTCGCTATCGTTTACATTGAAGAGGAAACCATTCTTCGCGTCCTGGATTATATCCGGAAAAACACCAATATTTGAAGCTATCACGGGCATTTTCGCATAGAATGCTTCGTGAGCAACGAAGGAAAATGTTTCTCCCCAAATAGATGGAATAACCAATACATCAAATGAAGAAAAAACTTCACCAATATTCCTATGGGTATATTCTCCCTTAAAATCGATGTTTTTTGATAATCTTGCTTTTTTAGAGAAAGCTTCCCAACCTTTCCCCCAGATTTCAAGCTTTGCCTTATCCTCAGGAATTTTCTTGAAAACATCAAATAAGAGTTGTGAACCCTTATGCTTTGAAGGTGAACCAGCAAAACCAAAGCAAACAGGTTTTGAAAACGAATTTTTCTTCTTAATGCTAAATGGAACAATACCAAGCGGAATCGTCAGAACAGACGAAGGATTAATTTTCGCGATCTTAACATATGATTCCTTCAAGAACCGTGATGGCGAAAGAATATAATCTGCGCTTTTTAATGTTTCCATAACATAATAATATCTGGAAATAAAAGGCAATATTTTACCGTATTCTCTTTCAGTTCTATAATACTGTTTTCTCTGAATTCTATCTTTCAGGAATGTTTTTATAGGTAACGGGATTTTCGAGATAATCTTACCACGAGAACTCTTATATGTGTGCAATCCTCGACAACTAACATTATTTTTGGTTCTACAATAGTAACAATTGAATCCGAATTCGGGACCGCTGCAAACCGCCCCATCAAGCTTCAACAAATGAATACGAGGACAAAAATACCAAAAATCCTGTAATGAAACTATTGTTTTATTGGCATACCGTTTGGCGATATGTATTAGTGAAGTAGATAGTTCTATTGTATGCTGAAAGTGAACTATATCTGGTTTAAGCTCTTTTATAAATTTCTCAAACAATCCTTCGTAGTAGAGATTTTTATAGGTTGATATTTCTACATTAGGAACTCTACTTTCGAGGAATTTTCTCCGTGAGGAATGAACACGCCGAACTCTCATATTTTCAAATATTTCGCTCTCTATATCAGCCGTGTAATCTCTCGGCAACCTTCCAGATAAAACATATAACTCTACATCATCTTTTTGTTCAAGTCCAAAAGATAACAAGTAAGAAAGATGGTCAGTTCCTCCAGTTTGATAGGGCGGAAAACCTATCGTGACTTGCAAAATTTTCATACGCTTTTCCTCTTTCTCAAAAACGCCTTTGCATAAGCAATTTCTTGATTGTTAAAAACCTTGAATAAGAAAAGAAACACAAAAAAACCAACAAGAAGCATGAGCTTAATAACAACAATAGTCACAAGTTTGCCTCCAATGAATAATCCGGCAATATAAAGAACTGTCGTAACAAAGAAAATTTTTAGGCTAATGTTGAATTCAAACGGAATGTGGTAATATTTTTCAGAAAATAAATACATAAGTATAGTCATAACCAAATAGGAAAATACAGTCGCAACTGCGGCTCCTATCATTTGATATTTTGGAATTAACAGTATGTTTAAAATTGTGTTCAATCCGGCAGCCACTCCTGTGGCAATAGGGAAATAATAGGTCTTCCTTACGAAAGTACACCCTGTAGTAAATATCATATAGAATCCCTGAAAAAGATAAGCAAGAGTTATAAAATATACAATTTTATATGCATCAAAAAAAGCTGGTGTTGTCATAACATGAATAATATCTTTTGAAAAAAGTGAAATTGCAAGAACAAGGAAAAATCCAAAAACTGAAAAATACTTAAATGTTTTAGTAAAGAGTTCTTTCGCCTTTTTCTGCTTATACCATCTTAGCATAAGTGGACTCCATGCCATTGAGAATGGGACAATAACCAGCATACTCATTATTGTTGCTATTTTATACCCAAGTGAATAAATACCAACTGTTTCCATATCAGCAAAGACTTTAAGAAAATATCTGTCGAGTAGCGTCAATATCCAGATAGCAAGGCCTGACGGAACTATTGGCAAACCAAAACTCAACATTCGTGACAAATATTCTTTTTTGAACTTAAACACAAAGTTCTTCCAAAAAGGAATGAGAACCAGTACAAAAACTATGACGTGACTGAGTAAAGAGCTTTTGAGTATCCCTGTTACATTTTCGCGGAAGATAATTACAAAAATAATATTGAATAAAAGTCCCAAAACAAGCGTGAGAAAAGCAAATATTGTGTAGGTGAATGCTCGTCCCTGAGCACGAAAAACTGAAAGAGGAACAGTTTTAATTATATAAAAGAACGATGTAATGAGAGCGAAAGAGAATAGAAAACTAAAATGCGGTGAATCAAGCAAAAATATTGATAATTTCTCCCTGAAAAGCCAGAACCAAAGTGTAAAAATACCCGCAATAACTGTGAGGAAAATAAAAGCAGTTGAGGTGACTTCTTTCCTCTTTTCTGTGTTGTCCACTTCAAAATATACTTTGACAACCGAAGACTGAGTCCCTAGATTTACTACTCTTTGAACAATTGTGCGGAACACTCCTATTATTGCAAGAATTCCATACTCTTCTGTCGTGAGCAATCTTGTATATACCGGTAACAAAAGAAACGAGAGAATGTGTCCACTTAAACTCCCAAAAGAATATATGCTTGAATGTTTTACTAATTTTTTAATTTCCGTATACATAATTAACTAAAAAGGATTTTTATCTGATCTCTGACCATCCTGTTATATCTTCTCCCAATAGTTTTGACTCTTTCTTTCCCCCGATGCTTAATTTCCGCTCTTAAGCTTTGATTGTGAAAAAGAAAGTCTATCTTTTTTGCGATTACACTGGGAGAATCAGGAGTTTTAACAACAAGATATTTTTTAAGAAAAGCGTCTTTGCTAACAAGAAATATTTCAGAGGAAACAAGCGTTGGGATTCCAAGAATCATTCTCTCACAAACTGCATAGTTAAAACTTTCTGTCCAGGTTACCTGCAAACTTAAATCCATTGCTTTTATTAATCCATAGTATTCCTTTTCCGCTAACCAAGGATATTGAATAAACGAAAGATTGAGTTTCCGCGCAATACTGAGAACTGTGTCATTTCTTATGTTAGTATGTAAACGAAAAGCTGATTTCGTGTATTTTTGTGCTGCCAACTGCTGAAGAACATTTTTCCCTGGTCTGGCTTCCATGAAAAGGTCAATATTTTTCCCCCAGAGATTGATTTCCTTGAATTTCAAAGGTGTAGATAAATCAAGAGGATGCGGAAGATATTCAACATTATTGATGAATCGCAATGACTCGTATGTTTTTTCTGGAACAAGCAAGTAACGTATGGCTCCCTTTTTTAACAGCTCAAATATCTTGTTAAGCGGCTCGAGTTCAGCCTTCCAGGTCATTTCACTTTGCCCAAGAGTACTACACCACAAAATACTTGGTCGTATACCCAGTTTATTTAATTTTTTAATGATTTCAGAATAATAAACTTTCCAGCTTCCTAAAATGATATTATCTCCAAAATCCAAACATTTGCGGGAGAAACGAAGTCTTGATATTGTTTTTAGAAGACTCTTTACTTTTGGCACCTTTATTTTCGTTTTTCGATAATCGGGATAAAAAGTTACGAGTTCTTCTACTGGATAAAAAACAGAATTGTTTCCCCAGACTTTTTTCAGTTGAAGAAGATGAGTCTTTACCCCAGGATGTTCATTTGAGCAGGTTAGCAGAAGTTTCATATTTATATTTTCTGTAAATAATTTCCATCATTGCCATTGAAACTGACCAGACAATTATGTATCTGAACTGTATCAAAGAAGCATTGCCAAGGGAACAAATCATAATTCCAAGCATATTCAACGAAATTGTCATTGTATGTATTAAATCGTTTTTGTCAGTACATTTTCTCAGGACAAAAAGTGCTCTCCGAAAGAATATAACAAACATACTTAGAAATGATATTAATCCGATGATACCCATCTTCCACAACACCCACGCATAACTATTATCGAAATAAGTCTTTGTCTTTGTTCTAAGAAAAGAATAGAAAGTATCCCCTATTCCTCGTCCGAAAAACCATTGAATTCCATGAATTTTCGATAACGCTTGCCTTATCTCTGTCATCCTAACAAAACCAGAAGTATCAACTTGAAGATATTGAATGTTCGAAAGGCTTATAAATCGTCTTAATAAAACCAATACTGCCGCACCTGAAGTAATCCTTGATAAACCCCAGACCGCAAGTGTAAGCATAACGAGAGAACCTATTATTCCTGCAATTAATAGCCCGACAATTTTGGTAAAAGAAAATCCTTTCTTATAAAAGTATATAAAAAGAGAACCAACAAAGACTACAATAACCGCTAACCAAAGACTCCTCTGGAGTGAAATAAGAACACCTAACGATATAGGGAGTAAAGCAATTAGAAAGATAATTTTCCTCTTAATTCCTTTTGTGAAGTAGAAGATACCAAGGACATAAGGAAAAGCAAGCAAAGATATCTGTACAGTAATTGTGTTAATCCGCGTGAAAGCAGCTATACTATTCTTAGAAAACGCATAAATAAGTTGCAGACCGATAAATGTTGAAGCGAAAAGGAAAAAATCAAATATTATTTTTCTGTTTATCTGCCTCAATTTGGTAGTAATAAAGACAAAAAAACCAAGGTACATCAGTTGAGGGAATATTTCGCTCCTCTGTAGAGCCACCATGCTTGAATAGTATCCGTTAAATAATCCGTAAGTAAAACTAAGAACAGCAATGCTCACATAAATAATGATTGACCAACCTAAAGCTCCAATTCTCACTTTTGTTTTCCGTAAAATTATTGAAAAAATCCAGTATACAAGAAAAATAGCGTATAAAGCATAAAGATTTTTCCACGATAGTCTCACGGAAATAACTCCTTTGAAGATATGAGCATAAGAATCAAGGTGAAAGCAGAAACTGTATATCACAATAAAAATAAAGAAATTCTCCGCAGACGAAAGTAGCAGAATAAGAATCGGTAGAAAACCAGCAACAAAAAGAAATTTAGAAAAAGAGATATCGAGAAAAAGCAGTGAAATTGCACATATCTGAAGACAGATAATAAAGAAGATAAGAAATGAATATACTTGTTTTCTATTATCGGGGACAAAGGGAAAAATGAAATTCCAAAATCCAGCCAGTTTCATTTTTTTATCCTAAACTTCCTTAAAATTGGTCTTATTTCCGTGAGAAATTTGTCAACGATGGAGAAAAATCTATAATACTTGTCATGGCTACTTTTAATTCTTTCCAAAACCTCACACACAACCGCAAGTCCAAATCCATAGAATACACTCAGTATAAAAGCGATAACCACCATTTTTTTTCTTTTAGGGAAATTTCGCAGCTCGGGTGCCCGTGCTTTGTCAAGAACCGTGATTGTTGGAGTATCTTTTGATTCAAGAATTCTCGCTTTTTCATACTGTTCTGCCAAGAGTGCATATACTGTTTTTTTCACCTCAATATTCATCTCAAGTTTTGTTAGTTTTAATCCAATCTCTGGAACTTCATTCAATGGAAAAGAAAAACCAACACCAAAGTCCTTTCTCTTTTTCTTGTCTTTTACCTCTTTTCCGTACTCAAGTTCCTTCAACTGTTTCTCCAGAGCAGAAATATCTTTCTCCAGTTTCACAATTCCAGGATTACCTTTATATGAGTAACTTTTCAAAGCATTCAGTTGCACCTTTTTTGCAATTATCTGGCCTTGAAGACTGCCAAGCAACTCAATAGACTTTTTTGTTTCAACCTCAAGTGAAAATACCTTATTTTTTTCTTGAAATGACTTCAATGATTCTGCGGCAGTTTTTAACTCTTCTTCAGCTTCTTTTAGCCTTTTTTCAAGAAACACCCTAAATTGCTTACCTGTTGTCATCAACACATCCCTGTTAAATCTATCTATTTCCTCTACATATGCATTTGCGATGTCGGCTGAAAGCTGAGGCTTGCTTGTTGTAACTTTGATTTTTACCATTTGTTCTTTTGTAACCGAAATACTCGTCATTTTGTCAACTTTCTTGAATGCCGTCTCCAGTCTCTTTGCCTTAAAAATTTTCATAAGGTTAAAACGGTCAATAATTTTCTTCTTAATTGTTTCGCTTTGTAATACACCAGCAACAATATCGGAAGGCGAAATAATGCCAGGCAGAGCAGATAATGCCATCGAACTTAATGCATAAGTAGAACCTATATCTTCCACATTCAAAGAAGTCGAAGATAGCGATGGAGGTAAAATGACAGTTGTTGCCTCCCACTTCTTTGGCAGCACAAGACTTATGACCACTGTTAAAAGAGTTATTATCAAAACATTGAACACAATGACTCTCCACCACTTAAAAAATGTTTCAAGAAATATCCAGAAATCCAATTTTTCTTTATCTTTCATTTTCTCTCCTACTCAACTTTTTGATAAAAAACTGAGACCCGTTTTGGGGTCCCCGGAAACAACCGGGCTCGATTCAACATATGTGTCACATTTAACCGAAAATCTCAATTCATTTATGACACAAACATTTACGAGCCTATACGCATCTCTCCTTATTTTTACTCGCATAAATAGTAACACATAAACTCAATGCAGTCAAGACCTTTTTGCGACAACCGTATAATAGAGCTCATGCTTACATTTCAAGATAGAACTTGACAAAAGCATTTTTTTGTGTAAATTCTTATTCTGTATGAATGAAAAAAATATAAAGTACGGGAGAAGGCTTGGTAAAGATGGGCAAGGGTTGCCTGCCTTTATTATTGTTGGTGCAATGAAAGCGGGAACAACTTCTCTTCACTACATTCTAAGCCAACACAAAGACATTTTTATACCAAATAGAGAAATAATGTTTTTTGACATAGATGACATTGAGCAAAATTTCGATTTTTTCGTTCAAACATCTAAGGAATGGCAATTTTTCGACTACAAAACGAATTTCGAAGAATATCTAAAGTGGTATAAATCATTCTTTAGGGAAGCGAAAAAAGGGCAATTAATAGGTGAAGATTCAACGACTTATATGGCATCTTCAAAAGCTCCTTCTCGTATAGCCAATTTGATACCCAATGTAAAGCTTATATTTATGTTAAGAAACCCAGTTTCTCGAACATATTCTAACTATTGGCATCTGGTCCGTGGTGGACATGCAATTTATGATTTTGAAAACACACTTCGATATATGCCTGGAACTCTCTTAAAAAGAAGTCTTTATAAACAGCAGATAGAAAGATACAAAAACTATTTTCCGGATTCACAAATGAAATTTATAATCTTCGAAGACTTCATAAAAAATACTCAGCAGAACATCGATGAAATATGCAAATTTCTTGGATTAAGGACGAGCATAGACATAAGTAAAATTGACACCCATAAAAATGCAACAATGATTCCCCGCTACATAAAACTCCAAATATTTTATAACTATATTTCCCGAACTCAACGTCTCGTTACTCAACAATTTGGTTCACATCTTCCCAATTTATCAAAGACAAAACCCAATAGGTTCTGGAGAAGAATGGACAAACTCGATTGCAAATTTAACTTCACAAGTAATAAGTCATACCCAAAAATGAAAATTGAAACAAGAAGATTCTTAGAAAGACTTTTTTTTAAGGAAAATAGAGGACTGTCGGAATTGATTGGCAGAGATATCAAAGAATACTGGAACTACACAAAGGACTGAACTATTATGATTTATGTGTGTAAAAGCAGCTAATTTTGTCTTCCCAAAAACGCGATTTCACCTTGAGACGGTCCAGATAATAAAGAGTAGGTTGGCAGCATTCAGTGTAACCTCTAAGTAATCTTTCCATCCTTTAAGTTCGGCTCTCCCAATAACTATTGTATCGCCAGGTTTTATCTCAACACCGGTCTTCCATTTCAGTCTTGTTCCATCCCATCTTGTTATACGAACATTGCCTTCGTTTGCCCGCTCTCCATAACCACCGGCAAGACCAAGGTAGTAGTTAAAATCTGCTCCTGGCTCATATTCAAAACTTCCGCCTAAAGTTACCTGACCTACAACGGTTACTGTGAAAGGCTCCGTTGGAACCGTCACAACATCACCTGTTTTGAGCTCTATGTTGCTTAAACTGTCATTCTCGATAAGAAGCTTATACGGGTCGATTTCTTCCACTTCATCCGGACTTTTTATGTTATAAACCTTAATTTGCCTTGTCAATGAACCCCTGCTCTGGAATCCTCTTGCAAATTCAATCAAATCTTTTAACCTTTCCCCTTCTCTTAATTCAAAGTTCCCTCGTTTGTAAACCCTTCCCATTACCTTAACACTCATAAGAGCCTGTGGAACCATCACAATATCACCAGTTTTGATATAAGGATTCTCCTCTAAATTCGCCTTATATAGAAACTGATAAAGGTCGTATGTTTTTGATGAACCATCCGCACTTTTGATTGTTATTTTTCTGTATGACCCGGTTGGCGTATTTCCGCCTGCAACGTCAAGCAGGTTTGATAATCTATACAGGGGTGTTATTGAATAAACACCCGGGTCCCTCACGCTTCCAAGGATGGAAACAGAAAACATCCTCAAACGTGTTAGCGAGACATTAACATTTACACCGTGAAAATATTTGCTTACCCTGTTTTCAATCTCCTTTTTCAATTCCTCTAATGTTAGTCCTTCTGCATAGACTTCTCCCAGAGAAGGCACATTTTCAGAGGATGAAATTCCTGAATATGCTGACAAAGGAATAGCCGAAGCGGTAACTCCGGATGATTTTGGGATAAATATGCTACCATCTTGTGATACCGAAAGTTTGTATGTTGCATTGGTGTTTCCCCAGAGGTTCAATACAATTCCGTCCCCGGGACCAAGAGTGTATGTTACTGGTGCAAGAGAAGCATTCCTCAGCGATTGCATAATCAGATACTCCTTACTCATTTCGGAAACCTGCGAGTATGAAAGAACCGAACTACAAAGAATCAATGCAAAAATAATTACCATTATTTTTTTCAATCTTACCTCCAGACAACTTCTTTTCTCCTGCTCCTTTACCACAAATTCTGTGCATTGTCAAGGGAAAATACTTGCAAAAAGAATGTGTTTCCGGTAATTTAATCCTGCGTTTCGAGCATTTACTTCTTGACAAAAAAGGAAAGTAGTTATAAATTCCTTCGACTATTTGAAAGTATTAATCTATTGCAAAATGAATGATATTTTAACGATTGGTTCAATTCTATTTTTTGGTTTTCTTGCAGCTAAACTTCTCGCAAAAGTTAAAGTTCCTGCAGTTACCGGATACATCCTTATTGGAATAGCAATCGGCGTTTCTTTCTCTCAGCTAATACCGGAAGCAATGAATAAAAAATTAGGGTGGTTAATCGAGTTCGCCCTCATAATAGTAGCTTTCAGCATTGGCGGAGAATTGAAGACAAGTATGTTCAAAAAGCTCGGGAAGAAAATAATCATAATAGTCGTTTTTGAAACCCTTTTTACATTTTTCCTCATACTTTTCTTTTTACTGCTTTTTAAGCTCTCTTTTCCGATGTCTTTGCTCGTTGCAGCACTCGGTTCGGCAACTGCTCCTGCCGTGACCGTACTGGTTCTCGAAGAACTCAAAGCGAAGGGACCGTTGAGTTTAACTTTACTCGCTTGTGTCGGACTCGACGATGCTCTGGGTTTGACACTTTATGCAGTATCCTCATCTATAGTTCACGCAATAGTAGGGTCTGAACATATTTTTATTGTATTTTTGATTTTCCGCGTCCTTGGTTCCCTTATAGTGTCAATTTCGGTTGGTATTTTTGCTGCTTTTCTGCTCAATCAAATTTTCAAGATGCTTCGATTCAAAGCAGAGATACTAACAGCCTCACTTGGAGTTATGGTTTTTTTCGCAGGTCTGTTAGAATACAAACTCTGGGGTATGCGATTTTCTCCCTTGCTTGCAAGTATGACTATGGGTTTCTTCATTTCCAATTTCTCAAGACATAAAAGGCAAATATTCTCCTCGATCGAAGGTTTCAGTTATCCATTTTTTATCATATATTTTGTTCTTGCTGGAGCAAGGTTGAAATTAGGAAAACTATTTAAACTAGGTTTTGTAGCTATTGGGTATCTACTTGGCAGGTTTTCAGGGAAGATTCTCGGAGCTTACTTAGGGGCTACTATTTCGAAATCTCCCAAAGTCGTAAGAAAATATACGGGCTTAGGCCTTTTTTCTCAGGCAGGGATAGCAATAGGACTCTGCCTTATAGCAGCAAAGGACTTTCCGCAGTACTCTGCAGAGATCGTTGCCATTGCTCTCGGGACAACTATTGTAACCGAACTTGTAGGACCATTTTCGACAAAATTTGCAATCACAAAAGCCGGAGAATCAGGCAAAAAACGAAATAGGGGGAGCTAAAGTGCTATCAGGAGATTATGTGAAAAAGGAGAATATAATACCGCAACTTACCGGTGAGGATAATAACTCAATCATAAAAGAGATGGTTGAGGTTCTTACACAAACAAGAGAAGAGATAGAGACCACAGCCGTGGGAAAAGGAGATGTAAAATGTATCTGCTCGTACTTTTTTTATACAAAGCCGAGTATCTCGACGAGATTATCTCAATATTGACGGAATTAGGCGCAGAAGAAACTTCAGTGATTGAAGCGCAATCAATGAGTCGTTATCTCGCTTACGAAGTTCCCATATTTGCAGGATTGAGAAGCCAGATAGAAGGGAAAAGAGCTTATACCAAGGTTATTCTTTCATTTACGGATGATGAGGGTACTGGAGAAAAGATTAATGCGCTACTAAAGGATACCGTAAAAGACTCAAATCTTGAAGAAATTTGCAAAATCGGTATTCTAAAATTGGATAAGTTCATCGGGCAGGCGTAGTTATCCTGGAAGCCATTAGTTTCAGCAGTAACGGAGTTGTAATAGCCGCAAGGATAGCCATAAAAACTACCGAGGAAAAAATATTCCGTCCAATAACGCCATTTCTTAAAGCAATTTCCGCTATTATAAGTTCAACAGCTGCCCTTCCATTCATACCTATTCCCACTGCGAGTGATTCCATCGGTCTTATACCCGAACAAAGTGCACCCAAACCCGCTCCTACAATTTTTCCGATAAATGCCGCTGCAACAATAAGTAGCAAAGCCATACCGAACGCATCTGCGGAGAATTGAACGGAAAAACCCACCCAGGCAAAGAAGAGAGGAGCAAACAATCCCCATATCCAGTTGCTTAGATTTTCTTTCTCTCGCATTTTAAGAAAGGGGCCCAGAATTAGTCCTGCCAAAAATGCTCCAATAACAAGATGAAGACCGGCAAAATGCGAAACAATGGAGAAAAGAAAAAGAAAAAGCAGAAAGAACGATAGCCTTTCTTGCGTTGATATCGTTCCGAAACGAAAATGCTTTCGCCATTTCTTTCCAAAATGCCCAAGTAAGACGCTAAAAACTACAAACACTGCGGCTATTATAAACATAATAAAGACATGCTTGACTGAAAAACTCCCCTCGCCCCTGGTCATATTCATTATAACCGATAAAATCATAACCCCTAGAATATCATCGATTACTGCAGCAATAACAATACTCATTCCAACCTTCGTCGAAAGTTTCTTTAGCTGTATCAAAGTTGCAATGCTGAGAGCAACGGCTGTGATGGAAACAGCCGCACCTAAATAAAGCGAAGCGAGAAGTCCCAAATGAAGGAAATACTTACCGACAAACAAACCCAGCGCAAATGGTAAAACAACACCACCTATAGCCGCAAATAAACCATTCTTTGCAGCAGAAAATAGTGCCGACAGATCCGTTTCAAGCCCGGCACCAAACATTATCATAATACCAGCAAAATCGACAAGGGATATGAGTTTTGTGCTTGCATATTCTGACGATAAGAAAATGTGAATGCTATGTCCTTCGTGAAACAGTAAAGTGGCAATAATAGCAACTACCGGACCGAGGATAATTCCGCCGAGAATCTCCCCTATAATCTCAGGTTGTTTTACTCTCCGCGCAAGGTGCCCGAGATAGGTAGAAATACCTACGAGTAAAAAAATATAGGCAAATGTTTCCACTACAACTTCCAGAACCCTTTCAGTATTTCAAGGCAGTTCAAATCTCCAATTATTTTTTTCTCGCTATTAACAACAGGTAGTTCCTGAACCTTTTCATCCACCATACTCTTGAGAATTTTCAAAAGCAAGTCATTTTCATAAACGAATATAGGGTGATGCATAGCCTCATCGATATCAGCATCCATTCGGACAGTAGTTGCCTTTTTTGAAATAGTTTTCCACACATTTTTGACTTTTAACTTCTCGAAGTTTCGCATTGAATTTCCTCCTTATCTTCCCTTAAATTCCATGCGTCAAAATTTATACTATATGAAAATGACATAGTCAAGCAATTTGTTAAACTACATTCTGGGAATTTGCAGTTCGGAGGAATCTGCTGCAATGAAAAATCTTCATTTGCTCACAAGAGAAAACCTGTTATCAGGGCGCTAACGAGACTAAAAAAAGCAGCCAGTGAAAGCAAAGGATGCAATTTTAAAATGAAACCAACAAAGTGAATTTCAAGAAAAACGATAAAATTCGGAAAAACAAGATTTAAAACGAAAATCATAATGAGAAGCCCGAAAAGATATGTCCAGAAGTGAAAGAAGTCCTGTCTCGATGGTGTAAGATGTAAGCTTATCCCGAAAGCAACTAAAACATAAATGTAAAATCTAATACTCAGGAGATTTCGCCAGTTAAAGAATATTCGTAACATTGAAGCTGTTGCCGAAAAAAGCGCGCCGATGTAGAGCCTGAATTGCGAAAAGTCCTTCAGCAGATTTGAAGAAAGCGCTGACAGCGAATTGCCTGCGATAAGTTGGGGCATAAGCAGTTTTGTGAGAAGATAGAGAACAAGCGAACCTCCAAAAAATGGTGCTATTGCTATTAAAGGATTGCCTATGTATTTCTGAATGGGATTTCTATCATTCCACGAATGTTTCAAGTGCCCCAATTCACCGGTTAGTGGATTTGGTTTAAAAAGGGCAAGTTCTTGTATTCTGTGCCCGGTGAGAAAAGCAACTACTGCATGACTCAATTCGTGTATTGGCGTACCTACAATGGCAAAAGGTAGAATTCCGCACCAGCCAAACTTTTTTCCAAGCCGTCTATTGGCAAATGTCGAAAATATTTCAATAACGATGCAGGATGCAACAACAGGAAGAAATAGTAAAATGGTTTGAAGCGTATGGAAGAATGCATTACCAAGATAATGGAGGATTAGCATTATGCACAACTTATTCTACGATTATACTGTCAAGTATACAACTATTGAATTCGCTTGAATATTTTCTCGCTTGCTCGATATTTCCAAAATAGAATCTTTGAAGTCCGAAATAAACAATCAAGATTGCATCCATCCTTCTACCTTCCCTACCAGCCTTGTATGTTAGATATCCAAGGGAAAAATTAAGCGAAAACGATATAATTCCTTTGAGTGTTCTCTTTGCATAAATCTGCCCGGCTCCCGGAATGAAAGTGGAAAGAAGTAATGCAGTTTTCTCCGACTTAAAATTCTCTCCTGATATCCTATCCAGCATTTGAAATGCATTTTCTTTCATTATCGGAGAGTGAATTTTGTTAAATTCTACTTTTGCGTTTTCCCATTCCATTGCCTTGATATGCGTTATACCGACAAGCAGATTAATAGTGTCAGATTGGGGACCTTCTGCAGTAATACCATTCAGTACTGAACGGGCTGTCTTAACTGAACCCGTATTTATTAAGCATTTTGCATAAGCAATCTGTATGCTAAGCAAAAGGTATGTATCTTTCACTCCTTCAAGAATGAGTTCGTAGTAATTTTTTTTTGCTAACTCGTAACTCTCCATTTTTCTATAACATTCACCTATTTGAAACTTGTAAAAATCAGTTGAATCACTGTCGAGAGAAAAATACATCAACCTTTGGTATTCCCCGATAGCCCTCAAGTATTCCTTCTCCGAAAACAATTCCTGCGCAAAATTTTTTTTGCTTTCGTTCCCGTAAAACCGGTCAAAATTGAAAAGTAGATATATGCTAACTAATATCACCACTACCCAAATCCTATAGTTCAATTTGCTGGCGAGATTCCTATAGTCCTTTCCTTCGATAATGCGAGGGTGGAATCCCCGCTCGTTGCACTTCACCATATTCTTTCCATCAATTTAATGTGGGAGAAAAATATACCTTAGGATGAAAAGCACGGCAAGCAAATAACAAAGCCAGTTTACTTGCTTTCCTTTGCCACTTGCCAGTTTTACTATAGGATATGAGACAAAACCAAACGCAAGACCATCCGCAATGCTGTAAGTTAGTGGCATTCCTATTATAGTAAGAAATGCCGGTATGTATTCGGAAGGATCCTTCCAGTCAATTTTAACTATGGATTTCAGCATCATACTACCTACTATTACAAGAGCAGGTGCTGTAACAGGATAAAGAAAGACATTATTGCTCATTTCCACGCCCCCACCGATCATCCTTACAAGTGGTGCAAAGAAAAGGCTTACAAGAAAAAGAATGCCTGTAATAACACTTGCAAATCCGGTTCTACCACCCGAGGAAACTCCGGTCGTGCTCTCTATATAACTAGTAACAGTGGAGGTTCCAAGAACCGCTCCAAAGATAGTTCCTGTTGCATCTGCAAGTAACGCTTTATTCGCCCTGGGTAGTTTCCCGTCTTTCATAAGCCCTGATGCCGTTCCAACACCAACAAGTGTTCCAATAGTGTCGAACATATCCATAAAGAGAAATATAGCTATTACCGTAATACCACCCAACTTGAATGTACTTGCCAAATCCAGCTTAAAAAATGTTGGCGAAATAGAAGGAGGAAGGCTTGCAATACCTTGAAATTCAATAATACCCAATGGTATTCCAAGTATTGCTGTTACAACCATTCCAATAAGTATCGCTCCCTTTATTCGGAGGGATAGTAAGATAGCAATTATGAATATGCCGATTATAGCGAGAGTAACCGGGGAGGAATGCAGATTTCCCAACTCTACAACTCCACCAGGGCTTTTTACTATAATACCTGCCTGAACAAACCCAATAAATGCAACAAAGAGTCCAATTCCTGCAGCAATTCCACTCTTTAGAGACGCTGGTATAGCATTTATTATCATTTCTCTTATTCTTAAAAAAGTGAGAATAACAAAAACAACGCCGGATATTAAAACAGCGCCGAGTGCAGCCTGCCAGGTTAGTCCCATCGTAAGAACTACAGTGTAAACAAAGAAAAAATTCTCACCCATACCCGGTGCCAACGCAATCGGGTAATTGGCATAAACCCCCATAATGAGTGTTGCAATAAACGAGGAAAGACAGGTTGCAACAAAAACCGCATCGAAATTCATGCCTGCCACCTGAAGAACGGCTGGTTGAACAAACATTATGTAAGCCATTGCCATAAAGGTAGTAAATCCCGCAACTGTCTCCACTCTTATGTTCGTACCCATCTCGTCAAAATGAAAATATTTACTTATCATTTCTTACACTCTTTTTTGAACAATGCTTTCTCTCACTTTGTAGTTTACAATTTCCCAATTTCAGGCTTCACCACTTTCATACATCTTCGTTCTCTCTCTTCGTAAGATACAGTATGTTCGGGTGTTCCTTATATCCAAGCGACTTAGCAAGTTGTATGCTGTCTATATTGTTCTTTTCGACCAAAAGACCTATAATTGCTATTCCTCTATTTTTCAATGCTTTCTCAGCTTTTACCGTCAAATCCTTTGCAATCCCCCTCCCTCTTTTCTCTGGAACAACCGCAATGCGATTAAGCCACCCCTTTCTCACTTCAGATGAACCAATTATAATCCCTATTAGTTCATCATTCTCGAAAGCACCAAGAAACAGGTCGGGTGCCTCGCGCATTTGCTTTTCAATGGACATCCGACTTTCCCTTCCTCGAAGCTTAACTGGAAGCTTGGCACGTTTCCACACATCTACCATTTTCTCATAATCCGAAACCGACAACCTTCTTATTTCTATTTTTGATCCAGCACGCTTCTTACGCAATCCCCTCCCCCTTCCTTGGCAGTGTAACAAGCCTTGTCAGATGCCCTAATCAGTGCTGTCTTCTCCTCACCATCGACTGGATATGTAGAGATTCCAACACTGAGGGTTATACCCATTTTCTTGCTCTTATTGTGTATTTTCTTGCGAATTCTTTCCGCAACCCCCCTGGCATAAATTTCATCTGTCTCCGGTAAAACGACAATAAACTCATCCCCTCCATATCTGCAGATAAGGTCTATGTTGCGAACATATGATTTCATAACCTTTGCATATTCAATAAGAACCTTATCTCCGGCAATATGACCGTTTTTATCATTATACTGCTTGAAATTGTCAAAATCCATGAGCAATAAGCTCAAAGGTCTGTTATACCTTTCGGATTTTCTGAGTTCTGCATCGACCACGATATCAAAGTGCCTTCTATTTGGAAGATTAGTAAGAGGATCGGTTAAGGAAAGCATCTTGGACTCTTCATATAGTCTCGATTTTTCAATGGCATTGGCGATCTGCGCTGCAATGGATGACAGAAGTTTAATTTCCCATTCATCGAAATCGTTATACTCTTTGCTTTCAACATTGAGAACTCCTGTAGTTTTTTTTCCGATTTTCAAGGGAATGGTAACTTCGGATTTCACATTTGCAATTCCCTTTATATAATGTTTATCCTTCAGAACATCCTTTGAATAATAAGTCCTTCCTTTCGCAGCAACATAACCTGTGATACCATCCTTGCCAATTGTTAACATCATCTTCTTTATCTTCTCTGGATAACCGGTTGCTGCTTTGAATACAAGTTTATTGCTTTCGCGATCTACGAGTAGTATTGCAAGATTCGAATAACCAAATGCTTCCTTGAGTTCCTCCAAAATTTTCGACAGAAGCACATTAAGATCGATAGTAGATATCAAAGCTTGACTGATTCTGTAGGAAATAGACAAATCTCTTATTTTCCGCTCAACCTGCGCATACAATCTTGCATTCTCAATAGCCACTCCAGCTTGATTCGTAAGAGCAGAAACCAGTCTAATATCCCTTTTCGTGAAAATTCTGGGCTTTAGCGAATCAACATACAGTATTGCAATTACCTTTCCTTCGATAAGTACTGGAACAACAAGAACGCCTTTTCGTTTTTTCTTCACCGCCGTAGGATTTACTCCCCTTAGTTTGCTGAGATTATCGATTGAAATAGCCTGTTTTGTCTTTAGAATCTTGCCGGAAATACCTCTATTTAACCTGGCTGTACTTGAATACGATTCAAATTTCTTGCCTTTTTTATTGTAATTGTACGCTTCTACAATCCTTCGTTTTTTCTCATCTACTAAAAGTATACTACCTTTGGTTGTGCCAGTCAATTCAACAGCGCTAGATATTAATGCTTTTAGCACTTCTCTTAATCTAAGTGTCGATGTCAAGATAAGACTCACATTCTCCAGTGTTGCCCTTTCTTTTAGCTCATCCTTTATTCTTTTAATAAGATCCGCATTGTAAATTGCTATTGCAGAAAAATCACAAAATACTTTTAGCACATCCAGATCCCTCTCTCTAAAGGTAAACTTTTTCTTGTAATAAAGGTTCAAACACCCAATGGATTTCTTGTTTACAACTACCGGTGCATCTACGCAGGAAACCAAGCCTTCCTTCCTAAACCACTTTATAGATAGATCGTCACCAAATGATGCAAACAAGTTGTCGAGGTCAGGAATAATGATCGGCTTTTGTTTGCTTACAACCTTTCCCGCAACCTCTTCATCATACCGAACCCTTACAATTTTAACATATGCTTTTGACAGCCTGTATGAATTTGCAATAGTTAAGAATTCGCGATTCTCGTCAAAAAGCAGGATAGAACAGGCATCCGCAGCAAAAAACTCCGCAGCATTTTTTACAATTGCATCGAGAACTCGATCGAGCTTTTTCTCGGTTAGCAAAACAGTCGAAATCTCATGTAATCTTCTGAATTTTTCTATTTTCTTCATTACTATTTTCAAATTTAACCTATTCTCATATAAAAGTCAAGCAAAATAAATAGCCCAGTAATTTTTACACAAACCAAGGAACCTTGTGGTTAAATTATGTACATTCGTAACGCAATGTTTTCAGAAAAAACCTGAAATAACTACCAAAAGGTTGACATAAATGAAATTATGCTGTATATTGCGTCTATGAAAAAAACTAATGTAGGTGGACAGGCTGTAATTGAAGGCGTAATGATGATATCACCGGAAAAGGTTTCAATCGCGGTCAGAGCCCCTAACGGAAACATTGTGCTTCATTCTCATAAGCGTAACGAAATGCTAAGAAAAATCAAATTCTTTAAGTTGTTCCTTGTAAGAGGAATAGTAGCACTTGCCGAAATGCTATACGAAGGTATCAATGCAATTAACTACTCAGCAGAAATTGCTTTCGAGCAACAGCAGAAGAACAAAAAAAAACGCCATGAGGGCTTCCTCTCGGGGATAATCTCTTTCCTTGCAATAATCCTGGCACTTTTCATCTTTTTATTTCTCCCCATATTTATAGCAAGTAAAACAGGTTTGGATACAAAACCTGTGACCTTTAATATTCTTGCAGGATTAATCAGGATTATTTTCTTTATCCTCTACATTTTGATAATATCATTTATCCCCGATGTTAAACGTCTTTTCCAGTACCACGGAGCAGAGCACAAATCTATCTTCTGCTGGGAAGATGGCAAAGAACTCACAGAAAAAAACTGTTCATGCTATTCAACCAAACACCCTCGCTGTGGCACTTCCTTTATTTTCATTGTTTTTATCGTTGCAATCATATTCTTTGCAGTTCTTGATACATTCATTTTTGGCGTGTGGGGAATACCTTCTGTGAAGTTACTCAGACTTGGCATACATTTGCTTTTTCTCCCTTTCCTTGTAGGAACATCTTATGAAATTATTAAATTCGCCGGAAAACATCCAAAGAATAGATTGCTTAAAATCTTGCTAAGTCCCGGACTTGCATTTCAATATGTAACGACAAAAGAACCAACACCAGCGCAACTTGAGGTTGGATTTGCTGCGTTACGCTCGGCTCTTAATATGGAACACAAGGACAAAGAAAATGATTGACAAGCTTGAAGAATTAAAAAAGAGATTTGATGAGATTACAAAGCTGCTTGAATCAGAGGGAGTAATGAAAAATAAGGGAAAACTCATATCACTTTCGAAAGAAAGGAGTGAGCTTAAGGATATAGTTACTCTGTATAAACAACTCAAAAAATTGGAACGCAGAAAGATAGAGGCAGAAAATATCGTAGAGATGGATAAAGACGAAGAACTGAGAACCATCGCAAAAACAGAATTGGACGAGGTTAATCAGGAAATCAAAGATAAAACAAACCTAATAAGACAAATCCTTTACCCGAAAGATTCAATGGAAAATAAGAATATTATTGTTGAAATAAGGGCAGGAGCCGGCGGTGAAGAAGCGGCGCTTTTTGTTAAGGACCTTTTTGACATGTACACGAAATTCGCCAATATAAAAAACTGGAAAATAGAAATATTGAACACACACACGACCGGTATTGGTGGATTTAAAGAGGTTATATTTCTACTTCATGGCAAAGACGCATTCAACAAATTCAAATTCGAAAGTGGTGTCCACAGAGTACAAAGGGTCCCGATCACGGAATCGGGAGGTAGAATTCATACATCAACTGCAACGGTTGCCGTCCTTCCGGAGGCGCAAGAAGTGGACATAAATATTGACCCAAAGGATTTGAAAATAGATGTCTTTCATTCATCAGGTCCGGGTGGACAGAACGTAAATAAACTATCAACGGCAATAAGGATTACATATCTGCCTACAGGAATGGTCGTAACCTGCCAAGATGAAAGGTCTCAGCACAAGAATAGAGACAAAGCAATGAAAGTACTTCGTTCAAGACTTCTCAATAAAAAAACCAAAGAAGAAGAGAAGAAAATCGCCGACAAAAGAAGAAATCAGGTAGGAACCGGGGACAGAAGCGAGAGAATAAGAACATACAATTTCCCACAAAATCGTGTCACGGACCATAGAATCAAATTATCACTCCACAGGTTAGAATCCATATTGGGTGGAGACCTGGATGAAATTATAGAAAAACTCACGCTGGCAAGCGAGAAACGTTAGAAAAAACGTTTCATAGTTAGTCGCAGGTTTCAGCCTACCTGGAATGAATTAGTGATATCGAAACCTCCATCCTATTATAGAAGCAATCAAATTAGAAAACTATGCAGAAAAAGTGGACGGTAAAAGAACTCATAAAGGTTACAACCGATTACTTAAGGAAAAAATCTATAGATGAACCGAGGTTAACAACAGAAATTCTTCTTGCTCACACCCTTAATTTAAAAAGAGTTTCTTTGTATCTTAATTTCAATCAGCCAATAACGCATAAAGAACTCTCCATATTCAGAGATTACATAAAAAGGCGACTGGATGACGAACCTGTTCAGTACATAATAGGAAGAAGCGGATTTATGGGTTTTGATATAGAAACAAAAAAGGGCGTTTTTATCCCAAGACAGGAAACGGAAATTCTTGTCTCTGAAACAAAGAAATGGATTGAAGCAAATAAATCTGGTAAATTCATCTTGTTTGAAATTGGAACGGGGACAGGCGCAATTTCCATCTTCTTTGCAAAACGCTTTGAAAATATGGAAATCTATGCATCCGATATATCTGAAATCGCCTTCGAATGTGCAAAAACAAATAGCATGAATTATCACTTAGACGAAAAAATATTCTTACTTACGGGACAAGTCCTTGAACCCTTTAAAAACAAAGAAAAAGCAAATGTCTTAATCTCAAACCCCCCTTACATTCCATCCTCTGAGCTCGAGAAGCTTCCAGAGATTGTTAAACAGGAACCCAGAGAAGCATTTGACGGTGGCGATGATGGATTGAAGTTCATTAAAAGAATAATTCATGAAGCCAACGATTTCTTGAAACCTCGAAGTTTCATTGCTCTGGAGATTGGCATCGATCAGGCGGAAAATGTAAAACAACTATTTGAAAAAGAAAAATCATACAAAGATATTAGAATAATCCCTGACCTGAGGGGAATAAAAAGGGTAGCCACCGCAGAAAAATTGTAATATTGTCCGGGATGGAGTTCTCTTGAGCTGCGCAAAGGTTCTTCGAAATCACATCCTACTTTTTTCATTGCGAGCACTTTCTTATAATCTCTGCTAAGCCAATCTCGGTATTAACCCTCGTCTTAGACACAATAAGTCTTATTTTCTCATAGCCGCTAAATCAACAACAATGGCAATATCTCCATTCTTTTGCATATTTTTTAAATTCATTCCCTGCTCTCCCATTTTTTGCAAAACAGTATTTACTTCCGAAGGAGTAAGAGTGTATGCTGCACCAGTAACAAAATCAACTGCAAAACCAAGAATTCCACCAAATAATAAACAGTTACCACCACCAACAAGTAACCAATCCACTTCCTTTTTTAACATAATATCAACTGGTTCATAACCTTCTTTCTCAAAATGCAGAATAAGGTTACCAGACTCTCCTCGAGGAAGATTAATTACTGTCGGTGTCTTTCCTTTTTCTATTCCTTGAACTATCACTTTAGCACCAGAAGGACTTGAGTTTACAGTGATATTCTGATGTGTTCCGTGAATAATCGTTGCACATCCGACAAATAAAAAAACTACCAGAAAGAATAGAAAATATGTAATCCAAGTTGACCTTTTCATAATACCTCCTTTTCAATTTTCTACTTACGCCTACTTCCCTGACTTTTCTGTAGTATCAGTTTCCATGTATAACTTGTTTTGCCTTTAGTGTCTGCGTAGCTTTCCCAATAATAATTATAATTATACTCCAACGCTTCCAAATGCGTATTCGGAGAGCAAGTAAAAACGCCCATATTTTGTTTTGTATAAGCAGAACACAGTCCTACATACGTTCCATTAACTGCGACTCCTGTCGAGGTTCAGAGGAATTCCCCAGTTGGGGTCAGGATAATTCCCCAGTTAGGGTCAGATTAATTCCCCACCTGGGGCCAAAAGAATTCCCCACCTGGGTTCAGAGGAATTCCCCAGTTAGGTCCAGAATAATTCCCCACTTTTTCTCAAAA
>Ga0315550_1000034_pt1 | contig 75355 bp, 60 predicted proteins | sample SalMarSW160190MG_2_FD_203100 | JGI IMG/M metagenome (GOLD analysis project Ga0315550, IMG submission 203100) | Salt marsh sediment microbial communities from the Plum Island Ecosystem LTER, Massachusetts, United States - Salt Marsh Sediment SW1601-90 ...
GGCGACGGACGCGACTGCCAGCGGCAACGAGGACAGCGCGATCGCGGTCACCGTGACGGGAAGCGATTCCGACGGCACCGTTTCCAGCGTCACCCTGACCAGCCTGCCGACCGACGGCGTTCTTTACACCGACGCGGGCCTGACCACGGCGGCCGCCACCGGGACGGCCTACGCCGGCAGCTCGGCGACCTTCTATTTCCAGCCGGACGCGAACTACAATGGCGGGGATTCGTTCCAGTTCACGGTCACCGACAACAACGGCGCCTCCGACGCCACGCCCGCCACCGCCTCGATCACCGTCAACCCGGTCGACGATGCGCCGGTCAACACCGTGCCGGTGGCGCAGTCGGTGAACGAGAACACCGATTTGGTGTTCAGCAGCGGCAACGGCAACGCCATCAGCGTCTCCGACGTGGATGTCAACGAGACCGCCAGCCCCAACAACACCCTGCAGGTGACCCTTTCGGTCGGCCATGGCGTGCTGACCCTGGGCGGCACCACCGGGCTCACCTTCACGACCGGGGACGGGACCGCCGACGGGACGATGACCTTCACCGGAACCCAGGCGAACATCGACACCGCGCTCGTCAATCTGACCTACCACGGCAACCTGAACTACACCGGCGCGGACTCCCTCACGGTCACCACCAACGACCTCGGCCACAGCGGCGCCGGCGGGCCCCTCAGCGATATCGACACCGTCGCGATCACGGTCAACCCGCCGTCCTCCGGTCCGGTGACGCTGATCGACGCGCATTTCGATTCGGGCGCCGACGGCTTCGCCTATTTCGACGACACGTTCCGCGGCACCTCCAGCCCGGATTACGAATCCGGGAGTTGGGTTTCCTCGGGCGGCGTTAGCGGCGGCGCGCTCCAGGTGGACCTCGGCAGCGTCGACAGCTCGCCGGTGGTCGGCATGTCGGGCGGCTGGGAGGACAGCTTCAATCTCTCCTCGCCCACCGACGTGGTGCTCACCTTCAGCTACGACCTGACCATGAGCGCGCGGTACGGCATCACCGACTTCAGCCAGGTCCTGGTTTCGATCGACGGCACGCTTTACGGGTTGAACGGGCAGGACTTCGTGGACCAGCTCAACGGGACCGGGCGGCGCGGCGGCGCGGCCACCACGGACTGGCAGACCGTCACCATCGACCTCGGCCAGCTTTCGGCGGGCGACCATACGCTCGCCATCGGCGGCTTCAACAGCCAGAAGAACTCGGTGCGCGAGGACACCACGCTCCTGATCGACAACGTGAACGTCACGACCAACCCCGGCGCCGGCGGCAGCGCGCTCGGCGCCTCCGCCGATTCGGCCAATCCGCAGGGCAGCGACCCCGCGCAGACCGGCAAGCTCGCGGCGCCCTTGAGCGACGGCAAGGCGGACGGCGACGGGCCGGAGAGCGGCCATTCCTTCTTCGCGAGCGCGACGCCGGGGCCGCAGGGCGGATGGGGCGGCCATGACGGCGACCCGCTGGCGCTGAGCGACCTGCTCGAGCATCATGCCGGCCCCGACGCCGGAGCGCATGGCGACGTCGACGCTTCGGCCGGGCCGCACCAAGCCGACGCCGCGTTCGTCGCGCCGATGCAGGAGCTGATGGCGTCGCTCGTCAACGAGCACGCCGCGCAGGCTGCCTGCGCGAGCTGACTTGCCGCGGAGACGCGCCGCCTATTGGCGGCCGCGCATCACCTCGAGGGCGAAGCTCAGGCGGCAGCGCAACGCCGCCGCGCACAGCGCGAGCGCGGCGTCGCGGGCCTCGATCAACTGCGCGTCGAGATCGCCCCAGGGCGAGACGACGCTCGCCACATAGCGGCCGTTGTGCCGCTCGAGCCGCCAGTGATAGCCCTCCGGCACGAGCCGGGCCGCAATGTCGAGATTGCTCGAGTATTGCGGCGCCGCGGCGGAAAGGATCCGCTCGTCGGCGAAGTGCTCCTCGGGCTCGCCGCCGCGCGGACCGGCCTCCTGGCCCCACCACCACACCCAGAAGTCGAGCGCGGGGTTGCCGCAGGGCGCTTCCTGGAGCTTGGCGATCAGGTCGCGCACCATCATGGCCCACCCCCCACGGCGGCGAGGAAGGGATCCATGCACGCCGCCGCCACGCGCCCGCGCGCGGCTGCGGCCCAGTCGGGCTTTCGGTTCGTTTGCGCCATCGGTTCCTCCAACATTTGCCCGCGGCGCCAAACAGGCGACGCGGCGGACGGCCCCCGTTCCGCGGCTGCGGAGCGGGTGCCCCCTCTGTCTCGAGAACCTGAGAGCTTTGCCGGGATCGACCTTCCCGACTTCCCCTTCGGTCAGGAGGCGCAAGCGCCCCCTATTTCCAGAGTGACGATTCCCTGCGGTCCTTCTGCCTGAGAGTTTCCGGGGCGGTTGCTCCTTCGGCGGCGGCCGGGACTCTCCGGCCGCTCTCTCCTGCAGGGTATCGGCGCCACACGGCGCAACCGACATTGTTGCCGCGAATCGCCGGGCAAGGCAAGCGCGGCGCGCGCCCCTTGCGGTTCCGCCGGCCCGTGCGCGTGCCCTGCGGGTCGGCGCAGGCCCGACCCCTCGCAACCGCACAGCGCCCCCCGGCGCACGCGATTTTAACCTTTAATTTCAGGAACCTTGGTGGGATAATATTTTCGTCAAATTTTAACCATGCGCCCACAGGGGCGTGAAACGGAAGGCGGAGCACCGAACCGCGCGTCTTCCGGCGTCTGGCGTGTAAAGTTTTGCACGGACGCGCAAGCGGTGAAACGGAGAGCGGGAGCAATGCAAGTCTCGCGAATACTCGACTTTAAGGGCCACAACGTCATCACCGTCGCACCCCAAGCCACGGTCGCCGAGGCCTTGCGGGTGCTGTGGCTCGAAGGCATCGGCGCCCTCGTGGTCACGGACAAGGCGGGCAAGGTCACGGGCATGATCTCGGAGCGGGGCATCATCCGCAGCCTCGCCGCACAGGGAACCGAGATCCTGGATGATCTGGTCGGCGACCGCATGGACAGCGCGCTCGTCACCTGCACGCCGGAAACCTGGATCGAAGAGCTGATGAACCACATGACCGAGCGGCGCATTCGCCATCTTCCCGTCGTCGAGGAAGGCAAGCTGGTGGGCATCGTCAGCATCGGCGACGTCTTGAAGAGCCGGCTGCGGGAGCTCGAGGACGAGACCTGTACCCTGCGCGGGCATCTGCACGCGATCCGTTAGGCGCCCCATCCGGGGCGTTTTTGATTCACCTCGAGGCCGCCCCCGCGGGGGCGGCTTGGCGGCGCGTCAGGCCAGGACGCCCAGCATCTCCGCGACGCGGGTGAATTTCTCGCGTGGCTTGCCCTTGGGCTCGCCGCGGGCGATCTCGGCGGCGTCGATCCGCCGCCAGTCGGCATAGCTCACGACCCGCACGCCGCGCTCCGCCAGGAGCGCGCGCAGGGCCTCGCCGCCCGGCTTGGGCGCGGGCGCCATCTCCGGCAGATCGGCCATGAGCGAGGCGACGGTGCCGACCGCGCAGGCGCGGTTCGTGCCGATGATTCCGCTCGGCCCGCGCTTGATCCAGCCCGCCACATAGAGCCCGGGCACCGGCCCGGAGGCGTCGGTGATGCGCCCCTCCTCGTTGGCGAACACGCCGCGGCGCTCGTCGAAAGGGACGCCGGCGATGGGCACGCCCCGGTAGCCGATGCTGCGGAACAGGATCCCGCACGGCAGCACCACGGTCTCGCCGGTCGCGCGCGCGGCCTGCTTGAAGGGCTCGCCTTCGAGCCGGTTCTTGGCCAGGACCACCCGCTCGAGCTTTCCTTCGCCTTCCAGGCGAACCGGGCTTTCGAGGAAGCGGAAGATGCAGCGGCGCTTCTTGCCCGAGGGCGCGCGCGCCGCAAAGCCGTGGAAGATCTCCACGTTCTTGGCGCTGCCCGCGTTGGTCTTGTCCGCGAGCTCGGCCTCGGATTCGGGATTGAGCTCCAAATCTTCGGCCTTGACCACGGGATCGCAATCCGCGAGCTCGCCGAACTCGCGCAGCTCCTTGGCCGTGAATTTCGCCTGGGCCGGGCCGCGCCGCCCGATCACATGGATCTCGCGGATGTTGCTCTTGGCGAAGGCGTCGAGCGCGTGCTGGGCGATGTCGGTGTGTTTCAGCTCGTCCACGGTCTTGGCCAGAATCCGCGCGACGTCGGCGGCGACGTTGCCCTGGCCGATGATGACCGCGACCTCCCCCGACAGATCGAACACGCGGTCACGGTAGTCCGGATGGCCGTTGTACCAGCCGACAAACTCGGTCGCGGTGTGGCTGCCCTTCAGATCCTCGCCGGGAATGCCGAGCTTGCGGTCGGTCTCGGCGCCGCAGGTGAAGATGACCGCGTGGTAGAGCCGGCGCAGATCCTCGACCGACACGTCGTGCCCCACCGTGACGTTGCCGAAGAAGGAGAAGGCCGGCGATTCCGCGATCTTCTCGTAGACCAGGATCGCCTGCTTCAGCTTCGGGTGGTCGGGGGCGACGCCGTTGCGCACCAGGCCGTAGGGCGCGGGCAGGCGCTCGATCATGTCCACGGCCACCGTCTTGCCGGACTTCAGCAGCGCCTCGAGGGCGTAGAAGCCGCTCGGCCCGCTGCCGACGATGGCGACCTTCAGCGGGTTCTGCTCCGACCCCAATTCGCTCATGATTCGCCCTTCCCCCCTGAAATTCCCGCTTCCCGCGCCGCGTCCCGCGCGGCGGCGGCCCTGCCAATCTGCCGGCTGCGATGGATTAGAAGCCGAGTTCCTTCTTGCGCGCCTCGGCGGTGGGCAGCGGCTCCTGCTTTTCCGAGATCACCGGAAGACCCGGCGCGCGCTCGGCGTTGATCTCGATCCAGTTCCGCTTGTCGTCCGGGATGTCGGTCTCCTCGTAGATCGCCTGCACCGGGCACACCGGAATGCAGGCGCCGCAGTCGATGCACACGTCGTTGTCGATGTAGAGCATCTCGTCGTCGCCGTGGAAACACGAAACCGGGCACACGGTCACGCAGTCCGTGAAACGGCATCTCTGGCAATTGTCGGTGACAACAGTGGTCATGGAGTCCTCCCCGGGATCATGCGCCGCGCTTTCGCGTGCGCGTCAGCCTTCGTTTCCTCAGCCGTCGAAAATCAACGCTTCCCCGCGATTGAGCTCGACGGCATCGCCGCTCCATCGCTTGTACGGTCCGGTGATGTGGGAATCCTCGACCTTCAGGCCGAAGCCCCGCAGGCGGTAGAGATAGAGGCGCAGGAACGTCGGCCGGTAGGTGCAGGCGTAGGTGAAGGTCGGCAGAACCTCCGCTTCGTGCATGGTGACGATGGAGCCCCGTTTCATGCCCGCGCCGAAGCGGATGCCGAGCCGGCCCAGGACCATGATCGTGCCCGCCAGCATGTTGACGCCCGCGTAGTCGCCGGAGTCGCCGCCGATCGCGATGATCCCGTTGCGCATGGTGTTGCCGGTCTCGTTTCCGGCGTTGCCGTGAACGACGATCTCGCCGCCCGTCATGCCGACGCGGCTGCCGCGGTAGGCACTTCCCGCCATGTGGCCGGCATCGCCCTTGACCACGATCCGCCCGCCCTGCATCTCGGCCCCGACCCAGTCGCCGGCGTTGCCCGCGACTTCGATCTCGCCCCCGCTCATGGCCGCGCCGAGATGGGAGCCGACGTTGCCGTGGACCACCAGCTTGCCCGAGGCCATGCCGGCGCCGATGTGCTTGACGTTGGCCAGATCGCCCTCGACGCGGACCTCGCCGTTGGCCTTGCCCGAGACCGCGAAGAACTCACCCAGCGCCACCTTGCGGTTGCCGTGGAAGGCGGCCAGCGCCGCGACCTCCTTTTCGCCGAGGCCGGCCAGCGTGTCGGGGCGGATCATTTCCGCCTCGAGCGGGACCTCGGGCGCGGCACGAAGCTTCAGCGTCAGCGCCATGGCGCCTTCCTCCCGCTATCGGTGCGCGAATTGTCAGGCGAGCAAGCCATGGAGTCCGATCTTGAACTGGCCGAGATTGCCGCCGTAGTTGCCGGCCGTGATCCGCACCACCCCGTCGCCCGCCGCCGCCTTCAGGCCGCGGCGCATCGCCTCCTCGACGTCCGCGACCTCCAGCCCGTCGATCACGATCTCGAGCACGCAGGTGACGTCGCCGGGCAATTCGGTCTCCGGCGCGAAGCCGCGGAGCGTCGGGCAATAGGCGTCGTTGGTCGAGGCCGGCAGGGCCTTGTACCGCGAGCCCGGCTTGCTGCCGCTTCGCACCACCCCGTCGGGGAACGGCAGGATGACGCCCGGCACCTCGCGCATCGCCGCGACCGCCGCCTTGGCCGCAGCCAAGGCGCGCCCCGTGTCGGTGGCGAGAATCAGGATGTTGCCGCCGCCCACCGCCGGCTTGACCGAGAAGCGCTCGTCCACCAGGAACTCGCCGTCCATCACCGGCACGCGCCAGAACCGCCGCCCGTTCAGCTTCTTTCGGATCTGATAGCCGTCGCCGAAGAAGCGCAGCGCCCCGCCGACGACCACGCTGTCTTCCGCCTCGAGCCCGTCGAAGCAGGCCGTGGTCGGACAGGTCATCACGCATTGGCCGATGCGCTCGACCAGGCGCTTGCCCAGGCTCTCGGCGCTGGTCGCGAACAGCAGCACGCTCGCGCCCGGCCGCCCGTCCGGCGTTTCGGAGTCGGGCAGCTCCCGCTCGATCCCGGCCTCGCATTTGCAGCCGATGACCGAGGTGGCGAAGCCGGTCATGGCCCGGGCCGCGGCCATGGTCCAATCCGCGGTCTCGGCGGTGATCACCACCCGCGCGCCCCACATTTTGAAGGCTTCGGCGAAGGTGTCTACGATTTCGGTGGATTGGATGCGCATGTCCGTTTCTTGTCGGCTTCCCGTCGCTCTATTCGGCGGCCATCGGCTTGGCGGTGGCGATCTCCTCGTGGGCCCGGAGATAGTGGTCGGTGACGGCGTAGTTCTCGAAACGGATCGAATAATAGCTTTCGAAGAACGGCTTGATCACCTTTTCGATCTCCGGGTCGTAAGCGGGCGCGACGTGGAGGATGCGTCCCTCGTTGTCGCCGCGGAACTCGTGATCCTCGATGATCAGCTTGCCGTCCTTGAGCACGTAGCGCGGCGCGGTGAACATCTTTTCCTTGTCCTCGTCCTCTTCGTAGATCGTGATGTCGGCCTCGGCGCCCACGCCCAGATGGCCCTTGTTCTTGAGGCCGAGCAGCCGCGCCGGGCCGGCGCGGGTGACGATCGCGATCTCGTTCAGCGTGTATTCCCGGCTCAGCCCGTCGGCGAGCGTGGTCTTGCGGATCGCGCGCTGGTTCACGAGCTTGATCTGCTCGTCCCGGAAATCGCGGTCCATCAGCAGCCGGATCAGGCGCGGATAGCTCATGAAGGACCCGCCATTGGGATGGTCGGTGGACAGCACCATGCGCCACGGGTCCTTGGTGAGCAGGAACAGCTCGAGCCCGATCGCCCACTGCAGAGCGTGCGTGTAGATGTGCTCCTGATAGGAGAACGGGATGATGCCGCAGCCGCTTTCGCATTCCGTGTCGGAGTTGACCCAGCGCTTGTCACTGCCGAGGCGGCGCAGAAGGTGCGCCACCGGCGCGTCCGCCGTCATGATCGTGGATTTTCCGAACATGACCTGGCCGACGTCGGCGCTGACGTTGGGATGATCGTTGACGTAGGCGGCGATCTCGGGGGCCATCGAGGTGGGGTTCTTGCCCGGCTCGCCGCCGTAACTGTGGAACTGGATGTGCGTGATGTGGACGCGCGAATCGCCCGCCATGCGCATCGTCTCCAGCGTCGTCTTGTAATTGCCGGAGTGGCCGAGATTGTTGCAGTGGATGTGGGCGGGATGCGGCAGCCCGAGCTCGTTCGCGACCTCGATCAGCGAGGTGATGACCTGGCGCGGCGTGATGTCGAAGCTGTCGATATTCTGGTCGAGGTCGGTGATGACGGCGTTGCGCTGGCCCTTCCAGGGCTCGTCGCCGCCGGGATTGACCAGCTTGATCGTATAGGCGCGCGTCGCGTTCAGCCACCACGCCACCGCCTGGCGCAGCTCGTCGCGCCGTCCTTCCTTCATGAGCTGGTTCAGCAACACGTTGTTGCCGAGCAGAACGTAGAAGCCCTTGTCGATGACCGGCGTGTCGTGGAGCTCCTCGAGCGTGTGGCGGGCCCCGATCGGCGGGACCGCGGCCTCCATCGCCGTGGTGTAGCCGAGCGTCGCGTAGCGGTAGCCGGTCGTGAAGGTGGAGGGAACGGTGCCGCCGGTTCCCGAGCGGGTGAAGGCCGTGCGGGGTTGGACATCGTAGCGGTGACTCTCGGGCTGGAGCTTGCGGGCGAGGTTCACCTTGGGCCCGGCGATGTGGCAGTGAATGTCCACGCCGCCGGGCATGATCACCATGCCCTGGGCCTCGATCTTCTTGGCGTCGGGGCCGACGGATTCGACGATGCGGCCGTCCTCGACGCACAGGTCGCGGACCTCGCCGTCCACCCCGTTCGCGGGGTCGTACAGCCGGCCATTGACGATTCGAAGCTTGGATCCCATCCGCCTTCCCCGCTTTTTTATCCTTATTTCCGGCGGAGAGAGGCTTACGCGACCTTTTGAGCCGCGGGGTTTCCGGCCCGCCCGCTGGCCGCCAGCAGCTCCCGCACCCGGTTCTTGATCGCCGTCAGCACCTCCTCGTCGCTCGGATAGGGCGATTCCAAGGCGGGCCTGAGTGCGATCGCGACGTCGTCCATGCGATAAACCGTGCCGGGGACGTTGATGCCGTAGGTGGCGGTGGCGAAGGCGACCTTGGCGATCCGCGTCGTCACGCTCTCCTTCGTGTCGAGGACGATGACGGGGATACTCTTCAGATGCTCGACCGCGGGCTTCGGGAAGTTCGAGGCGGGGTCGCTCGCGATGATGAGCGCCGCATCGGCCTCGCCGCGCGAGAGCAGATCAACGGTCGTGAACTCGCCGGGATTGAAGCGCGGATAGCCGCGGCCGAAGTTGATGCCGAAGGGAAAGCCGGTCTGCCAGGAGACGACGTTGTCGGCCCCGGTCACGTTGCCGTGGCCGCGCACGGGCTTGGCCACGAAATGGGTGAACTCGTTGAGGTCGGAGGCGAGCGCGAGCAGCGCGCCGGAGTTGAAGTGCCGTCCCCGGGTCATGGTGAGGCCCATGCCGAACAGCAGCGCCCCGAACCGGCAGCTCTTCATGCGCTGCGCCAGATCCTCGAGATCCGCGATCTTCACGCCGGTCTTCTCTTCGAGCTTGGGATCCACGCGCCGCCCCTTGACGAGCGCGCGCAGCGCCCACAGCACCTCGAAATCGGTTCCCGGCTTCACCTGGATGAACTTGTCGGCAACCGGCGCCGAGGGCGTGCGCCGCACGTCCACGAGGACCGCATAGCGGTCCTTCTTCCCGTTGGGGATACGCAGGCCCTTCGGCATCAGGGCGTAGCGGGTGAACAGGCGCGGGTGCGATTCGGCGGGGTTGCCGCCCCAGAAGACGATGAGATCGGCGCGGTTCTTGATCTCGCCGAGGCTGGCCGTGCTCTCGCCCGTGCCCTGAAAGGCGATGCCGGAAGGCCCGTGGCACACCGAGGTGGTGGTGTCGAGATTGCCGCCGATCATGTCGGTGATGGCGACCGCTTGGCGTTGCGCCTCGCAGGTGGTGTCCGAAAGCCCGTAGGTGATCGGGAACTTCGCGTTGGCGAGGATCTGCGCCGCCGCCTCGATGCCCTCCTCGGTCGAGGCCTCCTTACCGTCGATGAGCGCGAAGGGGCGCTTTTCGGCGACGTGCTCGGTGAACCAGGCGCGCCCCAGCACGCAGGCGTTTTGCGCCTTGATGATCTTGTGCGCGTCCAGATCCACGGTCAGGTTCATGTCGTCGCAGACGCAGCCGCAGAACGTGCACGTCGCGTTTTCCACAACCTTCGTGTTCTCGCTCATTTCCTTCGCGTCCTCGAATTCCTCGTCGGGCGGAGACTCAGCCAGTAACGGGAGTTACCTCCACCATCAGGTTCTTGGATATCGGCATCCCGGTCCCCGCGGTGTCGCCCGTCATGAGCTGGCTCGAAGGCGGGCCGTAGGCCATGAACAACAGGCCCGCGGGGAGATCCTCGGGCTTGCGCTGCTTGCATTGGGCGACCGTCTCTCCGGTCGCGGTGCGCAGGCGCACCTTGTCACCATCCTTGAGGCCCATGCGGGCCATGTCGAGGGCGTTCATCTCGACCGTGGACGTGACCGTGCGGTACTCGTCCTTGAGCTTGCCGACGTTGAGCGACGTACCTTGTTTGCTGGTGCGCCCGGCAACGAGAAGCATGGTCTCCGGCACCAATTTCCTCCTTGGTCCCCCGCGCCGCGGCCTTCGCGGTGTCCCCCGGGAGCGTGGCTATAACCCTAAAAGGATTATGTTATTCCACGATTTATGCCGACAATGTACCCCGCCCCGGCGGCCACGTAAACGATTAACAAAGAGGCGCGCGGCCGGCCCCTTTCCCACCGCGGCCGGGGCCGGAAATGCCCTCCCCCGACCGCCGGAAAACGGCACGGAGAGGAGGCGGCCTCACCGGACCAGGGCGGAAAGCTCCTTGAACTCGGGGGTCCCGGCCCGGCCCAGCCATTCGAACAGCACCATCTCGGTGGTGACGGGCACGACGCCGGCATCGCGCATCCGCGAGATCGCCAGCGCCACGCTTTCGGGCCGGCGCGACGAGATGGCGTCGGCGACCACGAACACCGGATAGCCGCGCTCGCGGAACTGGAGGGCGGTCTGCAGGACGCAGACATGGGCCTCGATCCCGGCCACCACGAGCTGGTCGCGGCCGGTCGCCTCGAGCTTCTCCGCGTAGCCCGGGGCGGCGGCGCAGGAGAATTCCGACTTGTCCACCGCCGGCCCTTCGGGCACGAGGGCCGCGAGCTCCGGGACGGTGGCTCCCAGGCCCTTGCGATACTGCTCGGACAGGAGGACGGGCACGCCGAGTCGGCCGGCCGCCTTGAGCAGCACGGCGCAGTTGGCGACCACGCGCTCGGGCGATTGCATGGCCGGAAGCAGCCGCTCCTGGACGTCGATGACGAGAAGGCAGCATCGTTCGCGCGCGAGCAGCATGGAAGGCCCCCTGGACCGGCAAGCCGGGACCGAGCGCCCGGCGCCCGCCACCTTAAACGCAACGCCCGGCCCCGCCAACGGCGCCGGCGGCCGCGATTGACCGACGGGGAGCGACCTCTTACTATCCGCCGCAATGACGATGAATGGCGATTTTCGTGCCGCCGCTGACCTTCCGGCTGCTTAGCTCGCAGGCCCCCGGCCGGAGCCGCAAAGAATGACCTTTGCAAATCTTGGTCTCGGGCCGGACGTGCTCCGCGCCGTAACCGACGCCGGCTATGTCGAGCCGACCCCGATCCAGAGGCAGGCGATCCCCGTGATCCTCATGGGGCGCGACGTTCTGGGCTCCGCCCAGACCGGAACCGGCAAGACCGCGTCCTTCGTTCTGCCGATGCTGGATATCCTGGCCGCCGGGCGGGCCAAGGCGCGCATGCCGCGCTCGCTCATCATCGAGCCCACCCGCGAGCTGGCGGCGCAGGTTTCAGAAAACTTCACGACCTACGGCAAGTATCACCGGCTCTCGACCGCGCTGTTGATCGGCGGCACCTCGTTCACCGAGCAGGAGCGGAGTCTGGGGCGCGGCGTGGACGTGTTGATCGCGACCCCGGGACGGCTCATCGATCTCTTCGAGCGCGGCAAGATCCTGCTCAGCGACGTGAAGATACTGGTGATCGACGAAGCCGACCGGATGCTGGACATGGGCTTCATCCCCGACGTCGAGCGCATCGTCGGCATGCTGCCGAAGATCCGGCAGACCCTGTTCTTCTCGGCCACCATGCCGGCCGAGATCCGCCGCCTCGCCGACAAGTTCCTGATGAACCCCAAGGAGATCTCGGTCGCGCCGCCCGCCTCGCCCGCGGAAGGGGTGGAGCACGTGCTCGTGGTCGTGGCCCCCGGCCAGAAGCGCGCGGCGCTGCGCCGCCTGATCGAATCGGAGGAGGTGAAATCGGCCCTCATCTTTTGCAACCGCAAGAAGGACATCGGCGCGCTCGTGGGCGACCTGAAGCGCAATCGCCTGCCGGCCGCGGAGATGCACGGCGACATGCCCCAGTCGAAGCGCACGGAGACTCTCGACGCCTTCAAGCGCGGGGAGATCAGGCTGCTTGTGTGCAGCGACGTGGCGGCGCGCGGGCTCGATATCCTGGAGCTTTCCCACGTCTTCAATTTCGACGTGCCGCACAACCCGGAGGATTACGTCCACCGCATCGGGCGCACCGGCCGCGCCGGCCGGAAGGGGCGCGCCTTCACCATCGCCACCCCCGAGGACGGCAAGTTCGTGGCCGCGATCGCCGACCTCATCGGCGAACCCATCAGGCGGGTCGAGATCCCGGGCGAAGCGGCGCTGGCGCTGGAGGAGGCGCCGCGAGGCGAAGCGGGGCGCGGCGGCGGCCGGCGCGGGCGCGGCCGGCGCGGGCGCGGCGAGGCGAAACCCGCGGCCCGCACGCCGCCGGAAAAGCGCGCCCCCGGCGAGGCGCCGAAGCCTCGGACGGAAGAAAAGCCCGGGCGCGGCGAAGGCGAAAAGCGCCCCCGGCACGGCAAGGCCCCTGAGAAGCGCGAGCCTGCCCGCGCCGGAGCCGACAAGGGGCTGGAGGAGCTTCCCGCCTTCCTGCTCCGCCCGCTGGTCATCAAGGGCGACAAGAAAGACTGACGTCCGTCGGGCGCCGGGCCCGCCTTTCCGTAAATCAGCGGCTTCGGATTTCAGCCGCGAGCCTCAGTATTTCAGCTTCGCCCCGATGTAGATCCGGTTGATGTCGCTCGCCTGGGTCTTGAGGCTGACGCCGCCGTGGGTCTGATCCCAGTCCAGATAGGGCGTGTTGTCGGCGCGTTCGTACTCGTAGCCGATGCGGGCGGTGAGGTAATTCGTGAATTTGTAGTGGAGCCCGAGGTTGACGCCGCCGCCCATGGTCACGGTCGTTTCGCTCAAGGAATCCTGCTCGCTGTTGTTGACGAGGCCCGCCAGGGACGTGGAACGGCTCGCCGAGAGGTTGTTGACGTAGAGCTTGGCGAAGGCGCCGGCCGTCAAGTGGACCCGGGGGCACCATTCCCAGCTGTCGTAGAAGCCGAACTCGGGCCCGTAATACCAGTTATCCAGCTTCACCTGCGATCTCACCTGCAGCGGGAAGGTGGGAACGTCAAAATCGAGGTCCTCGTCGTCCTCGTCCTCACCGTATTGGAAGCCGATGTAGGAGTTCATCCTCAGCGGCTTGCCGAAAAGCTCCCCGACCGAATAGCTCTTGCGCAAACGCGGCTCGATCTGCCAGGACCAATAGTTGCTCTTATAATTGACGTTCGAGAAATCGCCGCCGACGATGGCCACGCCGCCGCCCGTGAAGGGCGCCGGGATTCCGAGGCGGCCCGGGTTCGAGAGCATGGGGATGTTGGTCGTCGATTTGGCGTTGTAGTAGCTGCCGGCCAGTTCCAGGCCCCATTTCTCGGCCAGGCCGAAAAACGGCCGGTTGAGGACGAAGCCGATGTTTCCCTTGAAGCTGGGGTTGCTGCTGTCGTTGTCGCCCTTGATGATGCCCAGGACGTTGTCGTTGTTGTCTTCCCGGCGAATGATCGGGGTGCCGTCCCGGTTGCGGAATTCGTAAGACGGGCGGAAGCCGCCGTAGAACTTCGGCATGACGATCGGTGGCGTCTTGTCCACGTAATACTCGCCGGTGGCCTCGCTGTACCCCATCTTGATCGGCTTGCCGGCTTCGTAGGTCAGCGTCTGCTCTTTCTTGGATCCGTCATCGTAGGTGCGGACGATCGTCATCTTTCCGTCGAGTTGCTCGGGCGTCGGGTTGGCGGTGATGTTGCCGCTGCTCGGGCGCGGCCCGTCGTAGAGCGTCTCGCCGGCGCCGTTCGTCATCTTGATGTTCGTGACGCTGGGCGGCTGTTCCTCGAGCTCCAGAACCGGCGGATTGATCTGCGGGGCCGCGACGCATGCAGAAAGCGCCAGCGCCCCGGCCACGACAAGCGCCAAACCATAAAGCCGATTCATGTTTCCCTCCATCCCCCGGCCGCGATGGGCGCCGCCGATTCGGCACCGGCCCGCGGCCCGCGACGCTGACTTCGCGAGCCCGGCGAACCGGCCCGGCGCCGAGGCTTTCGGACGCCGGATTTCGACAGCACGCCCCGCCCGCCGGATGGCGGGCCGGACGGCGGGCCTGGCTTGGCCCGGATCAGGATCGAAAGGGTGTGTGCGCTTTCCCCGTCTGCTGCCCCCGGTTCGACTGGCTTCGGCGGGCAACCGTCCCTAACCCCTTAGCGACAGGCGCCCCCAGGTGCCCGCCCGCGCCGCGGCTTCTTCTCCGGCGGCCGTTCCCCCGCGGACGGTACCGCAGGAATTGAACAAGATTTTGCCGCAACAATCAACCGTGGCCGGGCTTGCGGGCGGGAGAATTTCTTGGATCGCCCAGTAATCGCGGGCGGGCGCGCCAATAATCGCAGGGGCGCGCTTTATTCGGGGGCCGCCGCACGCAAGGGATCGCCCGGGTATTTCATTCCGGAGCGAAGCCGCCCATAATCCGCGCCGCCGCACGTCCACAGGGGGACTTCATGAACGAGAAAACGCACGTCGTCGTGCTGGGCGCCGGCTTCGCCGGCATGTTCGCGGCCAAGCATTTGCGCCGGCTGGCGCCCGCGAACGTCGAGATCGAGCTCATCAACGAGGTCAATTATTTCGTGTTCCAGCCGCTGCTGCCCGAGGTTGCGGCCGGCAGCATCAGCGCGTCCGACGCGGTCTCGCCCTTGCGCCTCCTGCTGCCGGGGGTGAAGTTCCTCCTGGCGACCGTGCGGGCCATCGATTTCCGCCACAACCGCGTCCAGGTCACCGACGCCACCAGGCGGACCCTCACCTACGTTCCCTACGATCACCTGGTGCTGGCGCTCGGCCAGGCCGCCGATTTGTCACGCTTCCCGGGACTGGCCGAACACGCGCTAATGATGAAGACGCTGCCCGACGCCTACCGGCTGCGCAATCACATCATCAACTGCCTGGAGCACGCGGACGCCACCGACGACCCCGGGCTCAAGCGGCGGCTGCTCACCTTCGTCGTGGTCGGCGCGGGATTCTCGGGCGTCGAGACGGCGGGCGAGATCAAGGATCTGATCGACCAGTCGCTTCGGTTCTATCCGCGCGTGGCGCGCGGCGAGATCCGGATGGTCCTGGTCGAATACGCGGCGCGTATCCTGCCCGAGCTTCCCGACGAGCTCGCCGCCTACACGGCGCGCAAGCTCGCGCAGCGCGGCATCGAGACCTGGCTCGAGACCGCGCTCAAGTCCGCGAGCGTCTCCGCCGTCGAGATGGAGGACGGCCGGGTCATCGAGACCGAAACCGTGGTCGCCACCATCGGCACCGCGCCGCACCGGCTGGTGCGCGACCTCGGCCTGCCGATGCAATGGGGACGGATCAAGGTGGACGGGACCATGCGGGTGCCGGACCTGGAGAACGTCTGGGCGGTCGGCGATGCGGCGCTGATCCCCCTGCCCCCCGAGCGCGACGGAACCGAGCGGTTCGCCGCGCCCACCGCCCAGTTCGCCGTGCGCGAGGCGCTGCAGCTCGCCCGCAACGTGCTCGCCGCGATCAAGGGCGGCGCGCCCAAGCCGTTCGACTACCGGCCCAAGGGCTCGCTCGCCTCGATCGGCTGCCACAAGGCGGTCGCCGTGCTGCTCGGCATCCGCCTTTCGGGAACGACGGCGTGGCTGATCTGGCGCATGTTCTATCTCGCCATGCTTCCCGGCTTCGCCACCAAGGTGCGGGTGGTGATGAACTGGCTGCTGGACCACTTCTTCCCGCGCAGCACCGTGCAGATCCAGGTGCCGACCCGCGATTCGGCGCGGTACATGCGCTTCCGCAAGGGCGACGAGGTGTTCGAGCCGGGGCACCTCGCCGACGGGTTCTATACCGTCATCTCGGGCTCGTTCGACCTGACCATCGGCGCCGGGACGCCGGCGCCCGTCCACCGGGTTCTCGGCCCCGGCGACCATTTCGGCGAGCGGGTGCTGTTCGGCGACGACCTGCGCACGGGGCAAGTGGTCGCCCGCGAGGATTCCGAGGTGCTGTTCATCGAGCGCGGCGACTTCCGCCGCTTCGCGAACGGCTTCAAGATTCTCGACGAATACTTCCGCAACTACCTCGTCTCGCACTTCCCCGAGCACATGCTGCCCGAATCCCTGCGCGGGACGGCCAAGAAGAAGCCGGGCGAGGACGATCAGCCCAAGGCGCCGATGATGTGACTGACGCCGGAGCTCGCGCGCCGGATCACCTCGTAGATGCGGGCGAGAGGCGTGAAGATGCGCTCGTGCTCCTGGTCGTAGCCCAGCGTCTCGTCGCTCCGGTAGGTCGCGGGCTCGCCGAAGTCCCCTGACAAACGCACGTCGCTCCGGCGCGGGAAAATGCGCGAGAGCGCCTCGACCGCCGGGATGACGTTGAGGCTCAACAGACTCGTGACCACGTTTTCGCGCGTCGTTCCCGTCTGCAAGCTGAACTCGGGGACTCGCGCCGAGAGCTGGAAGATCTCCTGGATCAGCGCGATCCGCAACGAATGCAGGAGCAGCAGGTTGTCGCGGCTTTCCTTGTCCAGCACGCGGCCGCGGCTTCCCGGAATGCCGCCGGTGTCGTCCCTGGTGAGGCGCCAGCCGCGGATGTCGAGATAGTCCGTCTGGATCACGCGGAAGATCTTCACCAGCATCTCATGCAGGCCCAGCTGCTCCAGATACTCGGAGACGCGGCGCATGTCCTCGCTGCGCGCGCGTTTCGAGGTGCGCGCAGCCCGCAGCAGCCACAGGCCCGGATCGAAGGTGTCGACATAGGCGCGCAGCACGTCCACGTCGCTGAAGCTGAAGGCGTATTCCACCATGCCCATGAGGCGGCGGAAGCGGTCCGATTCCTCGTAGAGGGCGCGGAACCGGACCTCGTCCTTGCGGATCGCCTCGCCCACGCCGCCCAGCGTGTTGGCCAGCATCCCGAGCTGCTGGAGGATGCCGTTGTGGGGAATGGCGCGGATCTGCGAGGGATGCAGGCGGCCCGCGCGCACCGGCTCGGCGTCGCCCTGGCGCACCAGGGAGCGCGAGCCGGAGGGATACATCATGTTGGTGCCCCAGGCGCTGAGCAACGCCGCATAGTTCTCGTCGCTCATCACCCGCTTGTTGAATTGCTTGATGGTGTTGAAGAATTCCGTGACGTAGTCGCTCGCGGAATAGAACGCATCGCCCGCCGCCGCCTGGGGCGTCTCCAGCACGTTCTCGATGATCCGGGCGGTCGCGGCGAAGGCCGAAACCGGGTTCATGAAGAGGATGTAGCCGTCGCCGCCCTGGAAGCTCACCTCCTCCTTGAAGGGGATGCCGTGCTGGATGAAGAGGTCGTGGCAGGCCGGCGAGGAAACGTATTTGAGCCGGTCCAGCAGGCTCGCCGGATGGCCGCCGCGGCCGATCGATTCGCCGTGGGTGTCGAAGACCAGAAGCTGCACGCCCGGCAGCCCGTGCTTGGCCAGTATGGTGCCGACGCGCAGCCGCAAATTCTCGATCGCGACCGCGGCCGCGGTCTGCCCCAGATAGCGTCCCGAATCGGAGAAGCCGGTCTGGATGCACAGCCGCCCGCGCCGCTCCACGTAGGCGCGGTAATGCGGATTCTCCAGCAGCTCCTCGATGATGCGCCCGCCCCGCTCCAGCGCCGAGCCGGTCTCGAACAGCGGCGAGATGTCCACCTTGTCCTCGACCCCGAACAATTTGGCGAGATAGAGCGCGCCCAGAACCGTGAAGGGCGTCTCGCATTCCGCGATCAGGAAGCGGATCGGCGTGGTCGCGTCCACGTACTTCAGGACCTGGGCGATGATCATGAAGACGCGCTTGGCCGAGGTGCGCTCGGACAGGATCGAGCCGAAGTTGATCGTCTCCGCCCGCACGTTCCCGATCAATTCGTCGATCGCCTTCAGATAGGTGCTGCGGTAGGCGGGATCGTCGGGACTCGACTCCATGCCCACCGCCTTGCGGACGGCGTTGTGGATCTGCGAGGCGTTGATCCGGACGTGGGTGTGGGCCATGCCGAGGCCGTAGTTGGCGAGCTCCGCGCGCAGGATGCACAGCGCGCGCACCACGTCCTTGTCCTCGGTCGAGGCGATCGAATGGGTGAGAAGCTCGATCAGCGGCTCCGCGGCGACGAGCCGGCGCGCGAGCCCCTTGTGCATGCCGACGGCGATGCGCCGGATCTGCTCGGCGCCCGAGGCCTCGCGGACCTCGGGCGAGTTGAACACCTCGATCTCCTCCTTGAGCTCGTTGATCGAGAGCTGGAGGCGCGATTCCATGAGCTCGAGCGTGTTCTGGAGATCCGGCTTGGCGCCGGCGGCGAGGCAGCGGTCGCGGATCTCCCGCACCCGGTCGCGGTAATGGCGGAGCTGGATCTCCTGGACGCGCAGCCGCTTGCGGAACGTGTCGGTCCACAGGATGTCGGAGCGGCCGTCGATGTCGTAGCCGACCCAGCTCGCGATGGTGACGAGCCTCGGCGTGAGCTCGCGGGCGCGTCCGGGATAAAGCTCGTCGGCGACCTCGAAGATGATGTCGTAGACCCGGCGGAGCGCCGCCTGCATGTTGGTGATCGCCTCGAGCGACAGGGCGTGCTCGCGGTCGAGCCCGAGATCGGCGTCCGGGCGGTGCTCGCACGCGACCGCCTCTTCGAAGATGGCCGCGCGCTGCTCGGGCGAAAGCGGCGCGCCCTTCGAGTCACTGTCCACCGCGAGCTCCGCGAGCCGGCGCATGAGATTGCCCGACAGCCCGAAGGTCGGATGCCCAGTGAAGACGACGCCGAAAAGCTCGAGCTCGATGCGCTGCTTGAAGCTGTCGAAGCTGACCAGCCCCGGCTTGCGCTCCTTGGCCTTGGCGCCGCCCCAGACCACGTTGGCGCGGTCGGCCAGGCCGCGGATCAGCGTCTTGATCTCTTCTGTATTGGCCGCGGTGCCGCATTCCCCGAGATAGTGGTTGAGGTGCTCGGCGCGCGCGATGAAGGCGCTGAAGGTGAGGCGCTGGATCAGGGCCTCGACGGCGGAATGGCTGAGCCGGCCGGAGGCCAGCCGGTTCGAGATGTCCAGGACCAGGAGCTGGATCGGGTTGGTGAAGGGATCGCCCTCGGCGGCGCGCCGGATCCCGTCGAGCTCCTCCGCCAGCTCCCGGTGCAACGCCGCCGTGTCGGTCGCCGGATCGACCGGGAAGCAGGCGGCGTCCTTCGGGATCGTCGGCGCCTCGAGGCTTTCGAGGAACTGCCGCGCCTCGGCATGCAGCCGCGCCTCCGGGCGCGGCTTTCCGCCACGCGGCGCCGGCTTGTTTCTTACGGCCTCTTCGGTCTCGTTCCGCGGCATTCTTCCGGTCCCGTCAACCGGCGCCGCCGTCACGCCGCGCGTCGCCGGACAAACCCAAGGTTACACCAAATACGAGGAATCCCGCCTTTCTTACCAGCCCCGGGGCCGGTCCGGCAACCGGGCCGACCGGCGCCGCCCGAAAGCCGGCTGTTATCCCGGCGCCCAGCGGAAGGCGGCGAGCTTGTGGCCGAAAACACGGTCCGGGTCCGCGCTTTCCACGTATTCCTTGAGCACGGTGGTGCTGTCGGTGATGTGGATGATGCGGTTGCCGCCGTTGGGATCGACCGAGCCATTGACGAACCCGTCGGCGATGACGTCCACGATCCGCCTCTCGTCCATGGCCCAGACGGCGAGCGCGGAGCCGTCGTGGGAGAGGGCGTAGCGGCAGATGTAATAGTTCTGGTCCGCCGGATCGTAGACCTTGCCCGCCTCCTCGCGGAACTTGACGCTCATGTAGTCACGCCCCTTCACCCGGGCCGGAAAGCCATCCAGCAGGACCCACTCCTTCTTGCCCTGGGAATCCGTCGTTTCGACCCGGAACTGGAGCATCGCGCCTTCGCCAGCGGTGACGACGAGGGTCGCGGGCTCGTCGTTCATCGTGCCCATCCAGCGGCCGGCCAGGCGCGGATCGGGTGCGGCCGTCGCCGGGTCGCCCAAAGGGTTGATCGAGTCGGGAATGCACCCGGCAAGCGAGACCGCCGCCAGAAGCAACAACCATGTCGCGCGGTTCGACAAAGGCCCGCCCCTCCCTCTTTGCAACGGCGCATCCCGGTCGCCATGGTGAGGATCAATTGAGGCGGAATCAAGGACGCCCGGGCCGGCGCGGACCGGGCGCGCCATGGAATCGGAATGGGAGAAATAAAGCGAAGGAGTCAGTACGGAGCGGCGGCCGCCTTGCCGAAGGGAACGACGTCGAAGGCGATGCTGATGCGTTGCTCCTTGGTCTCGATCGGAATCGTCATGTGGTAGAGGTAGGAGGGGAACACGATCATCAACCCTTCCTTCGGCTGATACAGGCGCACCTCCGGCTCGGCCTTGGTGTGCATGTTCCTCTGCGGCCGGCCGAACTCGATCCAGCCGGCATGCGCGTCCTTCGGCGGCGTCTCGGGAACCGGGACCTTGACGTAATAGACGCCGGAAAGCCACGCCGCGGGGTGGATGTGGGGAAGCTGGTGGCCCTTGGTGTCCATCACCACGGCCCAGGACTGGAGGCGCCAGCGGTCGAGCTTGCCGGCCGCGACCGGGTGGTCGGCGTCGCAACGGAGGTCCTTCGCGTAGTCGGACACCGCCTCGCGGATCAGCAGGCCGAGCGCGGCCACCGCCGGGCCGGGGTTGACGAGGATGTCGCCGGTATGGCCGCCGAAGCGCGTCGCGTGGCCGCTCTTCTCGAAGACGAGGGTCGGATGCGTCGTGACCTCGCGGGCGAGCGCGGCGTTGAACGCGGGCAGGTTCGCGAATCCCTCGGGCACCGGAACTTCGGCGGGCCGGACGAAACGGTCGAAATCGAAGAGCGCGCGCGCCTCGTCGCGCCGGCCGAGCTCGGTCAGGGCCGCGATCTTGAACGACACCATGCGACGGTTGCCGGGATCGCGCGCACAGATCTCGTCGCAGACGCCGACCAGCGCCTCCGCCTCGCCCCGGTCCAGCAGCAGCGAGCCCAGGGCGAAGGTGGCCGGATCGTAAGTGGGGTCGGCCTCCGCGCCGCGGCGGTAGGCGGCCAAGGCCTCGTCGCCGCGCTTCAGCGCGAGCAGGGCCTCGCCATGGCGGAAATGGGCCTCGGCGGACCGGGGGTCGAGCGCCGCCGCCCGGGCCAATACGGCCGCCGCCTGCTCGTGACGGCCGAGCGCGCTCAGCGCCTTGCCCAGCGCCAGTTGCCAAGGCACCTGGTCGGGCTTGATCTGCACGGCGCGGCGCAAGGCATCCGCAGCGGCCCCGCGCTTGCCCATGGTCTCGAGCAGAGAGCCCAGCTTGAAATGGGCCTCGGCGAAGTCGTCCCTCATCTCGATGGCGCGCCGGTAGGAAGAAAGCGCCTCATCGCGCCGGCCCGCCGCCTCGAAGGCGGTGCCCAGGTTGGAAACGTAGGTCGGGTTGTTCGGATTAGCGGCGATCGCGCGTTCGATCAGCTCCACGGCCTCCTGAACGCGGCCCGACTGGCGGGCGAGGACGCCGAGGAGATGCAGCGCATCGGGGTGGCCGGGCGCGGCTTCGAGCACCTGGCGATAGACGGCCTCGGCCTCGCGGCGCTTTCCCGCCTTATGCAGCGCGGCGCCCTGGTTGAGGGCCTCCGCCACCGTCATGCGCTTTTCCTGTGCCGCCATTCCCGACCCCCGGCATTCCCCGCGCGCGACGCTAGACCGGGTCTTCGCCAAGATCAAGGACGCGGGCGGTCCCGGCCAGGCTCACAATCTTATGGGATATCAAAGGATTGCCGGCCGGCACGCGGCCGGGCTCGGAGATGCCGTTAACCATAGGGGTGATTGGCCGCCGGATCACGCCGCGATCGGCGCGACGGCGAAGGCCCGGGGCGCGCCGCCGCTTTGGAAGATCTCCCACATCTTCACATAGGCCGCCTCGATGTGGCGGCGCGTGCGCTCGATGTCGAAGAGCGGGGCGGTCGCGCGGCTGCGCTCGAGCTTGGCGCGAATCCCGCGCAGGACATCGCGCTCGCGCGCGAGCCTGAGCGCGCGCGCCTCGTAGTCCTCGATGCGGTGGGTGACGAGCTCGGGAAGCCCGACCGCCGTCAGCAGACTTCCGGCGACGCGGCCCGCCATCGTCTTGCCCGTGCAGGTGAGGACCGGCAGGCCGGCCCACAGCGAATCGCTCGCCGTCGTGTGGGCGTTGCACGGGAGCGTGTCGAGGAAGAGATCGGCCAGCCGGTGGCGCGCCAGATGCTCGGCCGAGGGCAGGCGCGGCGCGAAGACGAGGCGCGCCGGATCGGCCCCGCGAAGGCCCGCCTCGCGCCGGAGGTTCCGCACGGCCGCGTCGTTGTCCGCCAGCAGCCACAGCACGCTTCCCGGAACCGCGGCGAGGAGGCCCATCCAGACGTCGAACATGGGCGGCGTGATCTTGTAGTTGTTGTTGAAGCAGCAGAAGACGAAGCTGTCGTCGGGCAGGCCGCAGGCGCGGCGCGACGGCGCGGCCGCCGCGATTTCGCGCTTCGTGTCGTTGACCTGATAGCAGTCGGGCAGATGCACCAGCTTTTCGGCGAAGAAGGGCTGCTGGTCCGACGGCGCGACGAAGGGGTCGACGAGAATATAGTCGATGAAATCGGCGCCCATCGTTCCCGGATAGCCCAAATAGTTCACCTGAACCGGCGCCGGCCGGTGCGCCAGGATCGCAGCGCGCCCCGCGGTTTCGGCGCGCACCGCCGTCGTGTAGCCGTCGAGATCGACGGCGACGCCGACGCCGAGATCGCGGATGGTCCGCGCGACCTCGGCGTTGCCCTGCGCGCGCACGTCGGCGAAGCGATCGAACGCCTTCTCGATACGCCGGCGCATGGGGCTGCGGTCGTCCGCCCCCAGGGAAAGGCCGAAAATCTCGAACCTGCCGCGGTCGTGCCTTTCGAAAAGCTCGGCGATGAGATGGGCGGTCGTGTGCTCGCCGAGGCCGGCGGAAAGATACCCGATCCGGATCTTGTCCTTGGCGTAGGTTTGCCCCCGCCACAGGGGCGGCAGCGGGGCCGGAACCAGGGTTTGGGCATAGCGGCGCGCGCAGGCGAGCTGATCCTGCGGCTCGCCCGAGGCGGTCACGAAATGGAACGGGTTGACCGGCGCGCCGGCGCGCACCAGCTCGGTCAGCCGCCTGCGGTGTTCCTCCCAATCGTCCCAGGCGCAGGCCTGGGCGCTCACGTTGACGAGATTGGCGAAGATCCGGGCGTCCTTCGGCCTCAGGCGCAGCGCCGAGCGGAAACAGTCGAGGGTTTCGTCGTAGCGCTTCAGGCTCTGCAACACGATGCCCAGGTTGAAGTGGGCGTCGGCGAAGTCGGGCTTGACGGCAAGCGCCTTGCGGTAGGCCGCGATCGCTTCCTCGAGCTTTCCCTGCTGCTTCAGCGCGACGCCGAGGTTGCCGTAGGCCTCGGCGTAATCCGGCTCGAGCGCAAGCGCGCGGGTGTAGCCCTCGGCCGCTTGCGCCAGATCGCGGCGTTGCAGCAGGAGGTTTGCGAGATTGAAATGGGCGGCCGCATCGTCCGGCTTGAGCGCGAGCGCCTTTCGGTAGGCCGCGATCGCCTCGTCCGGCGCCCGTTGCGCGGCCAGCAGCGCGGCGAGATTGACGAGCGTGCCGGGAAGATCGGGCTCGATGGCGAGCGCGCGGCGGTAGCTCGCGATCGCCTCCGCGACCCGCCCCGACGCGTGCAGCGCATTGCCGAGCGCGGCGTGGAACGCCGCCGCATCGGGCCTTCCCGCGACCGCGCGCGAAAGAAAATCGAGGGCGGCCGCGAAATCGCGGCGCTGAAGGGCGAGGATGCCCGAGAGATGAAGCGCCTCGGCGTTTCCGGGATCGCCGGCGAGCACGGCCCGGCAGGCCGCCTCCGCCTCGCCGGTCCTTCCCGCCTTTTGCAACGCCACCGCTTCGGCGAGCGCCTCTCCCGGCGACGCGCGATTATTCGCCATGACTGACCCCGCACCTCGGCGCGGCCCAAGCTTCGGATTGCGACGCTATAACGCGGCCCCGGCGGGATCAAGGACGGGGGCGGACGGTGGCGGCCTCGATCAGGCGGTTGTCGATCGCGCCGGCAACGCCGGCCAGGCGCCGCAGCGCCCGCTCGGAGAGCGCCTGGGCCTCGTGCATGACCTCCTCGTCCTCGGCGCGTTCGACGATGTCGGAATAGCGCTCGAAGGCGAACTCGAGGATGCGCAGACCGTCGCGCACGCTCCCGGGCACGGTCTCGAGCCGCACGTCCGCCCGGCGCTCCGCGACCTGGGCCTCGAGGGATTCGGCGCACGTCCTCTCGTCGGCGGCAGCCTCCTCGAACAGATGCGCCATCGCCGCATCGCCGCCCGCGCGCAGCGAGCCGGCGAGCGCGGCGTGACCGTCCGCGGCGGCACGCTCCATCGCCGCGGCCTGGGCGCGAAGCGCCCCGAGCGATTGCGGCCTTTCCAATCCGGCGGAGGCGAACGGCCCGCGCGCGCCTTCCCGCCGCCACGCCTTGCGCCGCTCCCGGCGCAGCAGCGCCGCGTGCTCCAGCTCTTCCTTGGCGAACTCCTCGGCCAGGCGGCGCACCCTTTCGTCCTCGGCCCCGGCGGCGAGATAGGCGAAGAAGGCGAAGGCGCGCTCCTCGTTGCGCACCGCGACGGCGAGCGCCCGGTAGGGCGTGAGCAAGTAGGCGGGCGCCCGGGCGTTTTCGAAGTTCTCCGGCAGGTCCCAGCGGACGGTGGCGGGATCGGGGGCCTTGCCCGTGATCTCGCGCGCCCGCGCATCCACCTGGTTCGCGTGCTTGTCCTCGATTCCGGCGAGGAAGGCGAAAAGCCGCGTGAGATTCTCCTCGCCCTGGATGCGCATGCGCTCCGCCAAATCGCGATACCGGCTGGCGGCTTCGCGCTCCATCCCGTGGGCGATCGCCATCAGCTCCTCGGCCGATGCGACCTTTCCCGCTGGCTCGCTTTTCAGAATGCCCATGTTCGCGACCTCCGTGTCACGGACGCCGTAAAAAAAGATTAGACCGCGCGCGCTTGGCGCGAAAGCGGGATCGGGGCACCGCCCGCCGCCGCTTTTCCAACCGCACGCCGTTCACCGGCACCCATACTAAAGGCGACGGCGGCTCGGTTGTAGATTAATGCATTTCTCATGTATCATTTAAGCGTTGGGACGCGATCTTCACGCAGAGGTATCGGACGTCGTGTCCTCGATTCGGGGCGGATTTTCTGGGATTCATGCGACCTCGCCGTCGATCCCACCAACTGGGACTTTTCGCCGCCATGGCGATCTTCTCCTTTCCGCCGCGCCCGCTTTCATTTCTGCGACGATTGGCCGCACCGGCGCCCGGCGACGTTCCACTTGCCCGCGGTCCCGCAATACTTGGCCGCGGCAAGCACTCGCAAATGCTTCGCATCGGCGGTTTTGCCGCCGTCCTCCTCTCGCTTTGGCTCGCCGCCACGCCGGCGGTCGCGCAACCGGTGCGCCTGCCTCAGTTCCTGAGCCGGATCCAGGTTTCCGACATCGTGCCCGGCGCGGACCGGCTGGGGCCCGTCAAGGGCACGCCGCCCGCCGCGGCCGCCTATGCCGGCGACAAGCTCATCGGCTATGTCTATCTCAATTCGGACGTCGTCAGCTCGATCGGCTATTCGGGAAAGCCGATCGACATCGTCACGGGCATCGACCTCGAGGGAAAGATCGTCGGCGCCAAGCTGGTGGAGCATCACGAGCCGATCGTGCTCGTGGGCATCCCGGTTTCGAAGATCGAGGATTTGATCCACCACTTCGTCGGCCAGAATTTCATCAAGAACCCGCCCGGAGCCGAGACCGGCCAGAACGTCGACGTCGTGAGCGGCGCGACCGTGACCACCATGGTGATCGCCGACAGCCTGGCGCGCTCGGCCATCAGCATCTCGCGCGCCCGGGGCCTGGGCGGCGCCAAGGCCCAGGCGCCCGCGGCGCCCGCCGCCGTCAAGAAGATCGACGAAACCAAGGGCGTGATCGAAAGCTGGGCGATTTTGCTGGGCGACGGATCGGTGCGCCGCCTTTTGCTCACGGTGGACGAGGTGAACGAGGCCTTCGCCAAGTCGGGCCAGCCGGCCGCCGCGCACGAGGAGGAGGGCGCGGAGGAAGGCGGGAACGGCGAGGACCACACCTTCATCGACCTCTATCTGGCGTTGGCCAGCGCGCCCTCCATCGGCCGGAGCCTGCTCGGGGACGACGGCTACAAACGGCTGAAGGAACGGCTCAAGCCCGGCCAGCAGGCCGTGATCGTCGCCGCCAACGGACGTTACTCCTTCAAAGGATCGGGATACGTCCGCGGCGGCATCTTCGACCGCATCGAGATCGTCCAGGGCGACGACATCGTCCGCTTCCACGACCGGGACCACCATCGGCTCGGCGATCTGCTGGCGACCGGCGCACCCTATCTCCGCGAGATCGGTCTGTTCACCGTGCCCGACGGCCAGCATCTCGATCCGACCATCCCTTTCACGCTGAAGCTTCTGGTCCAGCGGGCGATCGGGGCGCGGCAAAAGGCGTTCCTCATTTACGAGCTGAGCTACGCGCTTCCCGACAAATACATGACGGTCGAGAAAGCGGCGCCGGCCGCGGCCGCCCCCGCCCCGACCGCGGAACGCCCGGCGGCCGCCGCGCCGCCCGCGGCGCCGGGGGAGGAGCCGCTGTGGATGCGGATCTGGAAGATCAAGACCGTCCAGATCGCGATCCTGGCCGTGGCGATCCTGGCGCTGATCGCGATCTTCTTCTTCCAGGATTTTCTGGTGCGCCGGCCGGTCCTCTACGACCGCGTCCGCCTCGCGTATCTCGCCTTCACGTTGTTCTGGATCGGCTGGTACGCCCAGGCCCAGCTTTCGGTCGTCAACATCCTCGCCTTCGCCGACTCGTTGCGCACCGATTTCCGCTGGGAGTACTTCCTGGTGGACCCGCTCATCTTCATGCTGTGGTTCGCGGTCGCGGCCGCGCTCCTGTTCTGGGGGCGCGGCGCCTATTGCGGCTGGCTTTGCCCGTTCGGCGCGCTTCAGGAGCTCTTGAACCGCGGCGCCAAGCTGCTGCACGTTCCCCAGATCCGGGTGCCGTTCGGCCTGCACCAGCGGCTGTGGCCGGTCAAATACATGATCTTCCTCGTGCTGTTCGGCATGGCGCTCTATTCCCTGTCGCTCGGCGAGGAAGCCTCCGAGGTCGAGCCGTTCAAGACCGCGATCGTCCTGCGCTTCATCCGCGAGTGGCCGTTCGTGCTGTATGCCGCGGCGCTGCTCTTTGCCGGGTTGTTCGTCGAGCGGTTCTTCTGCCGCTATTTGTGCCCGCTCGGGGCGGCGCTCGCCATTCCGGCGCGAATGCGCATGTTCGACTGGCTCAAGCGCTACCGCGAATGCGGCAATCCGTGCCAGCGCTGCGCCAACGAATGCCCCGTGCAGTCGATCCACCCCGAGGGCGACATCAACCCCAACGAATGCATCCAGTGCCTGCACTGCCAGATGCTCTATCACCACCCCTACAAATGCCCGGTGGTGATCCAGCGCCGGCTCAGGGCCGAGAAGCGCGCCGCGACCGCATCGCCGAGCATGCGCACCGACACCGAGCCGCCCTCCGCCGCGGCGCAGATTTCCCGAATCGTCCATCGCTCGAAAACAGGAACGAGGAAAGCACAAGAACCGGAACCTTGATTTTCATCATGGCGCAGCCCCGGCCCGGCGCCGTTTCGCCGCACGCCGCCTGCGCGAACACCCAGGAGAAATGCAATGACCAGTGACACATCTTCGAAATCCCGGTCTCCCGGAACCGACAAGGACAAGCCCGAAAAAGGCGCGGCGCCGCAGATGGAAACCATCAGCCGCCGCCGCGTGCTGGGCAGCACCGCGGCGATCGCCGGCGTGGCCGGCGTCACCGGCGCGCTCGGCGGCGCGGGGGTCACCGCCCTCACGCGCGAGGCCTTCGCCGCGGAGACGGAGCACAAGCGCCAGGGTTACGAGGTGCGCCCCGGCGACCTCGACGAATATTACGCCTTCAACAGCAGCGGCCAGACCGGCGAGGTTCGCATCCTCGGGCTGCCGTCCATGCGCGAGTTCATGCGTATCCCGGTGTTCAACCGCTGCAGCGCCACCGGCTGGGGCCTCACCAACGAGAGCCGGAAGATCCTGACCGAAGGCCTGCAACCCCGGACCAAGAAATTCCTCGAGTCGCGGGGCGGGAGCTTCCTCAACGGCGACGCTCACCATCCCCACATGTCCTTCACCGACGGCACCTATGACGGGCGCTACATCTTCATCCAGGACAAGGCCAACTGCCGGGTCGCGCGGATCCGCTGTGACATCATGAAGGTCGACAAGATCATCGAGATCCCCAACGCCTCCGACATCCACGGGATGCGGCCGCAGAAGTACCCGAAGACGGGATACGTGTTCGCCAACTGCGAGCACATCATCCCCATTCCCAACGACGGGTCGGTCCTGGACGATCCGAGCAAGTACTGGTCGGTCTTCACCGCCGTCGACGGCGAGACCATGAAGGTCGCCTGGCAGATCCTGGTGGACGGGAACCTCGACAACTGCGACGCCGACTATCAGGGAAAATACGCATTTTCGACCTGCTACAATTCCGAGCGCGGCGTGAACCTCGCGCAAATGACCGCGGCGGACCGGGACTGGATGGTCGTGTTCAACATCAAGCGCATCGAGCAGGCGGTCAAAAGCGGGGACTTCAAGGAGATCGACGGCGTTCCGGTCATCGACGGCCGGCATGGGTCGAAATATACCCGCTACATCCCGCTGGGGAACAACCCGCACGGGTGCAACACCGCACCCGACGGCATCCACGTCGTCACGGCCAACAAGCTGTCGCCGACGGCGACCGTCATCGACGTGCGACTTCTCGACGACCTGTTCGACGACAAGATCAAGCCGCGCGATGCCGTGGTGGCGGAGCCGGAACTGGGCCTCGGCCCGCTTCACACCGCCTTCGACGGCAAGGGCAACGCCTTCACCACGCTCTTCCTCGACAGCCAGGTGGCGAAGTGGGACATCGAGAAGGCGCGGCGCGCCTACAAGGGCGAGAAGGTCGACCCGATCATCGAGAAGATCGACGTCCACTACCAGCCCGGCCACAACCACACGAGCATGGGCGAGACCAAGGAGGCCGATGGGAGGTGGCTCATCTCCCTGAACAAGTTCTCGAAGGACCGCTTCCTTCCCGTCGGGCCTCTGCACCCCGAGAACGACCAGCTCATCGACATCGCAGCCGACCACATGAAGATCGTTCACGACGGGCCGAGCTTCTCGGAGCCCCACGACACCTGCATCGTTCACCGCTCCAAGGTGAATCCGATCATGATCTACAAGCGCGACGACCCGATGTTCGCGGATGCGGTCGCGCAGGCCAAGAAGGACGGGGTCACGCTCGAGAGTGCCGCCAATGTCATCCGCGACGGCAACAAGGTCCGCGTCTACATGTTCTCGGTCGCACCGACCTACAGCCTCGAAAAGTTCATCGTGAAGGAGGGCAACGAGGTGACGGTCTATGTCACCAACATGGACGAGGTGGAGGACCTGACCCACGGCTTCACGATCGTCCGCTACGGCATCGCCATGGAGATCAGCCCCCATGAGACCTCATCCGTCACCTTCATCGCCGACCGGCCGGGTGTCCATTGGTATTACTGCCAGTGGTTCTGCCACGCGCTCCATCTGGAGATGGCGGGACGGATGATCGTCGAACCGAAGGGCGCATGACCGGCTTGCGTTCCTGGTGTGCCCGCATCTGGCCGGCGGCGCTTGCCGCCGCCGGCCTCGTCCTTCTCGCCGGCGCCGCCGCGGCCGAGACCGTCACGGTGCCGGCGGGCGACGACAACCTGCGCCGGGCGGTGGCTGCGGCCCGGCCTCACGACGTGCTGCGGCTCGCCCCCGGCGTTCACGACGGGCCGGTGAAGATCACGAAGCCCCTGGTCCTCGAGGGCGAGCCCGGCGCCATCATCGACGGCAGAGGCGTCGGGCGGACCGTGGACGTGTCGGCCACCGACGTTACCGTCCGGGGCCTCACATTGCGCAACTCCGGCATCGACCAGACCAAGCTGGACGCCGCCGTGTTCCTCGCCCAGACGGCGGCCCGCGCCGTGGTCGAGAACAACAAGATCGAACGGAGTCTCGTGGGCGTCTACGTCCACGGGCCCGCGGATGCCGTCGTGCGCGGCAACAAGATCGTCGGCCGCACCGATCTCAGGGTGAACGAGCGCGGCAACGGCGTCTATCTCTGGAACGCCACGGGCGCGCGGATCCTCGACAACGACATCTCGGGGGGACGCGACGGCATCTTCACCAACGTCAGCCGGCACGCCGTGTTCCACGGCAACCGAATCCAAGGCGTGCGATTCGCGATTCATTACATGTACACCAACGACAGCGAGGTCTCCGACAACGTCTCGATCGGGAACCATGCCGGCTATGCCATCATGTTCTCGGACCGGCTCAAGATTCGCGGCAACATTTCATACCGCGACCGCGACCACGGCCTGCTGTTCAATTACGCGAACTATTCGGACATCGAGGGCAACGCGGTGCTCTTCGGCGGCGACAAATGCGTGTTCATCTACAACGCCAACTTCAACCGGTTCATCGGCAACTGGTTCCAGGGGTGCCCGATCGGGATTCACTTCACGGCCGGCTCGGAGCGCAACGTCGTCTCCGGAAACGCCTTCATCGGCAACGAGGTCCAGGTCAAGTACGTCGGTACGCGCTCGCTCGATTGGTCCCAGAAAGGGCGCGGCAACTACTGGAGCGACAACCCGGCCTTCGATCTGAACGGCGACGGCATCGCCGATTCCGCCTACCGCCCCAACGACATCATCGACCAGGTCGTGTGGCGCTACCCGGCCGCCAAGCTCCTGCTCAACAGCCCCGCCGTCCAGGCCGTGCGCTGGGCGCAAGCGCAGTTTCCGGCCATCCATCCCGGCGGCGTGATCGACAGCGCGCCGTTGATCAAGCCCCCGGACGTTCCCGCCGCCCGCTTCCGTCCGGCCGGGGGCGTCTCCGTGAGCGAGAGGACGCAGCCGTGAGCGGCGCGACGGCCACGCTTTCGGGCGTCACCAAGCGCTACGGCGCGCAGTGCGCCGTGGACGGCGTGGACCTCGTGCTCCAGCCCGGCGAGCGCGTCGCGCTGGTCGGCCACAACGGCGCCGGCAAGAGCACGCTGATCAAGCTCATGCTCGGGCTGGTGCGCCCCAACGCGGGCCGCATCGTGGTGCTCGGCGCGGATCCGGCGCACGGCGCCGCGGCCAAGGCCGAGATCGGCTATCTGCCGGAAAACCTGGTTCTCCAGCCTTCGGCGACCGGCGCGGAGCTCATGGCCTTCTACGCCAGCCTCAAGCGCCAGCCGGTGGCGCACAACCGGGCGATCCTGGAGCGCGTCGGCATGGGCGAGGCGGCGAAGCGGCGCGTTCATACCTATTCCAAGGGCATGCGCCAGCGCATCGGCCTGGCCCAGGCGCTCATCGGCACGCCGCGCCTCCTTCTGCTCGACGAGCCGACGACCGGCCTCGACCCGGCGCTGCGCCAGCACTTCTACGAGATCGTCGACGAACTCGCGCATCGCGGGACCACCGTTCTGATCTCCTCCCATGCGCTGGCGGAGCTCGAAAACTGGTCCGACCGCGTTGTCGTGATGAGCCGCGGCCGCAAGGCCGCCGACGGGACGATCACGGACCTGCGCGAACTCGCGGAGCGCCCCGTGCGCATCCGCATCACGCTCCCCGAGGGCAATATCAGCCTGCTTCCCGAAAGCCTGGGGACGGCGCTGGAATGGGAACGGATCGGCGAGCGCGTCATCGAGCTTCGCTGCCCCGCCGCGGACAAGGCCGAGGTGGTGCGCCGCCTCGCCACGTCGCCGGTCGCGTTCCGCGACATCGAGATCCTGGTGCCCACGCTCGATGAGATTTACGCCCACTTCCTGCAGCGGGAGGCCGCGGAATGAGGGCGATCGCGATCATCGCCGCCAAGGAGGTCCGCGACGGGCTTCGCAACCGCTGGGTGGTGGCGATCACACTGCTCATGGCGGCGCTGGCCCTCACCCTGACGCTGCTGGGCAGCGCGCCCACCGGCACCGTCGGCGTGAGCCCGCTTTCGGTCGTCGTGGTGAGCCTTTCCAGCCTCACGATCTTCCTGGTGCCGCTCATCGCCCTCCTCATTTCCTACGACGCCATCGCGGGCGAGATCGAACGCGGCACGATGGGGCTGTTGCTCTCCTATCCGGTCGCGCGATTCGAGGTGGTCACGGGGAAGTTCCTGGGCCACGCCGCGATCCTGGGCATCGCCACGATCATCGGCTACGGGGCGGCGGGCGCGGCGCTCGCCTTCGGCGGCGGGGTCGAGCCCGGCGCCTGGACCGCCTTCGCCGCGATGGTCGGCACCAGCATCCTCCTGGGCGCGGCCTTCATCGCGCTCGGCTATCTCGCGAGTGCGCTCGTGCGCGACCCGCGCACGGCCGGCGGCATCGCCGTCGGGATCTGGCTTTTCTTCGCCCTCATTTACGACATGGCGCTGCTGGGGATTCTCGTCGCCGACAAGGGCAGGACGGTGACGCCCGCCGTCCTCGATGCCCTTCTTCTCGCCAATCCCGCGGACGCCTACCGCCTTTTGAATCTCACCGGGTTCTCGAACGTCAGTCTGTTCGCCGGCATGGCGGGATTGGCCCAACAGATGGCGCTCGGCAAAGCCGCATTGGCTGCGGCGCTCGTCGCCTGGACCGCCGTGCCGTTGTCGCTCGCGGCCCTCGTCTTCGCCAGGAGGGAACTGTGACCCCGCGCGCAGGGTTCCGCGTTCTCGCAGCACTTCTTCTCGCGGCCGCGCTTACCGCCTGCGGCGAGAAGGAAGAAGCGGCGGCCCCTCCCCCGCCCCAGGAGATCGCGCCGGATTCGGTCGCCGAGTTCTGCAACATGCTGGTATCGGAGCACGCGGGGCCGAAGGGTGAAATCTTCGTCAAGGGACGGAGCAAGCCGTTCTGGTTCGCGTCGGTGCGCGACACCTTCGCCTTCACCATGCTGCCCGAGGAGCCCAAGGACATCACCGCGATCTACGTGACCGACGTGGCCAAGGCGAAAGACTGGGACCATCCGGGCCCCGGAACCTGGGTCGAGGCGCGCAAGGCCGTGTTCGTCATCGAGAGCCGCAAGCGCAGCGGCATGGGGGAGGCCGAGGCCGTGCCTTTCTCCGACGAGGCGGCGGCGAAGGAATTCATCGTCCGGTACGGAGGCCGCATGGTCCGCTTCGACGAGATGCCGCGCGATTACATTCTTTCCAACGGCAACGCCCCGCCGGGCGCGGGCATGAAGATGGACATGGGACCCGCCGCCCCGGATGCGGTCGCGCCGTCCGGCGATCCCGGCACGCCCCTGAGCGACGGCCACTGAGGAGCGCGCGATGAACGACCCCGCCAAGACCCGCGTGACCCGCCGCCGCTTCATCCATGTGAGCGCCGCCGCGGCGGGCTTGGCTTTGCTTCCCGCGGGCGGGCGCCTGCTGGCGGCGGAACGGCCGCGCCTTCACGTCTGGCGCGGGGTCGCGCTCGGCGCCGACGCGATGCTCCAGATCCATCATCCCGACGCGGCGACGGCCCGGCGCCTGATCGCGCGCTGTCTCGAGGAGGTCGCGCGCCTCGAGCGCGTCTTCAGCCTCTATGTCGCGGAGTCCGCGATCCGCCGGCTCAACCGCGACGGCCGGCTCGCCGCGCCGCCGTTCGAGCTCGTCGAGCTGTTGGGGCAAGGCGCGGAGATCGCCCGCGCCACGGGCGGCGCCTTCGATCCCACGGTCCAGCCGCTGTGGGAGCTTTACGCCGGCCATTTCTCGAACCCGCATGCCGACCCCGCCGGGCCGGCGAAGGCCGACATCGAGGCGGTTTTGAAGCGCGTCGGCTATGGGGAAGTCGAGATCGAGCCGGGCGGGATCGCCTTCGCGCGTCCCGGCATGGCCATCACGCTGAACGGCATCGCCCAAGGCTACATCACCGACCGGATCGTCACGCTGCTGCGCGATTCGCGAATCGACCGCTCGCTGGTGGACATGGGCGAGACCCGCGCCATCGGCGGGCGTCCTTCGGGCGGGCCGTGGAGGGTCGGCCTCGAAGACCCGCTTCACCCGGGCCGGATCGCGGAGCGCATCGCGCTCGACAACATGGCGGTCGCGACCTCGGGGGGCTACGGAACGCTGTTCGATCCCGGGGGCCGGTTCAACCACATCCTCGATCCCGCGACCGGCGCTACGAGCGCGCGCTACGCGAGCGTTTCCGTGATCGCGCCCACGGCGACCGTGGCCGACGCGCTTTCGACCGCCTTTTCGCTCATGCCGCTGGAGGCGACCCGCGCCGTCGCCGGGCAACTGGGGGTGCGCACCCATTTCGCCCTTCCCGGCGGCGGGCGCGTGATCCAGGGCCGGGTTCCGGCCTAGGCGCCGCCGCGGGCCAAACCGCGCGGGGCGGCGGTCGCAGCAAAAGCAAAACGGCGTATAGTGGCACCCGGTGCCGCGGGCCTGACCCCGCCGCGGCGCCGAGCGTCAGGGGGGGAGCTTGGTCATAGGCGCCGTCACATTGACCCGCCCGGTGCGCGGCAGCGCCGTCCTGAAATATTTCGGGGTCCTGGCCTATTCGCTGCTCGTCATGGCCGCGGTGCCTTTTGCGCTGGCGCTTGCCTGGGGCGAGTTCGGCTTCGCCGTGCGCTACGGTATCGTGTGCGCGGTCTTCGCCGCGGCCGCGCTGATCGCGAGGCGGCTGCCCTCACCGCCCAGCGTCCAGACCAACGAGGCGCTGGCCGTCGTCGCCCTGGTCTTCCTTTTCGCTTCGGTCATGATGGCATGGCCCTTGACCAGCTCGGGCCTCGACTTCCTCGATGCCCTGTTCGAGACCGTTTCGGGACTGACGACGACCGGCCTGTCCATCCTTCCCTCCTTCGAGGGGCAGCCGCCGATCCTGTTGTTCGTGCGGGCCTGGACGCAGTGGTACGGCGGCCTGATCATCGTCACGCTGGCGCTCGCCCTTCTGATCCGGCCCGGCGCCGCGGCCCGGCGCATCGCCGCCGGCGAATGGGACGAAGATCTCGTCGGCGGAACCCGGTTGCGGGCGCGGCGGATTCTCGGGGCCTACGTCGCGCTGACCGCTCTCGGCTTCCTGGCCATTTGGGCGCTCGGGGTGCCCGTTTTCGACGCGTTCACCCATGCGCTGGCGGCGGTTTCGACGGGCGGCTTCGGCACCCACGACCAGAGCCTCGCCGCGTTTCCGGGGTGGGCGCCGCGGGCGGCCGTGGCCGTGCTGTCGCTTTCGGGCGCCATTTCGTTCTCGCTCTATTGGCGGGCCGGGCGCGGCGACTGGCGCGCCCTGTTCATGGACCGCGAGGTGCACACCCTGGTGATCGCGGGGGTCGCGGTTTCGGTGTTGCTCGCCATCTTCATGACGGCGAGCGGCGCCGTGCCCTGGGGCGAGGCGCTCCGCAACGCGCCGCTCATGGGATTTTCCGCGCAAACGACGACCGGCTTTTCGACGATCTCGGTGAACCGGCTCGATTCCGCGTCCAAGCTCGTCCTTATCGTCTCGATGATGATCGGCGGCGACATGGGCTCGACCGCCGGCGGCATCAAGATCCTGCGTTTCCTGGTGGTTCTGCGACTCATCCAGCTGATGGTGTTGCGCGTCTCCCTGCCCCGCCACGCGGTCGTGGAGGTGGAGGTGGCCGGCCGCCGGCTGGAGGCGGAGGAGGTCCAGGCCGCGGCCACGATCGTGTTCTTGTTCCTGGCCCTGGTGCTGATATCGTGGGTGCCGTTCCTGGCGGCAGGCTGGAACCCCTTGAATGCCTTGTTCGAGGTGGTTTCGGCTGCGAGCACGACCGGCCTTTCGACCGGAATCGCCTCGCACGCGCTCGCGCCCGGCCTGAAGGCGGTGCTGTGCGCCGACATGCTGCTGGGGCGGCTCGAGATCGTGGCCGGGCTGGTGCTGCTCTATCCGCGCACCTGGTTTAGAAGGGGGCAACGCGAGACATGAGAATCGTGCTGATCGGGGCGAGCCCGCTCGCCGTCGCCACCGCCAAGATCCTGATCCAGCAGCATCACGACGTCGTCATCATCGAGGCGGACAAGGCGAAGGTGGACGCTCTGTCCCAGAAGCTCGACTGCGGCTTCATCCACGGCGACGGCAGCAAGCCCGCCATCCTGCGCGAGGTCGATCCGGAGCGGACCGACTTCTTGTTCTGCCTCACCAATGAGGACAAGGACAACATCCTGGCGGGAGTCGTCGGCCGATCGCTGGGATTCGCCCGGGTGATTCCCAAGATCGAGGATTCCGAATTCGAGCACATCTGCATCGAGCTCGGCTTGCAGGACACCATCATTCCGGACCGCGCGATCGCGCGGATTCTCGGCGACATGGTCGCCGGGCGGGCGACCATCGACGTTTCGACCCTCATCAAGGGCGAGGTTCGGTTCTTCTCCTTCGTCGCCGGCGAGAACGACGAAGGCCCGGTTTCGGGCCTCAAGCTCCCGAGCCCGGGCAAGGCCGTGTGCATCTACCGCAACGAGGAATTCCTGCTTCCCGAAAACGACACGAAGATCGAGCGGGGCGACCAGGTCGTCGTCATCACCCACAGCAAGAATCTCGCCGCTTTGCGCGAGCGTTGGGGCGAGAAGGCCAAGCCCTAGGCCGCGCGCGCCAGGGGCGGGCGGCGCCGGGGTGCTCGCGAATTTAGGGGGTTTTTCCGGGCTGGCCGGCCTGTTACTTCTTGATCCGGGCCCGGGCCCGGGGCCGAGGCTGACATGACCGATGCGTCGATCCGCGTTCGCGTGGAATGCTACGCCGGACATCGCGGCGAGGAGACGCCGCGCCGGCTCTATTTCGGCGAGCGCGAGATCGCCGTGGCCGAGGTCACGGACCAGTGGCTCGCGCCGGACCATCGCTACTTCAAGATCATGGGCGGGGACGGCGCGACGTATATCCTGCGCCATGACGTGACCACGGGCGTGTGGGACCTGATCATGTTCGAGCGCGCCCCGCGCGGCGCGCCCGCAACGGAGGATACGACCGAATGAGCGAGCGCGAACGGGTGTTGGACGAGGTACGCGCCGCCGTGCACAGCGAGCCGCGGTTTCCCGCGGGCGCCGCGATCGATCTCGATTTCGCCGACGGCACGCTCACGGTCGTTGGCGAGGTTCCGAACGTGGCGGTGAAGAAGCGGCTGCTGTCCTGCGCCGCGGCGCACCCTGACGTCGCGGGGATCATCGACCGGCTGCGGGTGGCGCCGGCCACGGTCATGGGCGACAAGGAGATCCGCGACCACGTCCGCGACGCCCTGATGAACGAGCCCGCGCTTTCCGAGGCCGCGATTCTCACGAAGGTCGGCGACGATCTCGTGCCCGCGCGGCGGCCGCCGGCGGCGCACCGCGGCGTCATCACCATCGCCGTGGACGACGGAGTCGTCACCCTCGACGGCGACGTGCCCGGCTTGGCGCAGAAAAGGCTCGCCGGCGTCCTCGCCTGGTGGGTGCCGGGCAGCCGCGACGTCGTGAACGGACTCGGCGTTCTCCCGGCCGAGGAGGATACCTACGGCGAGATCGCGGATGCCGTCCGCACGGCTCTCGAAAAAGATCCGTTCGTGGACGCAAGCCAGGTCCGCGTCGCCGTGAAGGGCGCCGCGGTGACGCTGACCGGCATCGTGCCCACAGAATCCGAGCGCGACATGGCCGAGTTCGACGCCTGGTACGTGTTCGGCGTGGACAGCGTCGACAACCAGATCGCCGTGCGCGCGGGCGCCTCTTGAGGCGCCGCGCCGCACCCGTCTCGCAACCTTCCGCGCCGTGACCGACGCCGAATGCGTGGCCTTCCTGCAGTGGGCGCTGCCGCAGCTCGACCTGCGTTGGAGCGGCTTCCGCAAGGTGCGCCACCAGGTGTGCAAGCGGATCGGGCGGCGGTTGCGCGCGCTCGGCCTTCCCGATCTCGCCGCCTATCGCGCCCGTCTCACCGAAGACCGCGCGGAGTGGGCCGCGCTCGATTCGTTCTGCCGCATCCCGATCTCGCGCTTCTGGCGCGACCGCGGCGTGTTCGATCATCTGGCCGGCGTCATTCTTCCGGAGCTGGCGGCCGCGGCCGCGCGTAAAGGCCGGCCCTTGCGCGTCTGGAGCGCCGGCTGCGCCTCCGGCGAGGAGCCTTATAGCCTCGCCATCGCCTTCGCCCTCGGCCCGGCGGGGAAATCCGGCGCTTCGCTCGCGATTCTGGCGACCGATTCCGAGGAGATTCTCCTGGACCGGGCGCGCCGCGGCATCTACGGCCCCGGCAGCCTCAAGGACTTGCCCGAGCCGATGCGCGCCGCCGCCTTCGAGGCCGAAGGCGCGCTCTACCGGCTGCGTCCGGGGTTCCGCACCGCCGTGACCTTTCGCCGCGAGGACATCCGCGTGCGCATGCCCCAGGGCCCTTTCGACCTCGTGGCGTGGCGCAATCTCGTGTTCACCTATTTCGCGCCGCCGCTGCAGCGGCGCATGGCGGGGCGGCTTGCCTCGCGCGTTCGCCAAGGCGGCGTGCTGGTCGTGGGAGCGCATGAGAAGCTGCCCCGGGACTGCGTGGGGTTCGCGCCCGAGCCGGGCGCCCCCGGACTCTATCGCCGCCGGGACGCGTGATCGCGATTTTCAGTGGACGGAAGTCCGGCGGCGCCTTCCCGCCCCGGGTTGCGCGCGCGCGTAGATGCCGCCGCATTCGCGCTCGCGCCCGCGCACGACCCGCCTTCCCTTCAACGGCCCCCTCGTTTCGGTCACCACGGTGCGCTGGCCTTCGGCCTTGCGGTCGGCGCTGAAATAAAGGACGACCCAGTCGCGGGTCAGCCCCAGCTCGTGGGCCCGCGCCGTGTTGGAATAAAGCGCCGTGAAGTGCCAGTCGCCGCGCCCGGTGTGGAGCACGGGAAGCCAGGCCTCGCCGCTGGGATTGAAGCGGCGCGGCGCGATCTTCGGCAGCTTGCCTCTTTCCGCCTTCTCCCGGTATTCGCGGTCCACGTCGAGCAGGATTTCCGCCTCGGGCTCGGTGGGGCCGCGCCCGCGCGGCGGCCGCGTGCGGGCGAGCCGCTCCGCCAGGGCGGCGCGCAGCATCGCAGCGCGGCGGTGGCCGATCCCCGGCACGGTCTCGAGGCGTCCGTCGTGGGCCGCGATCTCGAGCGCCTCCAGCGTGTCCGCGTGCAGGGTCTCGGCCATGCGCCGCGCGAGCTCGGGGCCGACGCCCGGAAGGGTCTGGAACAGGGCTTCCGGCTCCGCCTCGCCGCGCAGGCGCTCGAGCTGCGCCCAGCGCCCGGTGCGCAGCATCTGGGCGATGGCGGCGGCGATCGCGGTGCCGATCCCGGGCAGCGCCTCGAGCCCCTTCTCGCCTTCCTCGGCGAACAGATCGCGCAGATTTCGCGGCAGCGTCGCGACCGTCTCCGCCGCGCGCCGGTAGGCGCCGACCCGGAAGGGATTGGCGCCCTGCATCTCCAGGATGTCGGCCACCTCGCGCAGCCGCTCGGCGACCAGCCGGTTTTCGAAACCCGGCCCGGCCGCCGCCGGTCCGGCGATCTGCGTTCGAACCATGGCCGATCATACCGCGCCGCGCGGCGAAGCGGACCGGGAAAGGACGCGCCCGGCCATGCGCGGCGCCGCGCCTTGGGCTAAGCTGCGGCCATGAAGCCCCTGGTCCAGGCCGCGCTCATCAACGACCGGTTCGGCGACCCCGGCCTTTATCTCGACTTCCTGTTCCAGCGCCGCGCGATCCTGTTCGACCTCGGGGACCTTTCCGGGCTTTCGCCGCGCAAGCTGTTGCGGGTCAGCCATGTGTTCGTCTCCCACACGCACATGGACCACTTCGCCGGATTCGACGAGCTCCTGCGCACCCTGCTCGGCCGCGGCGTGCGCCTGCGCCTGTTCGGGCCGCAAGGCTTCATCGACCGGGTCGGCCACAAGCTCGCGGCCTATAGCTGGAACCTGGTCGCCAATTTCGCCGAGAGCCTGGCGCTCGAAGCGGCGGAATTCACGGGCGACGGGGGCTTGAGCCGCGCCGCCTTCGATTGCCGGGCCGGCTTCGCGCGCGAAGATCTTCCGGCCGGCGTTGCCCGGGACGGCGTGCTGTTCGAGGACGACGCCTGCCGCGTGCGCGCCGCCGTCCTCGATCACGGCATCCCGTGCCTGGCCTTCGCGCTCGAGGAAAAGCGCCACGTCAACGTGCTCAAGGCGCGGCTCGAGGACATGGGTCTTGCCGTCGGACCCTGGCTGCAGGAATTGAAAGCCGCCGTGCTGGCGGATGCGCCCGACGACACCCCCGTCCGGGCGCGCTGGCGCGAAGGCGCCGAGTGGCGCGAGCGGGTTTTGCCCCTGGGCGAGCTCCGGGACGCGGCGCTGCGCATCGTTCCGGGGCAGAAGATCGCCTATGTCACCGACGTGCGCTTCCACGAGGAGAACGCGCGCCGCATCGCCGGGCTCGCCGCCGGCGCCGACCTGTTGTTCATCGAGACGCCGTTCCTGGAGGCGGATGCGGCGATCGCCGCGCGCAAGTACCATCTGACGGCGGCCCAGGCCGGCGGGATCGGCCGGCGCGCCGGGGCGAAGGCCGTCGTTCCCTTCCATTTCTCGCCCCGCTACGGCGGCAGGGACGACGAGCTGGTCGCCGAGGCCGAGGCGGCGTTCCGGGGCTGACCCGGGCCAATGCGGATCATTCGCGCCGATGCCGGATGCACGGCGGCGATCCATTTGTTTATAGTGATTTATCGCCGCCCGGGCCGGACCCGTCGCGTGCCCGCCCGAAGCCGAAGAGCCGGCCACAACCGGCCCCGGGCGGCGCGAAACCTCGGCGGCGCGAGGCCCAACCGGAGGCGGCCATGGAAGGACGAACCATCTTCGAGCCGGCCGAAGACGCCGTGCGCGGCGACGAGCTGGGACCGCTGCGCGTCGTCCAGATCTACGAGCCCCGCCTCGGGTTGCGGGCGGCGCTGGTGGTGGACAACGTCGCGATCGGCCCCTCGATCGGCGGCCTGCGCATGGCACCCGACGTTTCGGTCGCCGAATGCGCGCGCCTCGCACGGGCCATGACGCTCAAGAACGCGGCCGCGGGGCTTCGCCACGGCGGCGGCAAGTCGGTGCTCTACGGCGATCCCAAGATGCCGAAGGGCGAGAAGGAGCAGCTGATCCGGGCGCTCGCCCGGATCCTCGAATACGACCGCGACTACATCTTCGGCCCCGACATGGGGACCGACGAGGAATGCATGGCCTGGGTCCACGACGAGATCGGCCGCTCCGTGGGCCTGCCCGAGGCCGTGGGCGGCATTCCCCTCGACGTGATCGGGGCGACCGGATGGGGCCTTAGCCACGCCGCCCAGGTCGCCGCCCCTTATTGCGGGCTTCACCTCGACAAGGCGCGGATCGCGGTCCAGGGCTTCGGCGCCGTGGGCAAGCATGCGGCGCGCTTCCTCGGCGCGCAGGGCGCGGTACTGGTGGCGGCGGCCGATTCGACCGCGAGCGTGCATGACGCCCGCGGCCTCGACGTCGAGGCGCTCATCGCCTGGAAGGAATCCGGCAAGCCGCTCGCCGACTACCCGAAGGGGGAGAAGGGCGACCGCGAGGCGATCGTGGACGTCGCCTGCGACATCTGGATTCCGGCGGCCCGTCCCGACGTGCTGAACGCCGACAACATCCGCCGGCTCAAGGCCAAGATGGTGTTGCAGGGTGCGAACATCCCGGCCACGCCGGAGGCCGAGGAATACCTTCACGGCGCGGGCATCCTGAGCGTGCCGGACTTCATCGCCAATGCCGGCGGCGTCATCTGCGCCGCCATGGAATATCAGGGCCTCAGCGAATCCGCCGCCTTCCAGACGATCGCCGAGAAGGTCACGCGCAACGTCAAGCAGGTCCTGGAGGACGCGAAGAAGCGCAAGATCCCGCCGCGCCAGGCCGCGATCGATCACGCGGCGGCGCGGGTGAAGGCGGCGATGGCGACGCGCCGCTTCGCGGTTTTTTAGGCCCCGCCGCGGCAGGGCGAGACAGGAGACGCCATGTATCGAATCCGTCTGCACGGACGCGGAGGCCAGGGGATCAAGACGGCGGGGCGGATTCTCGGCACCGCGTTCTTCCGCGAAGGCTTCGAGGTCCAGGATGCGCCGCTCTACGGCGCCGAGCGCCGCGGCGCGCCCATGTTCTCTTATGTGCGCGCGGCGCGCACGCCGATCTTCGAGCGCGGCATCATCGCCGATCCCGGTCTCGTCGTGGTCGCCGACGAGACGCTGGTCCCGGTCGCCGCCGCCGGCGTGCTCAAGGGCGTCTCCGAGCGCACCGTTCTTCTGATCAACTCGCGCGAGACCGCGGCGGAATGGAGAACGCGGCTCAATTATCCCGGCAAGCTCGTCGTGATCGAGGCATCGGACGCGGAGGATTCGGCGGAGGCCGGCTATATCGGCGCGACCTGCGCCGGGGCGGCGGCGCGGCTCATCGGCGTCATCTCGCGGGACTCGCTCGAACAGGCGATCCGCCACGAGGTCGCGGGGTTCGGCGAGGAGGCGGTCGCGGAAAGCCTGCGCCGCGCCACGGCCGCCTTCGACGCGCTCGAGGCCGACGCGGGCTGCGTTCGTGAGGGCGCCGAGCCCACCGCCGAAGGTTACCGCAACCCCGGCTGGATCGATCTGCCGCTCGAAGGCGTCGGGATATCGGCGCCCGCCATCCACCGCCCGGCCTCGAGCGTCGAGGTGCGCACCGGGCTGTGGCGGAGCATGCGCCCGGTCATCGATTACGACCGCTGCAACAAGTGCAGCTGGATCTGCGGCACCTTCTGTCCCGACAGCGCCATCTCGGTCAGGCCCGACGGCCATCCCGAGATCGACTACGATCATTGCAAGGGCTGCCTCATCTGCGTGGCGGTGTGCCCGCCCCATGCGATCGTGGCGGTGCCCGAGCACGGCGCGGTCCCGGAAAGCCCGGACGTGCTCAAGGAAAAGGAGCCGAGCCCATGACGCGCCAGCTCCTGACCGGCAACGGCGCGGCGGCCTGGGGCGCGCGCCTGGCCGCGACGGATTACGTCCCCGCCTATCCGATCACGCCCCAGACCGAGATCATCGAGACCATCGCCGGCTGGATCGACGGGGGCGAGATGGACTGCCGGATGGTCACGATGGACTCCGAGCATTCGATGGTGACCGCGGCGGGCGCGGCCGCGGCGACGGGCGTGCGCGTGTTCACCGCCACATCCAGCCAGGGCCTGCTCTATGCCATGGAAATGGTGTTCACCACGGCCGGGTGGCGGGCACCCTTCGTCATGGTCAACGTCTCGCGCGGGCTCTCGGCCCCGATCACGCTGGAGCCCGACCACAACGACGTGTTCGCCGCGCGCGACAGCGGCTTTTTGCAGATCCATTGCGCGAGCGGCCAGGAGGTCCTCGATACGGTGCTCATGGCCTTCCGCCTCGCCGAGGACCCGCGCGTGCGGCTTCCCGTCATCGTCAACATGGACGGGTTCTATCTCTCCTTCACCCGCGAGCCGGTCGAGCTTCCCGAGCCGGCGGCGGTGGCGCGCTTCCTGCCTCCGTTCGATCCGGGACCGATCAGCTTCCGCGCCAGCAAGCCCTTGAGCGAGGCGGTGGCCGTGCTCGGCGGCGTGCCCTACTCCTATTTCCGCTACGAGATGCATCTCGCCCTCGAGAACGCGCTCGCCGTCTACGGAGAGGTCTCGCAGGCCTTCGCCCGCGAATTCGGCCGCACACACGAGGCGGTCGAGGCATACAAGCTGGACGACGCCGAGCTCGCCATCGTCATGGTGGGCTGCTTCGCCACCAAGGCGCGCAGCGCGGTGGACCGCCTGCGCGCCGCCGGGACCAGGATCGGCCTGTTGCGGCCGCGGCTCTTCCGCCCCTTCCCGGAAGCGGACATCCGCCGGCATCTCGCCGGCAAGAGGGCGGTCGCCGTGATCGACCAGAATCTCTCCATGGGCCGGGGCGGAATCCTGCACGGCGAGGTGGCGGCGGCGCTCTATGCTGCTCCCGGCGCGCCCCCGGTGCTCGCCAGCTTCGTCGGCGGGCTGGGCGGGCGCGACATCGCGGCGGAGGAATTCTTCGAGATCGCGCGCGTCCTGGCAGACGCCGCGGCGGCCGGGCAGACGCCCAAACCGCGGCTTCTCTTCACCGACACCGAGCTGCGCGAGGTCCGCAAGCTTCAGGCCATCGCCGAGGTCGAGCGCCACGAGACCGCGGGCAAAGCCCCCGGAGAATCGACATGAACGACGACTTCATCAAGAGCCTCAAGGACATGCCGTCGGCCCACCTGCTGGGCGCGGGCGTCGCCATGTGCGCCGGCTGCGGCGGGCTCCAGGCGCTCAAGGAAGTCTACGACGTGCTCGGCAAGAACACCGTGTTCGTCAACGCGGCGGGCTGCCTCACGCTGCTCGCCATCTATCCGTTCACGCCGTTCCGGGGCTCCTGGCTCTACACCGCCATGGCCTCCGCGCCGGCCGGCGCGCAGGGCGTGCGCGACGCCCTCGACATCCTAATCGAGAAGAAGCGGATGCCGCCGGAGGAGGATCTCGACGTGGTCGTGCTCACCGGCGACGGCGCCGCCTATGGCATGGGCCTGTCCGCGACCTCGGGCGCCATCGACCGCGGCCTCGATTTTCTTTACCTCTGCTACGACAACGAAGGCTTCGCCAACACCGGCCAGCAGTATTCGGCGGCGACGCCGCACGGCGCCCGCACCGCGACCAGCGCGGGACGCCAGGGCTATCCCGGCTATAAGAAGGATTTGTTCGACATCTGGGCGGCGAACCGGCCCAGCTACGTCGCGACCGCGATCGCGGCCGAGCCCCTGGATTTCGCGCGCAAGGTCTCCAAGGCCAAGGAAATGAAGGGCCCGCGCCTCGTCATCGCGCTGGCACCCTGCCCGCCCGGCTGGATCTTCGACCCCAGCCAGGGCCCCGAGATCGGTCGGCTCGCCGTGCGCACCGGCGCGTGGCCGCTCAAGGAATACGTGGACGGAAAGGTGACGCACACCCACATCCCGCATCCCCGAATTCCGGTCGAGGAATATCTGAAGCTCCAGGGCCGCTTCGACCATCTGTTCCGGCCCAAGCGCAACGAGGCGATGCTCGCCGACATCCAGGCGCGCATCGACGCCTATTGGGCCGGGGTCGCATGAAGAGCTATCGGCACCGCGGCGGCGAGCCCCCGCTTCTGGGCGAGACCGTGCCGGAGCATTTCGCGGGTGTCGCCGCGCGCTTCGCCGCACGCGAGGCCGTGGTGTCGCTGCCCCAGAACCGGCGCCTCACCTACGCCGAGCTTCAAGCGGAGGTGCGCGAACTGGCCCGCGGGCTGCTCGCGCTCGGCTTCGGGCGCGGCGACCGCATCGGCATCTGGTCCACCGACAACATCGAGTGGCTGGTGCTGCAGATGGCGACGGCCGAGATCGGCGCGGTCCTGGTCAACATCAACCCCGCCAACCGCGAGGTGGAGCTCGCCTACGCGCTGACCCGGGCGGAGATCCAGGGGGTCTTCACCATCCCGGCGTTCCGCAGCAGCGATTACGTCGCGATGCTGGCCGAGCTCGTCCCCGAACTCGGCAAGGCGGAGTCCGCGTCCGGCTTTCGCAGCGCCGAGTTTCCCCATCTGCGCCGCGTCGTCGTCTACGATCCGGAGAACCCCAAGGAAACGGCGCGGCCGCGCCCGGGATTCGCGCTCTGGCAGGAGGTGATCGCAGGCGCCGCGTCCGTTCCCGAATCGAAGATGGCCGAGATGCGGGAATCTCTCGACACCGACGATCCCATCAACATCCAGTTCACCTCGGGCACCACCGGGCATCCCAAGGCGGTGGTGCTGACCCACCACAACATCCTGAACAACGCCTATTTCTCCGCCCGCGCCATGCATTTCGGCGAAACCGACAGGCTGTGCGTGCCGGTGCCGTTCTATCACTGCTTCGGCATGGTGCTCGCCAACCTGCTGTGCCTTTCGGTCGGCGCCTGTCTCGTGATCCCGGCGGAACATTTCGACGCGCCCGCGGTGCTTCACGCCATCGAGGCCGAGCGCTGCACCGCCGTTCACGGCGTTCCGACCATGTTCATCGCCGAGCTCGAGCATCCGCGCTTCAAGGACTTCGACCTCTCCAGCCTGCGCACCGGGATCATGGCCGGGGCGCCCTGCCCGCCCGCGCTCATGAAGCGCGTCATGACCGAGATGCATTGCCCGCAAATCCTGATCGGCTACGGTGAAACCGAAGCCTCGCCGCTGACCCATTTGACCGCGCCCGAGGATTCTCTCGAGCGGCGCACGGAAACCGTCGGCACGAATCTTCCCCATCAGGAGGTCAAGATCGTGGACGTGGAGACCGGCCGCACCGTTCCCATCGGGGAGATCGGCGAGGTCTGCTTCCGCGGCTATCACGTCATGCGCGGCTACTACGGGGACGAGAAGGCGACACGCGAGGCCATCGACGCGGCGGGCTGGCTTCATTCCGGCGATCTCGGCGCGATGGACGCGGACGGCTACGTGCGCATCACCGGCCGGCGCAAGGAGATGATCATCCGCGGCGGCGAGAAGATCTTCCCGCGCGAGATCGAGGAGTTCCTGTTCACCCATCCCAAGATCGCGCAGGTGGCGGTGTTCGGCGTGCCCGACGCGTTCTACGGCGAGGAGATCATGGCCTGGATCCAGCTCCACGTGGGTGTTTCCGCAACGGAGGCCGAGATCCGCGCGTTCTGCAAGGACCGGATCGCCCACTTCAAGGTGCCGCGTTACATCTGGTTCGTCGAGGAATTCCCGATGACGGTGACGGGCAAGCTGCAGAAGTTCAGGATGCAGGAAATCGCGGCCGCGAAACTGAAGGAGCAGGAGCAGGCGCCGGCCCGGGCCTGAGGCCGCCCGGCCCGACGCCGCGCCGAGGCCGCGGGGAGGCGACAGTGGGATTCTTCGAGTTGATCGAGGCGCGCCATTCGGTGCGCGTCTACCGGGACGAGCCGGTGGACGCCGTGCAGCTGCACAAGCTTCTGGCCGCCGCCGCTCTCGCCCCCTCCGCGGGCGATCTCCAGGCCTATCAGGTCGTGATCGTGGAAGCGCCCGCGGCCAAGGCCGCGCTCGCCACCGCCGCCTTGGGCCAGGACTTCCTCGCGCAAGCGCCCGCCGTCCTGGTGTTCCTCGCCGACCCGGCGCGCAGCGCCGCGAAATACGGGCAAAGAGGCGCCGCGCTCTTCTCGATACAGGACGCGACGATCGCCGCCGCCTATGTGCAACTGGCGGCAACCGAGCTGGGGCTGGCGACCTGCTGGGTGGGCGCGTTCCGGGATCGGCCGGTGGCCGACGCCGTGGCCGCGCCCGCGGGGCTTCACCCGGTCGCCCTCGTGGCGGTCGGGCACCCGGCGGAGAGCCCGGTGCGTCCGCCGCGCCGGTCACTCGAAAGCTTTTGCCGCCGCGAGCGATTCTGAGCGCGGCGCACGCGAAGGGAGAGACAAGGCATGGACGCGATGGAAGCGATCTACGGGCGGCGGGCGACACGCTCGTTCACCGCCGAGCCGGTCACGCGAGACCTGATCGAGAAGGTGATCGACGCGGCGGTCCACGCGCCTTCCGCCATGAACGCGCAGCCCTGGGCCTTCGCCGTCATCACCGGCCGCGCGAGGCTTTCCGACTGCGCCGCGCGCGCCAAGGCCCATTTGCTGGCGACCCTTGAAGCCGAATCGCCTTTGGCCCAGTACTGCGACCGGCTGGCCGACCCCGGTTTCGACGTCTTCTACGGCGCACCGGCGCTGACCGTCGTCTGCGCCAAGCCCGCGGGGCTGCACGCGACGGAAGACTGCTGCCTCGCCGCCGAGAATTTCTGGCTCGCGGCCCATGTGCTCGGCCTCGCCAGCTGCTGGATCGGTTTCGCGAGGCCTTGGCTGGAGCTTGCCGAGACCAAGCGCGAGCTCGGAATCCCCGGCGATTACGCGCCGGTCGCCCCTCTCATCCTCGGCCACCCGCGGGAGCGGCCCGAGCCCACGCCCCGCCATCCGCCCGAAATCATCTGGCTCGGCGAAGGCGCTTGATGGCTCCTGCGGCGCGCCGCGAGACCCGGCCCCCTGCCATGGAAGGCGCACGGCCGTGACCGGCGTTCAGGAACGCACGCTCTGTTCGCTGCTGGAGTCGTGGGGCGGGCGCGGCGAGCGCGCCGCCATCGTCGCCTTCGGAAAGGGCGGGAGCGAGACCTGGAGCTACGGGCGCATCGCCGCCGCGGCGCGCGGCTTCGCCCTCGGCATGGTCGCGGGCGGGCTGGCGCGGCTCGAGCCGGTGATGATCTGCGCCCGCAACTCGCCGGAGTGGGTCATCGCGTATTTCGGGATCCTGAGGGCGGGCGCCCTTCCCGTGCCGGTGAACGACATCGCTTCGCCACGCGAGCTGGCCCAGATTCTGAGGGCCTCAGGAGCGCGTCGGATCGTGACCACCGCGCGCCACGCGGAGGAATTCCGCGCCCTCGCCCCCGATCTCGAGCTCGTCCTGCTCGACGGCGAGGGCGCCGAAAGCTGGCGCAACGTCGCGGGCGCGCCCGAGCGGCCGCTGCCCGCCGTCAAACCCGACGATCCCGCCTCCCTGCTGTGGACCTCGGGCACGACGGGGGTGCCCAAGGGCGTGCCCCTTTCCCACCGCAACTTCATCGCCAATCTCGACGCGCTCATGGTCGAGCCGATCGCCCGGCCGAGCGACCGCATGCTGCTGCCGCTGCCGCTTCATCACGCCTATCCCTTCACCGTGGGGCTTCTTCTCGCCTTCGCGGTCGGGGCAACCGTGGTTCTGCCCTCCGGCGTGACCGGCCCCGAGATCGCTGAGGCGACGCGGCGCGGCCGCGCGACCGCCATCATCGGCGTGCCGCGGCTTTACGCCGCGCTCATGGAGGCGGTGATGGCAAGGGCGCGGGCGCGCGGGCGCGCCGTCCGTGTGGTTTTCGAGTCCCTGCTCACGCTTTCGGTCGCGGTGCGGCGGCGCTTCGGCTGGCGGCTGGGACGGATCCTGTTCGCGCCCGTGCGCGCCGCGATCGGGCCGGACTTGCGGATTCTTGCCTCGGGCGGCGCCCGGCTCGATCCCGAGTTGGGCCGCCGGCTCGAAGGACTGGGCTTCGAGGTTCTGCCCGGCTACGGCCTCACCGAAACCGCGCCCATGCTCACGATGAGCGCGCGGGGCCGCGAGCGCGTGGGCACGGAAGGCGAACCCGCGCCGGGCGTGGAGATCCGGATCGAATCGGAGCCGGGGCAAGCCTTCGGTGAGATTCTGGCCGTGGGGCCGAACGTCTTCGCCGGCTATTGGAAGAACGACGCGGCGACGCGCGACGCCTTCACGGCGGAGGGATGGTTCCGCACCGGCGATCTCGGCTTCCTCGACGACGACGGCTATCTCCACCTCACCGGGCGCAAGAGCGAAATGATCACGCTTTCCGGCGGCGAGAACGTCTTTCCCGAGGAGATCGAGGCGGTCTATGGCGAAAGCGCGGCGATCGGCGAGATCGCGGTCCTGCAAGACGCGGGGAAACTGGTGGCGCTCGTCGTGCCGGAGGAAACATTCATCCGCGCCCGCGGTGCGGCGCGGATCGAGGCGCTGCTGCGCGAGGAGCTGGACAAGGCCACGCCGAAGCTCGCCTCCTATCAGCGGATCGCGGGCTTCGCGGTGGCGCTCGAAACCTTGCCCCGGACCCATCTCGGCAAGCTGAAGCGGCACCTTCTGCCCGAGCTCTACGCCCGGGCCAAGGCGCCGACCGTTGCCGCCGTGCCTGCGCCATCCGAGACCGAGCGGGAACGCGCCGACCCGCTGGCGGCGGCGCTGCGCGACTGGCTCCAGCAACGCTATCCCGGCAAGCGCGTTTCCCCGGACAGCGTGCTGCAGCTCGATCTCGGCATCGATTCGCTGGATTGGGTGACGCTCACCCTCGAATTGCAACAACGCTTCGGCGTGACGCTGACCGAAGCGATGCTGTCGGATGTCGTGACGCTGCGCGACCTGATCGCCGAGGTTCGCGCGGCCAAGGCGGCGGCGCCCGCCGCGGCGCCCGCACCGGCCCAGCCGCCCGCCCGGGTCTCGCGCTGGCTCGCCCCGCAAGGGCCGCTTCTGCGCGCGCTCGGATTCCTTCTTTATCACGGCAACCGCGCGGCCGTGCGATTCCTCTTCCACCTTTCGGTGCAGGGCGTGGCGCGCGTGCCCGCGACGGGGCCGCTGGTGCTGGCACCCAACCACGCCAGCCTGCTCGATCCCTTTTTGGTGGCGGCGGCGCTGCCGCTCACGCGCCTGCGCCGCCTGCACTGGGCCGGCTGGACGGGGCGGCTTTTCACGAACCGGCTCGTGCGGCTGTTCAGCCGGGCGGCCCGCGTCGTGCCCATGGATCCCGACCGGACGCCCGCCGAGGGCATCGCCTTCGGGCTCGCGGTTCTGGCGCAGGGCGAGGCGCTGGTGTGGTTCCCGGAAGGGCGCCGCTCGCCCACCGGCGAGGTCGCGCCGTTCCTGCGCGGCGTCGGCTATCTTCTGGCGCAAAGCGGCGCGCCCGCGCTGCCGGTGCGGATCCTCGGAAACTTCAGGCCGCGGCCGTGGCGCAGCCGGGTCACCGTCGTTTTCGGGGGGCCGGTCGATTACGGAACGCTGGAATCCTCGGGCCGGGGGCCGGACGCCTTCGCGCGGGCGGCGGACGCGCTGCGTGCGGCGGTTCTGGCGCTAACGCCCTAGCGCCACTCGAGCGTCAGGCTGTTGTCCTCATTCAGGCGGACATGGGTCTTGAATCTCTCGCCTTCCCGGCTCAGCGTGTCGCGCAGCCACGCCGCATCGGCGGGCGATGCATGGTGAAGGCGGAATTTGCGGCTCTGAAGCGGGACCATGGTGAGCGCGGCGAGCGCCCCGTCGGACGGCCGCAGCACCGGGAAATACATCAGCACGAGGTCGTCGCGGTACTCCTCGTAGCCGGTGATCCCCTCGTAATCGTCCAAAAAGTCGCCGCAGCCGTAAAGAATCGGCTTGCCGCGGTAGACCTCGATCGCCTTGGGGTGGTGCGAGGAATGGCCGTACACCACGTCGATGCCGGCTTCGTCGATGAGCGCATGGGCGAAGGCGACCTGGCGGTCGGAAATCGCGTAGCCCCAGTTCGCGCCCCAATGGATCGAGGCCACGGCGACGTCGCCGGGCTTCTTCACCGCGCGGACCTGCGCGCCAATGGCATGTGCGGTCTGCGGGGAGAGACCGGGCAGGAGATCGACGCCCGGCCTTTCATCGGTCGCGGCCCAGTCGCTCGGGATGCCGCTCGTCGTCGAGCCGAAGGCGAACACGAGGACGCGGCCCTTGCCCGGCACCGGAAGGATCGCCGGGGCCGCCGCTTCGCGCAGGTCGCGCCCGGCGCCGGCATGCTTGACGCCGGCTTTGTCCAGCGTCTCCAGCGTTTCGATCAGGCCGGGCTCTCCCCAGTCGAGCACGTGATTGTTGGCGAGCGCGCAACAATCGATCTTCGCCGCGGTTATGACCGGGAAGTTTTCCGGGCTGGCCTTGTAGTCCACGGCTTTCGGCGCGGGCGTGGCGCTTTTCGTCACCGCGGTTTCGAGATTGACGATCCGCGCGTCGGGCCGGCACCGCGCGAGCTCGCCCAACGCGTCGCCCCAGACATAAGGGAAATCGACCGGCTTCGGGATCGGCCCGTGGGCCGTCTCCGCGAGCGTGACGTAATCGGTCGCCCACCTCAGATCCGACTCGTAAATCTTTGGATCGCCCGGATGCGGCAGCACCTGGTCGATGCCGCGCCCGATCATGACGTCCCCGGCCAGAAACAGGGTCAGGAGCGCCGATTCGCCGGAGGGCCGCGCCGACCCGCCGCCTTGGCGCGTGCCGGGAGCCGCGCGCGCCGGGCGCGGCGCCACCGCCATGCCGAGCGTGGCGGCCGCGGCGAGCTGCAGGAAGCGCCTTCGGCACGGGTGCATGGCGCCCGCCGAGGCCCGCAATCCCCGCGTTTCGATAACCCGCACAGCCCCGGAACCCGCCGCCATCGCCGTCATCCCTCGATGAAGCCATTCATATAGGGCAAGCCCCCTTCCCTGCCAGGGCCGCGAATGCCGCGCGCTTCCGCCCGCCGGCGCGCTATGATCGGTTCGTAAGGCAGGGACCGAACTTGCGAGAGCGAAAAAGGGAGGATCCCCGTGACAAGGACGATGCGGAAATTCATTCTGAATCTCATGAAGAAGCACAACGTCATGCGCTTCGCCACGATCCGGCGCGACGGCTATCCGCAGGTCACCACGGTGGCCTATGCGAACGACGGACTCGCGCTCTACTTCGCCTGCGACCGCACCAGCCAGAAGGTGCGCAACCTCGAGCGCTCCAAAAAGGTGTCGCTGACCATCGACCGCGACTGCCCCGACTGGAACAAGATCAAGGGGCTGTCGATGGCGGCCCGGGCCCAGGTGCTGACAAAGCCCGCGGAGGTCCGGCGCGGCCTTCGCCTGCTGGCGCGCAAGTTCCCGGGCATGGCGGAAATGTCGGCCGAGGATCTGGCGGCGACCGCGATCGTGAAGGTGAAGCCGAAGGTCATCTCGGTCATCGACTACGCCAAGGGCTTCGGCCACACCGAGCTGGTCAAGGCGTAAGGCTGCGCCGCACCGTGGCCGGGGCGATCGGGGGCTTTCCGGTGCGGACGGGATCGCGATGACGCAGCAGGCTCCCGGCGGCTTCGGCGCCGGCGTTCTCGACCTTCTGGCCCACGCCAACCGCGCCCACCGCAAGCCGGAATGGCGGATCGAGCCGCCGCTGATCGCCGGAAAGAGGATCGACGTCGAGCCTGTCGCGGTCGCCACGCGGGCGTTCGGCAGCGTCCTGCACTTCGCCCGCGCGGGCGCCCCCGGCGGCGATCCGCGGGTGCTGGTGGTGGCGCCCTGGTCCGGCCACTTCGGCGTCCTGCTCCAGGACCTCGTGAACGCCCTGCTTCCCGACCACGACGTTTACATCACCGACTGGAAGGATGCGGGGCTGGTCCCCGCCGGCGCGGGCGGCTTCGGGATCGACCGGTTGATCGAATATCTCGTCGCGTTCCTGCGGGCCTTAGGCCCGGACACGCATGCCATCGGCGTGTCGCAGTCGGCGGTGCCGCTCATCGCCGCCGCATCCCTGATGGCCGGCGATCCGGCGCAGCCGCGCTCCATGACCTTGATGGGCGGATTCGTCGACACCCGGATCAATCCGACCGGAATGAACCGCATGGCGCGGACGTTTTTCGCCAATCCCCGGGTGGCCGCGTGGTCGGAGCGCGCGTTGATCTGGCAAGCGGCAGCTGACTCGCCGGGCGCCGGACGCCGCGTTTATCCGGCCGGGCTGCAATTCGCCGGGCTCGCGCTCTATCTGATGCGGCGGCTGCGCCCCCGGGCGCCGACGCCGCTCGACGTGTTCCAGCAGGCGCTGGTCGCCGACGGCGCCGCTCCCGCGGCGCAACGCGACTTTTACGACGTCTTTTTCACGCTCATGGACGTGCCGGCGGAGCTTTACCTGGAGACGATGACGGCGGTGTTCCGCGACAGCGCGCTGGCCGCGGGCACCCTGACCTGGCGGGGCGCGGCGGTGGATCCCGCCGCCATCACGCAAACCGCGCTGATGACGGTGGAGGCGGAACACGACGACATTTCGGGACGCGGGCAAACCGAGGCCGCCCATGCCCTCTGCGCCAATATTCCGGCGGCGCTTCGCGAGCGCCACTGCGAGCCCGGCATCGGCCATCTGGGAATGTTCCATGGCAGAAGCTGGCGCGGCCACATCCTGCCCCGGTTCCGCCGCTTCGTGCGGCGCCGCGCCTAGGGCATCGCCGCGCCGGCCCAAACGAGAGTGCCCGGCCGCGTGCCGTTTTTGCGTTCCCGGCGCGTTGACGGGAGAAAGCGCCTTACTTGATCTTCGGCCGGTTTCGCCGCTGGAGAAAGGTGAGAACGGACTTGCGCAGCGAAATACCGCCGTCCCAGTTGCCGGTGGCGAGCATGGCGAGAAGCCGGGCCGATTGCACCATCCAGGCCAGGTACAGGAAATAGATGAGGTAGGGCCACAATTCGGACGGTTTCATGGTTAATTTTCCCGGGCTGCGCCGACTTTCGCGTCCCCCTTGATACACCGCCGCCGGTCAAAAAACGATTAACGGCCCGGAATCGAGCGGGCGCGGCTCGATCGCACGCTCGATTTCACGGGACCAGGGCATGATTCCGAGCCGCCCACCGCGGCACTTCCCGGCCCTTCCTCGGGGCCCGGCACATTCGGCGGCCCACCGTGGAGGCGCCGGCGGCGCTCAATTGGGCCGGTGCAGCCACCAGTTCTTCTCGTTGATGGAATAGAACGGGCGGTAATGGTGGATGATCTCCGCGCTCACCACCTGCGGAATCTGGTTGTCGAGCACGAAGGGCTTGCCGCTGAGATAGGCGACGAGGATGGCGTGGGGAATCTGCAGGTTCATGTCCTGCAGGACGACGATGCGCAAATCCGCATCGTCCATCCCGAGCACCCGCATCGAATAGAATTTGGAGATCGCGAAATCCTCGCAGTCGCCGTTGCGGTCCAGGAACTCCTTCGGCGTTTCCCAATAGTCCGGCACGCCCCAGTTGACGATGTCGAGGATATAGGGATGGGCGTTCATGTAGCGGTTGACCTCCCGAAGCTGGGCCATGCGGTCCCGCCCCTCCATGGTGGACAGAAACGACCGCCATTCCAGCAAGTGGCAAACGAGGGGGTCGGCTTCGGTGCACGATCCCTTCTCGAGCTTCCGCTCGCGCGCATAGCGGGCCATGACCGAAAGCCAGCGCTTGAACACGGAAAGGTTCGAGGATTTCACCTCGTGGCTGTGGAAGAGCGGCACATAGCTGACGGTGACGGCGGGCCTCGCCCTCGAGGACGGGATCGAACGCATCGTCGCGGAGCTCTATCGCACCCAGCCCGCGCTTGCGGAAGAACTGGCCATCACTTCCGCGGATCTCAAAATCCTGCCGAGCCGGGACATGGCACTCGCCAATCTCGCCAAGCGCGTCGATGTGCCGAGCGTCCGGTCCGTCATGACGACCCTTTCCCAGACCATGCGCTACGGGACACCGCTGGCGCAGGCGTTGCGGGTCGTCGCCGGCGAGCTTCGCAACGACTCCCTGATCAAGCTCGAGGAGCGCGCGAACAAGCTGCCCGTGCTGATGACCGTGCCGATGATGCTGTTCATCTTGCCCAGCATCTTCCTGATCGTCGGCGGGCCAGCGGGAATACGGCTCGTCGATACTCTTTTCCGCTAGGGCCGGCCGAGACCTTCCGACGATCCCGCTGAACCCTGCGTCCGGAGGATCCGAGGCAAGTCCGGGGAACAAAGACGCGGGTCGCGCGTGAGCGCGGCTTTGGATGTTCTTTTGGAGCGGATCTGGTTGCGGGTGCCCGCAACAACCTTTACCGAACTGTCCTTGTCGTCTCCGGACAGATTCAATTCAGGGCCTAATACGCCGACGGTTGACGGTATCTGCCGCGGTTCGAAGCGTAGTTGCACCTTTTCCGAACACAGATATCGGCGGTAAAGCGCGAGTTCGCAGGCGACTCCGCCCCGTCTTCTTCAACGCGCGGCGCGCCGCCGGATGGGTGGCCAGTCCGGCGACGCAATTCGACCCGAGGCGGTGGGCGATCTTCGATCCGAGGCGGACGGCCATCGTGCGGAAGAACGCCAGATTGCGCAGGGGATAGCACGCAAGCGAGCCCATGACGCCCAGCATCGCCCTTCCCAGCCTGTCCTCGCGATAGAACTGGGCCGCGAGCTCCAGTGCCAACGCGGCCTGGAATATGCGCTGCGCCTGCCAGCCGTGGGCCCGCGCCGCCGGAAGGTGTTTGGCCGCGAGCCGATCCAGGCTGGCCCTCACGGCCTTCCCCTCCGGCGCGTCGATCAGGCGCACGGCAGCCAGGACGGCGGGAACCACGCCGATCTCGTACCGCCCGGCATAGCGCAGCAACCAGTCCCAGTCTTCGAACCGCCCCAGGCTTTCGTCGAAATAGCCGATCTCCTCGAAGCACGACTTCTTTGCGAGCGCCGTGCTCCCGGGACTCAAATTGCAGCCCCACATCAGCGTGCGGTACGAGCCGCGCGCGACGGCCGGCTGGCGCACCTGGCCGGGATCGCCCGGCGCGCGCCGGATCGTATAGCCCGTGCAACATAGCGGCGTATCGGCAGGAGCGTAGCGCAGCCATTCGAGCTGGCGGGTGAGCTTGGTCGGCAGCCACATATCGTCGGAATCGAGAAAGGCGATATAGGACCCCCGCGCGGCGCGGATGCCGGTGTTGCGCGCGGCCGCCGTGCCGGCGTTGTGCGCATGGCGCAGACGGCGAACACGCGAATCCCCGAAACGGGCAAGGACCGCATCGAGATCCTCGGTCGACCCGTCGTCGACCACGATGAGCTCGAAGTCGGCGAAAGTCTGCCTCAAGACGCTGGCCAGCGCTTCGCCGACCGTGCGCGAGCGGTTATAGACGGGAACGATGACGCTGACGGCGGGATGCGCCTCTGACACTGCCTATCCCCGATTCCCCGTCTGCCGCAGCCACGGTGGTGCGGCCATTGCCCCAACGGCTCCGACATGCTGCGAACGGGCGCCAAGCAGGCGATCCGGCAAACGCCCCTCACGCGGCCCTCGCGGAGCCAGCCACGCGAGATTCTCGCGCAGCATGTGTAGTATAGCCCTGTTGCCGCGGCCCAAGCAACGATGCGGGCCGGACGCAGCCCAGGGCGGCGGTGGATGACGGATCGGGTTGCCGCCTTGGTACCGCGCTGGCGCCGGGGCGCGCGGCCCCCCTGCATCCGCCTGACCGCGCGGCCCATCTTTTGATATGCTCGGTTGTAGGCGGGCGCCGGGCGGGCGCGTGAGGCGCGCCGCGTTTTTTGCCGCCGCGCGAAGGGACCGGTCAAGCCGCCCGCCGGCGGCATCGGCGGGTATGGGGGTCTGTTATGTCGGTGGTCATCGCCCCGGAAGGCTGCTCGCGGCGGCGTCTGGGGCACGAGCTCTGGAGCTTCCGGGGGCTGTTCCTCGCTCTGGTCGGGCGCGATCTCGGCGTCCGCTACAAGCAGACATTGGTCGGCGCCCTATGGGTGGTTCTCCAGCCGGTGGCCCTGATGCTGGTGTTTACCGTCTTCTTCGGCTACCTGGGCCGGTTTTCCTCGGATGGCCTTCCCTATCCCGTGTTCGCGCTGTGTGGCCTTTTGCCCTGGCAACTGTTCGCGCGGGCGCTGAATGAAGGAAGCGTGAGCGTCGTCGCCAACGGCGGGCTCGTCCAGAAAGTCTATTTTCCGCGGATCCTCCTGCCGGCCACGGTGGTCGTTTCCGCGCTGGTGGATTTCGCCGTCGCCTTTGTGGCCGTGATCGCCTTGATGGCCTATTACGGCATCGCGCTCACCGCGACGAGCCTTCTGGCGCCGCTGCTGGTGGCGCTGGCGATCGCGACGTCGCTCGGCATTTCACTGTTCTTCGCGGCGCTCTATGTCCGGTTCCGGGACATCCGCCATGTCTTGCCGGTCCTCACTCAGGTGTGGTTCTTCGCGTCCCCGGTGTTCTACTCGCCGTCGATCGTTCCCGACGGCTATCGCACCGTTTATGGGCTGAATCCGATGGTGGGCGTCATCGAAGGTTTCCGCTGGGCGCTGCTGCCCGGTGCCCGGCCGCCGGATTGGTCGATGGTCGCGGTATCGGCCGTCATGGCGCTCCTCTTGCTGGGGATCGGGCTCGCGTATTTCCGCCGCCACGAGGCGACCTTCGCCGACCGCCTTTAGGAAGCCCGCCGTGCCGCACGCCGTCATCTGCATCGAAGGTTTGAGCAAGCGCTATCGCCTTGGCGTGCGGGAGCCCTATGGCCTGCTCAGCGAGTCCCTCGGCCGGGCGCTGTCGCGCCCCTTCCGGCGCCTGCTCGGAATCCCGCCCGCGCCCGCGCCGCAGACGGCGCCGGCGGGCGGTCCCGAGTGGATCTGGGCGCTCCGGGACGTTTCCTTCGAGGTCGGTCCCGGAGAGGTGATCGGGATCGTCGGCCGCAACGGCGCCGGCAAGAGCACGCTTCTCAAGATCCTGTCGCGCATCACCGCGCCCACCGCGGGCCAGGTGCGGATGGACGGCCGGGTGTCCTCGCTTCTCGAGGTGGGCACGGGCTTCCATCCCGAGCTCACGGGCCGAGAGAACGTGTATCTCAACGGCGCCATCCTGGGCATGTCGCGGCGCGAGACGGGCGCGAAGTTCGACCGGATCGTGGAGTACGCCGAAATCGCACCCTTCATCGACACGCCGGTGAAGTTCTATTCCAGCGGCATGAAGGTGCGCCTCGGCTTCGCCGTGGCGGCGCATCTCGACTCCGAGATCCTGATCGTGGACGAGGTGCTGTCGGTGGGCGACCTCGCCTTCCGCCAAAAGAGCTTCGAGACCATCGAGCGCATGTCCGAGACCGGCCGCACCATCCTGTTCGTCACCCACAACGTCAGCGTGCTGGAGCAACTCTCGGCCCGGTGCGTGTATCTCCACGAGGGCGGCGTGCGCGCGGACGGATCCACGGAGGAGGTGCTGGCGCTTTATCGGCGCGACCTGTTCGGCGCCGCCCCCACCGACATCGACGACGTGCCGATGATCTATCGCCGTGCGGTTCCCGACCCCTTGGTGGCCATCGAGGACATGGCGTTCTGCGGCGCGGACGGGCAGCCCGCCGACAGCGTCCCCGCCGGCGCGCCGGCGGCGCTTTCCTTCGATCTCGCGGCGGCCGGCGACGTCGAGGGGGCCGACGTGCACGTGGTCTTCTTCCGCGAGCGGCTGGCGCTGCGATCCGACCGCGGCCACGACCATCTGGGTCCGCTTTCTGTGAAGAAGGGCGAGCGCCGCCGGATCGAGATCGCCTATCCCGCGCTCACCCTCGGCCCGGGCGAGGCGACCGCCGTCGTCTTCGTCGTGCCGCGGCCGGGGGCGCCGCCCGACCAGGCGATCAGCCCGTTCCATCTGCTGCGCCTGACGATCCGGCGCGGCGACCAGCGCGGGCGCGGGCTGGTGGCGCTACCCCAGAGCTGGCGCGTGGACCAGGCTCCGGGCCTCGCCCGGCGCCAGTTCCCGGCCGCCGAATAGGCCCGCGCGGTGGCATCGAACATGGAAGCGGTGCGCGACCTGTGGCGGCGTTTCCTTGGCCCGCCCAGCGGGGGCCGGAGCGTGGCGCCGCGCGATGTGGCCGCGGAAGCCCCGCCGCGCGGCGGCGGAGTCGAGGCCTTCGACACGCCCGAGGCCATGGCCATCAATCGCGCTCGCCTGGCACACATCGATTCGCTGGGCCTGGAACTCGCCGGCAAGAGGGTCCTCGACGCCGGATGCGGCGTCGGGCACCACGCGGCGTTTTACCTCGAGAGGGGATGCCCGGTCCTGTGCGTCGACGCGCGCGAGGCGAACATCCGCGCGCTGCGCCAGCGGCACCCGGAATTGGAAGCCGGTGTCGCCGACGTGGAGCGCGACGACCTTTCGGGGTTCGGCGAATTCGATATCGTTCACTGCTATGGCCTTCTCTACCATCTGGAGAACCCGATTGCCGCGTTGCGCAACATGGCCGCCGTCTGCCGAGGCATTCTCCTTCTCGAAACCATCGTGTGCGACCACCCCGCGGCCGTGCTGCGCCTCGAGGACGAGACGCTGTCCGCCAACCAGGCGCTGGGAGGCCTCGGCTGCCGGCCCAGCCCCGCTTTCGTCGCCATGGCGATGAATCGGGTGGGCTTCCCCTTCGTCTATGCGCCGCGCCGGCCGCCGGACCACGAGGATTTCCGGTTCGAGCGCCGCGGCGATCTCGAATCCCGGCGCGACGGACACAATCTGCGCTGCGTTTTCGTGGGCTCGAAGGCGCGCCTCGATTCCGGCGAGATCGAAACCATGCTCGGGCCCGCCTGATGGGCGTGCTGCGGCGGTTGCGGTACGGCAGGCTCGCGGGAGAGGCGGCCCCGCCCCGGATCGTGGCCTTTCCCCATTGGACGACCGGAAGCGGCACGGCCGCGGCCGGCCCCGAGATGGAACGGCGCCGCGCGCTCTGGAAAGGGCTGCGCGAGCCGGTCACGGTGCCGTGGCTGGAGAACTTGCGAATCCGCATCTTTCCCGGCAACGAGACGAGCGCGGCCCTGTTCCTGACGGGCCTTTACGAGCCCAACGAGTTCTGCTGGCTCGAACGCTTCCTGAAGCCGGGCATGACCGTGATCGACGGCGGCGCCAACATGGGCCTTTACACCCTTTATGCGGCGCGCCGGGTCGGCCGTGGCGGCACCGTCGTCGCCCTCGAGCCGAGCGCGCGTGAATTCGACCGCCTCGCCGGTCACGTGCGGCTCAATCGCCTGGGCAACGTCCGTTGCCGCAGGCTCGCGCTCGGGCGCGGAAGCGGGACAGGTCGGCTCCGGGTCGCCGCGGAATGGAACGCGGGCCACAACACCCTGGGCGCGTTCGGCTACGAGGCCACCCAGGCCGCCGGGATCGAGGAGGTGGAGATCCGGGCCCTGGATTCGATCGTCGCCGAGGAGGGGCTGGAACGGGTCGATGTCGTCAAGCTCGACCTAGAGGGCGCGGAGTACGCGGCATTGCTCGGCGCCGAGACCACGATCCGACGGTTCAAGCCGGCCATTCTCATCGAGTTCGCGGACCGGACGCTGCGTCACCAAGACGCCCACAGCGGCCAGATCTGGGACTTCCTGGCGGCGCGCGGGTACGCGATGCACGGCTTCGACCCCGACACGGGCGCGCTCGCACCCGCCGCGCGCAAGCCGGAATACGATTCCGAGAACCTTGTCGCGCTGCCGCGAAATGGGAAAGGATGATGCCATCCCTATGAACGACCCTTATCAGTCGCCTCGGCGCCGGCCGTTCCTGGTTGCGCACCAGGCGATTCCCCGTCGAACGATAAAGCCATGGACTCGGTTTCATGTTGGGTTGCCGGTGGCATGGCTGCGAGGTTCAGGCGGCGCACACCCGGTTTGTGACCGGCGCTGCGCCACGCGGGCCGTTTGATTCGGGATTGCCCGATGCAGAATGGCGAGCGGGACCGGACAGACTTTCTAGCGACCTGGGACCGACCCTTCGAGCGCTTGCGCCGCCGTTGGGAGCGGGTTCCCTTAGACGTGCGCGGAGAGCGCGTCTCGACGTCGCAGCTTTTGGCCCTCGAGGATGACTCCCTCAACCGCGTATGGGAGAGGGCTCGAAACCTTGACCAAGAGGGGGCGGGTTTCGGTGTGCGCGGGTGGTACCGCACGCTTTACCGGGACTTCGTCAAGGGGAAGCGGATACTCGATATCGGATGCGGATTCGGTTTCGACGGAATCACCTTCCTCGAATTTGGTGCTGACGTCACTTTCGCTGACATCGTCCAGTCGAACATCGACGTCGTGCGCCGTGTTTGCCGTTTTCGTGGCCTCAGCGAGAAGGCTTCGTTCCTGTTCTTCGAAGATATCGATTCGCTGCGCGGCCTGGACCGCCGCTTCGATGTCGTCATGGCGATCGGATCCCTTCACAATGCCCCTTTCCATGTCGTGAAGCAGGAGGTCGCTGTTTTGACCGACCTACTCGAAGTCGGGGGGCGTTGGCTTCAGCTCGCCTATCCCAAGTCTCGTTGGATCCGCGAGGGCTGTCTTCCGTTCGATCAGTGGGCGGAAAAAGTAGATGGCCCCGGAACCCCGTGGGAGGAATGGTACGATGTGCCCAAGCTCTTGGACGTTCTTTCACCGGCGCGCTTCGACGTTGTTTTCTACACGGAGTTCCACGATCATGATTTCAACTGGTTCGACCTCATCTTCCGAGGCAAATGAGCGCCATCCCCTGACGGCGGAGCGCTTGCCTTCCGCCGGAATTGTGCTGACCAGTCGGATCCGCTCGTGTGTGGAGCGGCGATCGGCGGTGTGCCCAGCCGGGCCATGTGGGAAACGAAAGCGACCCCCTGCGAAGGGAGTGATCAGTTGAGTTCTCCCAAAGGGCACAAGTCGCCAATCCCTCGTGAGGAAATGCCGAGGCACCTGTTCGCGATCGTGAGTTGGGGAGCCGCGGGCACGCATTGGCTCTCCAAAGTTCTCAACGCACATCCCGAGGTCCTATGCCTTCATAGCGCCATCAACCCCTGGACCCGACTGACCGGGACACCCCGCATAGATGATGTCACCTACATGGCGATCGTCGCAGCCACGGGTCGCGGCTACTGTGCCGCCGGCGATTGCCACGGCGTCTGGGCCGCGAGCATTCCGGAAATCAAGGCAAAGTGGGAGAGCCGCTTCCGCTCGGCGGCCGTGGTACGGCACCCGATTCCCCGCATCGTGTCGTTGTGGAATTTGGCCAACAGGGTCGGCTTCCATGAATACAATCTCGACTATGCTTTTCTCCGCTCCGCTGCTCCGCCGGAGCTTATGTGGATCAAAACCGAAAAGCAGCTTTTCTTCCTTCACGCCGCCCGGATGGCGAACAACATTCTCGACGAGGTGGAGGTGGGGCCCGTCTACACAATGGAGGCCCTGACAAGCGACCAGGACGAGGTGAAGGCCCTTCTGCGTTATCTTTCCGACGGTGAGCTCGATTTCGATCCCGCCACGCTCGACCAAGTCTTCGATCGCAGGCTGATCTCGCATTCCGGCCACGAGCAGGCGCAGGAGCCGCACGAGGCCTTCCAGGCACTGCCCGAATGGCAGCGGGAAATCTTCAAGACGGTGTTGGACCCGGCGGCGCGGGCGATCTATGAGCGCCTCGGGTACGATTTCAGCTTTCTGTAAAGGCCCTGGATTCGAGCGCGCAGGCGCAGCCGGTAGGAAGCCCGTAAGATTCGCTCCGCAGCCTGCTAGACCCTCGGATTGACCCAAGTCTGAACACCGTCACCGAACTCGATGTCGCCGTAAGGCGTCGCGGCGCGGGTCTGACAGGGGTAGTCGTTCAGCGGCTGCCAGCCATGGGCCCGGAACAATTCACGCAGGCCGCGCTCGATCGCCGGCCCGTGGGTGCCGACATGAACGCGCTTGACCTGTTGATTGAGGCGCGGCGCGGCCGCGCCGAGGACGTCGAGTTCCGCTCCCTGCACGTCGAGGTCGATCAGATCGACGCGCGGCAAGCGGCGCAGCAGCGCGTCGAGCGTGACCCCGCGAACCACGAGCGTTTCGCCGTGCTGGTCGGGGACGGGCTTGCCACGCCAACCCATCGCCATGCGCGCCCGAACAAAAAGGCGCCGTAACCGACGGGTCGTGCCGTTCGTGGCAATGGCCTGGCCGTACCAGCCGGAAGGATTACCCACGTGGAATTTGACCGGCTCGCCGGTGGCGTTGACGGCGGCCTCAATAAGGTCATGATCGGCCGGATCGATCCCGTTGTCGCGGAAGTGCTCGCTCAGCCATTGGAAGTGCTGGGGTTCGGCCTCCACGGCGACGAGCCGGAAGGGCATCGGGTTCAAGAGGCGCAGGGCCGCCACCGCCCGCACCAGCCAGCGGCCGTAGCCCGCACCCAGTTCGATCATGACGAACCGCTCGCGCGCCTCGCTTACCGATTCGATCAAATCGATCCATTCAAAGTATTCTTCGTCGAACGCCGGCCGGGGCGGCCGCACGATGCGCTCGCGCGGGGCATCGGCTCCACCGGGCACCATTTTCTCGAAGTATTTCGCACGTGTCCGAACGCCGAGGAAGTCCACGACGAATCCGGCGGGTGCGCATCCTTCCCAGGACGGCAAGTGCATCAATGCCGGGTGATGCACCATATGCCGAGGCCCGTGCTTTTCCGACATTCCGGCCGCGATGCTACCTTCCGCCAGCGAGCTCGGCGCCCTCTTCTCACCGGGCATGCCGGCCTCCTAATCCGCCCACGCTTCTCCGATACCATGCTCGCGATGCGAGCGAAAGCCGCGCCTCGCCGCCGCAGCAGTCCCCGAAAAAGAGGACGGCGCCGTTGACTCGGGCGCGGGGCCGGCCTAACCAGAGAAACTCGCGCCTCGCCAGGCACGCGCGCCGGCGCGGCCGGGGAGCGAAGCGGAAGCCAGGACAGACCCTCGAATGCTCAGCGTCGTCGTCACCTCGCGCAATGATGACCACGGGGGCAATCTGCTTTCGCGGATGCAGCATTTCGTCGATGGTCTGGCCGCGCAGTGCCGCCGCCACGGCCTCGCCGCCGAGCTGGTCCTCGTGGAATGGAACCCGCCGGCGGACCGGCCCAGCTTGGCGGCGGCGCTCCGGTGGCCGCGGACGGACGAGCATTTCAGCGCCCGCATCGTGCAAGTATCGCCCGAGCTGCACGCGCGCCTCGCGCATGCGGGCCGGCTGCCGCTTTTCCAGATGATCGCCAAGAACGTCGGTATCCGCCGCGCGCGGGGGGACTTCGTGCTCGCCACCAACATCGACATCCTGTTTTCCGACGCCCTGATGCGCTATCTGCGCGGGCGCCTTGGTCCAGGCAAGCTTTACCGCGTCGATCGTTACGACGTGCCCTCCGATCCGCCCGAAGACAGACCGTTCGAAGAGGTGCTGCGGTTCTGCGAAAGCAACGTCTGCCGCATCAACAAGAAGGACTGCGTGTATGTGGTCAAGGAAAGACGGCGCTATCCGATCTACCAAAGCCTGGTCGAGGTCGCCGTGGCCACGGCCGCAGCGGGCTTGCGGGAAGCGGCGGGCCTGCCGGCGGCGGCCCTTCAGCGATTCTGGGCGGCGGTAACCGAACTCCCTGCCCCGCGCAGGGCCTGGCTTTTCCGCGCGCGGCGCGCCGCAGGTAGGCTCGCGCGCGACCTAGCCCGGTTTCCCTGGAAGGTCGCCAGCGGCGTGTTCCGGCTGGCCCGGGCCACGCTCGCCGGCCTCCGGCGCTATCTCGCCGTTCCCCGCCTTCATACCAATGCATGCGGCGACTTCACGCTGATGTCGCGCGACGACTGGTTCGCCTTGCGCGGCTACCCCGAATGGCCGATGTTTTCCTGGCATCTGGACTCGGTGCTGCTCCATCAGGCCTATGGCAATGGGATGCCCGTCGTCGAGCTTCCCGATCCCATGCGCATCTATCACATAGAGCATGGCGTCGGATCGGGGTGGACCCCCGATGGCGAGGCGCAACTGTTCGCCCGGATCGAGAAGGCGGGGGTTCCCTATCTGGGCTACGAGGATTTCTTCCGCACCGCCCGCGAGATCCGCGCCAACGCCAAGGCGGGACGCCGCAGCCTGTTCAACGGCGGGGACTGGGGCCTCGCCCGCGAGAGCCTTCCGGAAACCGTCTGCGTGCCGACGCCGCGGCCGGCGCATGTGCGCGCCGCACTGGAAACCACCTAGGGAGGCCCGGTCCCGCCGTGGTGCCGACAAGACAGGAAAGAGTGGATCCGGCGAGCGGCGGAGCCGCGGACGGCGCGCACCGGGCCGCCCGCGAAGCGCCGGTTTTCGCGCGCGTGGCGATCGAGGAGGTCCGGGACTTCTGGGACCGGCGGCCCTGCAATATCCGCCATTCGCCCCAGCCTGTCGGAACGAAGGCCTATTTCGACGAGGTCGAGGCGCGCAAATACTTCGTCGAGCCGCACATCCCCCGCTTCGCCGATTTCGCGCGCTGGCGCGGCAAGCGGGTGCTGGAGCTCGGTTGCGGGATCGGCACCGACACCATCAATTTCGCGCGCGCCGGCGCGCAAGTGACCGCGGTGGACATTTCGGCGGAATCCTTGAAGCTGGCGCGCAAGCGGGCGCAGGTCTATGGGCTCGCCGACCGAATCCGCTTCTACCAGGCGAACGGCGAAGAATTGTCGAACGTGGTTCCGGTCGAACCCTACGACCTGGTGTACGCCTTCGGCGTCGTTCACCACACGCCCCATCCGGATCGCGCCGTGGCGGAGTTGCGCCGGTATCTCGATACCGGCGGGATAGCCAAGGTCATGGTCTATCACCGGCACGCCTGGAAAGTTCTGGAGATCATCCTCACGCATGGCAAGGGGCGCTTCTGGCGGCTCCCCGAGCTGATCGCGAGCCACTCCGAGGCGCAGACCGGGTGCCCGGTCACGTTCACCTTCACCCGCGCCGAGGCGCGGCAGCTCCTGGAGGGCCAGGGCTTGCGCGTCACCGGCCTCTCGGTCGCGCATATCTTCCCTTACCGGGTCGCCGATTACGTCCGGTTCCGCTACGTCCGCGCCTGGCCGTTCCGCTTCATGCCTACCATTGTATTCAATGCCCTGGAGCGGCGCTTCGGCTGGCATCTGTGCCTGACGGCGCAAGCCACTTGATTCCGCCAGCGGGCCCGTTTTCGGCCGGTTATTAAAGGTTTACCCGTGCCGGGTAAATGGTTATCACTGTTCATAAAGGGGGATGCCCCCGTCACGGGAACGGAGGTAACGGGGACTTATGCGCATTTCGGTATTCGGTCTGGGAAAGCTGGGCTCGCCCTTGGCGGCGATTCTTGCGGCCCGCGGCTTCGAGGTGGTGGGCGTCGATACCAATCCGGGTTTCGTCGAGGCGTTGAACGCGGGGCGCGCACCCGTCGCGGAGACCGGCCTCCAGGAGATGATCGATTCGGCCGAGACGCGGCTTTCGGCGACCACCGACGCCGCGACGGCCGTCGCCGGGACCGACGCCACGTTCATCATCGTACCCACGCCGAGCCTCTCGGACGGAAAATTCTCGCTCGCCCACGTGCTCGAGGCGGCAAAGGCGATCGGCGAGGGCATCGCGGCGAAGGACGGCCATCACCTGGTGGTGCTCACCAGCACGGTGATGCCGGGCGACACCGAAGGCCGCCTGAAACCGGCCTTGGAAGCACACTCGGGCAAGCGTTGCGGCGAGGGCTTCGGCCTTTGCTACAGTCCCGAATTCGTGGCGCTCGGCAGCGTCGTCAACGATCTGCTGAACCCGGACTTCGTTCTTGTCGGCGAAAGCGACGCGCGATCGGGCGATCTGCTTGCGGGAATATACGCCCAGGCCTGCCGCAACGATCCGCCCGTGGCACGCATGAACTTCGTCAATGCCGAGCTCGCCAAGCTGGCGATCAACAACTTCCTCACCGCCCGCATATCCTACGCGAACATGCTGGCGCAGCTTTGCGAGAAGCTGCCGGGAGCCGACGTGGACGTCGTCACGGGGGCGCTCGGGCTCGACAGCCGTATCGGCCACAAGTATCTGCGCGGGGCCGTGGGATTCGGCGGGCCGTGCCTTCCGCGGGACAACCTGGCCCTGGGCACCCTGGCCCGCGGTCTCGGCTGCGAGCCGACCATTAGCCAGGCGGCGCGGGACATGAATCGGATGCAGCTCGAGCATCTCGCCGCCACGGTCGCGCGCCACGCGGCCGGAGGCACCGTCGGTATTCTGGGGCTGTCCTACAAGGCGGACACGCCCGTGGTCGCCGAGTCCCCGAGTATCGATCTCGCGCGGCGCCTGTCGGCGCGCGGCCAGCGCATCGTGGCATACGACCCGCAAGCGGTCCCGGCGGCGCGGGCCCTGCTGCGGGACACGGTCGCATTCGCCGGCTCGGCGGCCGAATGCGCCGGGCAGTCCGACGTCCTCGTGGTGATGGTTCCCTGGGCCGAATTCCGCTCGCTCGGGCCGGGCGATCTCAAGGCGGGCAAACGCCGGCCGACCGTGATCGACTGTTGGCGGATCCTTCCTCGCGAAGCCTTCGCCGATGCGTGCACGTATATCGCGCTCGGCCAGGGTCCCGCCCAGGCGCGTGCCGCCGCGCAGGACGGCGGCGGAGATGCGGTTGCCGGCGGGGACACAGACGCCGGACGCGCCCCGCGAATGGCGAAGCGAGGATGACAGAGGCGGGGAGGTCCCTCGTCAGCGTCATCACGCCGGTGCTGAACGGGGCATGCAGCCTCGAGCGCTGCCTCGATTCCGTCCGGCACCAGGACTACGGCCCCGTCGAGCACATCGTCGTGGACGGCGGCTCGCGCGACGGAACGGTGGAAATCCTGCGCCGCCGCGCCGCCGACCTTGCCTACTGGAGCTCCGAGCCGGATGCCGGCACGGCCGCCGCCTTCAACAAGGGCCTGAGCGCCGCGCGCGGCGACATCATCGCCTTTCTCAATGCCGATGACTGGTACGAGCCCGATGCCGTGTCGCGGGCGATGGCGGCGCTTTCCCGCACGGGCGCCGATTTCACCTACGGTGCCGTGGCCGTGCATGGCCGCAGCGGCCACCTCGGCGTCCTTCGTCCGTTGCCGCCCGAGCATTGGCCGCGCGAAAGCCTGTACCAGATGCCGGTGCCGCACATCACCATGTTCGTCCGACGCGGCACGCTGGCGCGCGTCGGCCCTTTCGATGAGCGCTTTCCCTGCACCTCGGACCACGACCAGTTCATCCGCCTGGTTGCCGCCGGGTGCCGCGCCGCCGCGATCGAAGGCGTGGTGGGGCACATCCGCACCGGCGGCGGCGCCGACAGCTTCCGGGCCCTGCGCGAGAGCTGGGCGATTGCGGCGCATCATGGCGCGCCGCTCCATCGGCGGCTTGCCCGCTTCGGCCGCTATGTCGGCGTGTATGGCCTGCGCAAGGCGGCGCGACGGGTGCTGCGCGAGGCGGGGACGGCACGGATTCTGGCGCGCCTGCGAAGTCGCCATGCCGCGGGTTGACGCCATCGCGCCAGCCCGCGCCGGCGCCGGCCGGGGCTGACACGGTGGCCGAGAAGCGGGACGGTGCGATCGTCGTCACCGGTGCCGGCGGCTTCATCGGCGGCCACCTGGTGCGCGATCTGCGGGCGCGCGGGGCCGGGCCGATTCGCGCCGTGGACATCAAGCCCCTTCACGAGTGGTTCCAGGTCTTTCCCGACTGCGACAACCGCCAACGCGATCTTCGCGACGCGGCCGCCTGTACCGAGACCTGCGAGGGCGCGACGCAGGTCTTCAATCTCGCGGCGGACATGGGGGGCATGGGTTTCATCGAGACCCACAAGGCGGATTGCATGCTTTCCGTGCTGATCAATACGCACATGCTGGTGGCCGCGCGCGAGAGCGGCGTGGAGCGGTTCTTTTTCGCCTCCTCGGCCTGCGTCTATCCCGATTACCGGCAGAACACGACGGCCGCGGCGGCGCTGAAGGAAAGCGACGCCTATCCCGCGATGCCCGAGGACGGCTATGGCTGGGAAAAGCTGTTCAGCGAGCGCCTGTGCCGCCACTTTGGCGAAGATTACGGGCTCGAGACCCGCGTCGCCCGGTACCACAACGTCTACGGTCCGCACGGGACCTTCGACGGCGGGCGCGAAAAGGCGCCGGCGGCGATCTGCCGCAAGGTCATCGCGGCGAAGCTGAGCGGCCGTCACGAGATCGATATCTGGGGCGACGGCGAGCAGACGCGCAGCTTCATGTATATCGACGACTGCCTCCACGGAACGAGGCTTTTGATGGAGAGCGGCCTGAGCGATCCGATAAACATCGGCAGCGACGAACTCGTGACCATCAACCGTCTGGTCGACATCGTCGAGGGCATTGCCGGGATCAAGCTGGCGCGCCGTTACCAGCTCGACGCACCGCAAGGCGTGCGCGGCCGGAACAGCGACAACACCGCCATTCGGCGGCATCTTCGCTGGGCGCCCTCCATACGGCTCGAGGACGGGATGGAGCGGACCTATTGCTGGATCTACGACCGAATGAAGGGGGGAGCCCTTCCCCGCGCGGTCCGCCGATGAGGGTCGAGCGCGAGCCGGCGAGGCTTGCGGTCGGGACGAGTCCAGATCCTTGCGAGATTGGTTGCGGGGGCAGGGTTCGAGCAAACCGTGAGCGAAGCTCGCGTCGGTCGCGAGAACGGACCGTGAGGCCGACCTACGCGAGCTTCGCTCACGGTTCGGCCTCACACCGTTCAGCTTATGGTCCGAGGGACCGGGCGCGAAGCGCACGCAAGCCCGAGGACGACGAGCCGCGAGCGGAGCTCGCGATCGAGGCGGGTTGGGATGTCTGGGGATTGGTTGCGGGGACAGGATTTGAACCTGTGACCTTCAGGTTATGAGCCTGACGAGCTACCGGGCTGCTCCACCCCGCGTCACTCTTGTCGTGCCGGGCGAGGCCCGGTTGATTCTCGACGGCCGCTTCGCCGCTCTCGCGGGGACTGCTCGACCCCGCGATGATGGGTGCGATGCGGCGACGGGCTCTGCCGTGATGAAGAGGTTCTTGGGACCGGTGCGGCGGGAAGACCTGGCGGCGACCTACTCTCCCGCGTCTTGAGACGAAGTACCATCGGCGCTGAGGGTTTTCACGGCCGAGTTCGGGATGGGATCGGGTGTGGACCCCTCGCCATAGCCACCAGGTCGTCGCGCCGCACCGGAATCGAGGGACGCAGGGCCGGGATCCCAAGGGGACCCCGGCCCGTCCTACGCGGAAAAGAAAAGAATCGGGCCATGCCCGCGCCGGGCACGGCATCGACTGAGGAAAGCGTCAAGCCGATCGAGCGATTAGGACCGGTTAGCTGCATGCGTTGCCGCACTTCCACACCCGGCCTATCAACGTGGTGGTCTTCCACGGCTCTCAGGGAGAACTGGTTTCGAGGGAGGCTTCCCGCTTAGATGCCTTCAGCGGTTATCCCGTCCGTACATAGCTACCCGGCGCTGCGGCTGGCGCCACAACCGGTACACCAGAGGTACGTTCACCCCGGTCCTCTCGTACTAGGGGCAACTCCTCTCAATTCTCCAACACCCACGGCAGATAGGGACCGAACTGTCTCACGACGTTCTAAACCCAGCTCACGTACCACTTTAATCGGCGAACAGCCGAACCCTTGGGACCTGCTCCAGCCCCAGGATGTGATGAGCCGACATCGAGGTGCCAAACCTCCCCGTCGATGTGGACTCTTGGGGGAGATCAGCCTGTTATCCCCGGCGTACCTTTTATCCGTTGAGCGATGGCCCTTCCACGCGGGGCCACCGGATCACTATGGCCGACTTTCGTCTCTGCTCGAACCGTCGCTCTCGCAGTCAGGCGGGCTTGTGCCATTGCACTCAGCAGCTGATTTCCGACCAGCTTGAGCCCACCATCGCGCGCCTCCGTTACTCTTTGGGAGGCGACCGCCCCAGTCAAACTACCCACCATGCAGGGTCCCGGACCCGGATCACGGGCCTCGGTTAGATATCAGAGCCAACAAGGGCGGTATTTCAAGGGTGCCTCCAGATGAGCTGGCGCCCACCTTTCATAGGCTCCCGCCTATCCTACACATGCCGACCCTAATACCACTGCAAAGCTATAGTAAAGGTGCACGGGGTCTTTCCGTCTAACCGCGGGTACTCCGCATCTTCACGGAGAGTTCAATTTCGCTGAGCCGACGTTGGAGACAGCGGGGAAGTCGTTACGCCATTCGTGCAGGTCGGAACTTACCCGACAAGGAATTTCGCTACCTTAGGACCGTTATAGTTACGGCCGCCGTTTACCGGGGCTTCGATTCAGGGCTTGCACCCCTCCTCTTAACCTTCCGGCACCGGGCAGGCGTCAGACCCTATACGTCGTCTTTCGACTTCGCAGAGCCCTGTGTTTTTAATAAACAGTCGCTACCCCCTGCTCTGTGCCCCCCTGTCCCGGTTGCCCGGGACAAGGGCCCCCTTCTCCCGAAGTTACGGGGGCATTTTGCCTAGTTCCTTCAACGTCGTTCTCTCAAGCGCCTTGGTATGCTCTACCAGTCCACCTGTGTCGGTTTGGGGTACGGTCTGTACGCCGGGGTTGTTTCCTGGAACGCCTCCGCCGCAACCGCAATCCAATAAGCGGTCACGACCTACGGCATCCGTCACTCCCGGCAGGCCCAGGACTATTAACCTGGTTCCCATCGGCTACGGCTCTCGCCCTCGCCTTAGGGGCCGGCTCACCCTGCGCGGATTAACCTTGCGCAGGAACCCTTGGACTTTCGGCGACAGGGTTTCTCACCCTGTTTGTCGCTACTCATGTCAGCATTCTCGCTTCCGATGCCTCCAGGCGCCCTCGCAGGCACCCTTCACAGGCTTACGGAACGCTCCGCTACCACTCATCTTGCGATGAATCCGCAGCTTCGGTGCGTGGCTTGAGCCCCGTTACATTTTCGGCGCAGGACGGCTTGTTTAGACCAGTGAGCTGTTACGCTTTCTTTAAAGGATGGCTGCTTCTAAGCCAACCTCCTGGTTGTCTTGGCCTTCCCACATCCTTTCCCACTTAGCCACGACTTGGGGACCTTAGCTGGCGGTCTGGGCTGTTTCCCTCTCGACCACGGACCTTAGCACCCATGGTCTGTCTGCCGCGTATCGCTCGCCGGTATTCGGAGTTTGGTTAGGTTTGGTAAGGCTCGCGCCCCCCTAGCCCATCCAGTGCTCTACCCCCGGCGGCGTCCACACGACGCACTACCTCAATAGTTTTCGCGGAGAACCAGCTATTTCCGAGTTTGATTGGCCTTTCACCCCTAGCCACAGCTCATCCGACACTTTTTCAACAGTCACCGGTTCGGCCCTCCAGTGGGTGTTACCCCACCTTCAGCCTGGCCATGGCTAGATCACCCGGTTTCGGGTCTCATCCGTGTAACTCACGCGCCCTCTTCAGACTCGCTTTCGCTGCGCCTCCGCCTCTCGGCTTAAGCTCGCTACACAGACGAACTCGCTGACCCATTATACAAAAGGTACGCAGTCACCCCCCGAAGGAGGCTCCTACTGCTTGTAGGCATCCGGTTTCAGGTTCTCTTTCACTCCCCTCATCGGGGTGCTTTTCACCTTTCCCTCACGGTACTTGTGCACTATCGGTCATCGAGGAGTACTTAGGCTTGGAGGGTGGTCCCCCCATCTTCAGACAGGATTTCACGTGTCCCGCCCTACTCGAGGACGCGCAAGGATCCTTGCCCGTACGGGGCTGTCACCCGCTCTGGCCCGCCTTTCCAGACGGTTCCGGTTCATCCCTGCGCGCCACTGGCCTCGTCCGCTTTCGCTCGCCACTACTCGCGGAGTCTCGTTTGATGTCCTTTCCTCCGGCTACTGAGATGTTTCAATTCGCCGGGTTCGCTTCCCGTGCCTATGGATTCGGCACGGGATGACCCCAAAGGGCCGGGTTTCCCCATTCGGAAATCCACGGATCAAAGCCTGCTCGCGGCTCCCCGCAGCTTATCGCAGCGTGCTACGTCCTTCGTCGCCTCTCGATGCCAAGGCATCCACCAAATGCCCTTAAAACGCTTGAGCTTTCCTCAGCCCATGCCGCGCACAACGTGCCCAACATGGCCTGTCTACGCTTTTCCGCGTATTCGAAGATCCGCAAAGCGCAAGGGTAACGCACCCCGCAGACCTTCACCGGAGGCCTCGCCCGCGTTCCCGCCGGCAATCCCTCCGGAGACCAAAAACCTCTTCACCATGACAAAGACCAAACCCGGTTCCCCGGGCGTCTCTTGAACCGCACCCCTCCCCGCCCAGGCGGGTGGTGGAGGTGAACGGAATCGAACCGATGACCTCCTGCTTGCAAAGCAGGCGCTCTCCCAACTGAGCTACACCCCCGCTCCAAAACAGGCGCACGCTTCGCTCCCTCATGCCGCACGCGCTTCGCGCTTCGCGGCTCTTTGGATCCCGCACGCGCTTCGCGCTTCGCGGTTGAGCGCGCTTCACGGTTCGGGGCGTCGCGGGAATGGTGGGCCAGGGAAGATTCGAACTTCCGACCTCACGCTTATCAAGCGCGCGCTCTAACCAGCTGAGCTACTAGCCCCTCGCTCCTCGGCTCGGGCCAGGCGCCCGCTCGGGCACGGTTCATTGGAAGGGATACGGAGACGGCGGAAAGCCGCGACGAATGCTTGTGAAGAACGCAATCGATCGCTCGATCGCTGTCCTTGAAAGGAGGTGATCCAGCCGCAGGTTCCCCTACGGCTACCTTGTTACGACTTCACCCCAGTCGCTGACCTTACCGTGGTCGGCTGCTTCCTTGCGGTTAGCTCACCGCCTTCGGGTAAAACCAACTCCCATGGTGTGACGGGCGGTGTGTACAAGGCCCGGGAACGGATTCACCGCGGCATGCTGATCCGCGATTACTAGCGATTCCGACTTCATGCACTCGAGTTGCAGAGTGCAATCCGAACTGAGACGGCTTTTTGCGGATTGGCTCCAGGTCGCCCCTTCGCCTCCCACTGTCACCGCCATTGTAGCACGTGTGTAGCCCAGCCCATAAGGGCCATGAGGACTTGACGTCATCCCCGCCTTCCTCCGGCTTGTCACCGGCAGTTTCTTCAGAGTGCCCGGCCGAACCGATGGCAACTGAAGATGAGGGTTGCGCTCGTTGCGGGACTTAACCCAACATCTCACGACACGAGCTGACGACAGCCATGCAGCACCTGTGTGGGGTCCAGCCGAACTGAAGAGTCCCGTCTCCGGGACCCGCGACCCCCATGTCAAGGGCTGGTAAGGTTCTGCGCGTTGCGTCGAATTGAACCACATGCTCCACCGCTTGTGCGGGCCCCCGTCAATTCCTTTGAGTTTTAACCTTGCGGCCGTACTCCCCAGGCGGAGTGCTTATCGCGTTAGCTGCGACACCGAAGGGCCAAGCCCCCCAACGTCTAGCACTCATCGTTTACGGCGTGGACTACCAGGGTATCTAATCCTGTTTGCTCCCCACGCTTTCGCGCCTCAGTGTCAGATCCGGGCCAGAGAGCCGCCTTCGCCACCGGTGTTCTTCCCAATATCTACGAATTTCACCTCTACACTGGGAATTCCACTCTCCTCTCCCGATCTCAAGCCCGCCAGTATCAAGCGACATTCCCAGGTTAAGCCCGGGCCTTTCACGCCTGACTCGGCAGACCACCTGCGCGCCCTTTACGCCCAGTAATTCCGAACAACGCTAGCCCCCTCCGTATTACCGCGGCTGCTGGCACGGAGTTAGCCGGGGCTTCTTCTCCCGCTACCGTCATCATCTTCACGGGCGAAAGAGCTTTACAACCCTAAGGCCTTCTTCACTCACGCGGCATTGCTGGATCAGGGTTTCCCCCATTGTCCAATATTCCCCACTGCTGCCTCCCGTAGGAGTCTGGGCCGTGTCTCAGTCCCAGTGTGGCTGATCATCCTCTCAGACCAGCTATGGATCGCAGGCTTGGTGGGCCGTTACCCCACCAACTACCTAATCCAACGCGGGCCCCTCTGGAAGCGGCCGAAGCCTTTGCCCCTCAGGGCACATGCGGTATTAGCCTCGCTTTCGCCAGGTTGTCCCCCACTTCCAGGCAGGTTCCCACGCGTTACTCACCCGTCCGCCACTCCCGTATCGCTACGGGCGTTCGACTTGCATGTGTTAAGCATGCCGCCAGCGTTCGTTCTGAGCCAGGATCAAACTCTCAAGTTGATCTCCCGGACCCAGCCGCCCCGCCGATCTCTCGGCAAAAACGGCCCCGTCCGGGACCTGAAAGAGTCCCGTCTCGCACAAGCATCTTAAAGATGCGCACGAAACGGTTCGCCGAAGCCAACCGCCGCCCGCGCATCCCTTCCATCCACAATGTCAAAGACCAAAAGCCCGGCCCCGG